>Ga0206125_10001805_pt1 | contig 24046 bp, 12 predicted proteins | sample Helgoland_Spring_4_FD_148598 | JGI IMG/M metagenome (GOLD analysis project Ga0206125, IMG submission 148598) | Pelagic subsurface seawater microbial communities from Kabeltonne, Helgoland, North Sea - Helgoland_Spring_Bloom_20160331_1 | ecosystem: Environmental > Aquatic > Marine > Epipelagic ... | reverse complement strand
AGGTTGGGTGGTACATCACGTAGATTTTGGAACCGTTCTAAAAGAAAAGATGGACGCACTTCATGTGGAATCCGATTTGAAATATCCGGGAGCTAAAACCACTTATGATTCATCAATTGATTTTTTCGTAGATAAGCTGTTGAGCAAATAAAATTCAGAACGATCTAGTGACTTACGAACCAATTCACCTGCCAACCAGCAGATGACACGAGCGTAAAATCACCTTTGGAACACCAATTACCAAGGTAGATAGTCCCGTTCAAATAGGTCACATCTATAACAACAAAATACTTTCACCGGCAGCTATGTCTCGAGCGTTTTTGAATTTGTGCGGTTTCTGTGTTCCCAATTGGAACGATTTTAAAGTGATAGTTCCATGAATTACCTTAAAATCAACAGCTCCTTTATCAGAGATTTCACACATTCCCCAGGCAGTTCCATTCGACCAGAAATAGCGTCCGGGTTTGTCGGTGAACTGTATGGTTTTATCGACTCCGGAATACAAGAATCCGCTTTCTGCAATCACAGCTGCCCAAGATGCCATGGCACGTGCATAATGATGTCCACATTCCGCTTCGTCAAAAGGATTTCTTTTTTGTCCATCATAACGATCTCGAATATTTTTGATGGTTTCCAATCCTTTTGCTTCCATGCCCTCATACAACATACCAATTCCGGCAGTATATTCAAAACCGGTCATGACTTCCGACCAATAAGGAAACGGAATGGTTGGGCGACCTCCGTTTGGCCAGCTCGCCATCAACAGTGCTTTTTCATCACCCATAGCATAGGAACGCATGTTGTTGAAGTGTTCATACATGCCGTCTCTTTTGTTGTATTTTTCAATGCTCTCTAAAGCTGTTTTTACGTTTGCTTCTTTTACCAAGTATCCCAAACCTAAGACATGCGCCATATACTGTCCCACCAACTGATCTACCAAACAGCCTGTTTTGAGTTGATAATAAGGATCGTTTAAATCAAGCCCTTCTAATCGATGTTTTCCCACCAAACCTTTGGCAATGGCCTCTTTGGTTGTAGGAACTTCTAGTTTATGAATATAATACTCTCCATTAAAAAGGTTTTTGTCCGTCCATTTGGAACCTTTTTTAAACAGCTTGTCACATTTTCTAGCAAACGTCTTGTCCTCCATGGCAATCGCCATTTTTTCAGCGGCTTTTAAGGCTCCCAAATACCAAAGTTGCATTTGCGGGTTCGGCCCATAGTATTCTACGTCCATGGTGTTGTGTTGTACCCCTTCCATGACACCGTCGACATCTCCGTCCCATCCGTTTGTAATCCAGGCATAGCCCAAAACCATTTTTATTTTTGGCCAGTGTTTTTTTAAGAATTTGGTATCACCGGACAATTGCCAGTCACGGTAAAATTTCATGATGGTTCCCATTTGACCGTCGGCCGCTGCCAAATCAATTCCTGAACCTGCCAAATTTAATGGAAGTTTGGTTCTAAAACCCATATGTCCGTCCTCTTGAGCGGCATATTCAAATTCTACTTCGCGCATGGTCTTTGCCAAGTCGTTGAACAGGAATGGCGTGGCTTGTTCGTAATTCCAAACATGGGTACAAGATCCAAAACAGGAGCCTTTTCGATCCATGATGCCTTCCCAACCAAACATTTTTCCATCTGCAGTTCTGAAAACAGTTTGACTTCTAAGTGTACTCAAATTGAACAAAGCTGCTTCTTTAATTACTTCGGGGTAGGAACTTCTTAAAAAACTGTTTGTAAATGTGAGTGTTTTTTCTGTCAGTTCAGGCAAACGCTCTTTTTCTTTTTCTATGACATCCCAAGCATCTGTATAGGTGCTTGTATAATAATTGCGTAGTTTTTTTGGCGACCAGGCATATCGGTTTGGAAAATGCCAAGTCAAGTAAAAGGTAAATACTTTGGTTTCTTTCGGCTGTAGTGTTTTTAAAACGGCTAAGGAAGCCATGGGGTCTACATCTGCTGGCTTGTCTTTTTCTACCAATTTCCCATCCGTACTAAAATCGTCCCAAAAGTTTAGTGTGGCGTTGTACCAGCTGTTTTTGGTGCTGCTGGTTCGATAGGAAACGATTCCTTCGGTTTCCTTCGGTGTTGTTATTGCAAAGGTTCCCCAGGCGGCATCGTCTTTGTCTACGCCTTCGGAATACATGTATATTCCCTGAACTTTCTCAGTAGCTCGGTATTCATTTTTGTTGTCTTTTGCTCCAATGGGAATAAAATCGCCTTTCCAATCGTTTTTAAATTTACTGCCGTCTTGTCCAATAAAATTCCGAAGGTTCCCCGATACAGCAACTTCAAGTTCGGCATTACTGGTATTTGTAACTTCATATTTTAAAATGGCCATTGGGATTCCAGAGGCGTCGGCATCTGCAGGAATAAATGGATTGTAACCAACCAGTTTTACATTTACCGGCATGGTTTTATCGGATAGGTTTACTATTCCGAATGGATAAGTGGCTTCAAAAGAAGCGTTTCGAAAACGTGGAAATCCGTGATGGTTTACCGATCTTCCTTCGTAATGCTGATAGTCAGCAGGGTCGATAGGTCCTAATAGCGCTTTTGTTTTGGGGCTTTCGTTTTTCTTTTTGGTGTAGATCGCAAAGAAAGGGGCGTCGTTACCTGTGGTTACCGTGCTATAGCCTTTGGCAGGAACATTCATTACCTCCCAGTCCCTCAGTTCACCCGAACCTCCTAAGGAAACGGTTCCGGTTCCAATGCCTCCCAAAGGCAACGCAATACGATGGAGATGTTGACTGTCGTATGTTTTGAGTACTTTGATACGCTTGCTTAACAGGTCTGTTTGTGCCGTTAAGAAAAACGACAAGAACAAAGCGCATACTAAGCTAATTTTCTTCATTCCCCTTATTTTGCCGATGAAATTCGAATTGCCTCTTCTTGCAATCCTTTTGCTGTTGCCTTTACTTCGATGTTTCCTGCTTCAGCAGTTGTCTGTAACAACAACAAGCATTTTCCTTTAAAGGCTTTACGGTAGTTTACTTTATGTGGTGACAAATCGAGGATGTCTCCGTTTTCTACTCCGATAATTCTGGCAGGTCCGCTTACTTCAAAGTTGATTAGGTTGGCTGCATCAGGTAACATAGTTCCTTGAACATCTACTACAGAAACTTCTACCTGTATAACATCTGTTCTATTCGCCTTAACGGTTTGTCTGTCTACATTCAACTTCAATCCTACTGCCTCGCCTGCCGATTTGAATTCTTTTTCGCAAATCGCTTTTCCATTGTTTTTGGCAATTACTTTAAGTGTTCCTTTTTGATAAGGCACCTGGAAAACAATTTGACTTTCGTCGGTCATTTTTTGTTCTCCCAATGATTTTCCGTTCAAGAACAATTCGGCACTTTCGCAATTGGTATAAATCACCACCGGAATTTTTACACCTTCTTTTCCAGGATGTGTCCAATGCGGTAACATATGTACCATTGGCTTGTCGCTCCACAGACTTTGGTATAGGTAATAATGATCTTTAGGAAAGCCTGCCAAGTCAATGATTCCAAAGTTGGCAGTACGTCCTGGCCATCCGAAGGATTCTCCTAAGTAATCGAAACCTGTCCAACGAAAGTTTCCTAAGTAATAGTCGTAGGATTGTACGCGTTTCCATTCGTCTCTTACCCCTATTCTTACAATAGAGTTGTCGTAAGACGATTGGTATTTTTTAGTGATTCCAGGAAATACTTCTTTTTCGGAGAGGTTGGGTATTTTAAATACTTTTGGCTCCAGTCGTTTAAAATGTGCTGGTTTTTCCCATGGGGCAGGGTTGTCTTTGGTTCTGTACCAAGTTTGTGTTCTATAGATACCTCTTGTTTGCAAGGTATGTGTAATTTCGGTTCCGATAATGGCTTTTTCAGGATGTTCCTCATGGTATTCTTCTATGGCTCCTCTCATTTCTCCATGACCGTTGAAGCCAGCAATATCAATATACGGTGCACCGTAACCACTTCCTTGGGTATAAGGTCTGGTGTTATCAATTGTTTTACCAAATTCAACAATTTCTTTTTGTTGTTCAGCAGTGAATCCTCGTACTTCATTTCCAAGACTCCAAATTACTACTGAAGGGTGATTTTGATCTCTTTTGATAAAATCATTAAGGTCTTTTTTCCACCAGGTATCGAAATAGTTTCCATAATCGAACTTTGCTTTGGCTGTCCACCAACCGTCAAAGGCTTCATCCATTACTAGAATTCCCAAGGTATCGCACATGGCATAGAATTCAGGCGCAAATGGATTGTGGGTGGTGCGAAGCGCGTTACCCCCCATTTCTTTAACGAGTTTTAAGCGACTGTACAACAAATCGTTTGGCACTGCTGCTCCTACTGGTCCTGCATCGTGATGGTTACTCAGTCCTTTGAATTTTATGGATTTCCCGTTTAAGAAAAAGCCTTTGCTTCCTTTTAATTCTATGGAACGAATTCCAAAGGGAGTTTTATAGGTATCTCTTAATTTTCCATCTGCGTATACTTCTGTGGCCACCGCATACATATTCGGTGCTTCAGGCGACCATAATGCCGGGTGCGCTACAGTAAAGTTTTGGGTGATTTCGGTAGCTTCCTCAATATTGGCAGTTGTTGTCGCCGTGCCCACCACTTCGTTGGCTTTGTTCAGTATTTTGGAAACCAACTCTATTTTCGCTGTTTTTCCGGAGGTGTTGTTCAAATTTGCAACAAGTTGTACGGAGGCTTTTTCTGAAGAAACTTCTGGCGTGGTGACTTTGGTTCCCCATTGAGCTACATGAATATTGGAGGTTTTGGTCAACCATACATGACGGTAAATTCCTGATCCGGTATACCATCTTCCACTCGGTGCTTTGGAATGGTCTACGCGTACTGCCAAGACGTTTTTACCATTTTTTAAATACGGTGTTAAGTCATAAGCAAAGCTAATGTATCCATAGGGTCTATTTCCTAAATGTTGTCCGTTGATATAGACGTCTGAGTTCATATAGACCCCGTCAAATTCTACAATATAGGTGTCATTTTTCTGAAGGTTCTCAATACTCAGGTCTTTTCTATACCAGCCTATTCCGGTAGGGAGAAAAGCCCCTGCAATTCCGGCAGGATTGCTTTGGTCATATTCTCCTTCTATACTCCAGTCATGAGGCACGTCTAATTGTCTCCATTGGGAATGGTCAAAATTTGCTTGTTCGGCGCCTTTGACATCTTCTTTGATAAACTTCCAGTTGAAGTCTATAGAAATTCGTTCTCTTGAATAATCTGTGTCAGGCGTTTGGCAACTGACAAACAGCAATAGTAATAGCGTATAAATGGTAGGTAGTATTCTCATAATAATTTTATTCTTTTCTGCACAAATTTCTTGCCAATCATTAATCTACATTTAAATAAGTTGGGGCTTTGAATTGAAATATCTCTGAGGGGGTTCTTGCCTCTTGCATTATTTTGGTCAATTCTGCTACCTTTTCAGGGTGTGCACTTGCTAGATTGTTTGTTTCTTCTGGATCAATACTTAAATCGTACAGTTCTATAATTTTGTTTGGCTGTTTTAAAACATGGTATTTTACGGCTTTCCATTTTCCTTGTCGCACTGCAATTCTTCCTCCTTTTTCATGGAATTCCCAATACAAGTACCCGTGTTTCTTTTGAGTAGTTTCCCCTTTTAAAGTTGGTAAAAACGAAATTCCGTCCAATTCTTTTGGTGTTTCTATTCCTGCTATTTCTCCAAAAGTTGGCATCACATCCCAAAAGGCAGAGATATGATTATTGGTGGTTCTTGCTTTGATGGTTCCGGGCCATTTTGCAATCATAGGGACATGGATACCTCCTTCGTACAAATCGCGTTTGTAACCTTTGTACATTCCATTGCTATTGAAATAGTCGGGGTCTGCCCCTCCTTCTCTGTGCGGGCCGTTGTCTGAGGTAAATACCACTAAAGTATTTTCTGCAATTCCCAATGCTTCCAGTTTGGCTATCAATTCTCCTACCTGGGCATCCAAACGGGCAATCATTGCGGCAAAGGCGGCATGCGGATAGTCTTGCGATCCGTACCCTCCGTTTTTGTAGGTAGGTCCATCATCTACACCTTCGTGTCTGGTTTCTGGCAATAGTTTCCCAATATAAGGTTCCATATACTCTTCAGGCAACAGGAGTTCAGCATGAGGCAATGCAGAGGCATAGAACATAAAGAAAGGTTGGTCTTTGTTTTCATCGATAAAGTCAAGCGCCTTTTCATGTATTAAATCAGGTGCATAGGTACCTTGTTTTTTCCCTTCGTTTCCTTCGAGCATTACTTTTTCCTGGTTGTGCCACAGGTGATATGGGTAATAATTATGCGCAACTCGTTGACAGTTATATCCAAAAAATTCGTCAAACCCTTGCATATTGGCATCTCCTTCAGAACCTGGAAATCCGAGTCCCCATTTTCCAAAAACCGAGGTTTTATACCCTGCTCCTTGTAGCATTTCTGCTAAGGTAAAAGTAGCTGCTGGCATAGGGTGTTGTCCTTCTGGCTGTACTTCTTTATTACCTCTAATAGCAGTATGACCTGTATGCATCCCTGTTAGCAAAGCAGAACGAGAAGGCGCACATACGGTAGACCCTGAATAATGCTGGGTAAAGACCATGCCTTCGGCTGCGAGTTTGTCAATATTAGGGGTATTGAATTTTGATTGCCCGTTAAAACCTACATCTCCATAACCTAGGTCATCGGCAAGTATGTAAATGATATTTGGTTTGGGTAACTGTTGTTTGTTTTCTTTTGTATTGGTGTTTTTTCGAGTACAACTCGCCAAGAGCGTCAACACGATAAAAAGAGTATAGATAGATTTTTGCATGCTATGGTATTGCTTGTTTTAATTTTCAGTTTGGACTTAGACTTTCTAAGTTTACCCTCACCGACTATTGCAATACAAAAATCAACTAAATTTATTCGTTCTTCCTACACAAAAAGAACAAGATTGTAGCACAAATCAATCAAATCAGCATGTTTATAGCGCATTTTTCTCTTTTAATTTTGTGTTAAGGCTAAAGCTGTTTGTTATTTCCGTTTTTTTCTTTGCTTGTTGGGCACGTAGTTTTCGTTAGGTGTGGCGTATTGTGCACCTACTTCTGCTCTCCATGAGATCAAGTCTTTTTTGAGTTCAGCAGCTTTTTCAGGATGTGCTACTAGCACATTGTGCTGTTCTCCGATATCTTCTTTAAGGTTGTAGAGTTCAAAAGTATGGGTTTCGAAGATTTCAATGAGTTTCCAGTTCCCTTTACGAACGGCACTGTAGGGCACACCACCTTCCTGATGGTAATGCGGATAGTGCCAAAATACGGCTTCTCTATCCATATCTTTTTGACCGTTTAAGAGGGGTGCTAAACTTTTACCGTCTAGGGTTTGCGCATTGGTTTTTTCCGAAGCAATTCCAGCCAATTCTACAAGGGTTGGATAATAATCCATAGAGATAACCGGGGTTTGAATTTCTGCGCCGTTAAAGTTCGTATTTGGTAATCGAATGATGGTCGGAATTTTTACACCCCCTTCGTAGATACTTCCTTTTCCTTTTCTTAAAGGGGCATTATTAGTGATTTTTCTTTTTGGGTTTTTGCCAATTAAGCCTCCGTTGTCTGATGAGAACAAGATGATGGTATTGTCGTACAAACCTTGTGCTTTTAATTTGGCTATAACTTTTCCAATGGCGTCGTCCATATGCTCGACCATAGCGGCATAGGTGGGGTTTTTATGTCTGGCTTGGTCGTTTACAAGGTTCTTATATTTATCAATTTTAGTTTGCTTTGCTTGCAACGGGGTGTGCACGTTGTAGAACCATAAATTGATAAAGAAAGGATTGTCTTTTTGTGCATCAATATAGTTACAAGCTTCGTTTGCCAGTCTTTCGGTGAGATGTTCTCCTTCAGGTCCATCTTCTAGTCGTGGATTTCCATAGGGTGAAAAGTAGCCGAAAGTGCCTTCTTTTTTTCTGAGGTTTGGAGCTCCTCTAGAGTACCCTCCTATATTGATATCAAAGCCATGGTTTTCAGGCCAGTTTTCTTCTTTTTCTCCCAAATGCCATTTTCCGAAATGTGCGGTTTGGTAGCCGGCATCTTTAAAGGCTTCTGCTATGGTGTATTCTTCGGCATCGAGATACATGGTCCAATCGGGAACGTTTAGTTTTGCCCATGGGAATTTATGACCTTCTATCCAATCTGTTGTATGCGTGCGTGCGGGGTATTTTCCGGTTACAATGGCCGATCTTGTGGGCGAACATACGGTACAAGCACTATAGGAGTTGGTAAAGCGTACGCCTTCGGCTGCCAGTTTATCAACATTCGGACTTTGGTATAAGTCACTTCCGAAGCTCCCTAAATCGGTCCAACCCAAATCGTCCACTAAAAATAGGATGACATTTGGTTTTTTTTCTTGCGAATTCGCACAAGAAGTCAATATCATAAGACCTACTAAAGAGAGTAATTTAAGAGTCTGCATATTTATAAGCTTTTTACAAAGGTAATTTTTTCTTGTAATCCTTTGGAGCTTGCTTTTATTTCTATTTGCCCTGGTACTCCTGCTTTGCTTTTGATAATTAACATACAGAGCCCGTTAAAGGCTTTTCTGTAATTCGCTTGAAAAGGTTCTGTGGTGGCTGCATTTCCATTTCCTACGGCGGCAATGGTAGCGGGGCCGTCAATGCTAAAGTTCACCAAATTGTCTGCAGTCGGGCAGAAATCCCCATCTTTATCTACTATTTTCACGGTAATAAATGACAGATCATTTCCATCGGCATCAATGGCAGTTCTATCCGGGCTCAATGCTATATGATGTGGTGCTCCGGCAGTTACGATTGTTTTTTCTGCGACTTCTTTTCCGCCTTTATATGCAATTACTTTGAGTTCTCCGGGTTCGTATTTCACATTCCAATTCAAGCGATAAGGTGAATCCCAGGTGGTTTCTTTTTTCTTCCACCACATAAATTCAGCTGGGATGGTTGTTTTGTCGACACCCATTACTTTTTTTCCCAATGATTTTCCGTTTAGGAACAATTCTGCTTCGTCTGCGTTGGTATAGCAATATACAGGTACGTTTTTGTGGCCTGTATTTTCCCAGTTCCAGTGCGGCAAGATGTGTACCATAGGTTTTTCAGTCCATCTACTTTGGTAGTAATAATAGCGATCTTTAGGAAAACCACAAAGGTCTACAATTCCAAAATAGGAGCTTCTAGAAGGCCAATCGCCTCCCCATTTCCCATGGGTTTCGTTGTCTTTTCCGTTGTATGGCGTGGGTTCTCCAAGGTAGTCGAAACCTGTCCATACAAATTCTCCTAATGAATGTGGCATGGTTTCTTGTGCATGGGTTTCAAAATCGGGTGGATAGGCCCAAGGTGGACTTACAATATCGTAGCTAGTTACTTGTAAGGATTCGTGTTTTTCGTAATTTTTTACGGGCAAGTGGTATACTCCTCTTGAGCTTACAGTGGAAGCTGTTTCTGCACCATAGACTATAAAGTCGGGATTTTTGTTTACCACAATATCGTATTGGGTGGGTTTGTAGTTAAATCCTACAAGGTCTAAGGTAGCAGCCAGTCCATTTTTGATACATTGTGGATAGTTGTTGAATCCGGCTGTTACGGGTCTGGTTGGATCTTCATCATGACAGATATCTACCAGGTGTTGTGCTACTTTTGCTCCTTTTTTATTGCGTTGTTCTCTTATTTCGTTTCCAATGCTCCACATGACAACTGATGGATGGTTGCGATCTCTTTTGATCATGTCACGCAGGTCTCTTTCGTGCCATTGCTCCCAAAATTTATTGTACCCGTTTTCCACTTTAGGCAGTGCCCATTCGTCAAAGGCTTCTACCTGAACTAGAATTCCCATTTTATCACAGAGTTCAAGTTGCTCTTGTGAAGGAGGGTTGTGGCTGGTTCTGATGGCATTGACACCAATGCTTTTCATGATTTCTAGTTGTCGTTGGGTGGCTCTGTAATTTACAGCAGATCCAAGAGGACCGAGATCATGGTGTAAGCAAACTCCTTTGAATTTGATTTGTTTACCATTCAATTCAAAACCTTTTTCTTTGGTGTATTTGATGGTACGTATTCCAAAGGTTGTGGTGTAATTATCTACAGGAACACCTGTTTTTATAAGCACAGATTCAGCCGTGTATAGACTTGGATTGTCTGTATGCCAAAGCTCTGGATTCGTTACTAGTAGCGTGTTGGTAATTTTAAGTTCTTTTGAAGGGTCTACTTTGGTTGTACTGTTAGCAACTTCAATTCCTTCGCTATTAAATAAGGTTGTTTGCAAAGTGTAATTTCCTGCGCTATTGTGTTTGTTTTCTAAGCTAGTTTCTATGTGTACTTCTGCGTTTTCTTTGGAAACTTTTGGCGTCGTAATATAGGTTCCCATGTAGGCAATGTTTACAGGGTTCTTATAGGTAAGGTATACGTTTCTATAGATACCTGCACCTGGATACCAACGTGCTGATAGTTCTTTAGGCGCTACTTTTACAGCGACGAGGTTTTCAGCTCCATATTTAATAAAAGGGGTTGCATCTATTTCAAAACTGATGTATCCAAATGGGCGTTCTCCCGCTTTTTTACCGTTGATAAAAACTTCTGCGTTGTTCATCACCCCATCAAATTGTAGGGTTACTTGGTTACCTTTTTGATTGGCTGGTACTTGAAATGTTTTTCTGTACCAAGCGGTTCCATAGATTGGTAAACCTCCAGTTCTCGCATCGTGTTTTTGGTCGAACGGACCTTCGATAGCCCAATCGTGCGGAAGATTGAGATTTCTCCATGAAGCGTCATCAAAAGACACTTCTTGCTCTTTCCCAATTTCACCTTTGTTAAATTTCCAACCATCATTGAAAGATTCGCTATAACGTTGTTGCGGCTCTCCTTTCGCACAGCTCTGTAGCAGTACCATTAAAGCTGCCACAAGTATAAAAGTCTTTTTCTTCATTTCTATTTTCAATTTGTATTCGTTGGTCAATTTTATGAAGTAGGTACTTCTCATTATAGTCCAATTCATCCTATTTTTTAATAAATAGCTACCTCTCGCTAGATCCTTTACTTTTCCTTTCCACGTCATTCAAAAGGGCACTTAATAAGTTAGGGATGATATCATTACATACCACCCCTAATCAAACTAAAACTTACTCTAACTTAAGTTTATTGCCATTCTGCCTTTTGATCCAATGCGTTATTGATCAACACTTCTTGCTCTGGGTAGGGCAATGATAAGTGTTTGTTCGGGTCAAAATTTGTATTGGCACGATATCTAAATGCGTGGGAAGGATCACCTCCTCCTGGCTCATTTTTAATAGCTACTTCCAACTCCAAAAGCTTTTGCTATAACAATCCCCATCTAATTAAGTCATGCTTTCTATGTCCTTCAAAACAAAGCTCTCTAAAACGCTCTTCAGTAATTTCGGTAAAGAAATCAGCCTGACTTGCAATAGCATCTGGTTTTACTTCTGCCAAAGTTTTAATCCCTGCTCTGGCTCTTACTTGATTGATTGCATCTTGCGCTTCAGCACTTGGACCATTCAATTCGTTTTCAGCTTCTGCAAACATCAATAAGACATCAGAATATCTAAGTAGTGGATAGTTGATTCCGGTCAAACTTTGATGTAATGGTTCAGGAGTTTCAAGGACTACCACTGGTGAGATTGCTTCATTAGAAGCGTCTATATCCCATGGATCTGCAGCATCAATTCTTCTGAATTTCCCAGGCGTATAACCCCAAGTTAACGGGTCTTTTGCTGAAATTCTACCATTTGGCCACGAAGCATTTTTGTTGGCTCCATATCCAGGTGTATTCCAATGTTTTCTAAGACTGTCGTTTACTTCATAGATATATTCATGTAATGGGCTTGGAGAAATATCCGGGCTGGAAAAAGGCTGACCAACTCGGTCCCCACTGATTCCATAAAACAATCCGTTTACATAACCTATTCTTCCTGCCGTATTGATTCCTAAAGAAGTACCGTTTAGGTATACCATTTCAAATAAACTTTCCTTTAAATCAAATCTATTTTGAATATAGTTAAGGAACAATTCTTTGTAGCTCGCATTTAATGCATAGTTTCCATCGTTGATAAGCACCGCACAATGATCTTTGGCTGCCTGATAAGGTTCTTTACCATTGACCTGTGTTGCTTGTAGCGGGTATCCTGCTGCTTTTAAATAGGTTTTTGCAAGCATTGCATGTGCTGCTGCACTATTTCCATGTCCGGCAACATATTCTGCATCGTAGGTTTGATAACAGTTATCCGCTGCATAGGTCAAATCTTCGATAATCTGTGCGTACACTTCTTCTAACGAAGACGGCGCTAAATGATTTGAGCTTTGATCTACAGCAGGCTCGAGTCTCAACGGAACTTCATTGAACCATAATGTAAGATGGTAATAACAGAACCCTCTAAGAAAAAGAGCTTCTCCTAAATAGTTTTTGTAAGTAGCTTCATCATCAAAACTATCAGGCTTGATATGCTTGACAAAGTTATTGATGTTGTTAATTGCTCCATACAAATTACGATAGAGGTCTCTAATTTCACCTGAGGCCGGATTATGATCGTAAATACCGCTAGGATAGTTGGCATTCCAACTTTTTAACTTATAACTCTCATCAGTTCCGATATTCATTTGCAATACTGCATTTCCAAAAACATTTCCTGACGCTATTAAGGAGTGAATTCCTGCGAGTGCCGAATTGATATCGCTTTCATTTTTGTAGAAGTTCTCAACGTTCCACGTTGCTTCAGGTTCCAATTCCAATACATCAGAACATCCAACGGTTACCGCCACCATTCCAAGGGCGAGTAAACCTTTACTATATATTGATTTTAATTTCATTGCCTTCATAATTATTAAAATTTAACTTGAACAGATAAACTGTACGTTCTACTCTTAGGGTATGCTGACCAATCCAAGCTTGGCATTAATGTACCTCCTACGTTTACTTCAGGATCGAATCCTGAGTAGCTTGTCCAAGTATATAAGTTCTGACCTGATAGTGAAAGTCTTAAACTCTTAAAGTGGTTCGTTTTCTTTAATGGCACATTGTATCCAAAGGTTACTGTTTGCAATCTTAGGAAACTACCATCTTCGACATATCTTGTATCTCCCTTATACCCTGGTCTTGGCCATGTTGCCAACCCGTTCGAGTAGTGCGAGATAATATTGGTATCGGTATTCCAAGGTGTCCATGCGTTTGCCACAGGTGCCAATCTACTAAGACTTGACTGGTGCGATGGGTATTCCCATAAAGCACGGTTTGCATTGAATACATCAAATCCATACGACCATCTTAACAAGACAGATAAGTCGAAGTTTTTGTATTTGAAGTCATTGGTAAAACCTCCAAAGTGCTTTGGATAAGGATCTCCAATTACTACACGGTCATCTTGAGTGATTGCTCCATCACCATTTTGGTCCACATACTTGGCATGTCCTGGTCCTTGACCTGCAGGAATTGAAGGTACTCCTTCTTTTAAAATGTATGGGCTACCAGGATTTGCTACTGGATCGTACACAAAGTCTTCTGCTTGGTACAACCCGTCATAGATAAATCCATACATCATTCCAACTGGAGCTCCTACTTCAGAAATATAATACCACTCGTCATTCCAATCTAATCCTGGATCAGATTTGATAAATTCCTGACCGTCATTTAGACTAAGGATTTCATTTTTATTTGTTGAAATATTGATACTTGAATTCCATTTAAAGTCTTGCTTATTCATCACCAATCCAGAAAGTGTAAATTCAAAACCTTTGTTACTTACAGATCCAATATTCTGTGCTACCTGTCCAAATCCAGTACTCAAAGCCATATCAGCCCATAACAAAAGGTCCTCGGTCTTTTTACTGTAGTAATCTACGGTACCCGACAATCTGGAATCTAACATAGAAAAGTCAACACCAATGTTTGTTTGTCCTGTGGTTTCCCATCTTAAATCTGGCACTGCAAAAGTTGTTTGAATAGCTCCTGGCTGGTATTGCTCACTTGTACTAAATGTATAAGGGTTCCAAACCGCATATCCAAATTGATTGATAGAGCTATAATCTCCTACCCTGTTGTTTCCTGTTAATCCCCAACCAGCTCTTACTTTTAAGCTGTTTACAATATCAACGCTATCCATAAAGTCTTCCTGAGCAATTTGCCAAGCCCCTGAGAACGATGGGAAGTATCCCCATCTGTTATCTGCTTGGAATTTTGAAGAACCATCAGCTCTCATGGTAGCCGTCAATAAATATTTACCTTTGCTAAAACGCATGTTTGCACGTCCAAAAAATGACATCAACTTGTTTTGAGATGCATCTGTCATTGCCATGGTTGGTTGTGTTGCAATGTCTAAGTTGTTAATTCCAAACTCATCTGTTGGTAAGTTTTTGTTCCAAAGTTGGTCTGTAAATCTTGTGTTGTGTACGTATTCGAAACCACCCAAGATATTAAGCAAATTACGTCCCAATTTCTTGTTGTAGGAAAGGGTATTTGAAGTAGAGAAAGTAGATCTCTCATCTCCATTAATACGTCCGTTAATTCCGTTTTCAGATCTGGTTCCCTGCTGTGTGTTTTTCGAATAAAACAATTCTTCTTTTCCAAGCGTTGTATTGAAACCATTGGTAGTTTTGAATGTAAACTCTCTGTTGATTTTATAGGTCAAGGTAGTGTTTACACGAATGTTATGCGATATATTTTCACGCTTTGTCCCTTGCATGTTTTCAATTGGGTTGAACAGGTTTGCAAATTCAGAGTCGTTTACTCCAGGAATCAAACCACCTTCTTCTTCACCTGCATTCGGGTTCAAAGGATCTACGGGTCTGAATAAGATAATATTTCTCAATTCCTGATTTCCTCTACCGTTTCTCAAACGAGCACCGTATCTGTTAGACGTTGTATAGTTCATAGACCCCCACAATTTCACTTTATCACTAATCCCGTGATTTATGGTGAAGTTAGAGTTCAGTCTTTTAAACCCTGTAGTAATCAATACCCCTTCTTGGTCTACAAAACCAGCAGAGAAGGATACGTTTGTTTTTGAATCACCACCTCTTATGGCAATATTCCCACGACTCATCAAAGCCATATCGAATGCTTGCGATTGGTAGTCATTACCTTCCATATCTCTATACAATTCAGGATCTACCCATCTTCTTTGAAAAGCATTTAGATTACTATTCGAATCATTTGGTAGAAACTGATACCCATCTCTTGCTACCGATTGTGTCCAAAGGTTTTTCACATATTGGTATGGGTTTAATACGTCTAAGGTATTTGTAATTTGCTGAACCGATGTAGATAGATTTACGGTCACTTCAGATTTAGAATTCGATTTACCAGATTTTGTGGTAATCACTACAACACCATTTGCTCCTCTCGAACCATAGATGGCTGTTGCAGATGCATCTTTCAATACCTGGAATGTTTCGATTTCCGAAGCTGGTATGGTAGCTGGATCAAAATCCTCTAAAGGCAATCCGTTAATTACGTATAAAGGATCGTTTGAACTTGTAATGGAATTCCCTCCCCTTACAACTATTTTCATAGCTTCTCCAGGCGTACCTTCATTTTGCGTTACACTCACACCGGCAACTCTACCTGATAAGGCTTCATCGAAATTAGCTACTACTGCCGACTGAATTTCTTCCGTTTTCACGGTTGAAATCGATCCTGTTAAATCTTTTTTGGCAGTTGATCCATATCCAATGACAACTACCTCATCGAGGTTGGCAACATCGGCTTTTAATACTACTTCTAACGTTGATTGTTCTCCTACTGTAATATCCTGAGATACCATCCCAATCATGGAGATTACAATTACGTCGTCTGCATTGGCGGAAATTGAGAAATTTCCATCAAAGTCTGTCATGGTTCCTAAAGTTGTATTTTTAATAAGAATACTGGCTCCAGGAAGCGGTAGGTTGTCTTGGTCTTTAACAACCCCTGTTATTGTACTTTGCGCAAATCCTACAAAGGACACCAATAGCGCTATAATGAATATATATGTTTTGTTTGTCATAATAGGTTTATTTTTCTGAGGCTACAAAGTAAAGATCTGAGATGTAAAATTCTCCTCTTAGATTGCCTGAAAGATCAGTATCATAATTTGTTTTATTTCTAAAGGCTATGGTAAAGTTAGCGATGTCTCCATACATATCTGATGGTAAATCCATTTCACATTTTACCCATATATTATTGGCGTTTCCTTCAGGACCTACCTCTCCACTAATTGGATATGGTGTTCCAACAAATGGACTACCCGATTCTCCAATTGTACAAGTCAAGCTTTCATTGATATCTGTCCATGTTGTTGTAGCTACATCTCCGGTATACGCATCTGAAATTTTGATTTCAACTCTTACAGGCGTTTCTGTCCATGTAGGGAACAAATCATCCAAAGTACCCTGAGGAATGTTGTGTTTTAGCCAAAAAACCATTTTGGTATCAAAACAACCTGCGTATGCGGATAAGTTTACAGCATTTGCAACAAACCAAGATTCGAAAGGATTCGCTAAAGGCCCCCAGTAGTTGAACTGTGATCCGGTAATTGCAGAAACACCGGCTTCTGCTCTAGTATCCAAAGCTTCTTGAAATTCCAATTTAGCAGCATTTACAATTACTTTGTAGAAGTGCTTCTGAACCCATCCCGGCTTGCTAGCAAAGTCTGCTGTATTTACCGTGTATCCATCTCCACCACCTGCAGGCACATTTGCCGAATATGGGGTTAATGTTGGGAAGAAGAAGTAGTCTTTTTCTTTTTCAAGTTCAACAGCTTCTGTCGATAAAACAGCTGTAAAACTTCCGTCAATATAAACAGGAACTGATTCATTACTATCGTATACCAACTTAATAGTCGGTGTTACGCTTTCAGTTTCCATAATCGTATATGAAGGATTCATAGAAATAACACCTGTCATTGGGTCAATTACCAATTTTTCTTGGTCAGATGCCAATTCAAGTCTAAAATTGTCTCTTCCTCCAATAACTTCACCAGGACCTGACATAGTTCCTTCTCCAGCTACAAAGTTTACTCTACGCGGACAGTAAGCCATACCATTTGCCCACCCTACTTGCAAATGCAAAGCATCTTCAAAGGTCACGGATTCAATATTTCCGTTAACTTCTACAGAAGCTTCCACCGTAAAGTAATAATCTCCGTTTGTAAACATAGAAGCGTCATCAATAACAATCTTACCATTATCGGTCAAATCCTCCGTGATAACCGTCCATTCATTGTCCGGGTCATTAGCATCTGGCACAGTAGACTCTACTTGTTGTGGATTTACAATATCCACATTATCCATGTAAGAAGCATCTAATACTTCTGTTCCTCTCCGTCCACTAATTACGTCAAAAGTCACTGGGTGTCCGTTTGAGTTAAAATTAGGAACAGCACTTTCCATAATGCTCGATTCATTTACTACAAGATCTGGATAGGAAATGCTTGTGGGCAATACTTGCACCTCCACATCATTCCCGAACGAAGCATCATCCGTACACCCCAACAATATTCCTAACACAAGAATCAGGAGGGATGATAGTTTAACAATAGATTTGATTTTCATAATTAACAGTTGATTAATTTTGGTTAATAATATTTTAGTTAGAAATACAATTGAAATAGGATTTTACCTACAAATACAATTCCACCAATAAGAATAAGATTTATGACAATCTCCTTAAAAAGTGGTTTGTTATTCATTGGGGTCTCCATATCGCAGTTGGTCTTTAAAACTAAAAGTTGGTTCATTTTTATCTTACAAAGATGATTTAACATAAGGTATTATCGTTACACAAATCAAGTTAGCTTGTAGCACAAACATTCAATTTTCAGTTTTGTGCTACAATTTCGATTTTGTGCTAATGCTTCATGTTTCTCATACAGCGTTCTTTGAAAAAACTCATGCTTCCGTTTTAATTAAACCTGATGGTTTTTGGAGTTATCCTCTTCAATAAGTCCAAATATAGGACCTATACAACTCGGTAGTGTTTCAAAAATTACCTTTGGTAACCCAAAAATTAGCACGCTGATTTTTGCATCGGGTTTATTTATAAACTGAATGCTATTTGTTAGAAAAGATTGATGATTTAAGCGTCGTGTTTTTCAAGAAAATAGATTCGGCTGCACTATTCACCTTTTTTAGTTTTGTACTCAGTGGGAACCATTCCGTACAATTCTTTAAAACTTCTTGTAAAATAGGAACGATGGGTATAACCTACCATATACATAACTTCAGATATATTTAGCTTGTCTGATTTCAGCAAATACGCAGCCTTTTTAAGACGTGTATGACGTATAAAGGCCGTTGCTGTTTGCCCTGTTAAGGATTTTACTTTTCTATACAAACTGGTTTTGTCTAATTGAAGTAACTCTGCCAATAGGTGTACGGATAATTCCGAATTATCTAGATTCTTATCGATAACTGCCATCAACTCATTTAAAAATCTTTCATCTACTGGATTGGTTGTTATTTCCGAAACGGAAACCTCTTCTTCATTTAAATATTCTTTTTGTACTTTTTCTCGTTTTGAGAGCAGCATATTGGTTCTAAGTATGAGATAGTCTAAATGAAAAGGCTTTTGAATATAGTCCTCGGCGCCAACACTTATTCCTTCCATTTTATTTACATTACCTCCTTTGGCAGTTAACAAAATGATTGGTATATGTGAGGTTCTTACATCTTTTTTCAATTTCTTACACAAGGTAATTCCGTCCATTTTGGGCATCATTACATCAGAGATAATAATATCTGGATGATTTAGAAAGGTTTTCTGATATCCCTCCTCACCGTCCGACGCTACACTTACTTGGAATTCATCACTAAAGCTCGAACTAATAAAAGAGCGCATGTCCCTGTCGTCTTCAATAACCAACAGTTTCAGTTTCCCATCTGCATCCAATTTTTCTTCTTCAGACTCAAAATCAGCCTCTTCCATATCTAATTCCCCTAAGCCTTTCGCTGCGGTCACATTTTCTACTTCACTAGCTACTTCTAATGGCAAGAAGATGCTAAAAGCGCTTCCTTTGTCTACTTTACTATTTAATTTGACGAATCCCTTATGGAGTTCTACGTAATCACTCACCAATGAAAGTCCTATCCCTGTTCCTTCCTGACTTGTATAATTTTTAGTGTTGACATTGGTAAATCTCTCAAATATTCGTTTCTGATTTTCTTCAGAAATCCCAATACCACTGTCTTTAATTTGTATGCATGCAAAATCTTTGGCATTCTTTTTTACTACATTTATTTTCACTTTTATTTTTCCATGGTCCTGTGTGAATTTGAACGCATTGGATATTAGGTTGAAAATTATCTTTTCTACCTTGGTCATGTCAAATTTCATCTCTAGGTTCTCAACTTCAGAAGCAAATTTCAATTGTACGTTTCTGTAGGCTGCTTCTTCTTCAAATAGTAAAGTCAATCGCTTTGTAAATCCAACCAAATCGTAATTTTCCAGGTTTAGCTTTTCCATACCCGTTTCTATTTTACGCACATCTAACATCTGATTTACCAAACGAATTAAACGCTCTGTATTTCTTTTGATAATTTCCAGAGTTGCGATTTTCTTAGGATCGGTTTCTTCTTTGAGCAAACGTTCTGTTGGACTGAAAATTAAGGTTAATGGTGTTTTTAATTCGTGAGATATGTTTGTAAAGAAACGTGTTTTTGAACGAATCAATTCATCCGTTTTTACCCTTTGTTTTTTTTTAAATTCCAGGTTGTTTTTATCATTTACACGGGTAACAAGCAGGTGTTTTGAATAGATTAATATCACCAAAAACAAAAGAATATAAATTGTTATGGCCCAATTCGATGCCCATAAAGGAGGGTGTACCACAATATGCATCCTTCTTCCCTCTTCAGAAAATCCCCCTGTACTATTTGCGGATTTGACTCTAAACACATAATTCCCTGGTTTCACTCTTGTAAAGGAGGCTTCAGGGTTTTTACCAGATATGACCTGCCATTCTTTCTCGTAGCCTTCCAGAATATAGGTATACTTTTCGTTTTCCTGATCTTTATAGTTTAAGGTAGAAAACTCCAAACTAAAGGTGTTTTGAGCGTATTCAAACGCTAATTCATCAACGTTATTTATGTTTTTATCAAGGATGGAGGAATGATCCGAAAAATAAGGTGCCACTACTTCACCTAACACATTTAAATTGGTGAATTGCACTGGATTTACAGTGTTGTCTACCTCAATTTCAGCAGGATTAAAGCAGATAAAACCATTGGCTCCTCCAAATATCAAATCGCCCTGGTTATTTTTATAGGAAACCCAAGCATAGTTATCCATTTGGGTTACTTTATTGGAAACTTGCTTAAGCTCGGTTCCGTCTTTTTTAATATGATATAAATTCCTAAAGGTGGAAAACCAGATCTTATCTTTATCGAAAAGCCAGGCTCTAACGTCTTTAGGGACTTCCGATACAAACTCTTTTTTAGAAGTCGACACGTCTAGTTTCATTATGGCATTGTTCTCTACATACCAAACATACCGCTCATTCTCAACATGAATTACAGGAATATAATCTAGATTCGTAATAATTTGTTGTAACTCACCTGTAATGACATTCAATTCTTTTACACCCAGGCTTGTGCATATCCATATGGTGTTTTTAGTTCCTTGTACGATACTATTTATTGAAGTTCTTGTAATTTGTACCTGCTCTGAAAGCAAGTCATCTACATTGACAAAGGAGAGATTTTCTGCCTCTGGATCTTTAACTTTGAACAAACCTCCTTTAAAGGTACCTACCCATATATTACCCAATTCATCTTCAAATACGGTTTGAATATAGTTGGTCTGGAGCGCTTCGACATTATTTACATCAGAATAATAGGATTGAAAAGTTTTGCTTTTTGGAAAATAGATATGTAGCCCTTGCGGCGTTGCCAACCAAACCTGTCCCCTTTTATCTACAATAATGTCTCTTATTTTAGTATTTAATATATCTGAAATTCGAAACCACTCGTATTTTTTAGTATGCTCGTTATAACAACAAAATCCTTCACTGGTCGCAAACCAATGATTGCCCTCTTTGTCCTGTGCAACTGAGGTGACTTGAACAGACTTATCGATATAGGGAGCACCTTCACTTAATTGATTTCGAAAGAAATTACCGTTGCTAACAAACGCCTTGTCAATTCCATTATTGGTTCCTAACCATACATTCCCTTTAGAGTCTTTAAAGACGGTATGAATGATGTTATTTGAAATCGTATATGAATTGTTATAATTTGCATAATATTTTCTAAAAGTCCGCTCAACAGGGTTAAATATATTCAGTCCCATATCTGTCCCTAACCATACTTCGTTATCAGCGACAACCTGTATCGTTTTTATCACGCTATTACTCAATTTTCTTTTTCCTTTTCCTTGTTTAAACACTTCAAAATTATCGGTCTCGGTATCAAACAAGACCAAACCAGTTTCTGTACCGACAAGCAATCTTTTTTTCTGGTTTATTGTTATTTCTGAAATGGAAAGAATTAAGTTGTTTTGCAATAATGTAGCATCGTTTTGAGGCTTTAATTTATAGCGTTTTATCATACCTGTTTTAGGTTCTAAACGATTTAATTTATCATAGGTTCCTATCCATATATACCCTTGACTATCTTCAAAAACACAGCGTATGATGTTGCTGCTCAAACTTTGTTTAAACGCGCTTCTGTGTTTGTAATGGGTAATGGTATCCGTACCGGGATTAAAAACATAAAACCCTTTCGTGGTTCCAATAACAATATTATTTGCTCTTGTTTTATACAGAATCCTGCACTCATCTTGCGGTTTTAATTTAAGTTTGGTAAACTCATCGGTTAATCCTGTCAGTGGATTATACCTGTACACGCCTCCTTGACCTCCAATCCAAATGATTCCAAAATCATCCCTAATTATTGTATTGACATGACCAAAGGAACCTACATTTCCTTCTTTATCAATATTTTTTATCTCAAGTGCTTTGTAACCATCAAAACGAATCAATCCGCCTCTAGACCCCATCCATAGGAAACCTTCTTCAGTTTCCAAAAAACAATTGACCTGATTTGTACTGACAGAAGCTGGCAAACTGACATGGTCAAACTTTAGTTTGGTGTACTGCCCGTTCACAAAAAGGATTCCGAATAAACACAATACAGCAAGTAGTCTATTTTTATGCGAGGGGTACATAATGTTTTGATTTATCGAATTCGTAAAACCCAAACATATTGAATCTATCCTTAACGGACATATTCTTTTGTATACATTATCCAATAGAATAGTAGAAGCCCAACTATTGGAACAAAAAACTCCCTTGTAAAAAAGGAGCTTCTTACTTTATATTTTATTGTATTTTTTTACTTGGTCAATAAATCTTGCACTGAAGTTTCATCGTCGTGTTTGTCTACGATAAGACCAAAGTCGGTATCTGTAATTTTTCTAATTTCTGCTAAGTCTTTTTTATTCCCTACGGCATCCATCAAACTATACAATTTTACTTTCAACGCTGAAATGGTATTTTTATAGGCAGGGTCTCCAATGATATTGTGCATTTGCTCTGGGTCTTTCTCTAAATCGTACAATTCCCAGACATCTATATTGTAATAAAAATGTGCGAGCGTAAATTTTTCTGTACGTATTCCATAATGTGGCTGCACATGATGCCAAAATGGGAATTCATAGTAATGATAGTACATTGCATCCTGCCAATTATCAGCTGTTTTACCTTCTAAATTTGCGGCAAAACTAGTACCGTGCATTTTTTGTGCAGTTTCTATTCCTGCCAATTCCAACAAAGTAGGGGCAAAATCAACGTTTCTTATGATGTCTTCGTTTACACTTCCTGCTTTTACTTTATTCGGGTATTGAACAATAAATGGCATTCTCAAAGATTCTTCATAAATAAAACGTTTGTCGAAGAACCCATGATCTCCAAGATAGAAGCCTTGGTCCGACGTAAGCACAATTATTGTGTTATCTTCTAGGTTGTTTTCTTTTAAGTAATTGAGTACACGCCCAATATTATCATCGACAGATTTTACACAGGCTAAATAATCTTTGATATACTTCTAATATCTCCATTTTCTTCCTTCTTCAAACGACATGCCCTCAGGGGTAACAACTTCTCCTGGTTTGGCTCCATAAAAATCCCATTTTACCTTTTCGCTTCCTTTCAAATCTTTAGGGCGTTCTAATTTCATATCTCTCCTACTCAAATACTCCATGGTCATTTCAGTATCGCCAGCCGTGAGCTCTCTTCCTTTGTAGTCATCATTAAACGTAGCGGGATATGGCATTTCAATGTCGTTCCACAATTGTTCGTATTTGGTGTCTGGCTCCCACGGTCTATGGGGAGCTTTAAATTGTAATAACATCATAAAAGGTTTGGCCTCAGATTTAGTTGCTTCCAACCAGTTGAGCGCAAAGTCTGCACTTAGGTTTGTGGCATAGCCTTTTTCTTTTACTTCTTCACCGTTTTCATTGTACACAGGGTTCCAATAATGCCCTTGTTGACCAGCAGCAGCGTGAAACTTGTAGGTATCGAAGCCTTTGGGCTCTGAGCCTAAATGCCATTTACCGAACAATGCCGTACGGTAACCATTGTTTTGAAATGCTTGTGGAAAGGTCCATTTAGACGCATCAAATCTACCTCCACTTTCATTTTTATAATAGCCGTTTACATTGCTATAATCTCCTGTTAAAATTGCAGATCTACTCGGCCCACAGATGGCGTTTGTACACAATACATCTTGAAATAACATGCCTTGGTTAGCAAGTCTATCCATATTTGGTGTTGGCGCAATTTCTTTATAAATACCGCCATATGCACTGATTGCCTGAGTGGTTAAATCATCTGCCATAATGTAAATTACATTCGGTTTTGTAGTTTCCGATTGTTTTTCCTTGTTAGCGCATGAACTCAATAGCACCAATACCACTAATAGTCTACTTACGAAACTGAAGGGAGTTTTAAGATGTTTCATAATTGATTTTTTCCATTATTCGATAAAAGTAGACAAGTTAATTGAGACTACAAAAAAGCGAGGCGCTACCAACAAAGAAAAAAAACACTGTAATTTCTAACAGATTTGCAAAATCAC
>Ga0206125_10001804_pt1 | contig 24058 bp, 25 predicted proteins | sample Helgoland_Spring_4_FD_148598 | JGI IMG/M metagenome (GOLD analysis project Ga0206125, IMG submission 148598) | Pelagic subsurface seawater microbial communities from Kabeltonne, Helgoland, North Sea - Helgoland_Spring_Bloom_20160331_1 | ecosystem: Environmental > Aquatic > Marine > Epipelagic ... | reverse complement strand
ATACATAAACAGTGATAAAAGAAAAATTACCATAACCAACATAGCTAAAATGTTAAATTGTTCTAGAATGTCTATTTACAGAAACATGAATACTGAATTAAAGGAAGAGAGGGATTTGCTTAACATGTCTGTATGAAGAAATATAATGTGAAAGTATACAAGATTTACAAGGAAGACCTAGGTAATAAAATAAATTTAGTAGATTTTGAAAAGCCCTATGATGAACTCACAAAAGATGAATTGATAGTAAGATTCTTACCTTTAGTTGAAAACATAGCAAGGAAGTTTTCTACTGCATCACAGGCATCCGGAGTTATGGATATACTAGACTTAATTCAAGAGGGTAGTATAGGTTTGATCAAAGCAATAGATAGGATTGATTGGAATGTATTTAATCAATCTAAATACAAAGAAAACACCATGAAGGCTTTTCTATCTAAAAGAATAAGAGGAGCAATAAGGAGGGCAATAGATATTAATAGGGCAGACATGAGGATTCCGGAGCATAAACTTCAGGAGATCAGAAAGAACTTTGGTAAAGATGAGAAGATGGTTGCAATGTTTTTTAATTCTATATTCTTATCAGTTGATGAGTATGAAAAAAATGAAGACATCAATCTAGAGATAGAAGACAAGGCTGAACCAAAGAATATGGACTTATTAAATGTGTACTTATCAGGATTACTAAGGAAGCATTTAAATAGTAAGGAATATCAAGTATTGAGATTGAGTTATGGTCTTGATTGTAATAAGCATTCAGCCTTAGAAATAGCTGAAGCATTGGATCTAAAAGGGTCTAGTGCTTATGTTAAAGTTTCTAAGATAAAGAAACAAGCGGTTGAAAAACTAATACAAAACGTAGATCCATCTCAAGTTTTGGATTATACTTGATTGTTTAATGATTGTTTAATTTAAATTTTATATTATGAATACCAAAAGTAAAACCGATATCCTAAACGACTTGTATAAGAAGTACGAGTTGCATAAGGATGATACCTTTAAGTCCCCACAAGGGTGGACTATAATAACTCGTAGTGGAATTGACAAGATTCAAGCGGTGGCAGATATAGACATTGACTACGAGATGGTGGAATATACACCGGCTGTATCAGCGGCTGTAAAAGCTACAGCGTCATGGAATGACAGAACCTTATCAACCTTTGGTGAAGCCAATCCTAAGAACTGTAGACAAAGCTATGTATTAGCTATGGCAGAAAAGAGAGCCATGTCAAGGATAGTATTAAAGCTAACCGGATTTTATGCACTAGGTGTATTTGGTCAGGATGAATCAGAAGACTTTACCAAGGCAAAGGCTAATACAAATCACACCTCTAGGGTTGATGAACTAATTAAATCTTCATTATAGTATGACTGAAAAGGATGTACTTGAAAAGCTTAAGGATGATGAGCATTACTATGGTGAGTTTGGTAAGAAATATCTTAGCAACTCAGACATAGGAAAATTACTACTCAACCCTATGTCTTTACACAAGTCCTTTGATAAGACTGTACCTCTTGTTGTAGGTGGGTATTTTCATACCGCAATATTAGAACCTGACAAACTAAAGAAGTACAATATAATCAAGTCATCAACTAGAAATACTAAAACCTACAAGGAAACTTCGGGTGGTGAGATATGCTTATTAGAGCATGAAGTGGATATGATTGAATCAATGACAGATAAGATTTTAAGTAATGATATTTGTAGGGGTTTAATTAGAGATCCAAAAAATCAATATGAAGTGCCGGGCATTGCTAATATAGAAGGTCGTATGTGGAAAGGTAAGGCAGATATAATAAACGTGAATGAAAAACTTATAGTAGATTTAAAGACTACAAACGACATTCATAAGTTTCAGTATTCTGCTAAGAAATACAACTACGATAGTCAGGCATACATATACAAGAAAATATTTGGTTACGACTTCTTGTTCTTAGTAATAGACAAGAACACTAATCAAATAGGTATCTATGACTGTTCTGATCAATTTTACAGATCAGGACTTGATAAGGTACAAAGAGCGGTTGAAGCCTACGAGTTATTTTTTAACTCAGAAGACTTCGATCCAAATCAATTTTTTATAAACAAAACCCTATAATTATGGCAGGAATAATAACTGGTAGTATAAACCTAAGTAACATACCTAAAGATAAGATTATCGAAGGTAAGAAAGGTAAATACTTACCCATATCAATTTCAATAAATGATGAACTTGATCAGTTTGGTAATCAAGGACCAATTGTGGTTAGTCAAAGTAAAGAGGAACGAGAGTCTAAGTCTGCGAAGACTTATCTAGGCAACATTAAAGTTGTTTGGGGGAACGGTGTAATGCCTGATCCTGCACCTCGTGATGATCAGCAACAAGCACCGCAAGCGAAAGCTAGTATGCCTATGGTTGAATCTAGCGACTTACCATTTTAGTATATGAATGTAGAAACCATAGAGATTAATGGTTTTAGTATTGATAATTTTAATCAATACGATCTAGAGGAAGGTAAAACACAGGGGATTTGTCCCTTGTGTTCTTCTACTAGAAAACCATCTAATCGTAAAACCAAATGCGCAAGCTACGATTGGGAGAGGGGTTTAGGTACCTGTCACAATTGTAACACCACATTCCAACTTCACACCTACCAACGTAAAGGTACAAGTGAAAAGGTTTATGTAAGACCTGAAGTTGATACCATTACGGATGTTGACTCTAAAGTTGAAGAGTGGTTTAAGTCTAGGGGGATATCCAAAGGAACTCTTAAAGACCTTAAGATTAGTGAGGGTAAAGAATTTATGCCTCAGAGTAATCAGAGTGAGAATACTATTAAGTTCAACTATTTTATGGGTGATCAGCTGATCAACATAAAGTATAGGGATGGTAGGAAGAATTTTAAACTATTTAAAGGTGCAGAGAAAATATTCTACAATATTAATTCAGTTGTAGGTTATGACTCTTGTATAATAGTGGAAGGTGAAATGGATGTTTTAGCACTACATGAAGCCGGTATTAAAAATGCAATATCAGTTCCCAATGGTGCCACACTAAATTCTAATAACTTAGATTACTTAGACAACTGTATAGACTACCTTGAAGACAAGACCAAGATTATATTAGCAGTTGATGCTGATGATGCCGGTCAGGCTTTGCGTCAAGAGTTTATACGTAGACTAGGTGCTGAAATTTGTTATCTTGTTGACTTTAATGGATGTAAGGATGCTAACGAGTATTTGTTAGAGTTTGGATCTGAGAAGCTAAACAATGTAATAAACAAAGCAACACAAGTACCTTTAGAGGGGGTGTCAACACTTAGAGATGTTGAAGATGAATTGAAGGATTTTGTTGTGAACGGATTCAAACCCGGTTACCAAATCGGCATAGATAACTTTGACAAGATATTCTCTACGTATACTTCTCAGTTTATAACTGTGACCGGTATACCTAGTAGTGGTAAGAGCGACTTTGTTGATCAGATGGTGGTAGGTTATAATAAGAACTACCAATGGAAAACAGCATTTGCATCACCTGAGAATCATCCGGTATACTTACATGCTCATAAATTAATGCGCAAAGTATGGGGAGGTATGCCTAAGTCATCTGAGATAGATGGAGACAAGTGGACTCAAGTTAGTAACCATGTTAATGATAATTTTTTCTTCATAGACATGGACAAGTACAACCTTGATTCAGTATTACGTAAAGGGGCAGAACTAGTAAAACGCAAAGGTATCAAGTGCTTGGTTATAGATCCATTCAACAAGGTTAGGATGGCAGATGCATCTGGTGATGTGAATGTTTATACGTTAGAATACCTAAGTAAGATAGAGGTATTTGCTAAGAAGTATGATGTTCTTGTTATTGTTGTTGCTCACCCTACTAAGATGTACAAAGACAAGGATGGTAAAACTGAAGAGCCAAACATGTACAACATTAAAGGTGGTGGTGAATGGTATGATGCAAGTTATCATGGACTATTAGTACATAGGGATTACGAAGCTAAAACTGTAAAAGTAAAAGTACTTAAGGTCAAGTTTCAAAACTTAGGTCAAAATGGTGCTGAATCTCACTTTACATGGGAACCAAAGTCTGGATCTTACATACCTTTGGCTGTAGCACAAGATGAACCTTTACCTTGGGAAAGCAAGTAGAGTATATGGGAGCCTACAAGGCAACACAAGAAGATTTAGAAATCAGAATGTGGTGCCATAGAAACAGAGTTATTATAACTCCTGTGGAGGTAGGCTACAGAAAAAGGAGTTGGTATATAGAAATTGATGTAGGTGGAAAGATTAACAAGTCACCAAAATGCTATACACACACTCAAATTTGGAGTCAAATATTTGAATATAGAAAATACTATTATGAAAAATACAAAAAATAATATTAAATTAAATGTAAAAGACCCTATAGTAGAAAGGGTGATCAGGAAGTATGCTGAGAGGTGTGAGATAGGTATGAAAAAATATGGTAGATCTTTGCACGAAGAAAGAGTTTCAGGCATGAAGAGTTTATCCGGATATCTAGAAGACACTCAAGAAGAGTTGATGGATGCAGTTGTTTATATACAAACTGCTAAAGAGCAACTTAAACATCTTGGTTTGGTCGAAATGGAGAAGGCTGAATTTTTAATGAGGAGAGATAGTTATGAACAGGGTCTTTAAATATAAAAAGAAAAAAGGTCCTGTTGTATCTAAAAAGGTAGTCTATGACGGTGTTACTTTTGCATCAGGATTAGAGAAATATATGTACATAGCTTTGAAAAAAGCAAAACTTAAATTTGAATATGAAGGAGAAAATTTTACATTGGTTGAATCTTTTAAGTTCAACAGTCAGGCTCATGAAAGACAAAATAATGGAAAAGGTGAGTATATTAATAGAGGTGATAAAAAGATTCTAGGAATCAAATATACACCTGATTTTGTGGGTGATGATTTTGTAATAGAAACCAAGGGTAGGGCAAATGAGTCTTTCCCTATGAGGTGGAAGTTGTTTAAGAAGCACATGCAAGAAATAGGGGATGACAGAAACCTATACAAACCACAGACCAATAAGGAATGTGATAAAACGATTGATTTAATTTTAAAGAACAGACAAGATGAATAAAATAACCAAAATACCTCATACAAAAGAAATGATTAAAGAGGCTCATAAATGGTCTAAAGACCTTGGATCTCTTAATAACTCAATAACCAAAGGTAGGGCTAATGCATCAGCTAGAGTAGCTGAGTTGGCTTTAGCAAAATATTGGGGGACTAAACCCACAGATGATTACAATCACGATATTTTATATAAAGATCAGAAGATTGAATTAAAAACAAAAAGAAGAACAGTAAAACCAAAGGATGATTATCGTGTATCTGTAGCTAAAACTAGTCTTCATCAAAAACCCGATACATATTGTTTTTTAAGTATTGAGTTTGGCAGAACAGAAGGAGAAGGTTTACGTAAAAAATATTATGATATTGAAAATATATGGTATTGTGGAGATATCAGCAGAAAGGATTTTTTAGATAAGTCAGAACTTTGGGTGAAAGGTAGTGTTGATGATAGGCATAAAATTCATGCTGATAATTATAAAATGAGAATTGAAGATTTAAAATCAAACTTGTTAAAAAAATAAATATGGGATTATTTGATAATAGAATAGCTTACAAACCATTTGAGTACCCTGAGTATTATACTGAAGGGTGGTTGAAACAAGCGCAAGCATTTTGGCTACACACCGAAATACCAATGTCAGGGGATGTCAAGGATTGGAATGAAAACTTGACCCCAGAAGAAAAGAATCTGGTAGGTAATATCTTATTAGGATTTGCGCAAACTGAGTGTGCAGTATCAGATTATTGGACACAAAAAGTTGTGGGGTGGTTTCCTAAACATGAGATTCAGCAGATGGCTATGATGTTTGGATCTCAGGAAACAATACATGCAGTAGCTTACAGTTATTTAAATGAAACATTAGGACTTGATAATTTTGAAGCGTTTTTACACGAGCCTGCTACGGCTCAGAGATTTGATAATCTCGTGGGATACACCGGAACCGAAACAGTGGGGATTGCACGATCACTTGCGATCTTTTCCGCTTTCGCAGAGGGTGTTAGCCTTTACAGTGCTTTTGCTGTGTTATATTCTTTCCAAATGCGTAACTTACTTAAAGGGATAGGTCAGCAAATGAAATGGAGTGTTAGGGATGAATCCTTACATTCAAAAATGGGGTGTCAATTGTTTAATCACATGTGTGATGAAGACAAAAACCTTAGATCTACTTGTAAGGATAGTATAAAAGATGCCGCTGAAACAATGGTGGAACTTGAGGAGAATTACATTGACAAGATGTTTGAGATGGGGGATATAGAAGGTATTAAATCTTATGATTTAAAACAGTTTATCAGGAAGAGATGTAATGAGAAGTTAAGGGAACTTGGTTATGATGAAGTCACATCTAGGATGTTTGTCTATGACAAAGAAGCGGCATCAAATTTAGATTGGTTTTATCATCTGACCGGTGGTCATACACATACAGACTTTTTTGCAATGAGACCAACAGATTATAGCAAAGCAAATGAAGGGGAAGATTTCGAAGATATTTGGTAAAATAGAAAGCCAACTTGTAAGGAATAGAAGTCTTTCACCTTGGGAGAAGATGTATGAAAGAATAGGTTATATGGGTAGTGGTTTTTTAATTGCGGCTCAATGGTCTATATCAGCTGAACTTTACATAGCAGGATTTATATTAGTAATGGTTCAGACAACTTCAAGAAGACAATGGAATTTAGTAATATTAAATCTAAACGGTTTAGTTGCTTGGTTAATACACCTTTTAAAATAAAAATAAATGACTAGTAGTAATAGATGGATAAAGGGGAAGGATTACCCCTCTTGGGCAGATAGTGATGTCTACAAGAAAACAATTCAAGGTGGGTATTTACTACCCAACGAGACACCAAAGGAAGCCTACGAAAGAGTGGCAAAGACCATTGCTAGACGGCTAGAGAAGCCTGAGATGGAAGAAAAGTTTTTTGACTATATATGGAACGGTTGGTTGTGTTTAGCGTCTCCAGTGCTCTCTAATACAGGCACAGACAGAGGTCTACCAATCAGTTGTTTTGGGATTGATGTAGCTGACTCTATATACGACATAGGATCTAAGAATTTAGAGATGATGTTATTAGCGAAGCATGGTGGTGGTGTTGGTATTGGTATTAATCAGATTAGACCTGCCGGTGCTAACATAACTAACAATGGAACTTCAGATGGTGTTGTACCTTTTTGTAAGGTATACGACTCCACTATTCTTGCGACTAATCAAGGATCTGTAAGAAGAGGTGCGGCAAGTGTAAACTTAAATATTGAGCACGCTGACTTTGAGGATTGGTTAGACATAAGAGAACCTAAAGGGGATGTAAATAGACAATCACTTAATATGCATCAATGTGCTACTATTGGTGACAAGTTCATGAGAAAGTTAACTTCAGGAGATAAAGTAGCGAGAAGGAAGTGGGGTAAGCTTTTACAGAAGAGAAAAGCTACCGGAGAACCTTATATAATGTTTAAGGGGAATGTAAATAAAGCGAATCCGTCTTCTTACAAGGATAACGCATTGAAGGTTTTTATGACAAATATATGTTCAGAGATTACCTTGCATACAGATGAGAATCATAGTTTTGTTTGTTGTCTGTCTAGTTTAAACCTAGCAAAATACAATGAATGGAAAGATACTAACTTAATATACGATAGCACATTCTTCTTGGATGGTGTTATGCAAGAGTTCATACAAAGAGCAAAGGGTCTGAAGGGATTTGAAAACTCTGTAAGGTCTGCCGAAAAAGGTAGAGCCATAGGACTAGGTGTATTGGGTTGGCATACATATTTACAAGAGAAGGGTTTACCCTTTGAAGGATTATTAGCACAACATGAAACACGAAGGATATTTAGCCAAATTAAAATCGAAAGCGAACGAGCTAGTATGGCTCTTGCTGATAAATACGGAGAGCCATTATGGTGCGTTGGTACGGGGTTTAGGAATACTCACCTTAGAGCTATTGCTCCTACAGTTAGTAACAGCAAGCTTAGTGGCAATATTAGTCCCGGCATTGAGCCTTGGGCTGCTAATGTATTTACTGAACAAAGTGCTAAAGGTACTTTCATACGTAAAAACCCTACTCTGGAAAAAGTTCTAGAAGAACAAGATATGAATACTAGTGAAGTTTGGAATCAAATTTTAGCTGACGGAGGATCCGTACAAGGATTAGATTTTTTAAGTGAAGATAACAAAGAAGTATTTAAAACCTTTAAAGAGATTAATCAGTTAGAATTAATTAATCAGGCAGGGATCAGGCAACAGTATATAGATCAGTCTGTTAGTCTGAACTTAGCATTCCCATCTCAGGTGGATCCTAAGTTTGTGAACAAAGTTCACCTTGAAGCTTGGAAGAAAGGGATTAAGACTTTGTATTATACTAGAACGGAATCTGTTCTTAGGGGAGATATAGCTGAAAAAGCTATGGATGAGGATTGTTTAAGTTGTGATGGATAATGTCTGAGATATTAAAAATATACAAAGACTTTGAATTGCTTAAAGCGGACGGATTTGACGATGCTATATTAGGTGTGGATCAATCGAACGATCCTATTAGACTTATATATAGTGTTAGGAGATGCTTAGATATATTAGAGAAAGATATGAGTAGCGAGGAAGCTATAGAGTATTTTTCTTTTAATGTAGAAGGTGCTTATGTTGGGGAACAAACTCCTGTGTGGTGTTGGGATATGTAATGCTATACACGTTTCTTTCTTTTTAGAGATTTTACTCTTCTGGGACTTCCTGCTGGTTGTCCCAGATTTTTTTTCTCCCTTATCTTACTAGATTTCTCTGAAGAGGACATCTCGCCTGATGTTTTTGGAGTTTTGCTGGAAACTCTCTTACTTGGTCGGCAATAAGGTGTACCTCTACCTTCACCTTTCTTTCTACCGCAAGCCTTGCCAGTTCTAACATCCACCCATTTTTCTTGAAACCATCTTTTTAGGTTTGCACCTTCTTTTGTTTTCCTTACTGCCATTATATTTTATCTTTTACATACTCATACATAGAAGTACCAAGTTGTTCCCCAAACCTAGAGTCAGACTTATAATGTGCTTTAGCTACATTTCTACTGTAGGATATGTCTTTAGCTTCTTTTATAAAATCTTTTGAAGCTTCTGGATATTTATTTGCTAACACTTTACCAACTAAAAAACCTTGTGCTGAATGACCTGATGGGTATGATGGAGTTTTCATAGTCTTAAGCTCTATATCATTAAGTTTAACCCCTATCTCTTCTGCTACAACTCTAGGTCTAGATCTTTTGTAAAAATTTTTAAGACCCATAATAACATCGGAGCTTTCATCTAATAAGCTTCTTACAAGCTTACTAGGATATTCTATTTTGTTTTTTTCCGCAACAGATTTAAACGCAGTAAATACATTATCCTTATCCTCCACAAATTTTTTGTCAGATTTTATGTTAGATAGTTCTTTAATTTCTTTATAGGTACCTAAAGACTTATTAGCCGGAGGTTTTTTATTTTTAAATTTACTTACATTAAAATCTTTAAAAAGACCTTTCATTATTTTTTCTTAGACTTGTTACCATAATTTGCAGCACCAACTTTTCTACATTTAGCAATAGCACCACTAGCATAAGCTGATGGGAATACTCTATACCTAGATTTTACCTTATGATAGCAAGCATCTTTTAACTTAAAAGGTGATTCTTGTTCTTCTTCTTCTTTATTTTTCATTTTTTTTGTCTTTATATGGGAACAATATGTTTAGAGCGTCTCTCCTACCTTCACATCCACAAGGTATATTTAATCCTTGAGACACTCTATCTACAACAGTTTTTACACCGGTAGCCTTTGTAAACTTTTCTATACTATCTCCTAGTCCTCTTGATTTCATAATATTAACATTTCCATCTTCTTCTTGCAGCACAAATTCTTTTGTCTGGTGTTTTGGAACAATTTATACTGTGCATTTTCATTTGACCTTTTGATCTAGCACAATAAGAATCCCTTCTTTTACCACCTTGAGGTTGTGGTGCTTTTAAATTACCTCCTGTCTCTCTTTTATATGCAGCCCTACCTGCAGCTGTCATCCCAGCACCTTCTTTTGCTGTAAGAAAATGCCTACCCTTACCCTTGGTAGTCTTCCTTAATTTAGTAAATGGGGAATTTGTTTGAACGTACATATTTATGATTTACATGTGCAGTTGCACTCAGTACAACAATCGGTTACACTAATATTTATAATATCAGCTTCACTCATTTTTTGATAAAGTCTTTTGAATGCTGGACCTGAACTACTTAAGTTATTATTTTCATCAAACCGATTAGACTTAACAGCATCTGACACGAGCAAACAACCATCAGTGTGGTCATCATCATTTCCTATATGAATGTAAACGTACTGAAAATCAGGGACATCCTGAAGCATAAAGTGAAAATCAAACCAAGGGTATTTACTACGATACTTTTTAGTTAAACCACTAAGTACCTCACGTTTTTCTACCTTGTAGGTACCTTCAGGAATCCTAGTTTCACCTTTTATTTTTTCTTCTCTGTATTCATCTTCCAGCGTAAAGCATTCAAACTCCCCATCAACAAATAACAACCCTAAAGTTGTATCACTTTGACTACTGAATCTTTTTAGTTCTAATTTCATCACCTATCTTTTTTACTGTAAAGATCTTTTTGTAAATCTTCAATATGTTTTTTGAGATCCTTGACATCTTCTTCTAAATCACTAATATGATCCATCATCCAAGCATGATTTAAATCATATTCTTTTCTATCTATAGCAGCCGGTGGCATTGATTTAGCATCTTCAATATCCATCTGTAACTTTACATACATGCTACCTAATGTAAATACTGCAGCTATAATCAAACCTATTGATTTTAGAGTTAAGTGGAAATCAGGTTTACCATCTCCATCCACATCAACACCCATGTTTGTACCACTCCCTAATTCTTGTGCCATATTTTATATTGTTTTATATCTTTATTATTACTTATTTATTATTTTTTTTAATTAATTTATGTTTTACAACTTTCCAGTTGCCTTTACTCTACCAGTTGCTCTTACTTTGTCAGTGACTTTTCCCTCAGTTCTTTCAAATTCTTTTTTAGTAGCATTCAATCTTCTTGTTCTAGCAGCTTTTTTATAACCTTCTTTTCTTCTTCTATCTTTGGCGTCTGTCTTTATTAACTCATGCTCTTGATTTTCAAGACCAAGCTCCCAAGTGGTCCAACCTAAATTTAAAAGTATCTGTTGCCATAATTGAAAATCATTAGTGAAAGCATCATTAACATTTCTTGTTTTTTTAGCTATTCTGTCAAGAGGTAAATTAGTAAAAGCAGATACAAACTTTCCACCAACTTCATATATAGGACTATCATAAGAAAACCCTTTAGCTTCTATAACATCTTTTTCATATATGTTAAATTGCTTAAATCCTGAATTAAGTTTTTGAATCTTAGAGCCTAAAGGTGGTGAAACTTGAGTTAACTGCACTAGAACATCATAAAAATCTCTATTAAATGCTGTTTTTTCTGTTTGTTGTTTATATAGCTCTATGGCTCCATTTTTTAAAGCAACCACAGCAGCACCACGAACTCCCATACCTTTTAATATTGTATCAAGTGAATTATTAAAAACTCTTTCAATTTGTGTGATTTTTGTTTTTTCTCTCTTTTTTCTTTTTTCTTCACTTTCACCTTCTTCTTCATCATCATCACCAAGTCCTAGAGTAGCAAACAATCCAGTTTGAAGTGTACTAAAAATTAAATTTTGTACAGCAGTATAATAAAATATTTTAGAAACATTTGTCTTCCAATCACCCCTTCTATTTACTAAGTCTAAATATGCTTTTTTAGTTAATCTAGCATACTGAAGCGGAGTATTTGCAAAAGCAAGTATAATTCTACCTAAATCACTTCTTTGTTCTGCTGATATTTCAGATGGATCTGAAGATTGCTGAGTTTCCTCTGTTATAGCAGAAAAATCTTCAAACGCAGTTTTCTCTGCTTGTTCTTTTGATAAACCTTGTTTTAAATATGTATTAACTCTATTTCTATACATAGGAGCACCTCCTATTGCAATAGCAAGGCTATCAGCTATTCTAGTAAATGCAAATCCTTTTCTAAGTATAACTTGTAAAACCGATTTAAATGTAGCATCTCCTGTTTTACCTCTTACTGCATTAGAAATTTCAGCTTCAGTTATATTTATTTTTGTACCTGCTCTTCTTTGTTTTAATTTATCAGAGTTAAGTATCATGAGAAAATCTGACCAAAATTGAGGTGCATTTGCATAAGCCAAAGCAGCATTTATTGGGTTGTTGTCATTCCAATTTAAATAATTTACTAAAGAAACTAATTGCAGAATTGAACTTTTAAGATTAACAAACATAATAGCACCTGTAGAGTTATTTAACCAATCTAACCAGTTGTTTGTTTGTTCTGACTTGGATGCATCTCTAAGTTTACCACTTTTCATGGTTTTTAAAAATCCTTCCAGTGACTCTCTAAATTTAAGACCATAAATGGCTTGTACTTTATTTAAATTTTTTTCGGTAAAAACTTGTTCTGAATTTTGTATAAACTCTTTTAAATATTCACTTCTGTTATTGTCTACTATTGTATTTAAATCATAGCTAATACTTTCCGTATCCCAATATTGACTTGGTTCTGGGTATTTATTACCAAGCATGGCATTTAAATCATTAGCAAAACTTAAAAGTTTTGGGTCAGACTCTACAGCCTCTACTAATTTATTTATTTGTTTTTGATCTATTTCAAGATCTTCTGATGTGAACCCAGCTTTATTCCAAATGTAAACTCTTATAGCGTTGTCATAAGTAAACCTAGTTCCGGGAACTTCTTTCATTAATCTAACATCAAGCATTTGTTGAGCAACAAATCCAAAATTTTTCTTTTTTATTTTACTAAAATCATTTGCTATTTTTTGTCTTGCGGAGTCCATAGCAGCAACACCTCTTTTATATGGTGCATTTAAAAATGTTTCAAAAAAGTCTTTTTGTTTATCTCCAAGTTTACCTTTAGTTAAAAAAGAATACATTAACCCCATAAAATTATCCGCTGAAGGTGGTACAAAAAATTTATATTTACCTTTGTTTCTACCTTCTATTCTAGCTTCTGTTGCTGTATATTTTTTTTCAGCCTTAATTTTTTTGTTTTTATTTTCTGTTGTTTGTTCTAAAATTTCATTAAAAACTTTGTTTAAATTGATTTGATTTTTTGTTTCAACCTTTTGATCTATTTTTATATTTGTGCTTAATTCACCAACTCTTTTACCATCTTCTTTACTTAAATCTGTAGTTGTGTCTTGTTTTAAAATAGTTCCTGCTCCATAAATTCTTTGAAGTATTGCAGTTTTAATGTCGGTATCTACTATTTCAACCTCATTATCTCTTAAAGAATCTAGTCTTTTTAACCCAAGATTAGAGACTGGACCTATTGATTTTTTATTTATTTTATATTTACTTAATATTTTTGCTTGTCTTTTACTAATTAATATTTGATTATGCTTTGAAGATATTTGATTTAATTCAATAGCAGATTTATCTCCGACAACAAAAGCATAAACCTCCTCCATTGTTTGACCATTAATATTTATATGTTCACCTGTTTCTATTTCTTCAGGAATAACTTGACCTTTTCTTTTAGCAACTTTACCATTTGCGTTTATCTTTTGTGTTATTAAGGAAAACCCTTGAATCCTAGAGAAAGCTCTAAATCCTGCAGAAGCTGAAGATTGACCTGATAAAACACCTAACAAATATCTATCATCAATGATACCTTTAGCGTAACCATCTTTTAGCATCAAAACCATAGCCTCAAACATAGCTTGGTTTGCCTCATTTACTTTTTTTATGTTTTCAGCGTTATCTCTTAAAAAATCAGATTTGTTTTCAGCTTTTTTATATTGGTCAATTATTGTGCCTTTTTTAGCATCTGCTCCTGTAATGGGTTGCAAATAACTTACACTTTTACCTTCTTCATATTCATAAGTTTCATTAGCTAACTTAAGTGCTTTTTCCATAGCTCGCAAATAAGCTTGTCTTTCAAGATCTCCCGAAGATTTTTCTATAAGTTCTTGAATACTACTTTCATCTAACTCACCTAAAAAACTCAAGTAAGCATTAATTACTCTTTCTTCTTCTTTTAATCTTAAATTATTATCGTAATCTTTTTTAGATGAATTTAACATCCTATAGCTTTGACCAGAAAATTGAGCATATCTTGAGCCACCAAGTATTTCTTGAAGCTTACTTCTTACAGGGGAGGGCATTGTATTCATTAAATTTTTTGCTTGCTCAATAACTTCTTTTATAAAGGGAGCCGCTAATTGTTTTCCTTCACCCTTTGATTGGAGTACAAATAATTTTGAATTTAATTTTTTATCACCAGCTGTTGTTTTTGTGACCACTGGTATTTGTTTTTCAGGATTGTCTGGATCAGGTAATGTTAGCCCATCTAAATGATCTAAATTAGCTACAGACTTTAAAAAATAAATTTTATCGGCTGTTTGTCTTTCTGTTTCTGGTAATAGTGTATTTAAATAACCTTTTATTTGATCAAATATACTATTAACTACCTCTTTTTCTTCATCTTTTAATGAAGTTTTATCTAAAGCCTTTTGATCAATTACAAAAACTTCTTTTTCTTTATTTGAATATCTAATTACAGCTGATAATATACCAAATTTATTGTTATCAAGAATCTTTGTTTGTTTATTATTTAATTTAACATTAGCATTTGTAGAAAATTGAGCTTTAGGATCTCTATTTATTTGTCTGGCTATTAGTCCTACTTCTAATTCAAATTCACTTTTTGTTATGCCTTGTTCTGCAATTCTTTGATCTATTATATTTTGATCAGTTAAAGCTTCCATAGTAGCATCAAGTCCTAGTTCCGATGCTATAGCTTTTGCTAAAGATATTTTTCTATTTGTTTTTACTTGATCACTAGTAGGGTTAAAAAAGTCCATAAATTGTTTTTTTGTGATCTTTCTTTTAACATACAAGTCAGAAGATTGTGTATCACTTTTAGATTCAATTATATTTAAATTTAGTGCCGCCCTAGTTTCGTTTGGTGTTAGATTCTTTTTTTCTATTGAAATAAATACTTTTTCTTTTTGTTTTCTTTCAAGAGCAGTTAAAGTTCTAACAGTTAAACTTTCAAATATTTTTTCATAATTTTTTTCTAGAAAACTAATATAGTTTTTACCCTTACCAAAAAGCTTTTGAACTTGTTTAAATATTCTAGATTCGAATTGTTTTTGTAAAGCTTCTTTGAACTCATAAGTACCTACCTTTGGAAGTGATTTACCTTTTTCTTTAAATACATTTTTAACAGAATTTAACACAGTATTATATGTGGCATCCCCAGTTTCTACACCTATCTGTCTTCTTAAAGAATCTTTTTTAACTTCCTCTAATGTTTTGGTTTCTTGTATTGCTTCTTCTTCTTTTTGTATTAGTTGTTCTTCAGGAGTTTTTTCTTCAGACACTATATCTATCTCTATACCCTCTTTATTTACTATTGGACTTGTTTGAGTTTTTTGAAACTTACTTAATACATCTGCTTTAGCAAAATTTAATATAGATTTATTACCAGCTAACAACCACCCTGATAAGCTATTTTTTTCTGGATCAAAAGTCATTAGTCTTAGTCCTACAGCTTCTTTAACTTCTTCTATATATTGATTTTTTGGTTTACCGAAAACATTATTACCAACAATACCTTTACCTATAAGACCATCTATTAAATTAGATTCTACAAGCCTTGTATAAGCGTCACCTATTGCATCAGATTGAAAATTAGATTTTGTTGACCCTTCAGGCACTAAAGAATCTATTTCTTGTGATAAATTTGTTGAAGCCTGTGGTGTGCTGTCTAGCCCATCTACATCAGCTATTTTTATTCCTTTTTCTTCCTCTCTTAAAGATATAGCTTCTCTTACCTCTGGATCAAACTCACCTTTAGCTGCACTTTCAGCATATTTTTTTACAAATAAATAAACCTGATCTCCATCTTCAAAACCTACTTTATCTAATCCTTTTGATGCAAATATTGAAGAAATAGTTCCACGCATTCTTTCAAAAACATTTAAGTCATAATTAATATCTTTATTAGCTACACCTTCAGCAAATATTGTTATCCATTCCTTATTTGCTTCTTGTTTACTTAAACCTTTTTTCCTTATTTGTTCAGCAACCCATCTTCTTTGATTCCAAGTAGCTGCTTTTTTAAATTGCTTAACAACTCTCTCTTGTTCATTAACATCTCCTACTAAAGCATTAAGTATAGGGTGTAAAACTTCATGAGTTGCAACAGTTACAGTTCCATTGGCTCTTAGAGCTTGTTGCTTGTTAAGTATTATTTTTCCTTTACCATAAAAAACTCCCGAACTTGATAAAACTTTTTTATTAATTTCAGCTTTTTGTTTGTCATTTAATTCTAAAAAAGATTTTTTGTATTCTGCTTTTGCATATTCTTCTTTTGCCTCTGCGTTATTTTTAACTTCAATTAGATCTAAACCTTTTTCTTCAGAAACTTGTTCAGCAGCTTTTACTGCATTAGAATATACTATTTCTTTTATTTTTTCTTTAGATTTTTTATAAACACTTTCAAATCCTGCAAGAGCAGATTCATAATTTTTTTCACTTATTTCTCCTGCATCTAGTTTTTTATTTAATTCTGTGATTTTATAAGCAGCTAGATTAGCGGCTTCATTTCTATCTTCAATTTCCAGTAACTCTTCATCAGGTACGTTATCATGAGCATCATTACCTTTTTTTATTTTATCATTTATTTCAAGTTTTTTAGCATTTATCTCTTCTTGTATACCTTCTTTAACTACTTCATCTTTTTCTTTTTTTAACCTACTTTTTAAATCAAAAAAATTATCTATATCATCTTCTATTTCTCCCGGATTAACAACTTTTCTAGCTTCTGATACCGCTACAGCTGAATACATTGCACCAGAAACTCCTACACCACCAAAAAGTCCTTGTAATGCATTTTCTAAGGCATCCTGACTCATAAATGCCTCTCCGACTGCATCTAATATATTGGCTTCCTCATCAGTTCCTGAAACTCTACCAATTTCCTCATTAATTTTACCGGCAAGATGTTGACTTACCTCTGTTGCAGCTTCTGTTGATCCAGATCCTAAAATTTTAAATGCTGTTCTTGCAGATTTATTATATGCTAATTTTTTTAACATATTTTTAGAGAACGCTTGAAGAACAGGTCTACTAAAAGCAGGGGTAGTAACACCTAATATTTTACCAGCACTAAAATATTCAAGAGCAGATTGTAATGCAGCCACTCCCATTGGTATTGCTATTTCAGCTTGATCACTTTTAATAAGGTCGGTAAATGGGACATTTAAATTTTCAGCTTTTTGTTTATTATATGTAATATAATTTTCTGCTGTATAATCATTAAAATATAAAAAACCCCCAGTAGCTTTAGCTACAACTGAACTTCCAATACCATTAATAAAAGCATTAATACCACTAGAAATAACTCCTCCAAAATCTTTATCTTTAATGCTTTGAGTAATTTGTTTTGTTGGTTTTCTTTTTTTTTGTGCTTCTTCAAAACTTTGAATAGAAGATATTGTTTCTTCCGTACCTAATCCTTTTGTTAAAAATGGAGACTCTTTATATTTATCAACCCATTCATCAACATTTCTTGCACCAAAAATACCACTACCTAAAGCGGAAGCCATAATATCAAAAGCTTCAATACCGGCACCTTGATCTCCTTTTTCTGAATCTTCCTCAGAGTCAAAAAATCCTGTAGCAAACTCAGGAATTTTCATTAACTCTTGACCTGCATTTAGTATTCCATTTTTTATATCATCAAAAAAAGTTAATTTATTATTGTCATTATCTACTATATTTTCTCCATCAAATTTTTTAGCACCTAAGTTATTTATTACTTCAAAAAAAGTAATACCTTGTCTTTCTGCCATAGATTGAATTTCTTGAGCAGATATCTCAGTACCATCAGGTAATACATATCTATCCATAATATATTTTATTATTTATCTTTATCTTTTACAGTTCTTAAATACCAATCCTTTATTGCTTTCATTGTTGTAAAAGGTCCTGCTTTTACATCAATATTTGTTTTTCCTGTTATATTATTTGTAACTCTTGGACCTATATACACCTTATCATCTTCAAGACGCTCAACAGCATAAGTTTTATTAATTCTTTGTGCTATTTCAAGTAATCTTGCTTCATTTCTATTAAATCCTTCCTCTTTTGTAACATCTACAGTTTCAAATTGTTTTACTCCATCAATTTCTTTTTGAATTTTCTTCCCTTTGTCTGGTCCTAAAACTATTGTATCCATAACAGGATCTTTATAATCTGGATTATCATTTATTAATAGATTTGTAACTTCTTTTTCTGTTAATATTTCTTCTTCTGTTTCTCTTCTTTTTTCTTCTTGCTCTACTATTTTTAGTTTTTGTCTATCTAATTTACCTTGTGCTTCAATTCTTGCCTTCGTTTCTTGCTCTACTAATACAGCTTGTTTAGTATTAAACATGTTAACTCTATCCTCTAACATTCCCTCAAAGCTATTTATTACACTATCTTTTAAATATTTTTCAGCTATTATTCTTACATTTTTATCTTCACTATCTAATTGACTTATCAATAGTTCGGTTTCATCAGCCTCAGTATCAAGTAAGCTCATACCCGGAATTTGTAAAGAATCAAGAGCAAGAGATTTTAAAATTTGAATAGTATTACCAGTTTCAATTGAAGCTAAAAGAGTATTTTTAGCTACATTAATTTCTTGTTCGGATATTTCACCCTTACCAGCACTATCAAGTAATGAATTAAATAATGTAGCTTGTTTTTCCGCTTTTTGTGGTGGTAAAAATTTTTGAAATTCATTTATAGGTATAAATCTATTCTCTTGATTTGAGAAAAAACCTATTTTATTTGTCTTTTCATCTATTGTTAATTCTGTTTCTCCTGTAAATACGTTAAAAATTTCATCAGTTTTATCACCCTGTTTGCCCTCATAAGCTTGTTTTGAAATTAAATTGTTATCGTAATCAAAAAAACCTTCAGACTTAAGAGATTTATAATTTTGAATATCAGAGTTTAAAGCATTTACTTTATTCATCGTTTGATCCATTAAGGATTTAAATTTACTTTTATCCTCTGAGCTTCTAGCTCTAACAAATCCTTCAGAATATTGTGAATATTCATTCCTTAAATTCATTAATCTAGGTCTTAAAACATCACTAACAAAGATAGTTGGTACATCTGTTACATCTGCTTCAGGTGGAAACAATGAAATATGTTCATCTATTTTATTACGTATTCTTTCTTGTCTTTCTGCTATTTCTGCAGCAGCAGATATAATAGGTTCTGACAATGCTTCTGCATAGTTAGCTCCTTGTGAGGCATATAACTCTTTAAACGAATCTACTAATACTTTATCTGCACCCATTTTATTTTTTTAAAATTAATATTAAATATATCACTATCACTTTTACACCTTAAATCCACCATCTCCTCAATATCCCCTAAATCCACTACTAGAAGTTACGTTTGTAGTTCCACCACCTCCACCAGTTCCAGTTCCACCACCTCCACCAGTTCCAGTTCCACCACCTCCACCACCTCCACCAAATCCTCCAGACATCATATTCATCCCTCCACCAATAAGACCACCAAAACCACCTAAAATGTTTTGTGTTGCTTGTTGTCTTGCTTGATTAGCAGAAGCTAATCTTTGATTACTTGCAGCAAGTAAAGTTGATTGTTTGTCAAAGTCCATTTGTTGCATAAATTGATCTCCTTGACCTTCCATTTGAGCAGCCCTAAGATCTAGTTGTGCCCCTTGCAAACCCCTCTGTTGTGCTAATCCGGCAACAAATTCTTGTTGACCAGTTCTTGACCTAGCTTGTAGTTCCTGAATACTAGCGGCTCCTTCCATTCTTCTTTGTTGATTCGCAGCAGACTCTTGTGCAGTCATTTGTTGTATTTGCCCAGCTTGCTCTGCTGATAATTGTCTGTTTGCTTGCTCTTGAGTTGCTATTGATGCTCTTGCTGCTTGAAGATTTTTAGATTGCTGTGATGCTAGACTTTGAGCTAAAGCAGCAACACCACTACCACCAGCTGCACCTCTTAAACCACCTAAAGTATTAGCTAATCCCTGCTGTTGTTGTTGAGCCATAAACTCAGCAGCAGTAGTATCTACAGTTAAATCTTCTGCAGTATTTTGCATTTGAGATGCAAAGTTTTGAGCACCAACAAATTGGTTTTGCATACCTGCTGTAAAATCTTGAAAGTTTGCTGTGGGATCTTGTAAACCTACAGATGGTCTTGTCATCCCTGCAAATGGATTTGAAAATTGTGTTCCTTTAAACGCTGTTAATGCGTCTGCTTGAGCAGTTTTAGCATCTCTTTGTTCGTTTCTTCTCGCTCTTCCACCTATGCTACCACCTATTACTTTCCCTAGAGCACCTACCCCCATAGCTATTGCTCCAACTGTTACCGCTAATGCTGACATATTTTTTATTTTTTATTTCTTAATATATTTAAATCTTCTTCTGTTATAATTGGATCATCAAAATCTTTTGCAAATATCTGTTCTTCAGCTTTTTTAACTGTAGTTTTTTTTATTGAATGAACTGTTATAAAAACAGTATCTTCATGAATATACATAACTCTTCTAGTACCAATTTTAGTTAACCCATGATATGGAGCCTTTATATGTGACTCTCCATCCTCTGTTAAAAGGCTAAAAGATCCTTTCATTATAAAAAATGGGTTGTCTTGCTTATGTATTTTGGTTATAACTAACTGATTCTTAGGCATAAACAATTCTCTAATATAACAACCACCTATAAAGGTATGTTTTAAAGGATTTATTTCTTCTAATTCATCTCCCTCAACCCAAAATCCCATCTCTTTACCCTCTTCAAACAACTCATCAGTTTTTTTTCTAAATTCTTTTTTGTTTTCAAGTATTGCTAAAGATTCTAGGTTTAAATCCCCTATTATAGTTAAAGATTTTTCTTCTTGCATTCAATTAAATTATTACACGTTTTACTTACGATTTACTGCTTTCAGCAATATCAGATCCAACCTGATACAGTTCTACTTCACTTGTAGATTCATTTTTCATTTCTACTTCAGCAAAGTAACCTATTAGCGAAGATAAGTTAGCTTTGTTATCTTTACTAAAAAAAAAGAAATTACTTGTTGTAGGTATATCAGCAGTAGAAGCTATACTACATGTTACAGTTGTATTTGTGAAAGCGGTTACGCTACCAACTTCTATGGGGTCACCAGTTACATTATTAGTTACTACAGCATAATGAACTGTATCACCTATTTGTAAAGATTTATTAACTGGGTTTGTGAATGTTAAAATTAATGAAGTTGCCATATTTATAATTTAATCTATTCTATATTACTTAGCTCTACATTTATAGTAACCCTTAATACATCAGTAGCTATTACAGCTCCATTTGTAATTACTGAAAAATTAAAAGTAGCTTTTGTATTACCTGAACTTGGGAATGCATTAAATCCTGTTATTTCATTGTTACTTTGATCAAAGAATTTAATGTTGCTAATTAAATCGTTATCAAACCTTTCACTTGAAGTAATAGATATTGTTGTTCCATTTGGCGTATTACTAGCTCCTCTAAAAGTAACTTCACCAGTACCTGATATAGTAGTCTCATTAGCTGTTCCAACTTCAATTATTTTTTTAATGCGAGTATTTCCTCCAGAATGTGAACCAGTATATAATCCCAACAATGTTAAAGTAGGATCTGAAGCAGTATCAGAAGATACTGCACCTGTTGCAACAGAACTTAATATTGAATTTGTACCTATTTGAGAAGTTAAATTTGAAATTCCAAATCTTAAAACATTTAAAGTACCTGTTATAGTATAAGTTTGAGGTTCAAATTTTGTAAAAGTTAAAGCAATATCATTAGCGATAGTCTGTGTAGAAGACATCACTAAATTATTTTGATCAGTTACAGTTATAACACTAACTAACCCTACAATACCTTCACCTGTAATAACATCACCAACTGCAATAGTACCAGAATTACCGTCAACAACTAAAGTTACAGAATCTGTTATGGCACCATTTTTTGTCGCTGTTCTTGTAGCTTGAATTTCCTTACTCAAAATACCTTTTAAATTAGAATATTCTATTATCCAGTCTCTCGGTGCAGAAAATGTTAAAATATCACCAACTGCAATATTATTTGCTGCTAATAAAGTTGCGTTTTCTGTTGAATGACCTAGAGTTACATTAAAATTACTACCACCGGTTTGTTTATTAGATACTATTGTATTAATGGGTAGTGATCCACCAGAAACAAGAGTAGCATTAGGCACTCCTACACCTATTGATGCTTGTATTGATCTTCCTGAAGTTGCCTCATCAAATGTCACTACAGCATTACTACCATTTCCTATAGCAGAAACTGTTCTTTGTATTGTTGAGTAACTAAAATCTTCAGGTAATAATTCTCTACCAGATTTTAAATATTGACCACTAGCAGCTGTCATTACAAATGAAAAATTAATTAATCCAGACTTTGTTAATTCTTTCGGCTCACTAAAAGATGTACCAGTTATTGTTAAATCAGATGTTGTTGTAGGGTCTGTACCTTCTATTGCTGTAATAGGAGATATTGTCCAAGTAACTTCAGTTGTTTGATTAATAGATGTAGGATTTACACCATTAAAATCTGTGGCTAAATTAGTGTTTTCTTGAGACTCAATTTCATAGTTAAATGTTCTAAAAACAGAGGTACCAGAATATTCCACCGGTATAGAATATACACCCGTAAATGGTATTGTTTGTATTAGTGGCTCAGAAAAAGTTCCAAAAGCACTAAAAGCTTTACCATTCCAAAAATTCGTAAAAGTTAGTTCTGTGCCATCTGCTATTGTTGTGTTAGCAGATGCTGTGATTACTGTTGGAGATCCTGCTGTACTATTTACTTGAAGACCCGGTTGGGTGCTACCACCCTCAATCCTCATCCCTGACAAAACAGAACTGTTTGAATTATCTAAAGTTATACTAGCAGCACCGGAAACTGCACCATTTACAGTATCTGTAGTAAATCTTTTTAATCTAAACTTAGATCCTGCTCTACCAAATACTCTTATAAATCTAGTTTCTCCTCTAGCACCTACAGGTTTTGTTGACATTTCCATACCTGTAATTTCATCAGCCACATCTAAAAATGTTTTTTCTGCTTTAGCTGTTAATAGTATTTTATCTTCTGTAGGATTGTTAGAACTAAATACATAGTAAACTTTTAATGTAACTGATGCAGGAAAGAAAGATAAAACAGTATTGGCGGATATTACAGCTGTTGATGATAAAGTTAAAGTTGAACTACTTATACCTGCTACTGTTGTGTAGGAAGATATACCGCTACCACTTACAACCATACCTACTGCTATTAAAGAGTTAGTAGCACTAAGTGGTACGGTAAGTGAATTACTTACATCTGTTAAAACTGTAGAGGTAGTAGAAACAAAATTATTACTGCTAGTGTAATCACTAAAAGTACTTTCATCTTCCTGTAAGACATCTAGTGTTGGTGCAGATTTAAATTCAAAACCACTATCTGCAACAAATGTTTTAGATATTATTTCCTTACCAAATCTTAAAAGAGTATCATCAGGTATTGTGGCATTTAAGTCTGCTCCTGTACCATCTTTTATGGCTAAAGCAGTTCCACTTATAGTTTTAACTAAAGCATTGTCAGGTACACCAGATCCTATAATAGCCATTCCAACAGAAATTAAAGTATTAGCTAAATGCAATACCGGAGTGTTATCCGTACTTAATCCATTTACTATTGCATTTACATAATAGTCTCCACTACCACTATAACCAAAATTATAAAGAGATGAAGTAGATGTGTTAATCTCATCTGTATTAAAAACTCCTGTTACTGTATATTGAATTTTTGATAAA
>Ga0206125_10001803_pt1 | contig 24059 bp, 22 predicted proteins | sample Helgoland_Spring_4_FD_148598 | JGI IMG/M metagenome (GOLD analysis project Ga0206125, IMG submission 148598) | Pelagic subsurface seawater microbial communities from Kabeltonne, Helgoland, North Sea - Helgoland_Spring_Bloom_20160331_1 | ecosystem: Environmental > Aquatic > Marine > Epipelagic ... | reverse complement strand
CGCTCTCTAGTCAAGAAATTCTAGTTTATTTCCCTGAGGAAAATAAAACCATTGAAGTCGATAAATACGAATGGCAAAACATTCGGTACAAAGTTGATGCTTTTACTAAGGAAGTAGAGGAAGAGGTTTTGGGAACTTTTGTACATTATCCCATCAAATTAGCGTGGGCTATAACGGTGCATAAAAGTCAAGGATTGACTTTTGATAAAGCAGCGATTGATGTTTCACAAGTTTTTATGCCCGGACAAGCATATGTGGCATTGTCACGTTTGCGTTCGTTAGAAGGGCTTATTTTGCTTTCTCCATTGCGAATGAACGGTATTTCGAATGATCAAGATGTGATGGATTACGCGCTCAATAAAGCCTCAGAGGAGTTGCTGAAGAATTCCCTGCATTTTGAAACCAAGAATTTTATTCATAATTACCTCATTAACAGTTTTGACTGGCATGATTTAGCCCAAGAATGGCGTAATCATAAATTTAGTTATGGAGATAAAACCGAAAATTCTACCAAGTCGAAACATGCCAATTGGGCTGCAAAACAATTGGATGCTATCGAAGGCGTTTTGGACCCATCCAAAAAATTTATACACCAACTAAACAAAATATTCGCAAGCGAGACCGTCGATTTAATTCATGTTTCAGACCGTATCCAAGCGGCTTTCGATTACTTTTTTAAACCCATGGATGATCTGGTTTTTGAGACTATTTGGAAAATCGAAGAAGTGAAGCGCCTCAAGAAAGGGAAAGCTTTTTTTGACGAACTCACCATACTCGAGGAGATGCAGTCCAAAGCTGTTTTGCGACTGATGAAAGCCAAATTGCTAATTGAAACAGTTGTGGCAGGCGAAACCATTTCGAAAGAAAAACTGACCTCAGAAGAAATTAAAAAATACTTGGCTCGAAAAACCGAATCGATTCAAAATCAATTCAAGGAAACGCATGTTACTTTAATCGAAGATGAAGCTGACCGATACACGAAGAAAAGCAAGGATAAAAAAGCACCTAAAAAGTCCACAGTAGAGGAGACGTATGAATTGTGGATAGCTAAAAATTCAATCCAAGATATTGCAACCATCCGTAAATTGACGACTGCCACAATCGAGGGGCATTTGGTAAAACTCATTCAGTCCAAAAAGGTTAATGTGCAAGATATTTTACCTAGCGATAAAATAATCGAATTAAGCGAAGCCTTCAAACATTACAAAGAGGAATCACTAAACGCTATGAAAGAGCAGTTTGGTGAAAAATACAGTTGGGACGAATTGCGCATGTTCAAAGCGAGCCTGAATTAGTTAACTTTTTGCGAAATCAAGGGTTTAAGGTAAACTCATTCCTAAACAAAATCACGTATTTCGGCACCATTTCTATTAGGTTAAGGCCAGCTTTGTTAGTAGCTGTGTAGGATAATTATTTACTACTAGCTTGATGGTAGTCTATTATTATCGCCTCCTAAAAGTTAAAATCTGTTAAAAAGTTTTTTATAACCAAGCAGTTGCTTAGTTTTGTATCAGATTTAAGAACAACATGGCAAGAGCAAAACAATATAACGAACAAGAAGTGATAGAAAAAGCGATGTCTTTGTTCTGGCGCAATGGGTATGAGAGTACTTCCGTTCGTATGTTGGAAAAGGAAATGGGCATCAACCAGTTTTCTATTTATGCTAGTTTTGGAAGTAAACACGGCGTTTTCCTTGAAAGTTTGAAATGTTATAAAAGCAAAATCTATTCTGTTTTCGAAAAATTACAAAACGGAACAGAGGGCGTTAATGACATCAAAGCGTTTTTTTATGATTCAGTCGAAATGCCGACCAAAATGGGAGAACTTGACAACAAAGGTTGCTTGTTAACCAACACCTATAATGAGTTTGCCAACAACGAAGACCAGTTGATCCAAACGCAAATGACCGAATTCATGGACAACTTGAAAGCGGTATTTGTTCAAAAATTAGCTATAAATAGCACTAAAGACGAAGCAACAATTGCCAAGCAAGCCAATTATTTAGTATTAGCAAAACATGGTCTAGCCGCCGCATCACGAGTAAACAACAAACAAGAAATAGAAGATTACATTGAATTAACGTTCCAAAACATCTAGCTATTTTTTTGATAATAAACTAAGCAAATGCTTAGATATATTTAACACAATTATAATTTATAAAAATTAATACAATGACAACATTAAAAATTCACACAATCGAATCGGCTCCCGAAGCAAGTAAACCATTATTAGAAGGATCTCAAAAAGCATACGGAATGATTCCGGCATTGCACGGTGTGTTAGCAGGAGCCCCAAATATTTTAAAAGCCTACCAAACTTTACACGAATTATTTGTAGACAGTTCGTTCAATAACGAGGAGTTAACAGTTGTTTGGCAAAGCATCAACGTAGAACACGCCTGCCATTATTGCGTTCCTGCGCATACAGGTATTGCACATATGATGAAAGTAGATAACGACATCACATCAGCTTTGCGTGAAGAAACTCCTTTGGAAAACCCAAAATTAGAAGCTTTGCGCGTAATGACCTTGGCAATGGTTCGCAATCGTGGAAACGTATCTCAAGAGGAGTTGGAAGCCTTTTATACAGCGGGCTATGGGGAGCAACAAGTACTAGAGATCATTCTTGGGTTGTCTCAAAAAACAATTAGTAATTATGCAAACCATATCGCAAATACACCAGTTGACTCTGGTTTTCAAAAATTTGCTTGGTCAAAAAAATAAGTCAATTTTACACAACCTTATTTAACTATTTGGGCAGCTATTCCGCCTTCCGTTCCCGCTTTTTTTGTTGCGCTACGCTCCACAAAAAAGAGCTCCACTAAAGTCGGGCTGCGGTAAACCGTTTAAGAGAGAATCACTATTTAAAAAAAGGCTTGTATTTTTACTAAAAATTAAAACAAACAAATCATGATAAAAGTAAGCGTAATGTACCCAAACGGTACGGATACCAAGTTTGACGTAGATTATTATAAAAACTCGCATCTCCCTATGGTGGTTGAGTCCTTAGGCGATGCCTTAAAAAGAATGGAGTTTTCTGTAGGCATTGGTGGTCGTGTTCCAGATGAATTAGCGCCTTATGTAGCTGTTGTTGATTTAAAATTCGAGTCGGTAGCTGCTTTTCAAGCTGCTTTTGGACCACACGCGGCTACATTTGCCGCCGATGTACCAAATTATACCAATGTGCAAGGAGAATTACAAATTAGCGAGATTTTGTAAATGCAAATAATACAACATGTAAAACTGTATATACCGTAACCTACTTAAAATAAAAAAGCAATTCTGGAAAGAGTTGCCTTTTTTATGCAGTTATTGTTTTTTTTCATCTGTTTTCCATTGCATTTTTCTTTCGGTTTTATTTGTCATTCCGACTCAGGAGGAATCTCATTAACACATTCACTCAAAAAATACCGATTCAATCAATCATCACTTTGTCATTCGCTTTTATTTGTCATTCTGACGCAGGAGGAATCTCCACAACATATTCAATCAACACAATTCAATCATCACTTTGTCATTCGCTTTTATTTGTCGTTCCGACGCAGGAGGAATCTCCACAAGTTGCTCCATAATCACGCTCAGTAATTTGTCCTTGCGACACAAGTTGCTCATTTAACAGAGATGCTTCGTTCCTCAGCAAGACAAAATATGTGTTCAAATTTACGATTCAAATTAGTAATTCCGTTTTCTTTTGTCACTCCTTCCTTTGTCATTCCGACGCAGGAGGAACCGCCACAAGTTGCTCGACAAAATCATTAAACGATCACCAGCAACTAGCAGCTCTTTCGTTAACGCGCTTTATGTCGCTTTTAAGAGGTGATTAACGCTCAAACAAGCAAAACCCGTATTACAACCTGTTTTTCCGCAGCAAGGCTTTTAAAACAATCGTCAATAAAACACTATTTCCCTAGCCCAGATAGCAGCGGCATCCTCATGTAGCTGAGTTTTTACGAGGCGAAATGAGATACAGCGTATAGCTGGAAATAGCTCCAAAAAAAATACCTCCAAAAAGCCCTGTGCTTCTTAGAGGTACTGTAAACCAAAAGGGTTTTTATATTATAAAGATTCAATTAAAATCCAAGCTTGCGGATTGTCATTTTTTTGAATTTCTCTTTGTGCTTTTTCTGCTTCTGCATAGGTGGCATAACTACCATATAAAACAGGATAGAGTCCGTGTTTGTTTATTGCAATCCGTTTTGCTTTGTATCCGAGAGCTGATAAACGGTTGAAAATTTTATCGGCATTTGCTTCTTCTCTAAAAGCGCCAGCCATGATATGATAAGGCATTTTGTTCTCTTTCACTTTTACAGCTAAAGTAACGGCGGGTATTGGACTTTTAATAAAAAAAGTAGCTTCTTGAATTTTAGCATTCACTTTTTTCTGAACAGCAGTTTCGACAAGAACGGTTTGCGATTCTATTTGGTTTTGATAAATAGGGTACCCTATAGCAGCTGTGATTCCTAGACCTAGAGCAAGGACTGCAGCATATTTCAAGTATGATGGAGCAGCTCTTTCCTCGCTGTTAAGAACAATTGTTTCTGATGCTACTTTTGTTGTGCTACTTTCTTCAGGAGAAGTTCTCTTAACTGCAGGCGCAACAAACGATGCTAAACCAAAAGAAGTGGTTAAATAATTAGTTTGATCGGCTGGTTTAAATACAATATAACTATCGCTGTTTAAACTTAGTTCGCCAATATTTTTTAAGCTAACAACACCATTTTCCTCTAAGGTTTTCTTCCAGCTCAAAACTTCGTATTGAATAGCGCTTACGGCATATTCGTAGGATGTTTTTTCGGTTCTAGCAATGTGATTTGCTAAAAGGCCATCATTATTTTTTAAATGGGCATTGAAAGAAACTTGCTTTTTAGGTGGAAAAAAAGAGTTTGCGCTTTCAACCCATTGTGCTGATTTGATTTCGGTCAAAAAAGCACCAAAACCAGGAACGGTAATGCACTGATAACGATATAATAATTGCGAGATATGGCTTTCGATGTTCATGTTTACAAAGTTATACAATGAAAATAGTTATCAAAATTTTATTCACAATTTTTATTAACAATTCAAAATAAAAAATCATATATTTCACTTACAAATATTTAGCATGACAGATCAAGATTTATTTTACCTATTGGCCTTGCAAAGCGTAGAAGGTGTAGGTGATATTATGGCTAAAAAACTACTTACCCATTGTGGTACTGCCGAGGGTGTTTTTAAAACTAAAAGCCAACAACTTGCCGCAATTGACGGCGTAGGGACTCATTTACTTAAAAATTTAAAGAGTCAGGCGGTTTTTGATAAAGCAAATAAGGAATTGGAGTTTATTAAGTCAAATGCTGTTAAGGTGGCGCATTTTCAAGGTGATGATTATCCGGAGAGATTGAAACATTGCATTGATGGTCCGGTATTGTTGTTTTCATCGGGGAATATCGATTTGAAAAACCGCAAAATGATTAGCATCGTGGGTACGCGACAAATCACATCGTATGGAACCGAGTTTTGCCGTAAGCTAATCGAAGATTTAGCACCGCTAGATCCTGTTATAGTTAGTGGTTTTGCCTATGGTGTGGACATTGTAGCGCATCAGCTTGCGATGGAGTATAAATTGCAAACGATAGGGGTAGTTGCCCATGGTTTAAACCAAATATATCCTAAACCGCACAAAAAATATGTCGCCAAGATGGAGGAGAATGGCGGTTTTATGACCGAGTTTTGGAGTGCCTCTAATCCTGACAAAGAAAATTTTGTACGTAGGAACCGCATTGTAGCAGGAATGACAGAAGCAACTATCGTTATAGAGTCAGCAGATCGTGGGGGCTCTTTAATAACGGCAAACTTGGCCAATGATTATAACCGCGATGTGTTTGCCGTTCCGGGTCGCGTTACCGATAAATACTCTCAAGGATGTAACAACCTCATTAAAACCCAAAAAGCAAATGTGCTTACAAGCGCGGCTGATTTAGTTTATATCTTGAACTGGGATATTCAAAAAGAGGCAAAGCCGGTGCAGAAACAATTATTTGTCACGCTAGACGATGATGAACAAAAAGTATACGATTACCTCATAAAAACAGGGAAAGAACTGATGGATATCATTGCATTGCGTTGTGATTTCCCTATTTATAGGATCTCAGGTCTATTACTCAATATGGAACTCAAAGGTGTGGTGAGACCATTGCCAGGGAAATTATTTGAAGCGATATGAATGAAAAATGCATGTATTTTAGCATTAAAATCTAATAATACGAAATGCATAGCTTTAAAATAATCCTATCTTGAATATGTAAATGTTACAATTTAAAGTACAAAGTAAGCTTCATTTTCACTTGCTACCATTACTTTCTTGAGTTCAATCATCTCTTGGTTTTCAAATTCATTTTGGTATTCATTGACCATTTGAATTAAATTTTGCTCAATTGTTTGGGCAATAGCCGTAACTGGTGTGTCAGTAGGTTTGTTCTCAAAGGGATCTTGCAAATGAATAGCCATTTTTTCGATCAGGAAAAAAGCAGCTGCAATTGTTGTAATCAGTGGCACAGCAAACCAGCTTAGTAGGCTAATTAGTCCAAAAGGCAATAGTATGATAAATAAACATAAAGTAAAGCGAATATAAATGCTGTAAGTTGTGGGGAAAACGGTATTTTTAATTCGTTCACATTTTCCCATCGCATCACATAAACGGGTTAATGTATTGTCTATTTCTACTTGTTGATAGGTGGTAATGCGTTTTTCCTTTAATACTTTGTAAAGGTCTTTTGCATGCAATACTAATAAGGCGTTGGGTATGTGTTTGTGGTTCTTTACAAAGTGTAATTCCTCTTCAGACAGAAGCTTTTTGATTGGCTTAATGGCATCCTCGTTCCGTAAAGACTGACCTAAACTGTAACACCATGCTATTTGCCTTTTGGCAAACTTTTCTTTAAAATTACTTGCTTCAGTTGAGAACTCAGGATCTTTATAAAAAGTGATCATTTGTCTCACCAGTGTTCTAGATTCATTTACAATAGATCCCCAAACAATTCTTGCTTCCCACCAGCGATCATAAGCCTGGTTGGACTTAAAAGCCAGTAATAATGATATAATAGTTCCAATTATGGCCGGAATAGCAATTGGAATTTCCACGTCTATGTTAATGAAATAATGATGAAAAATTTCAAATAATATGGTGTAGGATACCACAAGAGCAAGCTCATTTTTTATTTTTCCAAGTACGTATTGCATTGGAATTCTTTTTTTTAACAACATATTTTTGAATTTTAATTATTATTTCCTAATGTTTACACTAATTCTTCATACAGTGACAAAACAGGGAGCTGAACCTTTTCATGTAGTTCTTCTTTTTTAGTTTTCATGAACTTTATTTTTTGAACTGTGCGCGTTTGAACTAACATATCGACATCATATTTTGATATGGCTTCATTAATATACCTAAGAATATCATCTTGATTTTCATTTATATTAGTGGTTTGACTCACTATTTCTAGAGGGAAATATTTATTTAAAAATTTTTGTATTCTTTCCAATCCAATCTTTCCTGGGTTGTTTTTAACGTAGAGCGCTTTACTAAATTGAAGGTCTTTTTGATCCAGTCCTAAATGGAGAATAGGACATTTTTGGTTAGTAGCCAATTGAACCAAATACTTATTGATTTTATTGGTTTCTTGCTTATAAGAGTTAGGAAACACAATCAAATTCACAGCATACAAGTCAATAATCCCTTTGAAAATAAAGGAAGATAGGCCAGATTGATTGTGAATTTTAATTTTACAATTTGGAGTTTGATTCACAATAGATCGGCATTGATCGAGTATTGCTTCTTGATTTGCCGTAAATCGGATGTTCATTTCTCGTAAATACTGCGAAGCAGAATACACATCAGGAGCTTCTGATACAAATAATAAGATGATTTCGCAATCGTGATCATTTGCCTGAAAAATGGCAGAATGTATTGCTGCGATAGTATCGGGCTGTAGGGTCGAAGGGACTAATATTTTTTTCATAAGAATAAGTATTTGTTTATAATTACAAATTACTCAGTCTTATCTTAGAACGCCCTTAATTTAAAATTAGAATTTTCTAAGATTCAATATTAGAAATTTTAATGTTGGTTTTTTTGAATACAATTGTCACAATGGTACCCTTGTTTTCCTCTGATTGTACTTGAAGTTCTCCCTCATGCATACGAATGATTTTCATTGCTAACGGAAGTCCTAAACCATATCCAACATATTTACCCGCTATTTTACCTCTAAAAAAGGGTTCATATAAATGCGGAATATCCTCGGGAGGTATGCCTATACCGATGTCGTTAATGGTTATTTTTATACTTTCATGGTCGGCGGTAAGTATCACAAACACGTCATTGTTATCAGAATATTTAACACCGTTAGTGATAATGTTATTTATCGCTAGTTCTAGCAGAGGCTTATTGCAAGGAATCAGTAATAAATTAGAATCTGATGGTGCAAAGTTGAGCTTTACTGTAACGCGATTATCGGGATACATTTTATCGATATCTGATTTTACACCCAATAAAATTTCATCAATTCTGGCAAGATCTTGGACTTGCTTTTTTCCATCATAACCTGTTTGAGTAAGTTTGAGAAGGCTTTGGGTCAGGTTGCCTAATCGTGTTGCTTGGTTGTAAATATTTCCTAACGATTGTTTGTATTCTTCAGTTTCTCGATCTTTTAAGAGCATGATTTCTGCCTCGGCAATAATTGTGGTTATCGGAGTTTTTAATTCATGCGAAGCATTGTTGATAAAATTCGTCTGAATTTCGAACGATGTCTCTAAACGATCTAACATACCATTAAAAGTATCTGTTAAATCAGATAATTCAGGTGAATTTTTGACCTCCGGCAATCGATTGTGAAGGTTTGATGCGCTAATACGTTTCACTTCTGTAGTAATACGTGCTACAGGGTAAAATACTCGCTTAGCTAATAACCTTCCAAAAAAGTAAGCCAGTAATAAAAAACCTATGCCGCCAAAGAACATAATTCGTACAATAAAAATCAAGGTATTTTTACCCATACGGTCTCTGGCTCCTATTATAACTATGTATTTCTGATTGTTTTCAGTAAAGATTTGGCCCAAATAGTATTTGTCATTGATCTCGTACCAATCTTTTCCTGACGCTAGTATACGCGTGTAAAATTCGTTAGGTACATTGAGATTGGTATTGTACTCAAAAGTGCTTTCACTATTTACTTTTAGCACATATTCCTCTTCTTGAATTAGTTCTTCAAGTCCATTTTTTTTAAGATTACTATAATATCTTTTCTTTTCGGGATCGTTTTGAAGATTTACTGATGCCACAATTTTAGCCCGATCATCAAGTCTTTTTAGGAAATGATACTGGTTGTTTTTTCGGAACATTATAAATACTAGTACGCATAGCAGCAGTGTGCTAAAGGTAGATAAGGCTACGTAGGTAAAAGTTACTTTTTTTCTAATGTTCATATTATAATTTTATAATGTATCCTAATCCTTTAATGGTATGAATCAGTTTTTGCGCAAATGGCTTATCCACTTTTTTCCGGAGGTAGTTGATATAGACATCGACTACATTTGTATTCATATCAAAATTTATATCCCACACATTGTCCAGAATTTGTTCTCGAGAAACAATCATATCCTTGTTTTTAACCAAGTAGAAAAGTAGTTTAAACTCTTTGGCTGTTAAAATAATTGAAGTGCCTTGTCGTTCTATAGTTTTAGCTCTTGCATTAATTACTAAATCGCCAATTTCAAGGGTTTCAAGTTTTTCAGGTTGTTGATTAGCTCTTCTGTGGAGTGCTTGTATACGGGCTTCTAGCTCTCCAAATTTAAAGGGTTTAGTCAAGTAATCATCTGCGCCGGCATTAAGTCCCGTAACAATATTTTCTGAAGTCCCTAAAGCGGTTAAAAGTAAAATAGGAACAAAATTTTTATCGGCTCGAACTCTTCGGCATATTTCTATTCCGTTTATATCGGGTAACATAACATCTAAAACCACTACATCAAAGGTGTAATTAGCAATCATTTCAAGAGCTGTTTTACCATCTAAGGAAACACTCACCTCATGGTTGGACTCGGTAAGTCCTTTTCTTAAAATATTTAATAAATTTGGTTCGTCCTCGACAATAAGCAGTTTCATAGTAGTAATTTGGTTATTTACAAAAATAATAATCAAATGATGCTTAAGTAATTAACGACATAAAATTAGGAATTAATTATGAACCGTTTAAGAAAAAAGCGAAGACCCTAATTAATAATTAGAGTCTTCGCTTTCAAGTATGGTTTTACTACAAAAACCTATAGTGTTTCAAAGCCTAATTTTTCTCGAACCCTTGCTAAAACTCCATTGGCGACAGCCGTAGCTTTTTCGGCGCCAATTTTTAATAAACCATCTACCTCTGGAAGGTTGTTCATATAGTAATTGTATTTTTCTCTTTCGGTTTTAAAAGTTTCGCAAATAAGCTCATACAAAGCTTGTTTGGCGTGCCCATAACCATAATTTCCGCCCAAGTAATTTGTTCTCATTGCTGCAAGTTGCTCTGTATTGGCTAGTAAAGAATAAATTGCAAAAGCATTGCAGGTATCTGGGTTTTTAGGATCCTCTAGTGGCGTACTATCAGTTTCGATGCTCATAATTTGCTTGCGCAAGGCCTTGTCATCTAGGAATATATTAATAATATTATTTGCTGATTTGCTCATTTTTCCGCCATTAGTACCAGGAATCAACATACTGTTTTCTTGAATTTTTGCCTCTGGTAAAACAAATGTTTCGCCCATTTGGTGGTTGAATCTTGAAGCCACATCACGAGTGATTTCCAAATGCTGTAATTGGTCTTTACCCACAGGAACTATTTCAGCATCATACAATAAAATGTCAGCAGCCATCAACATAGGATAACTAAAAAGTCCTGCGTTTACATCGTCTAATCGATCTGATTTATCCTTGAAGGAATGCGCTAAAGTCAATCGTTGAAACGGAAAAAAACAACTTAAATACCAAGACAATTCTGCTGTTTGTGGAACATCCGACTGTCGATAAAAAACCACTTTGTTAACATCTAATCCACAAGCTAGCCAAGCTGCTGCGGTGCTGTAGGTGTTGGCTCTTAAGGTTGCTCCGTCTTTGATTTGGGTAATCGAATGCAAATCAGCTATAAAAAGATATGATTCGTTTTCTGGTTTGTTCGATAGTGCGATTGCGGGTAAGATTGCGCCCAATAAATTCCCAAGATGAGGTGTTCCTGTGCTTTGTACACCAGTTAGTATTTTTGCCATTGTATTTTTTTCTGAAGCACAAAGTTCGCAAAGTTTTTTATTTATTATAATTTTTAAATACTTAAATAAATATTTGTTGATTTAAAAGTTGAAAAGCAATCATTCTTTAGTAGAAACAATTCACTTTTCAATTGGATTAGTGCATAAACCAAGATTTTAAAAACCTGCTTGTGTTAGACTCAAGCAAGTTGGATTTTTGAGTGTATCTTAAATTTTATAGTTATGCTATCATTTGATTCCTTATTTTTGGCTCCATGAAAGGAATAAAAATTATTTTTTGGACACTATGGCGCGTTTGGTTTTATGTTTTAATGGCCATTCCTATATTGCTTATGTTTCCGTTTTTAGTACTTTCTATACTTTCTGACAAAGGGTATCCATATTTCTTTAAAATGGCCCGTATATGGTCTAAATTCATCCTTTTTGGGATGGGATTTTATTATAAGGTAAAAAGAGAGCAGAAATTAGAACGTAATAAAAGTTATATGATTGTTGCTAATCATACTTCTATGGCTGATATAATGCTAATGCTTGCCATCGTGAAAAACCCTTTTGTTTTTGTTGGGAAGCAGGAACTTGCTAAGATTCCGTTGTTTGGTTTTTTCTATAAACGTACTTGTATTTTGGTAGATCGCGGAAATTCAAAAAGCCGTTTGGAGGTTTTTAACGAAGCTCAAAAAAGAATTAATCGCGGTTTAAGTGTTTGCATTTTTCCTGAAGGAGGTGTCCCTGATGATGAATCAATACTGTTAGATACTTTCAAAGATGGCGCTTTTAGGCTTGCTATTGAACACCAAATACCAATTGTGCCAATTACTTTTGCCGATAATAAAAAAAGATTGTCCTATACTTTTTTTAGCGGAAGCCCCGGATTAATGCGGGCTAAAATTCATTCAGAAATTAGCACTGCTGGTATGACTGGATTGGATAGAAAACAAATTCGCGAACAGGTGCGAGAAGTAATTCATTCACAATTGATACAATATGAAAGTAAGGAGGATAGTAAACAGTTTGGTTTTTAGTGGTATAAAAAAAAGAGTTAACCGTGGTCAACTCTCTTTTAGTTTTATGCTTCTGCTAATTCTTTAATTCTTTCTTTAATCTTAACTTCTAGTTCATCAGCTAATTCAGGATTGTCCTTTATTAATGATTTTACTGCGTCACGACCTTGTCCTAATTTGGTTTCTCCGTAACTAAACCAAGAACCTGATTTTTTGATGATTTCAAATTCTACCGCTAGATCTAAAATTTCACCAGTTTTAGAAACTCCTTCACCGTACATGATATCAAATTCAGCCACTTTAAATGGTGGTGCTACTTTGTTTTTAACGATTTTAACTTTAGTTCTGTTTCCAATTACGTTGTCTCCGTCCTTGATTTGAGTAGAACGACGAATGTCTAAACGTACCGAAGCGTAAAACTTTAATGCATTTCCTCCTGTAGTTGTCTCTGGGTTACCAAACATAACTCCAATTTTTTCTCTCAACTGGTTGATGAAGAAAACAGTACAATGTGTTTTACTAATTGTTCCGGTTAATTTTCTTAACGCTTGTGACATTAAACGTGCATGTAGACCCATTTTAGAATCTCCCATTTCACCTTCAATCTCACTTTTTGGCGTTAAAGCCGCAACCGAGTCAATTACAACAATATCAATTGCACCTGAACGAATTAAGTTTTCGGCAATTTCTAAAGCTTGCTCTCCATTATCTGGTTGGGAGATGATTAGGTTTTCAATGTCTACTCCTAATTTCTCAGCGTAGTTTCTATCAAAAGCGTGCTCTGCATCAATAAAAGCTGCAATTCCTCCTGCTTTTTGAGCTTCGGCGATAGCGTGTAACGTTAGGGTTGTCTTTCCAGATGATTCTGGACCGTATATTTCGATTATTCTTCCTTTTGGGTAACCGCCTACTCCTAGTGCTAAATCAATTCCTAAAGATCCTGAAGATATGGTTTCTACCTCTTCAATAGCTTTATCACCCATTTTCATTACGGTTCCTTTACCGTAAGTTTTATCTAGTTTGTCAAGTGTTAACTGTAACGCTTTTAATTTGGCTTCTTTCTCTGTACTCATCTTCTCTTTTACCTTTTCTTTCATTTGTGTTAATTTATGGCTATCAGGTCTTTAAGGATTGGTATTTTCCTTATTGTTTTCCTATTGAATTGAATTTTAATGCTTGTAAAAATACTTTTTTTTGATGTAAATTTTTGATTTCAAAATAAAATTGTTTCAAAAAAAACGATTTTACAAAAATAATGCTTTCAGCTCTGTGGCATCTTGAGGGTTTAATTTTCCAGCTAAGACTAAACTTAATTGTTTGCGTCTCAAAGCCGCTTCATAACGTTGAATTTCTAGTTCAGTTTCAGGTATAACTTGTGGTACTTCTACAGGTCTACCGGTGTCATCAACAGCTACAAACGTATAGATTGCTTCGTTGGCTTTGGTTTTATTTCCAGATTCTCTGTCCTCTACCCAAATATCAATGTAGATTTCCATCGAACTTTTGAAGGATCTAGAGACTTTTGCCTCAACGGTAACCACACTTCCTAGCGGTATAGCGCGATTAAAAGCCACGTGATTCACAGATGCAGTAACAACAATTCTGCGAGAATGTCTCCTAGCGGCAATACTAGCTGCACGATCCATTCGAGCTAACAGTTCCCCACCAAAAAGGTTGTTTAGTGGATTTGTTTCGCTTGGTAACACCAAGTCTGTCAATGTTGTTAGGGATTCTGATGGGTGTTTAGGTCTCATATAATGATAAGGGTATTTTTGTTTTTTAATTTTAATATTTTAGTTTAACCAGTACACTGCTATTACCGCGGGTATAAAATAGATAACAATTGTTCTAGCACCGTCGTAATCCTTGGCTAAACGTTGTCCAAAAAGTAGCATCAGTAAAGTAACACATGAAAAGACGGCTCCGTAAAAGCCAAATAGCCTTCCGTTGTTAATAATTAACTGTATGGCACCCACTACACATAGTACACCCGATATTAATTCGAGCACTAAAATGTTCATTAAGGCTAGTGGCACATGGTTTTTTAATTGCGTTTTCGCAAAATGTCCCTTGAGCCAATCTACATTATCTTTCCAATAAAATAGTTTATCATAGCCAGACTGGATAAAGGAGATCGCTAAAAAGGCCAAAATTAAAATAGATGCAACGTTGTTCATAGTTGTTATTTTTTGTGGATTAATCGGGTGAGCTTAATGGATAAATCGGTTAAGATTATTTTTGCATTACCGTTACGTTCTACGTGATACATCGCATCTGATAGTTCGCTAAAAATATCATGTATGTTATTACCGTTTACAAAGGGTGCAAAATTTTGTAATTGAAACTTATCTACTTTTGGTTCGAAATAAACCAAGCTAGGTGCTTCGTAATTTAGTAACAAGGCTTGGCGAAACATTTCGAGACAAAATTGTAAAAACTTTTTTTGTGGCTCGCGACCTAGGCTTGCAATTTTTTCACTCCACATAATCAAGTCTTGAATAGCGGCGGCATTTCCTTTCGCTTTAAAAGCGGCTCGTACCCAGGTAACAAACCATTCCTCAAAAGGGTATTCGTCGCTATCATCGTGTAATAAATGCAGAGCAGCATTATAATTACCTTGTGCTTGATGAGCGATTTTTGTTGCTAATTTTGATTCAATTTTCTCGCGCTCCACTAGTGCATCCGAGATAACAGCGTCACTTAAACCGTTAAAGTGCAAAATTTGGCAACGAGAACGGATCGTTTGTATAATATCTTCTTCATTTTCAGAAATCAGAATAAAAACAGTTTTCTCAGGTGGTTCTTCAAGTAGTTTTAGTAACTTATTTGAAGCGGCAATATTCAATTTATCCGCCATCCAAACGATCATTATTTTATAGCCACCTTCATAGGATTTTAGCGAAAGTGATTTTAAAATTTCAGTAGCATCATCTACTCTAATTTCACCTTGCTTATTTTGAACACCTAAAATAGCATACCAATCAAACAAACCTCCATAAGGATTTTGGGTAAAAAACGTACGCCATTCTGAAATAAAATCAATGCTTTTAGGCTTGGTTTTGACGCTTTCGGTAGATACGGTAGGATAGGCAAAATGCAAATCAGGATGTGACAGTTTGCTAAACTTTAAATTACATGCTTGATTTTCTCCTTGATTTTCCCCGTTTGTGTTACCACATAAAATGTATTGTGCATAGGCGATAGCCATTGGTAAAGTACCGCTTCCTTCGGGTCCTATAAATAACTGTGCATGAGGAATCCTGCCTAAATTAGCACTTTGGGTTAGGTGATTCTTAATGTGTTCTTGCCCTAAAATTTCAGAAAATTGCATAAAGCAAAGATAGAAGAAAATGACATAGGGTAAAATTTTGAGTGCTAAATTTCGCTACAAAACACCGTTTAATTGGAGCACTGCTTTACAGTATGTTTTCTACAGTAATTCAGTTAATTGCAGTGGGTAATGTTAAAAGAACTTTTTATAAAGTCATTTACATCGATTTCGTTGTGTTTTTCGTTTTTTAATTCCTTTTTCGAAATTTATTAGAACGCTAAAAGTTCTATATTTGTTACTCTTTTACAATAAACAAACTAAAATAAGGATTAGATGAAAACTTTAAACGACTTTGATTTTAAAAATAAAAAAGCAATAATACGCGTTGATTTTAATGTTCCATTGGACGAAAATTTTAATGTTACGGATGCAACTCGTATCGAGGCTGCAAAACCTACAATTGATGCTATCCTTGCTCAAGGTGGGAGCGTAATTTTAATGTCACACTTGGGTAGACCAACAGGAGTAGAAGTGAAATATTCGCTTAAACCTATTTTGAAAACAACCTCGGATATTTTAGGAGTACCAGTTCAGTTTGCATCAAATTGTATTGGAGACGAGGCAAAGTCAGCTGCTGCTAATTTGAAAGCAGGAGAAGTTTTATTGCTAGAGAATTTACGTTTTCATCCAGAAGAAGAGGCTGGTGATGTTGGTTTTGCGAGAGAATTAGCTTCATTAGGAGATATTTACGTAAACGATGCATTTGGTACAGCACACCGAGCACATGCTTCGACAACCATAATCGCTCAGTTTTTCCCAGCTGAGAAATGTTTCGGACTTTTACTTGCTAAAGAAATTGAAAGTTTAAATAAGGTTTTAAAAAATAGTGAAAAACCGGTTACAGCCGTTCTTGGAGGATCTAAAGTATCATCAAAGATAACAGTAATCGAAAATATTCTTGATAAAGTAGATCATATGATTATTGGCGGAGGTATGACTTTTACCTTTGTTAAAGCATTAGGAGGACAAATCGGAAATTCTATATGTGAGGATGATAAGATGGAGTTGGCACTAGAGATTTTGAAGTTAGCGAAAGAAAAAGGAGTTCAAATTCATATTCCTGTAGATGTAATTGCAGCAGATGCGTTCTCAAATACGGCAAACACAAAAATTGTTGATGTTAAGGAAATTCCAGATGGATGGCAAGGACTTGATGCAGGGCCTAAATCATTAGCCAATTTTGAGAAAGTAATCATGGAGTCAAAAACTATCTTGTGGAATGGTCCATTGGGTGTTTTTGAAATGGAGGCTTTTGCAAAAGGCACCATTGCATTAGGCAATTATATAGCTGCTTCAACTGCAAACGGAGCATTCTCACTTGTTGGTGGAGGTGATTCAGTAGCAGCAGTAAAACAATTTAATCTTGAAGATAAAATGAGTTACGTATCTACCGGAGGCGGTGCAATGTTGGAAATGTTAGAAGGTAGAACTTTGCCTGGTATTGCAGCAATTTTAGACTAATTTTTGCATTTTTAACAATATTTATACTTTTTTTCAGTTGTAACCTATTAAGTTTGTAAAAAATGATTTTTTTAATCATTTAAAATTAAGTAAGTTGACTGTGAAAATGAGAATAAAAAACACCATCGTAACCGCAATATTATTACTATCAATTCCTTTGTTTTCGCAACAAAATAGCGAGAGCAAAGGAATTTTTATGAAAGAAAATAGTCGATCCTATCTCGATTCTATCAAAAAAAGTTTTGTCAAAGATGCGATGGCATCCTGCGTTGATAGTTTGTGGATGAAGGAATTGACAGATTTGGATCTTTATAACGACATCACAAGCGACATCCAAAATATCAATACCAATGAAAAGGTCGATTATGAATTATCGACAGAATTATTGAAATCCAGACTCGAGGCAATGAATGCCAAATCTCCTTTTAGGATTCAGTACAATGAAAGTTTGGAAAATGTTATTAAGTCATTTTTGAAGTACAGAAAAAAATCTTTTGTTCGATTAATGGCTATTTCAGAATATTATTTCCCCCTATTTGAAGAAGAGTTTGCAAAGCAAAACGTTCCTTTAGAAATTAAATATTTGGCAGTTGTTGAATCAGCTTTAAACCCAAAGGCCGTTTCAAGAATGGGAGCTACCGGACTTTGGCAATTTATGTATCAAACAGGTAAGCAATACAATTTAAAGATAGATTCTTATGTAGATGAACGAAGTGATCCTCTAAAAGCTACTGCTGCGGCAGCTAAATATATGTCAAACATGTATGCTATTTTTGGTGATTGGGAACTCGTTTTGGCCTCGTACAATTCGGGACCAGGAAATGTTTCAAAAGCAATTAGGCGTTCCGGAGGTAAACAAGATTATTGGAGCATTCGAAAAAACCTACCTAAAGAAACACAAGGTTATGTGCCTGCTTTCTTAGCAACAATGTATTTGTATGAATACCGAAAAGAACATGGTATTGTCCCTGATAGAGCTGTTGTACAGCATTTTGCTACCGATACTGTGATGATAAAAAAAGAAATGTCGTTTAAACAAATCTCAGATTTACTCGAGGTGCCTATTGCACAAATTCAACTACTCAACCCATCGTATAAATTAAATATTATTCCCTCGTATAGAGATGAAAAACATTATTTGCGTTTGCCAAATGAAAAAATAGCACTTTTCACATCCAACGAGGATAAGCTTTATGCGTATGTACAACATCAATTAGACGAAAAAGAAGCGCCATTTAGTAACTCGACCGCAATTGCATCCACGACTAATAACAATACTAGTGAGCAGGAAAGCCAGTTCAAAACGAAATACTATACCGTAAAACGAGGAGAAAATTTAGGAGTGATAGCCAGTAAAAATGAGGTTTCGGTAGCTGAATTAAAAAAATGGAATGGATTAAAAAGCAATACTATAGCTTTCGGCCAAAACCTAAAAATTATTGCTAAAGAGACTATTAGTAAATCAAATACAAACCAAACTACTGCTATTGCATTAACTAATAAAACAGCCAAACAAGATAAAAACAAAACAGAAAATCCAAAGGATACTTTAGTAGAAAGCAAAAGCGGAATTTATCTGGTGCAAAATGGTGATACTATGAACACCATAGCCGAAAAACACCAAGTGACTGTTGCTCAACTTAAAGAGTGGAACAACATAACAGATATGAATTTGAGGCCTGGATTTGCTTTGCAAGTTGCTAGTGATTCAAAAGGAGTGATTCAAAAGGAGTTAGCGCAATCGCCTGAGCTAAAAGAGATTCAATATACCGTTCAAAAAGGAGACAATTTATTTACAATTGCCAAAAAATTTGGAGCTTCGGTCGATAACTTGAAAGAGTGGAATGGCCTTGCGAATGCTTCGATAGCGCTAGGAAGCCAATTGATAGTAGCAAAAGATGAAATAGCTATAACCACCAATGCTGTTGCGGTAAGTGCTTTTAAGGTGAAGAGTAATATAAAGACAGGAGGGGTTAAAGAGGTAGAAAACTATTATGTAAAAAAAGGGGATTCTCTTTTTAGCATAGCCAAAAAATATCCAGGAATCACTGTATCCGATATCATAAAATGGAACGGAATCAAAGGAGAAAATATTAAGCCAGGAATGAAGCTAAAAATAAGCGGATAGCAGGATTATAGCGTAGCGGTCTGAAGGGGTTTTATTCAAATTTGAATAAAACCCCTTTGTTTTTATATACTTTTGACCTATTTTTTTTACTTATTTTTAAAAAATGGAACGATATTCGTGGTTAATCGCATAATCAATACTATTTTTGGAAATCAGCACTTGTATTTTGTATTTCTGTAAATTTAGGACCTATTTAACCGTATTAAAATGTACAAAAAGACTTTTTTATTGCTAGTAGCAAGTTTGTTTTTGGTTTTTTCTTGTAAAAAAGAGGAAGTTGGTCTTCCTAGAATAGCAAACGGAAAAATTAACAATATTGCCATTATAGTCGATGATGCATTATGGAATGGAGAGGTAGGGGATAGTGTCAGAAATAAGTTTGCTGCTCCCGTCCTTGGTTTACCTCAAGAGGAGCCACTTTATAATATCAATCAGTATCCCATAAAATTAATGGAAGGCTTCATGACTGATAGTCGAAATGTTATTGTCATTAAAAAAGGAACTGTCGACCAGTTTAGTATTAAAAAAGATGAGTATGCATCACCTCAAAATGTTTTTCATATTACAGGAAAATCAGTTAGTTCTATTTTGTCATTAATAGAGAAAACAGCGCCCCAAATTATAAAATCAATTCATCAAAATGAAATTGACGAAAGCCAAAGGCTGGCCAGGAAGTCACTACTGCAACAAGATTATTTTGCGAAAAAATTTAAAATTGCATTGCAGGTACCTTCTGCTTATGAATTAATGGTTCAGGACACTAATTTTATATGGCTAAAAAAAGATATTATTAGTGGAAATACAAGTGTGTTAATTTATGAAGTTCCCATTTCAACTATTAATAATCAAAATAGCATTGTTGCTAATATTATTGCCATGCGGGACTCTATTGGTAAGCTTTATATTCACGGGAAAGAGCCTGATACAGATATGATTACTGAAGAAGCCTACGCTCCCTACTTTTTCGTCATAAACCTAGATAATAAACTCACTTATCAAACCAAGGGGACTTGGGAACTTAGAGATGATTTTATGTCGGGGCCTTTTATAAATTACGCTATTATTGATAAAGAAAATAATAGAGTTTTAGTGCTAGAAGGTTTCTGTTATTCTCCCTCAAAAGAAAAAAGAGACTTAATGCTAGAATTGGAGGCAATTATTAGATCAGTAGCCGTAATTAAGAGATAATTAGTTAAATTCGCTTCGTTTTTAATAATTAAATTTTTCGCATGAGTTTACAATGGAAATTAAAGGCTTTTGATGCATTATCTGTACACGAGCTATACGATTTATTGCGTTTGCGTAGTGAGATCTTTGTAGTAGAGCAAAACTGCGTTTATCTTGATTTAGATGGAAAGGATAAAGTTGCTTTACATTTAATAGGCGAGTATGAAGGTAAAACGGTCGCACATGCCCGTCTTTTTAAACCTGGAATTAGTTTTGATAATGCCTCCATCGGAAGAGTTGTTGTAGATGCAAACTATCGTACTAAAAAGTGGGGACATGAATTAATGAGGGAGGCGATTGCTGGAATTGCAAGTCAGTATCATGAAACTAAAATTACTATTGGAGCACAATTGTATTTGAAGCAGTTTTATGAAAGTCATGGTTTTGTGCAAACAAGCGAAATGTACCTAGAAGATGATATTCCACACATAGAGATGATTAGGGAATAAATTATTTTTTTGTAATTAAAAGCTCGACTCTACGATCGTATTCTTCCCCTTTTCCAAGTGGAAATCTATTGCCTACACCTTTATATGACATTCTCAAACTGTTTATTTGTTTGTTAATTAAATATCGAAACACGCTTTTAGCCCTATTGACCGACAGTTTTCGCTCATTCGTTCCTCGATCTATAGCGTCACGATAGTATGAAGGCGTACAGCAAACATGGCCAATGATTTCAAACTCAATGTTTTTATTTTTTTCCAGTATTTTAACGATTCTATCTAGTTCTCTCTGTGATGACTCTGTTAATTGACTACTTCCTAGATTGAAAAGAATATTTTCAAGAAAGATGCGATCACCTACTTCATGTTGGTCTTGAAAAGAATTGTAAATACCTTTTCCAAAACTATTTTTTCTAACGATCAAAATGTCAACTCTTCTGTTCTTTGAACGGATTTCGGTGAGATTCTCAAGTGGATTGTTCGTTAAAAGCACCCTTCCTTTTCCCTCAATAATAACGATCTTGTTTTTATTAAAACCATTTGCCATCAAAATTTTTTGAACCGTATTTACTCTGTTCTCTGATAATTTATAGTTGTAATCATTATTTCCACGGTCATCGCAGTACCCATAAATTTGTATAGATTCGATACGTGTGGTGTCTGCTTGCAATACGAAATCCCAAATAAGTTTTTCTTGATCTGCATCCAAAGAATATTTATCAAATTCAAAATAGACGGTCTCAATTTTCTTATCCTGGGCATTTAAGCCAAAAATCAATAAAAGTGATACTATTTGAAAATACCGGATCATTAGTTTTTTAGAATTTTTTTGTACTCTACAGGGTTGTTTAAAATACTAACTGATTTTTTAATTTCAGAATTGGTTTTAAGGTAGTACTGATAAAAACCTTCTTCATATTGGAAACGTTTTATGATTGCTTCAACGATCATGCTTTTTATTTCTTCTTGGTTTTTATCTAGTTGTGTTGCTTCGCTTTTTTGTAAAGCAGCAAGTAATTGCTGGTACTCGGTGATAATGCTCTCGTCTAATTTTTCTTTTTTGGCTACGGCCAAAGTATTTTTTAGCGCAATTTCAGTCTCTGTTTCAAATGCATATTTAGGCGCTTTAATGAATTGTTTAAAACCTTGGTAATCAGCAATGGTGAAATTTGGTATTTGTGTGCCTAACGCGGGATTTTTGTAATAATAGCTGGTAACGTAATCAAAAATAGCGTCATTTTTTTCTAATGCATTTGCTATTACACTTGTTTTGGTTTCCTCTAGTTGCACATCGGGTAAAATCCCGCCGCCGTCATAAACCGTTCGGCCTTTTCTAGTTTTATAAGCAGTATAGTTTTTTTCTTGAGTTCGTGTGGCACTACCATTTTTGTCTTTGTTAGCGTAGTCTAAGGCTTGTATACACCTTCCTGAAGGCGTATAATAACGCGAAATTGTAACTTTTAGTTGGGTGCTGTAGGTTAAATCAATAGGTTTTTGAACTAAACCTTTACCAAAACTGCGGCTTCCAACGATTACAGCCCTATCTAAATCTTGCAAGGCTCCTGATACTATTTCTGAGGCCGATGCACTCCTATCATTTACAATAATTACTAATGGAATTTGAGTGTCAACAGGTTCGTTTTGTGTTTTATAGGTATTGTTGTATTTTTCATTTTTAGATTTGGTGGTTACTATAACTTCATTTTTAGGAACAAATAAGTTACAAATATTCACCGCTTCGTTTAATAAACCACCCGGGTTTCCTCGTAAATCAAGCACGATTCGTTCCGCCCCTTGATTTTTTAAATCCTCAAGTGCTTGTTTGGTTTCATTGGAGGCTTTTTGATTAAAACGAGCAAGAACAATATATCCTGTTTTATCATCTATTTTAGAATAGAACGGAACCGATTTGATGCCTACTTCGTCAAGAATAATTTCAGTAGTTTTTGGTTTTCCTTGACGACTAAATTGTAAGGCTATTTTTGTGTTTTTTGCTCCTTTGAGTAACTGCGAAGCATCATCCTTAAAGTCAGTTAAAGGAACATCTCCTATTTGAGTAATTAAATCTCCTGCTTTAAGTCCTGCTTTATCTGCGGGGAAGTTTTTATAAACTTCTCTCACGATCAATTGACCTTCTTTTTGAGAAATTACTGCACCTATTCCAGTGTATTCACCAGTGTTATTAATTTTAAAGCGCAGTACATCTTGTTCGTTAAAGTACACCGTGTAAGGATCAAGGCTTGCTAGCATTCCCTTGATCGCTTTATCCATTAAATCCCCAGGGCTCGCTTCATCTACATAGTTGTTATTGACCTCCTTAAATAAAGTGGTAAATATTTCAATTTGCTTAGCTATTTCAAAAAAATCATTTTTAAAACTAGCACCAACAAATAAAAATACTGAGGCGGCAAGAGGAATGAGGTATTTTTTCTTAAAAAAATTTGTCATGAAATTCAATACTAAAGAATGAAGCACTAAATTAGTAATATTTCACTAATAAAAGGATGTTATATTGAGTAATATCTATTTTGGATGTGCGTAGTTTTATCTCTTGAGGGTTGTATCCAGATTTCCGTCAAACTCTTTATGATTGGTTTGAGCAATAAACTTCTCAAAGAGTTGAATTGTTTTAGTATTGATCTCTTCATAAGACAAGCGATCTTTGGATTGATAAAAAAACATAAAAGAGTACGGTTTGTCTATCGAGTCAAGCAGTAAATGTTTGTTTAGTCTATAGGTTTCGCGCAAAACACGCTTATAATAATTGCGGTCTACTGCTTTTTTAAAGTTTTTTTTAGATACTGAAACACCCATCTTTATTTTTTCACCGTCAATGTGTGTTCCAGCATGGTAAACAAGGCGCAGCGGATATTTTGAAACTGATTTACCCTCGGTGAACAATAATCCAATGCTGATTTTACTTTTAAGCTTTTCGTTTTTTGGATAAGTGAACTTCATTTTGGGTGATGGTATACAATGATTAAGGAAGGCAAAGGTACAATTAAACGCTAAATCTATTATTATTTGCCAATTAATTAGCGCTAATAATTTATTTATTACTTTTGAGGCTAATTTTTTAAAGAATGCAAAAACTGATCTCCTATCCTATTTCCATACTATATTATTTATGTTTTGGACTTACGCTTGTGATTTTTCACCCTATTCAATGGGTGTGTTTTAATTTTTTTGGAT
>Ga0206125_10001802_pt1 | contig 24079 bp, 22 predicted proteins | sample Helgoland_Spring_4_FD_148598 | JGI IMG/M metagenome (GOLD analysis project Ga0206125, IMG submission 148598) | Pelagic subsurface seawater microbial communities from Kabeltonne, Helgoland, North Sea - Helgoland_Spring_Bloom_20160331_1 | ecosystem: Environmental > Aquatic > Marine > Epipelagic ... | reverse complement strand
TCGAGATTTTGCAACAATTCCATTATTATGAATATTAAATGTAAAAATTCTTTCGTCTGAAAAGGTACTAATGATTTTGAGAGTAGTATCTGTTGAACTATTATCAACAATAATTAACTCCCAATCAGCAAACGTTTGCTCAATTACTGACTTAATCGCTCGGTGAATGCAGTGGCTTCGATTATAAGTTGGAAGAACAATTGAAACCAAAGGACTTTCAGAAGAAGGTGCTCGCACTTATAAATCCATCATAAAATAGATAATTTATTTATCCAGAAAAAACAAAATATACTATCCAAGTTTTTCAATTTTATATACCTTATCATAAACAATGTTAGTCGGCATCATACCCATAAAAAGTGGTGCAAATAAGAAAGGGAAGATTGCATAATCTATGAGAGTAGATCTCTGTATAATATACGTAAATAACATAAGATAATAGATATACAATTCATTTTCCATCATTCCCCCTTTGAATAATAAAATTTTATATCCACTCAAAATTAAGCCATAAAACACAATTACTACATAGACAAAAAAAGCTATCAACCCTCCCATCATATAAGCTCCGATAGGGCCGTAAGTAATTGAAAAACCAATTCTTGAAGTGCTCTTTTCAACAGCTGATTCAAAGAAAGGGGCCCCAAGTGGGTGGCTGTTTATAAGAAATGAAAATTCACGTATGAAATTCGATACAGTACTAAAGCGACTACCCAGAGAGGTCACTTTTGCTTCCATTACATTACTATAAATTGAAACAATATCACCCATAAATACGCTGATAGTAACACATGTGAAAAACACCGCTATAGTCAAAATTAAAGCGGTCCGTGACCAAATGAAAATCAAGAAAGCTACAGATAGAGAAATATAAGCAGATGGTGAAAAAGAAAAGAAGATAGCGCTCACAAATACAAAAGCATAAAAATATTTCTGACGAATTAAATTATAGATTAAAAAGACTGACGACCACATTGCTAAATCTCCTGCCTCACCAAAAGGACCCTGAAAGCGATAATAAGGCATATTAAGATCTGGGATTTTCTGAAATAAAGTAGAATATCCAACGTAATACTCTCCCATACCCGTATCTAACTTCATTATTGGCGGCCTATAGCCATAACTTATAGCAGCCACATATTCACATACACCTATAAAAATACAAACAAACAAAAAGGTATTTAACCAGCTCCAGTAAGACTTGTATTCATATAAGAATGTTTCATGATTCAAAAGCAACATGATCAATACTAACCATGGTAATAGCGAATTACTAAATTGTACAACTCCCATAAATGAGAAGTTAAAGAAGAAATTAAGCGTAGCACTAATGCATAAGAAAACTACTGACAGAAATATAGTCGCTGACGATAGCGAAAACTTAGAAAGGGTTATACTGTGTAATATTACAAATAACACAATTAAATAGAGTAGCATGTTAAAAAAAAATGAAACAGACAACAATCCAAGGCTGAACTTTAAGGTTGTCATATTAAAAAAAATTAAAATTACTAAAAATAATTTAAAAATAAATGCCATTGATATTCTACTCATAACAACATCTGCACATTCCTTTTAGGCAATTATTATCAAATAATATAAAATAAATCGATTAGAAAAACTTATTTTCACTTTTCCCAAACATACAAAATTAATAATCTTTTATCTATTTAATCTTGATAGGACCGAAGGGTATTCAACATCAGCCTAATCTCAAATTCTAGATCACTACTAGGAAAAATATTTATTTTTTCGAGTGCGCTATTTTTAATATTTAAATTAGTCTCTAATTCTGATCCATTATCAGTAATAAGCTCAACAGCGGTACCCAAGAATTTAGAAGTTATATGACGAACCTGAAGCGCCGCTTCTAAAAGAGTTTTAGAGGTGGTACTAGAAACATTTATTACATTTGGGATTGAACCACGATAATTAAGAATTTCAAATAAAACTCTATTAAGTTCAGTTATAGGAAGGAAATTTCTTCTAGTATTACGATCGCTTCTTATTATAATTCGGCCTTCCAAAAATGCATCTCGGATAAACTGATTTAAAACCAACCCCCAACAAGCACTTTGGTCAGTTAAAGGATATCCAAAGGAATTAGATAACCGTAATACAGTTCCATCTAAACCTGAGTTCTTGCCCACCTCTAAGACCTGCTCCTCACCAAAATGATGTGATGTTGCATACGGGTGTCTATTTAAGGCAGGCGCTTGCTCATCATAATCTCCAACCAACGGGCTATTATAAACATGCACCGTAGACAAATAAATAAATCGTTTGCATCCAAAAAATGCGGCTTTTTGTGCTAACTCTCCAGTAGTTTGGCCATTAAATTTAAGCGCCAAACTAGGATTTTGAGCACAATCATGAGCATTCATACCTGCAGCATGAATAATTAGGTCAAAGCCCTTACAAAACTGAAACTCAGGATCATCCCAGTCCGTAATTATCTGATCACATCCTTCAACTGTACCCTTAGTAAAAGGACTACGTGAACCAAGACAAACATTATATCCATTTTCAGCTAAAGACTTACCAATGCGAGCCCCTAAATAACCAGTGCCTCCAGTAATCAACACTCTTAAGTTATTTAAATTTCTAACCATACCTGCTTACCTTCATCGCAGAGAGCTTGCAACAAATCTCGATCTCGTTTGCTGTCCATGCATTGCCAAAATCCATGATGTTTAAATGCACCTAACCGCAATTTTTTTGCTATCACTTCCAAGGGCTCTCGTTCAAGCATAATGGTATCATCTTCTATAAAGTCTAACATTTGAGGTTCACATACTAAAAAACCTCCATTTACCCAACCAACGTTCATCTGAGATTTTTCTTGAAAAGATGTTATCAGATTATCATCAAGCTCTAATTCACCAAACCTAGCCGTTGGTCTTACGGCTGTAAGTGTTACTAAATTACTAGAATTAGAATGATGCTCAACCAACTGTTTAATATCAACGTTGGCAACTCCATCACCATACGTTAGCATAAAGCTCTTATTTTTTAAATGCTCACGAAGTCTCTTAATCCGACCCCCAGTCATTGTATTAAGACCGGTGTCTACCAGACTGACATTCCAGTCCAGGTCACCACTGGAACTCACGACAATATTACCACTTGAAAGATTCACAGTATAGTCATTTTGACCCAAATGATAATTGGCAAAATAGTTTTTAATGATCTCGGCTTTGTATCCCAAAGCAATGACAAAGTCTTTATAACCATAATCAGCATATCTTTTCATAATATGCCATATAATAGGTTTGCCACCAATCTCCACCATAGGTTTTGGGATCGAGCCTGTGTACTCAGATAACCGCGTTCCAAAACCACCTGCAAGAATAACAACTTTCATATATCGTTCCTTTACATTTTAAAAATTAATTTGAAACCTGCGGGGAATACTTTCCCATAAAGTTTTATTTATGAACAAGTCCCCAGTCATAAGGGATATAAGGGTCATCATGGGCAAGCCTCTCTATTTCGCCTACGCTATGGGGAATAGTCGCACAATTAGCAACAATAACCTCTTTCGTTCCAATTGCTTTAAAGCCATTCCAAATCAAAGGTGGCACAACTAAAAGACAATAATTTTCTTGTGTTAGGTATATTTCCTGCACCTCACCCTTTGTTGGACTGGAAACGCGATCATCAAATAACACGACTTTTACTGCTCCGGTAACAGCAGCGTAATTCAAAGTCATATCACTGTGTTTGTGCCAGCCCTTAACCACGCCAGGGTAAGTACACGAAAAATAAATCTCCCCAAATTTCTCAAAATGAGGGTCATTAACACGCAGCATATGCATTACTTTTCCTCGCTCATCATGAATTTGCTGCAGGGGTATTAAAGAGACACCTTTAATCATTATATCCTCCAAAATAATCATCTATATGGGCATTTGTAACTTCTTGCATTGAGGAGCCGATATCAACTAACCGGTACCAATTTGCAGTAAATTTTAATGTTTTCTCTACATCCCAGCGTGGGTGCCACCCCAACTTATGATAAGCAAGATCGCAATTGAGTTGAAGTAAATTCGCTTCATGAAAGTCCGATGGCGCCGCTCCAAGCAATATCGAACCTTGCCCATACACTTCAACAATTTTTTGTGCTACATAACCAACATTTCGTGGCTCTTGGGAGCCAGGTCCAAAATTCCATGGATGTGCATATTTTTGCGGATCTTCAAACAATTTTTGGGCCAACAAAATATAACCAGAAAGTGGTTCGAGCACATGCTGCCAAGGTCTAGTGGACTGAGGGTTTCTTAACTTAATAGAATTATTTTGACGGATTGCTCTGATACAGTCTGGCACAATTCTGTCGAGAGAATAATCACCACCACCGATTACATTTCCAGCTCGAACTGTTGCTGCACCTAAATCAGGTCTATCCTTATAGAATGAGCGAGTGTAAGAGCTGAAAAGTATTTCTGCTGCTGCTTTGGATGAACTGTAAGGGTCGTGGCCACCCAGCCTGTCAGTTTCTCTATAACCCCACTCCCACTCAACATTCTCATAACATTTGTCTGAAGTCACATAAATCATACTTTTTACTGATCCACACTTATGGACCGCTTGCAAAACATTCAGAGAACCCATCACATTAGTAGAATAAGTATCTACAGGGTCTGTATATGCCAACTTTACAAGTGCTTGAGCAGCTAGATGGAAAACAATATCTGGTTTAAAAGCTGTCATTGCTTCAGACAACCTCTCTTGATCACGAATATCACCTTCGACATGTGTGATCAAATTCTTTAATCCTAATCCATTAAAATGACTTGTATTATCAATCATAGGAAGAGAGTAGCCACAAACGCTAGCCCCTGATCGCACCATTATCTGAGTCAGCCACGTACCTTTAAATCCGGTATGCCCTGTTATAAATATTCTTTTTCCCGCAAAGAATTCTAACTCACTAAAAACCATTTCTCTACCTCTTCATACCGTAAATATTTTAATTTACTAAAAACGTAATTATTTAATTATCCAAATCCATACTACGATACGATACCCCATAACTTTCATAGATCTAAAAGTTACCTAGCGTGAGTTGATATCAATCTTCAATGATTTGATAAACTTAATAATACTAGGATTTAAAACTTCCATATTTGTATTTTGAAAATCTTTTAGAAATTGCCCACCACAAATAATATCTAAGTAGCGCGATATCATTTTGTCACTCTTATCATGAGTAACTTTCATGGTTCCTAGAACTAACTCCGATACAAAATAATAAATATCTTTTTTATCTATTTCTTTTTGATTAAGATGATCTATTAACCAAGCATTCAAAGATATTAAATATACAGGCTCAATTTCATCAATTAATTTGCTGGTAGACAACGCTAATTTACCAGTTTCTTCCTGGTTAAATTTACCTGTCTCTATTTGTGTTAAAAATTCCGTGACCATTTTTTCTAATGGACTTGGAGATGAACCCCAATATAGGTCTCCACTGGAAGTATCGCCATCAATTGATATTGCTCCTGGTTCAGTGGAAAAATCTAACTCGTAGTCACTCTGGCCCTTAATGAAAACTTTCCTTCTTCTCTTGTTAGAATTTCTTTCTAGCATTAAACAGCATTCAATATTCGAAATAAAAATTACAATTTCCACACAACACCCACCACGACTGACCTTGCAACTATCTAATTCGAAAGTTTGGGATTTAAAAATTTTAGATAAAATTGACAATACATGAGGCAGAAAATCTTTGAAGATAGGGGTTGCAGCATCAAAACTTTTTATTTCCCCATATCGCATTTCGGTGGATTTATCCGTCCATTTAAAGCGCACTTTTTGAATATCACCATAATTTCCTAGCCGCTCAATAAAATTATCAATGTAACTAGCATACAAGAAAACCCATGATGATGATAATAGCGTTCCATTGTCTTTTGCACTTTCAATTAACGCTAATGTTTCCTCAAAAGTTGGTGTCATAGGCTTTTCTACTAACACTGGAATTTTTCCTGCAATGGCCATTTTTGCACTTTTTTTATGATCTCCCACCGAATTAACAACAACAGCTGCCTTATATCTTGACCCAAAGAATTTTGGATCATCATCGGTGACAAATACTCTGTCTCCAAACCCATTATTATTGATCCATAGGCGCATATCATCGACAAGATTTTTTGTGTGCACGGTAAATTTCACATTTGACTTGGTTTTAGCTAAAAAAACACCTATCAAAACCCTTGCCCAACGACCTCCGCCAAACACTGCAATTCTTATCGTTGCCTTATTCAAATTCATAGTAAATAACCTGATTAGCTAAACTTGTGCACAATCTACTTAAATAAAATCGTCCCCGTCAAGAATATCGGTAATAGGGCCCGTATAACCAGATTCCAAAAGGTAGCCATGTATCTCTCTACTAATGTGCCACGCTAAATTTAAAAGCGGCTTCTCCAAATTATTGCTAGCTAATAAGTCTTCATCCGACAGAATTGGGATTCTAGTTCCAGGTACATAATGATCAATTTTCAATGATCCAGGCTTTTCATATACCGCCGAAATCATATTTTCATCAATATTTAACATCTTAACCAAGATTGCTGACCGTCCTGGAAAGGCCTTAGCACAAATTTTACCATGCTGTTCAAAGGTCGATTGAATAATTGATCCTTTAGATACCAACCATTTTTCAATATTAGATTTCAGCCCTTCAAACTGAACTTCAAATAAACTCTCTTTGTTATCTAACTCACTTAGTTCTAGCTGATTATTCATTTGTGAGTTTAATCCCATAAAAACTCTAATATTTCCACCATAACGCGATGGAAACTCAACAGCTTCAAGATCAATTTCTAGAATTTTAGCCATAAATTTAAATGAAGTATAACTATAGGTTCGGGGATGCTCATGGTAAAATGTATCAAATTGATTCCCGTCTAGAACTGAGCCTAGATAATGATTTTCAATCACAATTTTAGTATTTGCATTCTGCAAAACTTTCAAAGATGCTAGAACACCGGCCAAGTCCTCAATGTGTGCGAACACATTAGTAAAGGTTATAATATCGGGATGACCATGGGCTTTTATAATCTTGTTTGCTAAATCTACCGACAAATAATCTGAATATACATGAAAGCCTTTTTCTGCAGCATCTTTACTTGCATCTGTTGGTTCGATCCCTATTGGCACCGCACCCTTTTGTTTAAAAAAATCTAACAAACTACCATCATTACAACCTATATCTAAGACAGTTTTTTTATCTAAAGATCCAAACTTATCTACACAAGAGTCAACTAGTCCCGACATGCCCGACAAGACATCAGCTGTAAACCTCGAGCGGTAATGATAAGACTTGGGAAATAACTCTTCTTTGGGCACCTGAAATTTTTGATGACCTGTTCTGCAAACATTACAGTAAAGAATTTCAATAGGATATTCTTTGCAGACCCTTGGATCATCAATTGGAACCAAATCATCACACATAGGGTGCTTGCCCAAGTTCAACACAGGTCTTAGGGAAGTATTACCACAAACCTCACAATTATCGATTGCATTCATTAAATTTTCCCATCTAGAGTTTAGAGTTTAGAGTTTTTATCTTTCGAAGAAACAAATAAAAAAAAGATAAGTAAACATTTGGATACAATGCACATCCCATATAATGCTTTAAAAGACCAAGCTTAAAGCCATATATGTTTCTGTGAATTACCATCTTCAGGACATCAGAAAAATAGTTCCGCAATGCAAAGTTTTTACAACGAATATATCGCCAATACGGCATTCCGTTTGCCTTGTATGTGTCCAAAGCTTCAACTAGCCGTATATTTCTCACTAAAGGCTCAAGAGGTGCCCACTCTCTATGGCCTGTAATGCAAACATTCATAGGTAAAGCGTTAAAATACGCTCGCGATTTGGAAAACGCATGCGCCCATATTTTTAGATGTGGAAAGGTATTATCAAAGTGAGAAAATGTTTCGCTTGAGTTTATTGCTGTTAAATCAAGCCTATCAACCATTGCATCCCACTTCGACTTACGGAACGCTGACAAGAACATACCACCCAAAAAATCAAAGCTCACTCTAGGATCTATGAGCTCAAAAAATTTTAATTCTCCTGATTTTTTTTTCTTCGAAAAAGGTTCCATTACTAGTGGTAAATTTCTAGTATCGAAAGGGTATGGCTGCAAATCAATATAACTCTTATCTAAATGAAAAGAATTGAGATAAAAAAAATCAATCCCTTTATTATCTTCAAGAAGCGGGAGTAGCCTATCAAAAGTATCTGGTAGCAATAAATCATCATCACCAATTAGCCATACAAATTCGCCTTTTGCCATAGATACTACTTGTAAGAAATTCTTAGGTATACCAAGATTTATTTCATTTCTATGATAGTTGATCTCCAAAGATTGTGGTGCTTTCTCTACAATGCTGCGCGTATCATCATCAGACCCATTATCAGACACACATACCTCGAACTGTCCAAAATAATTTTCAGCTGCGATAGCTATAGAATTTAGGCAGTTAATCAAACTGTCTGATCTATTATAAGTGGGGATACATATAGATATTTTAGGCATAATCATAAAGTTTCAATGTTTAAATCTTTTTTAAGTAGTAGGAGATTTCATGCAACGGCAGTATTGAGCTAAAAACATTTTCGTAAAGTGATGGCCACCTGTTTGCTAAACGAACAACTAAACCTTTCACAAATCCACTAATTAAATGCTCGTGAAATGCTATTTTCTGGACTTTAAAATAAGCTTGGGTGTAATCATATCTTTTGCAAATCGGGTGTTCTGGATCGTAATAAGAAAAAGACTCGGTCGTATAAAATGTTTTGTGTGTCGGGTCATGGAAGGCAGAAGGCGATCTAAAATAAGGTACGATCACCTTGACCTCTCCTCCTGACTTTAAAATCCGGTGAATTTCTTCCATGACGCTCATTGGACTGTCTAAATGTTCAATACAATTATCAATATATACCCTGTCTACGCTTCCACTTTCAAATGGGTATGGGAAGCGATTCAAGTCATGACTAATATCCCCATCAACCCTTGAGTTGTAGTCAACCCCAATAGTTCCAGGCCGTTTTTTATTTCCACAACCCAAATCCAACATAACTGGTGCTGTGTTTTGATTTATATTCATACTATAAATTTACCTTTATTAATAAAAAAATTTTCAAATACCTTCTTATGTCGAAAATTCAACAACAAAAATCATTTAATTGTATCAAATGCTGGCAATAACCAGACCGAATACTAGCCAATAAAATCTGTGAGTTAGCAGTCTCAATATCAAGATTTTTCTGCATAGTGTTTTTACAATGATAACTCATCCGATGAAAACCTTTAAAATAATAGTTTAGAGGTCTACCCCCTGCTTTGGTACCATTCCAATGCGAGCTTCTTCAAATCAGATCGTCTACCTTTATTAGAAAAAATAATTAAAAAATATGAAGTCACAACAACTAGAAACAAAAACATCAAATATACGAACAAATTCTCTGTATTGGCCTGTGGTGAAGGAAAGATCTGCCTGATTATTTTTGGAAGAAAATACAAAGCCATTATCAAGAAAATAGCATTTGTCAGAAGAGACTCTTTAAGAATTCCACTAATTGAAAAAAGAGCTGATAAAGCTTTTATTGCTACCAATGTGCTTACGACACTTACAGCTATTTTAGCAACTGCCAATGAGTGTATGCCAAGACTATTTGATGATAAAAAAATTACCAAATAGAAAACCAATGGTAAAATAATAGCTAGAAAGTTGATATATTTATACTTTAGACATGTAATATAATAACACGAAGCAGGTCTGATAAAAACTCCAAAAGCGGTGCTCATCATTAACATTTGAAGGATGATAATTGATGAATAGTAATCTTTACCGACCCAATAACCAACCAAGTATTCAGCTCCTAAAATTAAAGTAGTAACCAAAACGATATATAGGGGTAATGTGTACTCAATAATTTTAAACAGCATATTGTCAATTTTTTGAGGCAAACCTTGCCCATAAAAATGATTTAGTCGCTGGGAAAAAGGTTCATAAACAATATTCCACAGATTTCGTACAAAATTTATGAATGTTAATCCTATCGCGTAAATTGCTACCTCATGGACACCAAACCATTTTCCTATAATTATTAAATCTAACTCATTGTAAGCAATAAAACTCAACGTTAAGACAAATGAGCTAATAGCCAATTTTTTAGATTTTTGGAAATATTTTCCAGACAATCTTAAAGATCTAAATAACAAATGAAAATCGTAATTAATAGCGTTTTTAGTCAACACTATAGATATTAAGGATCCTAAAATTGATAGAACTGTAATAAATAAATAGTATTCTGTTAGTAAATATGTATCTCCTTTAAAGAAATAAAATACAGATAATATTTTAATCATATTAAATGTAATAGTTATTTTAAGAGCTATGTAATCCATCAACCTTATCGTGAGTATAAAATCAACCAACCGCTGCAAGATAACCTGAATAGGTAAGATTAAGCCTATCACAAGGAACAGTTGGCGAACAATAATTTCATTCTTTCCATTCAACCCACTTAAAATGACTTCTGGATTCATGGATAAATACACCATAAACACAGCAAACGGTATAAAACATAACATCAATAAAAATATAGTGAATCCGGTTATACCCAATTCTTCTGTTTGGTTGTTTTTAGCAAGCTCTTCTGCCGCAAACTTTTGTCCTGCCGATATGAAACCTATATCCGAATACGAAAGATACAATGCAAAGGTGATACAAAAAGCATAAATCCCATAAAGATCTTGTTGTGTTGATAAATGAGGGATCACTATAATCAACGACAAGAAACCAGAAATTAACGATAATAAACGCCATGTATATATTTTCAAATAGTGACTGAGGCGTATATCTTCCATTAGTTTTTATACTCATTACATTTTTGACATAGTCGAATGCAGTTAATCCAAATGATCTTATTTTTCATCAAAAAATATCCACTCTTTTGACCATTTCGAGAAGCATACGCTATACTCATTTTTGCGACGATTTAGCTTCATTATTTAAAAATTGAGTCCAAATATCCGCTCCATTTGAAGAAATAGAAATACATTCAGAAAAGAAAAGCTCTCGTGCTTGAACTACTTTCGTAGAATTCCACCAACTTAAAGGATTATCATAAACTTCATTGATATGAGCTGCCGCAGTCTCTACGTTCCAGAATAAAATATTTGCTTCACTCAAAGCAGTTAATACTGCATTAAACGATGAGTCCAATTCCCAGTAAGACATCGAAATCAAAAGTACTATTGGCTTCCCTGAAACCATTGCCTCAGCAAATGTAGTTTGCGGATATGAACAAATAAGAATTGATGAGTCGCTAATTACCTCATCAAAAGAACCCAGGCTTGACTGGCAAGTTTCGCCAAATTCAGAATACAATATCTGACTTACATTCCAATGTGTTGATGGATATGGGTAATATTCAATGTCCCGAGAGTAACTAGCTCTACACAACCTAATCAGCGCAGTGATGCTTTTAGCTTCGTCCAGCATGAGAGAGGATAATGGCCCACTCCCCATTCCGGAAACATATTTATCCGCATCAAGCCCAACTAAAGTTACTGGGCCAGCAGCAGTCGATTTTTTAGATTTTTTAGATTTTTTATCCAAAAATTTATTAGCAGGCAGCCTGACTTGTTTAAAAGATAACGGCTTATGCCAAACTATTCGTTTATGGCATACTTTTTCTTCATAATCGGTAAAGAGTGTATATCTCGACTTCAAAGAGCCGCCATGAGATGATATTAACAGTGTAGTTCCATTGTAAACAACCTGGCGCGCACTCCAGATTTTAAAAAGGTCATGAGAAATGTGGCTATTAGCAGTTAAAATCACTGCTGGTGAACATTTATAACGTGACGCCTTTTTATCCAGAATACTAAAATTCTCTAAGTATGAAGCAGGAATAAAATTGATTAACTGTTTGCTTAAAAACTGCTCAAACTGGTTTTTAGCAATAAAATCAAAATTAACCTCTCTAACTAGTAAATGCTTTGGAAGGCTTAAATGAGAAGAAATAAGAGCTTTATGCCCGTTGGGTAACTGGCCTATTCCAAAAAATATAGAAAAAAGGGATTTTTTACTGATATAACTTGTAACTAGCGCAATTCTCTGGGTTGGATTCAAGTTTAAACTAATATAGTCGATGACAGAACGTAATTTAATTTTCAACTGCTCCGAAAATTTTACCTTTCTGTTTTCTTGTGGGTTTCTTACATTGCTATAACTTATCGTAAGACCCGGTGGCTTTAAGAAAAGTATTATTTCCGAGAAAATCGAGAAGTTATAAACATCATCCTTTAGCGAATAGGCTGACGAAATATAGTCTCGCCGCAAAACATCTGACAAAACATTTCGGTTTACTTTAACCTTACTACAAGATGAGCTACTTAATAATTGATCTATACATTCCCACCTATCAAAAAGCGCAGGAATGATAGTTATTAGCCACGGACCAATTATTAAATCCCAATACCTTTCTGAATGCTTAGTTCCATGATAACTATTAAGTGCTGCCCCAACTGATGATAACAGTCTATTGTAGAGGTCCCATATGTATTGATAATCTTTTGCAAATTTTGCTCTATCTGACCAGTGATAATTAGTAATTTTAAAATTAACGTTGCTCAAATCCTTGTCTAATGCGCACCAAGCTCCGACAAAAACATGTGATTCTGCTTCTGTCCATGCTTCCTTAATGCTACTTAATATCAAAGCTTTTTCTTTCATATATCGATCTCTTAGATATCAACTACAATGGTAATATAGCAAGTTTCTCAACCTGAAATAACAATAAAAAAATCACACCAGCTACATCATCTTTAAGCAAAACGCTTTGCAACTCACAAGACAAGATCTGCGATGTCTCCTTGATAGGAATTGAGATCTGTGCCAAAAAATCTTTCATTCCTTTGGATTCTTGAAATCGGCCAATCCCACCACTTTAAGGAGCACAAATCTCGAATTATGTGTTTAGGAAATCGAAATCTAATTAGACGAGCAGGCGATCCAACGTATACACCATAAGGCAGGCAGTCATCTAAAACTAAGCTATGCTGCCCTATTACACAACCATCACCAATATTTATACCACTCTTGAGACTTACATAGCGTCCAATCCACACATCACTCCCTATTTCAACGGTCGATGTATTGTCTGTAAGTTCTTTATATGTAAGATTCATAGAAAGTCCATCCTCAACCAGCCGACTGTTAGCATGAAAATTCATCATCGCAGCGTGATTTAGAGGATGAGCATCGCTGTCAGTGAATACTTTGAGATGCTCAGCTAGGTTACAATATGAACCTACTAGCAATCTACCGCCACCACGCACAAAACTCGGGCCCGAAATGTAAGAGCGTTTTCCCATGACAATGGAGGTGTTCTCGAGCAAACTTATTTTTCCAAGAAAGATTTTCAATTCATTCTTTTCAAAATCTGCATGATCGCACGAAGTAACCCACCCAAATTTTTTATGATATAGGACACGAGTCACATCATAAACATTATTTTTGTTTCGTATCTTTACGGAATCAAAAATAACCGCAATCATATCATTATAGAAGTCGCGAAAAATTTTTACCTGATCCCTGCTTAATAGGTAGATATTCTTATTATCTGACAATCCTCGAGCCTCGATAATCTCGGATAGCCAGTCATGGCCCTCATAGCAACGAGTCACATAATCATTTAAAAAAAACTGAAAAGACCTGTCTTCATTTTTCATATTTATCATATTGCCTCTATCAGAGCATTGTCTATCAAGATATTCACAACATCTTCTAGCTCAAAGATAGACTTTTTTAATATCTCAGCAATACTTAACAAATCAGTCTGACCGTCACAATATGTCAAAACATTAAGGATGATCTCAGCCTCAACATAATCCCCTTTGATCTTAGTTGACAAATGTGGATACAAATTACGCTTTCCTAGCTGTGGCTCACAAAAAACTTTGCTTATATAAGTATTATTTAATTCTAAGCATTGAATCACCTTTTTAATAAGGCTGTATCCTCCACCTAAACCTGCTGGGGATATCAAAGAAAGATCATCCAGAGAGGTATGATACTCTGGATATATGCCATACTTGGTCCTCATGATTGATGCTACTGGCAAATCCACTCCTGGAGAGCAAAATTGTCTTTCATCACTACCTCTATCTAGAAATGTGTACTTCTTAAACTCTCCTATAAAACTCGACATTACACTTAATGAAACACGATCTATAAGGGTCGATCCCAAACGCGACGGCAAAAACGAATAATCGCGATCATCACCAATGCAGGTTACAACAAGGCCAGCATCTACCTTTTCTTTCAAGTGCCCTAGATGCTTACTAAGGTAAACAATTGAGCCAATTGTTTCAGGTACAAATAAAATTCTATAGGTATATTTTTTGTTCTTTTTCCCCATAACCCATTTTGCTAACGCAGTTGTTACAACTGGACCTGACAATTCATTGTTAGCCATAGACGGATGACAAATATAGGTAGAAAGTAGAATTTCGCGATCGGTTTCTCCAGGAATAATTAGCTCACCATAATTCAAGACACCATCTTCTAGCTTTGAGTCAATAACTACATGGTATTTTCCTTGCTTGAGTTGCTTCCGTAGATTATCGGTAATACAGAAACCCCAATTTAAGTCATAATAAGATGTAACATATGGAATAGCAGTTGGCTGGTCTGGTAGAGAAAACAAATGGGCATCTAATTCATCTAACTCAACCCACTTGTCAATCGAGTGTGAGTATCCAACTAAATGAAGATTATTGTTCTTAAAATCAACTACAACATTTCCTTTGTCATCTTCAATATATGCTGCCAGTACGCTCCACTCTTTTGGCACAGTCCAATCAAACGCTTTGTAACCTGAAGGAACACTTTCGATTTTAAGCTCGGGAATAAGTTTCTTTAGATAAGTGAGAGTTTCCCTTACTCCAGGACCAGTCAGACTTCGACAGATTGGAAACAGATGCTCTGCCCAGGAGTACATGTCATGTCCAATTTCATCATCTATATTTAGCAACTAATCCTCCTTTATAACAAAACTATCATTATAAAAGTATCTAGAGTTATATTGCTCGTAGAAACTAGAAAACTCTTTGTGCGATTGAGCCTCCGAAAATTCTAATTGATAACCCCAAGTGTTCATTTCTTTAGCGAGCCAGTACTCAATTATTTTAATATTGCGTTCTGAGACCCTCGTCCTCCAAGCGCCGACCTTACTCGAAGAAATACCTATGATGTTATTGGCGTCATAGCTATTGCCGCGGTAATCAACACCAAGAACAGAAGGCACAAGCATCACTGGATCAAACTCAATACCCAGAAATTTCGAAATACTCTTTAAAACATTCTCAGGAGAACAAACTAAGTCTTCAAATTTAATTGCAAGAAAAGAATCAGGATATTTTTCCTGGTTCATAGCCGCCGACAACATATCCATGCGACCTCTGTTAATCAAACTACTTAAAGACTCTAGTTCGCCCTCTCCCATTTTTGAATAATAGCTATTAACCCCATCAAAAATTGCAGCGAAGTTATCTCTCGGGTCTCTAACGACAGAGATCATCTTCAAGTTCGGGTACATAGACAAATAACTTTCTAGAAAAATACTCTGTGATGTTTCTTTGAAAAGGAAGGGCAAGGAGTTTGATGAGATTCCGTTATATTTAGCCCACGATTTCCTGATAGCCTCAAGGATATCATAGCGACTTCTCAGGTTGGCTCCAGCAATTTCTTTTGATAGTAGCTTGGTATACTTACTAATGTCGACTGCATTAGAGTTATGAGTTAACAAGTACTCGAGACTCTTAACCACCACTAAATACAGTCTCGACTCTAATTGCTTATCCGACAATGCACTATTGGAGGTAAAGTAAGGAAAATATGCATACAGAACTGATATATCCACAGGATAACTGTTAAAACTGTTAACTCCATCAAAAAGCCTATGAAGTAGGCTTGTTCCTGACTTTCTATGACCCGTCAATACAACTACCGACTGATTATTTTTATGACTCAACAAAGTAACCCCCGAGCAACGGCCATACCAATTCTTACATCGTTTTTTACTGGTAAGCCGATAATGGGCTCGAGATGCTTGCGTGCAATTCCATATTCAGGTCTTTTGTCGCGAACTGGGTCTCGAGTGACCATTTCTCTAGGTTTAAGGGCCTTCAAAAAGTATAAAGTGCTCTGAGCTGATACCATTACCTCTTGATTACCTGAAACTGCGCTGTTGGCATGAGCATTGCCTAATGCTTCACTAAACATAGCAATGTCCGGCTCAACACTATATTCATTTATTCTCGCTATAATTTTCATCACATTATCCAGTTTAGAAATACTTCTCATTTTTTAAGCTCTTAAAAACTGCACAAGAGCAGTGAGAATTGTAAAATTAACTTTAATTCCCACTCCAAATTTCGACTCACCTTCTCGTTTAGACACCTTAATATTTATATTTTCATAAGTGCATTTCAAGTTCAGCATTTTCTTCAGAAGCGTAGTTCCTATAATGTCGCCTAGCGAATTAGACGTTAAAGGTATTCCAGAGCTTCGTATATACTCAAGAGAGTAGCCTTTGAAGCCACATAGTGGGTCGTGTATTCCATAAAATCTAGACCCGAACTGCCCCCAAATTTCCTCAGAAAATCTATTTTTAGAACTTCTTCTGCCACACACCAAATGAGCTCCTGAAGCCAGCTTTTCTAAATACCTAGGAATATCATCTGGATTATGCTCACCATCTCCATCTATAGTCACGAGATAGCTATACTTGTGGTTACCTAACGCAGCCTTGAACCCCAAACCAAGATTTTTTTCATAGCCCAAATTTTTATCATTGGACACTACGTTTGCGCCCACTTTAACTGCCCTCTCTCTGGTATCATCTGAAGATGCATCATCTAAAACAGTGACATCACCATATTCTTTTGCCTGACTTATGACATCAGATATGGTGGCTTTTTCATTGTAGGCAGGAATAAGTATAAGGAGCCCACATTCAGACATCCGAAGCTCTTATATAATCATCTTTAACTCGCCCAGTTTTAAGTGTCGAGCCTATAAGTTGTTTGTAATTGACAGGAGAAAATGCATCAGATGGACATGGTCTCAAAAAGTCAATATCGGCCTCACTTAACACCTCTCCCTTTGCTATATCTCTCGTTACCCTGACAGAACGTCGCTGGATAATAATAGTATCCATTTCGTTATCTTCAATCTCTTTCACCCCATTCCCCAAAGAAGCTTGAAGCTCAAGCGAGCGGTCAACCATCTCCGACCAAAGGCTTGGATTCAATGCAAAGTGATGATCTGGTCCCACTCGATTATTGTCATCGGTGAAATGCTTTTCTACAACTCTGGCGCCCAATGCTATAGCCCCTAGCACGGCAGAGTGGCCAGGAGTGTGGTCGGAAAAACCAAGAGGCATATTAGGGTACATAGTTGCAAATGTTTTTAAAACGTTAAGATTAACGTATTTAAAATTCTCGAGATCGCCCGTATAGTTAGTGTTGCACTGCATCAGACATATATTGCTATTTAAATTTAACACTACATCAACAGCAACCATAACATCTTTGATATTTGATGCGCCTGTCGCAAGTAGAATCGGTTTATTGAGTGATGAAATATCATTTAGTAACTTCGAAAAAGTAATATCACCGGAGCCGATTTTTATAGCATTCACATGGTCAATCAAGTCTTCAATAGCCTCTAAATCATAAGGCGTTGTCATAAACTCAATGCCCGCACTCTTACATGTTTCTATTAATGCGTCATTCCACTCTCGCTTGGTATGATAGTCATCATAAATTTCAGCTACACTTTTATGCCATCCAGCCTGATGAGACATACTTTTTTTAGCGATAGAGCTAAATCCAAAATCACTAACAATTTTATTAGCTTTAAAATGCTGAAACTTAGCACAGTGGCTACCGGCTTCTCTGGCTAAATAAATCAAGTCCTTTGCTCGTTCAAGGCTGCCATCATGATTTGCTGCAATATCAGCGATGAAGTATGTTGGATGACATATCCCTATCTGATTGCTCCCAATTTTAAAGCCATCGTTATAGTTCATTATAATTCTCCTGAATTTTTAAATTCTCAATCACCATATTCAGTGAGGGTAGTGATATCCCTAGTTCATGTTCTATTTTTTTTACATCAAGACCACAACAATTCGCTCGCTTCGGAAAGAGTTCACTAACATTCGCCCTCTTAAGGATTATATCTGCATTGCCTAACTTCGCAATTACCCCTTTGATGAGATCGTACTTGCTATAAATTTCAGCGCATCCGATGTTAAAACACCCTGTTAACCTGGAGTCGACACATAAAAGTGCTACTTCAACGAAACTGTCTACGTCTATTGAGCTTGTATATGCGTCAACGAATCCCGATATGCTGGACTCATATTTTATTGTTTTTAGTAGCCACTCCATAAAAGTACTTTTTCCCAAATACCTGTATCCTAGAATACTTGTTCTCAGGACGAGGGACTGGCAAGTCTGGATTGAAACTTTTTCTGCTAAATATTTTTGACTAGCATATTCATTTAAAATCCTTATCTCATCAATCTCTTTATGCGCTAGGCGGCCACCATAATCGTAGTAGTGGTCAGTGGAAATTTGAACTAATAAAGCGTTGTTAAACGCACACCATTCGGCTAGGTTCTGAACAAACTCAACATTTATCTTATATGTATCACTGGCGTGCTCTTCACAGTAAAGCATGTTGATGTTTGCTGCTACATTGATAATTACATGTGGCCTTTCTAAATCTAGGAATTCGTAGAGTTTTGTTTTAATGGTAAAGTCGAAATTATCCCTGCTAGCTTCAATAATATTAAATCCATGCTCTGACGAGCGCACAAAGGCTTTTCCCAACATTCCTTGCGAGCCCATGACTGCAACATTTATCAATTTAATCTCTTAAACCCTTGATGACATACCTCTGCATCAAGAAGTTCTGCTGAGTCTTTAAGCCCCCTTTCCACCTCAGAAATACATTCAAATACAGACCTTAATGCCTCGCCATAGGTATCAATTATTTCGCTTGAGTGGGCGGTCGATGCATAAAAGATCGTTGAGGCTAAATATCCTTTTTTTAGCATCTCTTGTGTAAGGAAGGTTTTATATATTGACGAGTGACGACTTAAAAAAGTAAAACTCGCTAGAGCGTCTAGGCCCTGAATCTCTATTTTTAGATTAAACTCTTCCGCTAGAGCACTCCAAACACCCTTTACTTTTTTCCCATAAGAGGAAATTATTTTCCAAGATTGCACCTCTTCCATCTTCTTTAATGCAGCCAATGCCGCGGTCGGACCAATCCTCTCCGTCCAGAAAGTACTACTGATAAAGGAATCCTGAGCTACCTGCATAACTTCATCGGTTCCAATAACCGCATTAATTGCATATCCATTACCAAGCGCCTTACCAAACATTGCCAAATCTGGCTCGACACCATACTTCAAATGCAGCCCTCCAAATGTTTCACGAAAGCCTGAAGTGCACTCATCAAAAATTAGCACCGCACCATATGCATCGGCAAGCTGCCTGACTTTCTGCAAGAAATTGTCAATAGGTGCATGATTTCTCTGGACTTCCATGAAAATCACTCCTAGATCATCGTTCTCCTTAAAAAGAGATTCTAACGTGGACATATCATTATAAAAAAATGGAAGCACTTCACCTTTTAAGACCTTAGGTACGCCTTTTGTACTGAGCCCAGGCAAGAGGTGCTGATCAAGGCCGTTGTCTTGAGAGAGATTGGCTGACAAGTACCAATCATGCCAGCCATGATAGCCGCAAATTGCTACCTTAGATTTTCCGGTAAATGCCCTGGCAATCCGAAGCGCAACCGCGTTCGCCTCCCCTCCGCTTCTCGTTAATTTACCCATACCAGCCCAAGGGTGCATAGATACGAGCTTCTCCAATAACATGACTTCTTCGGGACAATTGAGGGTCGACATATTACCCTTACCAACCGTCACTGAAACTGCACTATCGACACAATCATCCCCATATCCTAGAGAATTAGTACCGATTCCCATGATACACATATCCGTAAACTCATTTCCGTCTAGGTCAGTCACAGTGCAGCCCTTTGCTGAATCAAAATATGAAGGCCATAAACTAGGAAGAAACATTTCAGGTCTTTTGGATAGCAGCATATTCCCACCAGGAATGACATTTTTTGCTCGCAAATATAACTTCTGTCCTATACCCATTTCTGCTCCCTGATTCCTGACGATTTTATGATTAGAAAGCTCTAACTTTTCCTCATTAGAGATAATTAAATTCAATATTGATAACCAGTTTTCATGACCTTCAAGATTTAATCTAAAGAGCGACTGCAAAAATCGGTAGTCTGATATTTCATCTATCGTCCATCTTAGATGAGAATAATCGACTGGATTTTGAAAGTTAGCTTTTTTAATAGTTAAGTTGTTTTTGATAAACGGTGTTACATGCTCTCTATCGTAAGTACTCGAAGCTTCTATAAATGCTCTTTCAAGTGCTGAGAACAAAAACACCTCAGCATCTAAACCATCCGGATAACTTGGTTCAATAGTATTGCTTGCATAATCCAAGCCATCAGAACACTGGAGCTCTAGCATTTCATCAATCAAAGATGCATCAATGAGTGGGCAGTCAGCTGTAATCCGAACCACCCTTGTGGCTTTATACTCAAGAGCACAACTGTAGAAGCGCCCTAAAACATCGTGCTCTGAACCCCTGAAAACCTCATAACCTTTATCTAAACAATACTGATTGAGGGTATCATCCTCAACACTATCTGTAATGGCTACCACTATTCTGTCGACAAGATCTGATAAACGAACTCTTCCATAAACATGATCGAGGACAGTTTTATCTCCTAAATATAAAAGTACTTTTCCTGGTAATCGAGTCGAATTCATACGAGCTTGAATAATTGCAACTGTATGATTCACGAACTCCACCCTCTTGGATCAACTACCCAGTCCTGTATTTCATGATATTCAAAAAATGGAATATCAGTTTCTTGTGACACAGACTCTCTAGCTAGAATAATTTCCTTTAGATCTTGGCATGAGGACACACCCACTACAAGGGCACTAACTCGGTTTTTCGCTACATTATATAGGCTCATTTCAAGCTTGCTCATTCCGTGCGCCTTACAATATGACTCCCAAGCCAGAAATAAATGTTTTTCCTTAGCCATAAATCGTGGTAATTTTTCAATCTTGCATAAAAGAAGCCCCTGCAAGAATACGGATCTCAAATAAACTGAGCCTACTGCGCTTACATAGCCCAGATACTTACAATCGAATGCATTCCCTTGACACTGGACTACATCAAAACGGTTAAAATTTTTAACGGCAGCATCCTCAGCATAAGTAGACACGCCAGTCTTACAAATCTTTCCCATTTTTTTTAAATCATCAAGTTCCGTAAGTAACTCTAAATTCGCGGCATTTCTATCGTCATGAAGATAAAGAATCTCTAATGAAGAAACACATAACTTTTCCAAGGACCTTGAGACTAATCTATTTAAGTCGCCATATCGGTAGTCTTCTAAATAGGGTATTTTGGAGGAGATCTTAAAACGCCCCACTCCCACTGAACCGAGATTTTTTTCACTTTCCCCATAAGAAACAGCAGTATCAATCTCTGTAATTCCAGAGGAAAAAGCAAAATCAAGTATTTTTTTAAGATCAGCTTTCGAACATATGCCAGAGCTGTTGACAACCCCATAATCCATACCAAACTGGGCCGCACCCAATACTAATCTCATAAGTTTTCGCCTATTTATCTGTTTCTTTCACGAAAATCAGCTCTCAACGATAAAATCAGCATCAACATGCTCAGTTATCAATTTACGTAAACTATCAACACTCTCCCATTTATCATTGGTACCTGAATTATACTTAAATCCAAAGGGAACTTTCTGAGCTTTATGGTGCTGCATATAGTCTTTCTCAGAGCAGGTAAAAGACACTGAAGGAAGTATTGCGTAGTACTCTCCAAGATCGATTGTATTGAGAGAGTCCGTGTCCGTAATCATCTCCTCATGCAGTTTTTCTCCAGGCCTTATACCAACAATCGAAGTTTCACAGTCAGGCGCTAATGCTTCCGCAATATCTAAAATCCGATACGATGGGATTTTAGGAACAAAAATCTCACCACCCAAATGATGATCTAAGGCGTACATAACCATATCTACTCCTGCTTGCAATGAGATGTTAAATCGGGTCATTTCTGGATGAGTAATTGGCAGAGTTCCACTACTTTTTTTATTCATAAAAAATGGAATTACAGAGCCTCTCGATCCCATGACATTACCATAGCGCACTACGCTAAACTTAATATTTTTTGAGCCCCTTATATTATTTGCGGCAGTGAATAATTTATCCGACACTAACTTGGTAGCTCCATAGAGATTAATTGGAGCGCACGCTTTATCCGTTGACAGCGCCACAACATCTCTCACACCATTATCAAGAGCAGCATGAATAACATTTTCAGCACCATCGATGTTCGTACGAATGCACTCTGTGGGGTTGTATTCCGCGGTATCTACCTGCTTGATCGCTGCGGCATGAATGATTGCATCAACACCCTCACAGGCTCTTTTTAATCGCTCCTTATCTCTTACATCTCCAATAAAAAAGCGAAGGTATGGGAAATCTCTTTCCGGATACTTTTGTTTCAAATCTGACTGTTTTAGCTCATCTCTAGAATAAATTATAATTTTTTTGACCCCCGAATATCTTTTCAGGATGGTTTCAATAAATTTTTTACCAAATGACCCTGTGCCACCAGTGATTAGTACTGTTTTATTATTCAGCATACTGATATTCCTCTATAAACTGCGTATTCGCATAGTATTTAGTTGCTGCCTTGTTAAAAGCAATCACTCAAGCTATCTCTAAGCGGACCAAATCCCTCGTGTGTCAATAATAACGCCTGAAGTTGGAAGCCTACTATAAAAGTCAGAATGATCCACTAATAATAAATGAAGATCTGCCTCTTCAATGGACTTATCCAAATCCGATAACTGACCCTTTTTTAAAGTCTCTGGAAGTGATGTTATATTCGGCTCAACTAGGAGCACAGTTCCCGAATGGATTTCGATGATTTTTTTGGCAATTAGAAGTGCCGGACTTTCCCGTAAATCATCAATATTTGGCTTAAAAGCTAACCCATAGCAAGCTATTGAGATATCACTAGATGACTTAGATGGACTATTTAACAGAATATCTGCAATAGCTAACTTGACCTTATCGACAACCCATTGAGGCTTTTGGTCGTTTACGTTTCTAGCTGCCTTAATTAGTTTAGAGTGGTTTGGCGATTTATCGACGATAAACCAGGGATCAACCGCAATACAGTGCCCGCCCACACCTGGACCCGGCTGCAAGATATTTACCCTCGGATGTCGATTAGCAAGTCGAATTAATTCCCAAACATCAATATCGAGGTCATCACAAATAACAGAGAGTTCGTTAGCAAACGCTATTCCAACATCACGACTGGCGTTTTCTGTCAGCTTAGTCATTTCAGCAGCTCGGGCATTGGTAGTTACACAACTACCTTCAACAAAAGAACCGTAAACTTCTATAGCTGCCTCAGAGCAGCTTTCCGTCATTCCACCAATGACTCTATCATTTTGTATTAATTCATTAATCACATTGCCAGGTAGAACTCTTTCTGGGCAGTAAGCTATTCGTATATCTGAAATTGAACCATGAGTCTGAGGAAATGTCAGGTCAGGACGTTCCTGAGCAAGCCACTCGGCCATTTTTTCAGTTGTCCCAACCGGCGAGGTTGACTCTAAAATCACAACATCCCCCTTTTTTAACACTTTGGCAACCGATCTTGAAGCTGATTCAATATAGGAAAGATCGGGCTTCGGTACCGAATCTTCAGAAATATGTTTTAAAAATGGAGTAGGAACCGCAATCAAAAAAGCATCTGCCGGCTCAGGCGAGGTAACTGCTCTTAAAAACCCACTTTTAACGCCCTCCTCTATCATCAATT
>Ga0206125_10001797_pt1 | contig 24138 bp, 62 predicted proteins | sample Helgoland_Spring_4_FD_148598 | JGI IMG/M metagenome (GOLD analysis project Ga0206125, IMG submission 148598) | Pelagic subsurface seawater microbial communities from Kabeltonne, Helgoland, North Sea - Helgoland_Spring_Bloom_20160331_1 | ecosystem: Environmental > Aquatic > Marine > Epipelagic ... | reverse complement strand
GTGCCGGTGATGCCGACGTTACAGTAGATAATAGTGCTAATACACACAGTAATATTTTTTTCATTTTTGGTTCTCTCCTTTAAAAACTAAGAATCGAGTACCCAATAACGCAATATTAATCACTGATAAGAAGGCTAAGCCAGTCGAACCATAAACAATACCGACAATAAAGATTCCGATATTTACGCCAATGGCAGCGTGGCAAAGCGATGTAATTATTTTTTGCAAGAGAGTCCCTCGTTATTAATTAGGGACGCGCATTGCAATTTGAAATTATTTCCACCCCGGACACCAATAATGGAATAACTTCCCCTGTTTTTAATAGATATACTGCAACTTCGGGAAACATTTTTGTTTGGATCCAGTTACCTGTCGGACTGTTGACTATTAAGTCGCTATTAACAACGACGCCGTATATTGGATGACGTGCTCCGAGCCGGTCAGGGACATAATAATCTCTTCTAACTCTAACTAAATCACCTATTTGCGGTGGTACTATGACGTCGCTATCTGTTCTTTCATCCAAGCAATCGCTTCCTTATGAGTCTTAAAACGCTCAGAAAGTCCCTCAACGTATTTATTGGTTCCAGATTCCAGTGCGGCCCACTGCCAATTCCAGCCGGTTTCCTTAGCGTATATAAGTCCACCACTAAGACTTCTCTTAGTTCTGATATTTTTTCTTCTGATTATGGCCGACAATACGACACCACGAGCTAAATTAAACTGCTCCTCGGGCGATACTTCAACACGATCTTGGTCTACAGAAGCATCAACAACCCTAAACTCGAATTTTTTTATTTTTTCACCGTGCCTTTTGACTAAGCCCTCAAGCTCAAGTTGGTTAAATTGTTCAACTGCCTCTATTTGATCTCCATCATATGTAAAAGTGTGTAGTGGGGCTTTTGCTCTCTTGCCACTTTTAAATAATTTATAAACATTCCATTTAGAACTCATGGTTCCCTCCGTCTGCTGGATAAAGTGTTAGCATGCCAACAACAATTGAAAGTTTCATTCCTTCTTCCTCAATTATTGTTGACATCGGGACATTTGTAGGGTCTTCCGCATAACGGTCAATATTCTTTATCCACTTTACGTGCCAAAAATACATGTCATCATATATCATATCGATGCGTCTTTCACGCTCGATTAATAATGCTACGAACCCAGTAGTCTCATCAACTATTAAATCTCCTACTTTTAATATAACACCTTTTAGCGCAGATTGCAAGTCCATAATACAATTAATTCCGTTTTTCTACTCTAAAGGTGCCTGTCCTAATTAAATTACATAAACCTTCTTCAGTGTACGGTTGATATCTAGTTCTAATGACTTTGATGCTTGGGTTAGAACCAGTCCAATATATTTCCCAAGCCCATAGGTTGATCTCTAAACCTTCGCTCGGGCCATGTAATTCGTCGGATAAGCTGTATCTATCCACCAACAACCCAATGTCGCCGGTGGCTACATCGACGACGATGTCACCAATTTCTAAATTAATATCCACATAAGTAAGTAGGGAATATTACTATCGAATCGACTGTCTAATCTCTTGAGCGCGAATGCAGGCTAAAATATGGTCCTCAATTGATCGATCAGGCGACAGATCTGTATTAATTACACACACGTTATTTGGAAGAATCAGCGCCGGAATAGGGGAACGGTCGACCACAGGCTCATCCGCAATTGCCGGCGCCACACCAGCATATGCCGGTCGATTGTAGGTTGGTCTCGATTCGCGCCGATTTCTTCGCGCTAAATTTTCACCGCCATTTTTTTCTTCGGTAGAATTTTCCGTATTGGTGTCAACCGCATGAGAAGCCGCAGTATTATCCACATTTGCAGCCCAAACGCCGCATGCAGACAATACAAAAATTCCTATCAAGTATTTCATCACTTTTCTCCGCACCTTAAAGCGCAATAATTAGTCTGTTTATTTGCTAATAACCACATAATGACCGGTGTTTTCCCACCGAACCCAGACACCTTTACCGAGCTTTGGATAATTGACGTACATCATGCCGGTTTGCTCGTCGATTTGCATAACAAACCCAAGAGACCGGTCGCGTCTATACGAGTCTTTAATCCAAGAACCGGCGCCGGCCGACGAGTTGATAAGCTTATTGTCGAGTATCAATTTAAACCTTAATCCGATCGATGATATATGGATGATGGAAAGAAAGGTCTTTGTACAATTTCTTGATGACCTTCTTGGCAATTTCACCGATATCCGCTTTGGTGTCCTTAGACTTAAGTGCAGTCGCAAGCTCATCCGCAAGCAGCTTTTTCAACTCACGCTTAATACGCTTATCTAACTCCGTACCGATTAATTTCTTGATATCGGATTTATCAGTTGAAGATAGCGCTTCGTTAATAGTGACGACGATGTATTGTTTGGAAACTTGCATACTGTAAATAGTCTATATTATACATTATACACCAGTTCGAGGTGATTTGCAACATGATTCGACGCAATTTCGTCTTTTAGCCAATATACGCTGTACGTGTGATAGATATTATCATCCACCCTAACCACAATGCCCACACGCTTATGCTGCACAAATGGCGCATTGCTGGTATATCCATATGGGTTACCAACATAGCCGGTATAGTACACCAAGTCCCCAACAACAAACTGCATCGGCGTATTACGCCCCACCGCAGTATTCTCTACGTACGGTCCATGAGCGGCTTATCCGCTTTTTCCACCAACAGCAAATGGTCACCATTAAACAATCCCTTTGTAAACTTACTAACAACTAACGGATGGTTAGTCCATACAACTAAATACTCACAATTGGCAAACGTTTCTACAACGATGCCCACATATCTACCAAAGTCGGGCGCGCCTCTGGCTATGCTAAACCGGAACTCTGGTGCTAGGGTTACCAAGTCTCCCAACGCGAACGTACGCCTTGTGCCACGCGCCCAACGCGGCTTCTGAAATGTACTTATAGATCCACTATAAGCCTGTCCACCAACTACTGGTGGATCAGCGTCCCTCTTACTGCCCATATATTATATAGGGCCATAATAGTATATCTCCACTTTTCCGTCGGGGCGTCTCTCACATAATCCTTCCCAATCGCACGTGTCTACTCTACGACTGTCACCGGGTTTGAACATGCGGGTTGCACTTGGGCTGTTCTCACAATATGCATACCCACGTCCGGTATACCCACATGACCATCTGATATTGCCGTCGCACATAGGGCACACCCAAACAGTGTGGTCTGGTACAAACACCGTCTCGTTCTTTCTAGATCCTCCACCCATGTAGTATATATGCGGTATAACCTCAAAATTTTTAGGTGCGGTTTTTTAAAAGTCATAATCTCGCATTTTTTGGTCGTAGCGATCGAACGGGCTAAGCCTCAGCCGCACACCGCCAATCGACCGAGACATACATTCGGGGTAGGGGGGAGGAGGGGGGCCCGTCGACACTTTTAACATGTTCTTGACAATGATAAATGTATGTCAAAATACTGTCAAACACATGTGATTGTCAAATATATGTCAAGAATCAGTCAGCATGTATGTTATCTCTAGCTAAGGTAACTGTATACTGTAGTATATATACATATAAGCACGCACTAACCACTCCCCAATAAGCCACGTTAAACGCCGCTTCTGAAGGTCTATCAGCTTTTAATATTATTATTTGTTTGACTCTCGACAATAAATCGCGAGCATACTGCCGACGGCGACCCATAAATCCTCTCCCTTTAAGGCGAACCCTAATCAAAACGCTAGACGCAAAGCCTACGCGCATAACGCAATGATGCGCAACCCTGCCGAAATGTACGGCAGAGTGTCACATTTAATACGTTTAATATATTAAATCAGCCCGCAGCCACCATTAAATCTGCGTATGATGCAGCAATGTACATGGTGAGGAAGGCAATGCCCAGCGCAACGCCAGCAAGGGCGTCGATTACTTTGTCTTTAGTTGAATACATTTAATATCCTATGATAATAGTATAACACATGTGAGGGCCACATGCAAGCCGTTTGTAAAAAGAATGTTAAAAAGAATATGTCAAAAGAATGCTAAAAGAGTGCCCACCGCATGCTGTCAAAATGCTGTCAAATGTGGGGGCATGCGGCGATATGTCAAAAGAATGTCAAAATAAATGTGCTTGACACTGTGTGTGCGTATAGGTATAAAGCCCCACCGCACTCAGAACACATTTATAAAACATTATATAAACACATGCAACCACAACACCCCACAACTAACCACTTTGATCCACCACTATACACAGTGTCTATTATGTGCTATAACACATATACTAAACACTTTGAATAGCTGAACCCACATGAGACATAACAGTGTTAGCAACATTTACTACCTCTGGAACCCATGAGTGTCTATTCTCATACAGATATACAATACCTGCAATGATTAAAATATTATGTATAAGTCTCGCCATTATTTCACCTTCCTTGCTTTCATGATGGCACGCTCTTCAGCGTAGAATGTTTCGGCTTTGCCGATGGGTAAAAGTTTATAGATCTTTGCGCCTTTAGCTGCTGTCACGATTGGTGAAGCATTAACTGCAACAACAATGCAGGGCTTGCCGCCGCACGCTTGCTTAACTGCATAGTTACCAGCGCGAGGCAAAACGTAGGAACCAACTGCATATTTCGGCTCAGCCTTATGCTCAGTTAATACTTTAATAGCGTATTTGTTTTTAGTCATCTTGTTAAACTCTGAGAGCGTAGGAATAAAATCATTATCCTCGACGATCTTCTCAGATAGGGCGCGGAAATATCCAGATGGGCGGTAATAGTGGGCGCACACGATCATGTCATCGCGCATACCATCTTTATTTGTTTTATAGTCGGCAATAAATGTCTGACGCGCGGTCATAGCCGCATCATCGTGCTCGCCCTCGATCTTGGCCAACATACCAAGTTGCTTGTGCGATAGTTCGCGGCCGCCCATGATCTGACCTTGCAGGGAGTTGATGAATCCACGAGCCCATGAGGACTCTTCTGTGCGCTCACAGACGGCGTTAAGGCGCTCAAGCATGGTTGCACCCTTCTCAGCGTTCGCAGCCACGTTAGCGGGGCTGTAACGCTCTTCTAGGGTCTTTACCCAGCCTACGCGACCAGAGGTCAATGAACCCTTGCGCTCATAATAGCCCAAAAGGCTTTCAGCAAAACTTTTATCGCGTGCAGCGATCGCAGGGTTGTCAATGAGGTCTTGAAGGCGGTGACGATAAGTGCGACGAGCCATAATGTATCTCTCCTAAGCTGAATACTCTATAAGTATACCAGAAAAATGAGTAAAGGTCAATAGATTTAATGTAAAGTGAATGTTAAGAGTTGTTTTCTTTCTCTCTGCTCTCCGCATCCAACTCAGCCAGATCTTTGGCCACGTCGGCGACGGTCATCTTGCGGGTTTTAAGACGCTTGTTCGACTCACGGTTGAGCATACCCCAGCGGCGTGAGCCTTCAGGGTGCTCGCACAGGTGCAGGTGCGGAATACCGAGCGTTGTGTACCTTCTGAGGCTGTTCTTAGTCGCCGCGAGGGTGTCGGGCTTGGTGATCACCGACTCATAGCCTGTGATACGCCCTTCGGGTGTGAGTTCAACGGTGGTCTGGCTTACGTAATACTTCATCATGGCATAACTCCTTACTTGTTATACTAACATTATACAGGAAAAACGAGGTAAAGTCAACAACTAAGTTGTCAACTAAATGTCAAGGACTATTGATCGATGGCGATGATGCGCTCATTGGTCTGGAAGTAGGGGCGCGCTGCCATGGCCTTAGTGGTCATCCACATGCGCTGACACTTGGAGGCTACGGGCTTTGGAGCGCACAGGTCAGTCAAGACGATGTGACCGTCAAACTTGTGCTTATTGACGTACTTAGTTGGAGCATCGAAGCATGTACCGCCAGTTAGAACGCGCTCGGTTGTGCGGCTTGCGCCCTTCTTCCAAGTATAGACCTTATCCTCGGCAACCTCGGTGTCGAACGGGATCACAGTGAACTCGGCGATCTCCGCGAGCTTGTTAAGCTCAGAGAAGAAGGCGGCGAGCATCTGATCATCAACAGAACCAGACTGATCGATGGAGATGGCGATCTTAGCTTGGCGACGTACGCGCTTACCCGCATGAATGCGAGGGAACCGCTTGTTAAGGCGGCGAGGCGTCGAGGTCTTATCGGCGCGCTGGCTTGTCTTGACGAAGTAACGAAGAACTTTGCGCCAGTCAACCTTAGTCTGGATGCGATCTAAGATGTCTGAGCGCATGCCTTGAGACACAGAACCCCAGTTACGGGACTTCTCAGCCTCTTCTGCTGCCTTCTTAACGGCTTCCTTCAATCGCTCCTTGGCAATCTCTTGAGTGGTCGCATCGCCCTCTCCAAACTCATCGTGCGAGTCGAAACTATCAGCGCCACCGAATGGATCACTTGAGCCCTGCCCATTGCCCTCACCGGGCTCGCCCTCACCTTCACCCTCATTTGACTCATCCTCATTCTGATCTTGCATATCTTTAAGAGCGGCAAGATACCACTCGTAAGATTTACCAGCGGGTAGATGAGCAAATGGACCCTCACCGGGGAAAACGCCCTTCATACCTTGACCATCGTGCATGATAGGGCCAGGATCGGCTTCACACGGGAGTTTACCACTCATTTCGGGCAAGCCGTTGATAGCAAGATCCATCGCGATGTTATCAATGCGCTGCAACCCATCAGTAGGCTTGCGACCAGTCACATGCTCAAGGATGATGTGATAGAACTCATGCATCAGAACACCAAGTTGGTGCTCAGGCTTTAGTTGACCCATGAAGTCAGGATTATAAAGCAACTCAAACTGAGCAGTATGCGGGTTGACACGCACGCCAGCGGTCGGAACGGACTTGCTTGCGGTCTTGTCGATGCGACGAGACAGAGCAGCAAAGAACGGCTCGCGCATAAGCAGGCGAGCGGTGTGCATGTTGAGATTGAAGGGTTTTTTAGCGTCGTCGGACATAGTGTTCTCCTGATTACCTATACAGTATACCATAGAAAAGTGGTGATTGTCAATGATTAAGTTGTCAAGAGAATGTCAAGGGATGGGGATATCAAAGTCTGCATGGATCATGGTATCGGGATACCATTTATGGGTGCCAGCAACGCCGTCAAATAGCCTGTACTGGCGTCTGAAGGTGTCAGTCCGCCCCCAGTCCCTATCAGGAGTTTGCGCCACCTCAACGACCAGACAGGGGCGCGAATCGCGCACCCTGATTAGTAGGTCACCCACTTTGAACTTGCGAGACACTATTGGTTACCTCCAAGGATCTCGACAAGGTGATCCGACACACGGCGACCGTCGGCGGTCTGAGTCTTGTGGAGCGCGATAGTGTTCTCGATGTTGTCGGAATCACCGATCACTGTCCAGAGCTTCATGGCCACCTCAGATGGCAGGGTCACGAAATACTCGGCGACGTTCGCAATCTGACCTTCAGTCAATGGCTCGGCGAAGGTCTTGGAAGCCTCGAACTTCTCGATCATTGCAGCGTGGTCATTGATGCCCCACTGAGCGGTCTTGTCGATCTCGCCGTTGTCGATGAGGTCTTCAATAGTCACTTGCCATTCGTACTTCTCAACGAAGTCGCGAAGAGCAACAGCACCCTCGAAACCCACGAACGCAGTCGCAAGGTTGAAGAGCATATCCCGATCACCTTCTTCGCCGAAAACGCCGATAGGAGCTACAGTATCGTTGAACCGCTTCCAGCTACGGCGAGAAGGGTAAACCTTGTTAGGCTCGTACTCACCGATGTGCTCAAGGTGGTTACGGTTATGGTTAATAAAGTCCCAAAGGATACCATCAACGTTGTCCTGCGCCCACTTGAGCCAGTCTTCAGTAGAAGGCTCGACATCGAACACAGTCCAGCGGTCAAGCTCGGCAGGATCCATCTCGCCAACTTGGTATTGAGCGCCATGCTCGCCACCGTTGACAGCAGCAACGATCAAGGTATCAGCGTGAAGGTGCCAGCCGTTGATCTTGCGGCTGTCAGTCAACTCGAAGAGCCCTTGGCGGACTTCCTGAGTGGCGCGGTCGACCTCATCGAGGAAAAGTACCACTGGCTGCTCACAAGCCGTTACAAGCCAATCTGGAGCGTTCCACGTGGTAGCCTTGCGACCGTTGATCTCAGTGTCTGCCGTGTCAGGCAAACCGAGAAGATCACCCTCGGTCATCTGAGACGCGCGGCGCTCGATGACAGGGAGATTGCGGGACTCCGCGATCTGATAGACCACTTGAGATTTACCGACACCATGACGACCGCGCAACAGCACGGGCAACTTGGCGTTAAGGATGTGAGGGACGACGGACGTGAAGGTTGCGAAATCTACAGACATGATTTTCTCCGATTGGGTTTTTCTCTAACTTACTTAGTAAGTATACCATAAGTGGCGGTAAAGGTCAACAGGTTTGTTGTAAAGTAAATGTCAAGGACTAATCAAGGTGCTCGACACAACAGGTGCTTTCGTCGCCGACGTTGTTGATAGGCTCACCGTAGAAGTCCTCATCTTCTTCGATCTCGTCTACAAGTTGTTGTTGGAACTCAATCAAGCGATCAAGTAAATCCGAGGCGTCTGCGTTGCCAGCAGTGATATCAAAAGTCAGGCGGTATGTCATAGTCTTCTTTCCTTGTTTGGTATAACCATTATACCATTAAAAGTGGGGGGTTGTCAACAACTAAGTTGTCAAGTAAATGTCAAGTCGCCAACTCAAGGTCGCGCTCTGGGTAAGATGGCCAGCCGCCGTAGCTGGTCGGGCGTTCTCCAGTCCAAGCCACACGTGGCCAGCCTGTACTCTCCATGACCAGACCAACCTTACCAGCGTAGCCTTGACGAATGGCGCGCTTGTTTGACTTGCCGCGCACAAGATCGCCAGCAGAGAACTTAGGCGGCGATGGTAGCAGACTCTCACAGACCTGTGAGATGTTGTTACGGAACGAGCCTGCATGGTAGTCAGTGTAGAGATCAGAAACATCATTGACTCCGCGAACGTGGAATAAACAAGCATCGCCATCCAGCGCGCCAGCGTCCCAACCATGCATACCGTTGACCGAGAACGATCCTTCATATCCTTCATGGCGGAACTTCCACTTATAATCACCGTTTTTCGTTGGGGCGCTGATAGTGATATCAATACCTTGCTTCTTGAAGTGGGACTTGATTTTTTTGATTGCGTTGCGAACTTTCATATATATCTCCTTACTTGATATGCTATATTATACACTAAAAACGGGGGTAAGTCAACAACTAAGTTGTCAAGAGAATGTCAAGAGTTCCAAACTACTCTCACCACACCACTCTTCAGTACCGGCACCAAACAGCGATAGACCTTGCGTTGTCCACATGACACGCAGTGCGCTGGGGCACCCATACGCAGGCTCGCCGACTCTGATAATGATACCGATCTGCTCGGTAAGAAAATGTTTAACAATATCACCTACTTGCACTGATCACCTCTAAATGTTTCTTTTGTTCCCACTGAATGTCCCCGTCTTGAATCCAGCAAACTTTAACGCGGTCGGGTCGCACGGTGCCACGAACAACACCTTTTCCGTCCGCTTGCATAATGATGCCTGTGAACGCCGTATCGATCATTCTCACCAAATCACCGACTTGCACTGATCACCTCTAAATGTTTTTTATGGATCCACACTGTCTCACCATTTGGCCAAAGTATACCAAGCAGCAGTGTAGCTGTCTCATGAGCCGCGACCACAAGCCTCGGAGCGTGCCATAGACCACGCGCAGATATCACCAGATCACCGACTTTCATTGACCACTTCCAACTGCGTACTGCCAAACTTATGGACACCGCCGCGCACTAACACATCGTACACTGTAACCATTCCGTTCATGGTCTTAGTCGACTCGTACTCTTTGACGATACACCCAGTAGGCTTTCCATCAACGTGCTTAGTTCTCACCAGATCACCGACTTTCATTGACCACCTCACAACTTTTACTGTTCCAGCGAAGCATAGCGCCTCTCACCAAAACGTCAGCCACAACTGTACCATCGTGATAATGAGTGACTTTCGCGACAAGCCCATCTACCTTTCCATTATAAGCGTCTGGATTAAACTTATGAGTCCACTTTACCAAATCACCTACTTTCATTGAGCACTCTCCCGCTTTGCTTTACTCTCAGCCAATACCTTCGCAACCCACTCGCCATTAAACTCTGCTGCATACTCATCACGCAGCACCAACAGCTTCTCGCCGTCTTTAGTTTCATTCTTCAGCTTATATCCGGGGATCACAAACTCAGTACCTACAGGCGCTCCAAGGAAGCATTCACACACAGCGTATGGTACGGACTTCCATTTCCATTTCGTGTCGCCTGTCGTCTTGTCCTTCCAGCTACGACGAAAACGCCGAAACTGCATATCTACAACGCGAGCTTGAATATTGCTGCCGCCTTTGTTTGGGATGATTACCAGATCGTCTGTCTTGAGATAGGCCATGTTTGCCCTCCTTTGCTTGATTACCTATACAGTATACCATAGAAAAGTGGTGATTGTCAATAGAATAGTTGTCAAGAGAGTGTCAACGAGATAAATCTACGCCGTTCTTTAGATCTTTCATATACTTGTCGCGCGCCTCGTTGGATGTGTGACGGCTAATCGAAAAGGATCCTGATTCTTCGTTGGCTGTGCCTGTGTACTTCACGGCTGTCTCTGTGCCAAGCTCTTCAACGCAATCAGCGCACTCGTTAATCTTGCCGCCAGCAGCGCGTTTAAGATGTCCATCGAGATCAAAAAGATCGTTACAATGTTTGCATGTTTTCATATTCATAATAGTTTAACTCCTTACCAGTCAATGGGATCATTTGAAATAAATGCGGTGATGGTTCCCTTCATCAGCCGATCCTCTTGACACTCTTTCACAGCAGTGATCGAGCGTTCTCGCTGCAACTCCCTAGCGCGCGCACCGATGTCAAAGAAGTCATCCTCTGAAACCTGATACGTGCTACCTTCGAGGGTCGCAGTATCCTCCTCGCTATCTTCTGCTGGCCAGCCCCACTGATCAGCGTTGCGATCCCATTGCCCGCGTAGCTCAGCGGCTAGATCAAGAAAGTCCATGCCTGCCGTCGTTCGCTGATCTCCTGAAGCATGTGCAGCCACTTCGAGCGCGAACACAATCTTCTCAAGATCTTTAGAGTCGAGCTTAATCATTCGCCAGTCTGTCATCGTCATATAGTACCTCCTAAGTACAAGTGTATTATCTCACATTTAAGCGAGAAAGTCAATAAGTTTATTGTAAAGTAAATGTCAAGCCCACGGGGGTCGCTGTTCTCACCGCGTGCTCCCACTCGCCAGTCTCCCTTTCACTGCCTCAAAGCTAGACTTAGTTTTGATGCTTTTTGGCTTTCTCCCCCAAAATACTTGGTAGGGGTATCGGTTCGTTGGAGACATTGAACCAGACCTTTACATATAGTTTGCCGTGGGCTTGACAAAAACTTTAATAATATCAATAGGTTGCAGTCCTCTCGATGTGAATATCAAATCCCCACCCTTGAGTCTCGTTGTCATCCGTTTCCTCACCGATGCGGACGAAGCGGTAATATTCAGCAGCTTGCGAGATCTCGCCATCCACTTCAATATCCTCACCATCGCACCAATCAACAAAATCCTGAATGGCTTGGATTCCTTCAAACGAATCATACCACTTGATCTCGCTCCAGCGGAACAGGAACGCGCCCTTTTTGCCGGCATAATCTTCGATCAAGTTGTCGGTATCACCCCAACACAACTTCCGCGCTTCTGGTGACTTTGCCATCGTGACCATAAACTGTGGCATGACTTCGGGGCCAACTGCTAAAATAACTTCTGAACGATATCCCATACTTACGCCTCCGCTGGATTATTGAGTGCTGCTGAGACAATCACCATTGATTCGGCGGTGTCCTCGTCTGATTCGCTGATTTGCTGTGATAGCATGAGCATCGTAATCAGAACCTCAAGGTTTTCGCGATTAGACTCCATTGGAGTCAGAGAAGGTCTTTCGTTGACCAAAGATATTTCAAGCATGTGGTTCTCCTTAACTACCCCTATATTATACAATAGGTGGCAGAGAATGTCAATAAGAATGTTGTAAAGGAAGTGTCAAGACGAGTATGCACATTTCGGAAGGTTGAGCTTTTGCCGTATTTCCGCTTGCCAAGCATCATCGCCCTCGGAATAGCCGTAGGAGTAGTCCCATGACCGCTTTTCCTTGGTGGAGAATACTTCCCTGATAGGTTTAACGTCAGTCGTCCAGTTCGCAGGCATCGGCGACACTTTATGGGTCGGCAACACAGTCAGCTTGCTGTGAGCATATGCGCTTTCGGGGTCAAGCTGGTGCAAAGACATATCGCCAATGTTGTTTCGCGTGTAATACTCGCCGCGTAGTTGTCCGTTGGTACTGACCTGTAGAGGACTTCCCTCGCGATGAGCGTCTATTGTTTTCCATTCGATGCCGGTGATCAGCCCCGTGACTGTGATCGCGCCATATTCATCGGTCTTTGGGTTGAAGCCGTTTCGCTTGGCAATCACCATCGTACCAATGCCAACACCGAGAGCCTTAAACTTTTCATACCATTCTTCGCGAACTTGGCGCGTACGCTCCGCATAGATCGCGTAATCATTCTTGACGTTCTGGCATACGCGCCGTGTGTGCCCCTTCAATCCACAGTAACCACAGGTCACGTTCTTCATGCGCGCGGCTTTAGCTGCCTTGGCTGTGACCTTTTGACCCGTCGCCAGATCAATCTTAGTGCGCTTGAGGTAACTCTCTCGCGCACTGTTAGCTTTGTTGGTGTGATAGTCGATGTTCCACTGGCGATCCGTGTTGGTTCTTTCGATCTCCGCATCGCTCATTGCGCGGTATGCCTCGATCTCTTTGATCTGGTACTCATATCTGCGCTTGAGTTGGTCAGTAAGAGATGGACAAGCGCGCTTATTGTGGCCGGTTTGGTAGCAGTGAGAGCAGCGGACGGTTCCGTTATATGACATATGATCTTCTCCAGTGGAGTGGGGTGATTGATTTCTCTAACTTATGATCTATTATCTCATATATAAGAGGAAAAGTCAATAACTAAGTTGTCAAGAGAATGTCAGGTAAATGTGCGGCTTTGGTCTTACTATCCAGACCCTCGTATTTCCGAAGTGCCGCCGGCCTCCGTAGTGTTTTCTAATGTTTGCAACCATCAGATGCCCGATGCATCGGGCTAGCGTCAACACACGCTAAAATGCTACAGCTTTCACTGTTCCAACGAAGCATAACGCCTCTCACCAAGACATCAACGACAACAGTGCCGGCAGCATCGTTATAATGAGTGACTTTCGTGACAAGCCCATGTCCGCTGTGCGTATAATAGTCTGGATTAAACTCGTTAGTCCACTTTACCAAATCACCGACTTGCATTGATTACCTCCACACGATGCGCCAAAATCCAAGCTGTACGCCCATCATTCCAGTGTACAAGAGGCTGCCGACCAGCATGATCGCTGGCATGCCAGCCCACAATAACCCCCAGCAGTCCAACTCGCGAGTTAAGATTTCTTACCAAATCACCGACTTTCACTGATCACCTCTACGTCAAGTGGGTGCGCGTGCATTCGATAATCACTCTTAATAGATTGTACGAGTGCGACCCTATTATAATCATCTTCTTTAATCGCGATGATAAGACCGACCAAAGGCTCACGGCGGTGCGATAGCTTCACGCGGACGAGATTACCGATCTTCATGATACCACCTTCATGTCCTCAGACTTGACCCAGCCAAACTTACGGCGATGTGGCCAATAGACTTGTGCAAGGTCATTAAGGCTGCCACCCAGCTTCACTACCAAGCCGAGTTTTCCAGCCTTGGCTCTCCGCCCCATGCGATATTTGCTTTGAACAATGCTTCCGACTTTAATCATAGAGATACTTTTCCTTACTTGATATACTATATTATACACTAAAAATGCAAAGAAGTCAACAACTAAGTTGTCAAGGAAATGTCAGGAGAGTTGCTAACTACCTCCAAGAGTCTCGGCAACATGTGGAACACCATACCATGCTTAGGGAAGTTGACGAGCCAGCCGTCATTTTCCCACGCCAAGATGACACCGATGTTACCATCCATTGTCTCACGTACCAAACTGCCGACTTGCATATATATCTCCTTACTTGATATGCTATATTATATAACAAAAACAGCTATAAGTCAATAGAATAGTTGTCAAGTAAGTGTCAAGGGTCGAAAATGATGCAGAAACCTTTCTTCTACAATGCGCCTTCGACCTTTTACCCATATTGCATGAGTCCGAGTAACCGTATTATCTTCGTTAGTCTGCGTATTCTCCACGCCTAAATATAAAATAGGGCCACAGGACAGCCAGAATCGATAGCCAGAGTCTGGATCAGCACCTCTGGGTATTGACCAAGCTGTATAGTTGCAAATCTTATACAGTTTGCCAACTGCGAGTTCATACTTGTTCAAAATACCTTAACTCGACCAGAGGGTACGCAGAGATTCCGCTGAAAGGCTCAGCGACTTTCCACAACCTCCCTGTCGCCCTGACTCCTTGTCGTACAACTTTAAGGACAATGAATAAATCGTTGTCAATAGGTTCATGCGGAGAAAACTGCTTTCGCCTTACCAGATCACCGGCATTCATTTCTTTTTTCCTCAATGTGGCGACATTTACGCCGAAAGTTATAGCCTGCGCAAGTACAAGAATAAGAGCCCTCAGAGAGTTTAACGGTGTAAACATTTCCTTTACTGCCCTTTACACTCCAAGTCTTTTCTCCAGCCACAGGCGCGCTTACAGGCGGGTTATAGACCATATAATCCGACAACTCGTCGAGCGTTGTACCTTCGGGCACCTCAATCCACACAGAACCAGCGATTCCATAGCGGATTCCCGTGTGACTTGTGAAAAGTGCCGGTTGCATTGAGACTTCTACTGGGCTCATGTAAGAACTGCTCCAAGTGCGAAGCCAATGGCCACAAGAAAAATAAACTCTAAACGCATGTTAAGCCTCCTTTACACTGCGTTGCATGTGAAAAAATGAATACCAAAAAACAATAACGCACCCCAACACACGGCGTCCACCGCCACTAAAGTCATCGCTAACCTGTTCTGTCCAATCTTAATAGCTGTTCTACCCATAAAACTCTCCCTTTTATACATATAATATATCATCGTTAGCACCATAAGTCAAGTATCCTTTAGTAAAGAAGATGTCAAGTACACCACATCGTCACTTCTTTCGTTGACCATGTATTTTTCACCGTCAATCCATACAATCCATATCTCATCTAGCCTGCCGCCATCTTTACGGTCGTCACTCACATAGCTGTCTATTACAAGTGCGGGATTAGACCAGTCGTCATCTCCAAATGTTTTCGGCTTGAACGATATTAGATCACCTACCTTCACTTATAACCTCAAGTTCATCCGCATACATTATAGATCCGCCATCTTCTGATACCCATACCGGACTTACCCACAAAACTTTAATGCCGGGTGGTTCATGAAACTGACCCCACATCTCAATGTCTGTTTCTATAACCAGTCCAACGCCATACCCAGATTCATTAACATTTTTTACCAAATCACCGACCTTCATTGAATCACCACTAATCGTTGCGCCTGCTCTTCAGTATAATGCCAGTGACCGGCGATACCATCCCATTTTACGACGGTGTAACCATCGATTATTTTTTCAATCTCACCAATAGCTTCCTCATATTTCCACATTGGGGACATCTTGACTTTATCTCCGACCTTCACTTATCACCTCCATTGATGTCGTCTTCATCCACTCCACCTTGCCATCCTGAAATAAAACTTTAGCCGATAGTGAGTTGTGTCCAGTAAGCGATAACTGCAACACGATTCCATAATCAGTTTCAAGCTGCTCGGCACGATCATTGCTGACGCCTTCCCATTTAACTAAATCACCTACTTTCATAATCCTCAAGCCTCGTCAGAGTGCTGGCTTTGCACCATTGTTTTCGTCCACTGTGAAACCATAATACCTTATGGGTGGGCAGTTCCGTGCTAGTTTTAAGCACAATACCCAACAAATACCTGCGAGGATATATGGTTCCTTTTGCATGCACAATCAAATCCCCAGTTTCTATCTTTGGTAGTTTCGGATTTAACATATTAAAGCTCAGGAGCTATAAAGGTTGGTGTGCCCTCACCCTGCCACGCTCCAGCAGTGTTATACTCAAACCATTCAGCAGCCTCAATCTCTGTACACTCCAGCCACTGTTGGATGGCGTTAACACACAAATCAATATTATAGGCTGCGACATTCATTGACTCGACCCTTGGCCAATGATCAATCGGAGAGGCAACCACGCCGACAAGAGCTTTGTCAAAGTGTTCTCGCGGCTCTAAATAAAGTGCTTCAGGGTGTATTTGTGAAATGGGTTGTAGTATCATTGTTCTTTCCTTTGTTGTTCTTTTTCTAAATCTTCTTCGGTTATATGTTCTAAAAACATTTCATGAAATCTTAACTCTGCGCCGTTGGTCATGAAGACGTTCCAAACGCCAGAGGGTGGAATGGGCCCATTATATTGTATTCCACATTCGAGCAGGATACCACAGCGCGAGTCTGGCATGTTAGGATCGTGTGTCCCCTCTTTAATACGGACAAGCTCACCCACCTTAAACTTCTTCATCTGGCTCCCCCTCATCCTCGCCGGCGATCCAGTCAACTGGTGAGGCTTCCGCTTGCTCAGGATCCCACTCCCACGATTTCTCATAATATCCATCTTCGTTATAGCCAGCCTCATGGTAATATGTATTGAAAGTAAAACCATCGCGGGGATAGTCGTCATATCTATATCCAGTCATTGAATCTGGATAGGACATCATTGAACCTGTTGTCACGCCGCCAAGATTGAATAAGATCCGCGAGATAACCTCTTGCATATAATCTATCTCTGCTTGTTCTTCGGCAGCCTTAGCCTCTTCTTCGGCGCGTGCTTGTGCGCGCTCCTCTTCTTCTCGCTGCCGACGGAAAGCATCTAAATCAACGACATCGCCCATTAGAATGGTAGCTCCTTATGAGATAGCGGGGAAGATTCCCACACCAACTCGTGAAAGATTGTATCAGCGAACTCCTTTGCAAGCTTGATATGTGCGAGCGATGTCTTGGGGTCATACGTATCATCTCGGAGATCCTCAAACCTCAAGTCGGCAACCACGCACACACCCGCATTAGTGCGCGCGCCGATCTTCCGACACAATGACCATAAATCGCCATCGTGTGTCCAGAGCGTACGCCCATAGTTGCGCGCATTTTTTCCTGCCTTCCATGCCTTGACCACGGAAAGATTGTCAGTTGTTTTCATTGATTCAAATGATGACATATAAATCTCCCTTACTTTATAAATATACCCTATAAACCGAAAAAAGTCAATGTATTTATTGTCAGGGAAATGTCAAAGCGCCGGATTGTCAGAATCAGCGAGAAAAAGTGCATCAGTATAGTCTTTTGTAAACCTTAGACTGACCGGATCTTTGCCTGCTTCGTGGGCTTCGATTGCTTTTCTTGCGAATGCGCGGAGCATTTTAATGTGCTTGATCTTTCCATAAGAAAGTTGATGACTCCAATCCCTTGGTACAACATACTTCCGATAAAAATGTCCAGCGATCTTGAAAGCATCGGCAATGCCTTCGATGTCATCCGTGTCTATTACTATTGTCAGCTTCACTTACAACCTCGATTTTATCTTTATTTGGAGTTAAAATATGCTCGCTAGCGGTTTCATTGCACCACATTGTATAGAAACAAAGTTCACCTACGTCAGAGAGTTGTGTTTTGGTTACAACACCATGATACGGTATCGACCATGACATATCATACGACATGGCCATGTCATAGTTTTTAAGCTCTGCGTATTGAACCCTAACAAAATCGCCAACACTTATTGTTTTCTTATCTTCAGACATCATCGGATCCTGCCGTGACGCTTTTCAATAGTTCCAAGTCTGTGAAGGGGAGCCCGTGAAGGTTTCCGTTAATCAGTACGCGCGCGAATGGTTCTGAATCAATATCGCCCCATGATTCTGGAACGCCACTGGGAGTTTGGCGCCAACACTTGCTAGAGTATATTTCTGTTACCAAACCGATGTGGGTGTGCCATTTTACTAGGTCGCCTTTCTTCATTATTTTGTGCTCCCGTGGTCGTATTCTTGTATATCATGCATTGGAACCCCTTCAATCGGAATCCCTAGCGTGTTGATTGGCAATGCCATGATGATCAGATCACCGCGATAGACGCTGTCGCCGAATGTAAGGAGCCTGTACCCCATCACGCTTGAATCGTAACGATAAATCTCCCAGCGTTGATTATCATACATAGTTGCCTTGAACCACGCACCGGCCGTAAATGAAATGCTCACGACTATTGCGCCTAATATAATCTCTATCATTTTTCGTTTCGCTTAGCTTTGCGGGGGGATTCCCAGTTTCTATTGATTAGTTGTACGTTGCCTGCTTGGAAGGAGTTGCGCCTGCCTAAGTGAAATACTCTTACAATCTTTTCCCATGTGTGGTACTCATCCACCACGACGGCGGGGATTGCATGCCATTCGTCTGACTCAATATATCTCACTCTGACTAAATCGCCGATTTGCATGCGGCTGCTCCTGTGGTTTGCTTAGAAAAGAAAAATCTGGGCGGAAAAAAAATCGCGCGATGGCTTGCTGGTATGTATTCTCTTCTCTCCGCGTTTTTCATCTATACTACTCTCGCCAATCCCGCCGTGTCCGAATAGTTCCTCATCTTGTCGAGATTATTCCACTTAACGGTGAATCGAGGATCGCCGTGGACATATGCAACCGCCACAATAATGCCGACTTTACCCTTCCAATAACCTCGGCGGCTCTTGCGCTTAACCAAATCACCAACTTGAAACTTAGAAATCCTTGCCATTTTATCTATTACTCGCTTTTAGTGGTGCTACGCCATTGGGGACTTCACCCTCAACCATGCCGCCGTGCTTTGCAATAACATTTGTTACTATTTGGACAGGGACATATGGAAACACCTGTTCTTGGTGTGATTTGGTGGAGTCCTTCATTTCAACATAATCATCGAACAACTCTTCATAATCCGATGGAAATCCTACCTCAACTTCAACATATCTATCTGCATTGTCGCTGCGCGGCGCACAATAAGCGTGCTGGTTCGCTTGCACCGACATCTTAAAACCATCGGCACATACAACTAACTGATTTCTATTATCTTTTTCCATTCTTATTCTCCGTCAAGGATCTTCTGTATTGCTTCTTGTAGTTCATACATAGATAGCGGGTCTTCGGGTAAGCTATTGATAATCTGTTGGATATCATGTAACTTTTTCTGGGGTGAGATGATTTGCATTCGTGGGTTTTTGGTTTCTTGCTTTGTCTTGTCTGGATTGTTCCAGTTTGTTGTTGTTTGAAAAAGATCACGGTCGTGATATCCCATATTCGTTTGTCCTGTTAGTGGTAAAAGTTAAAAGTGGTGCGCTTAGCGGGATTTGAACCCGCGACATCTGCTTTATAAGAACAACGCTCTAACCCCTGAGCTATAAGCGCAGGATCTGGGGCTAACTTGTGGCGTCCGGTCTTTCGACTCTGGTTTATGTTCGGGTAAGCTGTCTCCTTCTTATTAAAATGGCTCCCGTTGAAAGACTTGAACTTTCGACCCTCTGATTAACAGTCAGATGCTCTAACCAACTGAGCTAAACGGGAATAGGTGGTACACCCTGTTGGATTTGAACCAACGACCCTCGGCTTAGAAGGCCGATGCTCTATCCAACTGAGCTAAGGGTGCTTATTTTCTAAGTCATCTCATATGGGTCATGGGTCTGTTGTGCTGAGTGCACTATTCTGAGTTCAGTCTTTGCGTTAGATTGCACAAAGTTCTCATAAAAGTAAACAGGATGGTCACCTGAAACGAGGGCAATCAGCACATCTCCATTGCTTGATCCCATCTTTGCGGCTGACAGCCACGCAGTCGCTTTGTCTGGTGAACCAAGATATCGCGAGCGAGATAGCTTGCCTTGTGGTCCTTGAAAAATAGCTGTATAAATCATTACATTTGTCTCCGACATTAGATTAGTTTTCCTTTCTTTCTTGATCTTCTTTACATATTATAACAGATTCTGACTCCTCTGTCAACTTAATAATGTAAAAAATATCACCCTCTTCAACATCGCAAGGGAAAGCGGTGAGAGGGATGACCGCGTACCCCGGCTGGGCTGTGGCGGGGTTCATGTTGATCTCGACGGTGGCCAGCAGTTCATCTTTGGAATCAACAGTGCCAATCAGCACGAATGTAGTAAGTAATAGTCTCATGTTTTCTCTTTATATATGGTGGGCTCTCTCGGGCTTGAACCGAGGACCACCCCGTTATGAGCGGGACGCTCTGACCAACTGAGCTAAGAGCCCGATTTGTTACCGACAAACCGGTGGTTTTGCAAAGAGTAGCATGTTACGCTCTGGTTTCCAGCCAGACTGTTCAACATACTTTATTTTTGCTTGTTCAGAGTTTGGTGCATCGGTGTGCCCGATCTCTGCATATTCTCTAGTTTTTGTATTATATTGCATTATTGTATAAGTATCCATATTTTCCTTTTTAAGATGGTGGGTCGTCTGGGGATCGAACCCAGAACCTATTGGTTAAAAGCCAAGTGCTCTACCATTGAGCTAACAACCCAGTTATTGTGTTATTGTGTGGGTGCCTTAATCTGTTTTGGCGGCTTGCATAGACCTTCCTCAATCAAGTCCATCGCCCGTCGACCGAACCAGCCCTGCAATGACCACGCGAGTCCAGTATCAATAAGGTGCTGCCATGCTTGATAGTATTCTTCTGGTAGTTCATGTTCCATAAACCCTTCAGCAATGCCGATTGCCTCAAAATCAGACATCCATCTCTCCATTGTGTAGTGTCTCTTCATGGACTGTGAGCATTTCGCCTGTTTGGAGTAGGTGGATTACCCAGCCGCGCTCGGTAGTCAGTACCATATCCTCCTCGAAATCTTCAAGCGCAATACACTCTCCCTCTACATCACATTCACTTAGTAAAACTGCTGGCCCTTGATCCAACCATACTTTTACTTGTCCCGCTTTCATATTTCTCATCCTTTTTTATTGTTAATGGTACTTGAGGCGGGAATCGAACCCGCATGCCCAAAGGGCGAGAGATTTTAAGTCTCTTGTGTCTACCAATTCCACCACTCAAGCTCTGTCTGTCTCTTATTACTCTCTTATAATACCACTAGTGGGGCTGAATGTCAACTACTTTATTAGAGTTTTTTGTCAGGAGGATGTCAAGACAACTTGAATAGTTCTTCTTCAACAAAAAAACGATAGCTGTGGTCTGTGCAATATACAACGTAGATATATTCGGCTGGCCACTCATTCCACTCTGCAACATCAACTTCCACTATGATTCCATAATAAGGGGGCTCATCGTGATCATCTTCATAGTATGGGTAGTAAAATTGATAGAAAGTATACCTACATCGCACGAGATCGCCCACCGCATAGCGGGCTGCTGGTTCGTATTCATCCACATACTAACTATGTCACTCATCACACTTTCTTCAACCAATCTTCTGGGCACCAGTTAACTTCTTCCCTAACCGTTGATTCATATGCTGACGGTGGCTTAAACCAGCGTACTCTCGCAAACTTATATTTTGCTTTAGAGCACCAACCTTGTCCATTAAACATGAAGAAGATCTTAGCAGCCTCAACATTGGCACACTGTTTTATAATCTCTTCTCGATAGCCTGTCTTATCATGATATTTCTTTATCGAGTTCAGCTTCTGCACAACTTCCGGCAGCGGCGTCTCTACATTCATTTCTTTATCCATATCATCGATCTTCTCTAAAACTATTCCTAGTCCTTTGTTCTTTCTCCGATACAAACAAACCAAATCCCCTACATTAACTTTGGGCATTACACAACCTCCATATAATATAATATATCACGTATCATCGACTACTGCAACATTATAGTTGTCAAGGAAATGTCAGTAGTCGTCGCGCTTGGGAGCTTCTAAGATCGCATCAATATATCCAGGAGGAACTTTAGCAATAAGGTAGCGCCAGCCCATCCACTTTGGAAAGCTAATGGCTTCTGACAGAAACTTGTCCAAGGTTTGTGAGGGCTCTTCTACTTCTATTATAAGAGTGATATGATTTCCGCCATCGTCGGACTCGAATCTTACAGTAAATCTGCCATCGAATACACCTGCGACATGCAGCATCAATTTTTTCTTTGCCTCTTCTTTGTCTGCCTTCTCTCCACTAAAATGTATATTAGCCATGTTGTCCCCTCCCAGTACTTAAAATTTCAACATCATCTTCGTTGCCGTCTAATATTATTAAACGGTAGTCTGGCTCGAACCCACAAGAATGAACCACTATAGCAGTGTCAACCTTAGCAGACACTTGCATAACGATACCATATCTATAGATTGGATCTGCGCCTACCAGTTTATCGGGGTGAGCTTCAAATGTGGCGTGGCCTATCACCCATCGCACCAAATCGCCTTTTGAAAACTTGTCCACATAATAACTATGCAGCTAGGCCCCTGACAGGCTTGCTATATGCTCTTTAAGCTCTTCGTAGCCACCAATAACGACACTTTCGTGCTCTAATTGTTGAATAACAATAGGAAAAGTACTCCAATTATATTGTTCTTTGATCTGTTCTCGGTAACTTTTAGAGAAATCTGCTTCGATAAACACATACTCTTTATTAGGGTATAGCTCCATCAAGTCAGCGCATGCGCGCAAGCATGATGGGCAATCAGATATTCCATATACTAAATATATCATTCCTTTAGCCTCGTCTTATATATTGTAACCACTGACCGATTTGTGCGATAATCTACATGCACATCACATCTTCCCTTAAATATATTCCTTAGATTGGATACAGTGGCGACAGATGTATCTCCTTCTGAATATATCACAACTTCTGTCTGTCCTCGGTTCGCCAACTTTATGGCGTCACGGTGCGCTGCTTTTATGGAGGAGTACACGCCCTTAAAGGAGCGATTATTGGTGCCGTCAAAAAGACAGTAAATATAAATATTGGTCACTGTGACATCTCTTCACCGTCGCTGCCGCCATCCAGCAGTGCGATTGTTATTTGTACAGTCGTTTCGCAGGCTCTAAGTGTGCGCTCTGTTTCTTGGCGCTTAGCCTCGTCTTCGCCATCACATGCTATCTTGTGTTGTAGCTCTGCGGCCTCCAATCGTGAGATCGACTCCAGCATCATCAACGAAGCAAACATGCCCGATGAAAACTCCGCGACTCTCTCTCTGATCTCGGAGAATGGCCCGACTAGCAAAATGTTACCTGTGCGGTTCACTGTCGCCATCCAAATCTTGAAGGGTCAGGGTTAAAAATTCTTCTTGAATCTTACAGTTTAAGATCTCTTTTCTAAGTGTCTCTTTTTTATCTTGTAAGATCTGTAGCTGTATCATACAAAAGTTCTTGATCGTCTTTACTTGTTCATTGTCCATGTTCACACCTTCTTGCAGCTTCTACATCGTGGCTGCTGGCGCCTCTCTTCTTTAGACATAGTTATCTTCTTAAAGTTGTGTATCTTGTCGGTGAACATTTTTCCGCGAGCAAGCACTCGAATGTCTCCACGGTCGCGACTAAAAGCACCACACAATACAACTTGGTTGGTAGGGGTGTGTAAAATATATTCTCCGGGGGTTACCTTTGCGTCTTCTAAAATATCAACAAAATTCATGCAAGCTCCATGCTCATTATATTATCATATGCCTCATACTTCAAATCATTCAACTTTTGTAGTGCATCCTCCCTTCTGAGAATCTTAAATGCAATGTTCTCTGCTGAGAACTCTTGCTGCTTACTCATCAGTCCTGCTCTTCTCATCGAACGTATCTTTCGCTTGAGTCTCTCAACGGCCGCTAAAGCGGAACGAGGCTTCTTCTCTGCAAATTTCTCAATCATATTTATCTGAGTCATCACATCGTCGCTCTTTGAACGCGCGATAGCAAAGTCAAAGTGGACATCGGTGGGGTCTGGCTCGATGAACCATTCATCTTTCATTATAGAATAAATGCCTGATGATTTGTGCACATCTCCGAC
>Ga0206125_10001795_pt1 | contig 24143 bp, 25 predicted proteins | sample Helgoland_Spring_4_FD_148598 | JGI IMG/M metagenome (GOLD analysis project Ga0206125, IMG submission 148598) | Pelagic subsurface seawater microbial communities from Kabeltonne, Helgoland, North Sea - Helgoland_Spring_Bloom_20160331_1 | ecosystem: Environmental > Aquatic > Marine > Epipelagic ... | reverse complement strand
ATTTGTCCTAAAGCTTTAGAGAATATTTCCGAGAATTTTTCCGAGATTTGTCCTAAAGCTTTAGAGAAATATTTGGCAAAAAATTCCAAGAAATTGTCCTAAAGCTTTAGAGATATTTGGCGAGAAATTGGTCCGGAAATTGTCCTAAAGCTTTAGAGAAATATTAGCGAGGAATTGGTCGTAAAAAAAATAGAGGTATAAAGGTACGTCGTGACTCTCCTACAAATGGAACGTTCGTCTGCTGGTTCGATTGCTTCTCTATTTGAAAATTATCCAAATTTTCCAAGGAAAAAAACAAAGCCGGGTGCTTTCCTTGTAAATACCGTGTTCCCCAGAGGTCACGTGCGCGAACATGACGCGATCCATTATTTGGATCGGTGTAGTGGCATCACACAGATGCGGGGTCAGAATGGATTTGCGCGAGATTATGAATATTTACAGGGTCATTTGGAGAAGCTTTATGCCCAAGGCCAGTGGCTGATCAAAGAAAATCGCAAGAAATTCGATCGATTTTTTCTGCAAGAACTTTCAAAAAAGATTGGTAATGATGCCGCAGCACACATTGCATATGTAGAGCAGTCTGTTCTATTATTGGAAGAAGAAGAAATAGGCGAACAGTTTGTCGAAGATTTCTCCATATTACTTCACTCTGTAGCAGATCTATCTACGAGCATGCTTTTTGAAAAAAACATTGTTAAACCCGCTCTTGAATTGGCCCGTAAACATTTTTTCGCCCCTGTCTCTGAGTCAGAGACAGGATACTTTGTCAATGGTATCCCATATACATTGCCGCGATACTTCACAAATTATAATGGCCTGACTATAGTCTGTCAACCAGATGGATTGTGTTTGGCCAATGGCCTGACCACTGTTGTCGAAATCAAAAGTCCAATTGCTGGACACTATACTTCCGAACTTCAGGAAGCAGAGCATGGAGTGAAAGGCCGAACAACTGAAAAAAAAGCAGAGAATCGTCAGAAACTTTGGACCAAGTATTTAGTGCAAATTGCTATTGAAATGGATGTCACCAATGCCAGAAAGGCCATTTTCTTGTCATGGTTTGAACATTCTGGAAAATTGATTTTATTGACACGAGACATCATGCAGCCTCTCATTGATGCTGTCAAAGTCTTGGCAGGTGACCTTTCCCTAGAAAAACAGGGAGAACCAGCCAACAATATCATTGACGCGTTGAATAAGATTACTGGACAAGAGACGTCCAGACTTACCATTAGTCAGATGCAAAAGGAATTGACTACTTTGGGATGTAAACATGTAAATTTAGGACGGAACAAGAAACCCTATGTAGAGAAGCTGACAGAAATGCGAGCTGCAAGTCCACAATCTAATAATTCATACACTGTAGTCAATGCAGAACTGGCCAATATTTTAAAGATGTTGACTCTGAATGGAGATGCATGGCAGCCTCTGAATGATACTTTTGAGGAACATGGTTTAGATCTGCTTGCATCAAGTTTAAACCATGTGCAGCTGGACCTTGCTATGGAAAAGACTGTTTTTTCAGGAAATATTGCGGCATTTCGGACGTACATCAAAAATTAGTATTTAATATGACAACAACAAAAAGAAATGATCATAAATACAGATCACCTACCGGATTGGGCCGTATGGCCTCTAATAGGCTGTGCTATCTTGGCTTTTATTTTAGTTATTTGGGCAATAGAGTATATTATCGGCTGTCTAACATGTGAACCTTGTCGTAAATGCTATAAACGTCTCTGTCAAATTAGTTATGTACTCTGTTGTTGCTGTTTTTGTCATCGAGAGAACAATGAATTGGAGTATACACCGGTGGATGCACGTTGACTCTGCCCTCTAAAGCCTTAGGAATATTTCGATGTATCAGTTTCCAATCGACGAAACTGTTCCCTCGACATCAAGACCTACAATTGATAATTGACAGAATAAGAGTTTTTTTATTTTTTTTGTTTTAAACTACAAACCCACACACCAGCCCATCACTACCTCTCTGAATAGCTTCTGGACCTGGCAACACAACAAGACCAGAATCATCCTCAGAAAGTATTTGAAGCATTTTCTCTACTCTGTTCGTCCCAAAGAAGGCATGACTCGCGACTGGATCGTTTTCAATGCCATGTGCAAGGCCTATGCATTCCATTCCCTCAATGATACACGATGGTTTGTCTAATAGTAATGAATAGACGGCTTCGCATGGTGTCGCTTTGGCCTGATCTAAATTTATTGGAAATATCCATTTGTTGTCAACATTGATCGGATGCCACTTCGTCACATATAACTTTCCAATTTGGACGAGATTTGCAGTACCACGAGGACACATGGTCTTTAAGACCCAACGCACTGTTGCCAATTCTACTTTTTTGGCTCCAAAATAGTTACACTGGATCTTGTCACCCCTTTTCAGACTTGCCAATGTAACAGTATGACCATCACTGTTAGTAACCGTACACCAACCTGGAAAACATGGTCCACTACGATCATTGTAGCTGGCCATGGTTGATGGTGCTGCATTAGCAACGATACCTCTTGAACGAGCTCGTTGCTCGACATATTGACGAAGTGTCGCTCTGGGTGCTGCCATTTCATTAAAGAGCTTGTCAAAGGCATCTCGAAGTTCATGGAAACGAGTGCCTCCGTATGTTTGAATGCCTTTGTCCAAAAAATTGTTACAAGTTTGTGATAAGTGGGCTGCTGCTAATGACGGTAAATAATGCCGTCCCCAACGTTGAAAAGAATTCATTTCCATAGCCTCGGACCATTGACCGTTAATATCCTCCAATAAATGTGGTTCAGAAATGGTGGCAGCAAACTGACTTAAATTTGGTCGGACGCGCAAAGAGTCGTAGATGGCCAGAGCTGTCCGCTGGCGGTCGTCTGAATCAGGCGGTTGTACAGACGAGGACAGATCGCAGCCTTCAATAGTACAAGTCAACGGACTCGCACATTTCAAAAAGTAATCACGACGCTGACCAAACATTAATGGACCCATGGGAATTCGATAACCCCAAGAAGTCTTCGTATGTGGCCCTATGCCCGTGATCTCACCTTCCGTTTCCACAGAAAGAATGCACTCGGCAGAGTGAGTCGTGCGTATGTTCGCCATTGAATGAACAAAGACAGTACCCACTAATGACGATTCTGGAATAAACGAATAACGACCATTTCCAGCTCGGGAAATCTCTGTCAAGAGTTTCGAGTCAAGACTATAGCCAAAACCAAACGTATGAACTTGTCCATGCCAGTTTGGATGAGCATCGCGCCATTCGTTGAACATGCGGAGTTCTCCTTTGGGAGGACGGACAGTAGGTTCACCGTCGGTCAAAATACAAACAATTCCATCTTCTGGGAGCATTTCAAGGGCTGTTTTGATACCGTCCCATAAATTGGTGGAACCAGCAGGACTGAGACCACTCAAAGACACTTTCAACAGACCTTTATTTCCAGGTGTCATCTTTTTCAAGGGTGACACCATTAAGGCTCGAGAATTAAAAGAAATAACACCCGCACGGTCACAACTTCTTAAACTGTTAATACAAACAGCTGTGCCATGACACGCTATGTCCAACATGTTATAGCCGTCTGATTCGCCATTTGCAGACTTCACTTCACGGTTCATCGAGCCAGAAGTGTCGTTCACAAATGCAATAGAAAGAGGAGGTGCCTCGCCGTCTGTCACAGAGACAGACACCTGGGTCAGACCATCCGCAGCTCGTAACTCACCCGTACACACGGGCGAGTCGTCTTGTACAATTTGTTCCGTTTCAACAGTCTCTGCATTGCACATCAGAGTTTCTATCTCTTGTCGCAACTCGCGGTTTTCAATTAATTGTTCGACACGCATAGGTTGTCGAGTCATTGGAGAGACAGGATTACAATGAAGAGCATGTGTCAGAGCCCTTCGCTCGTAGTTGTACGTATCAGGGGCTAAAACAGGATCAGTCATCACTTCATGAGTGATTGGACACCGGTGTTTATCAAGAAAGGACGACATTTTTCTTCTAAAATAGAGTTATGTAAAATAATGGAATATGTGTAAAGAAAGATAATTATTTAGAACATTCTCTAAATCTCCAAATATTTTCGGACATCTTGCCAAAATATTGTCAGCTTTATAACAACAAATTGTTAGTATTTAGGTATTGTTGTTGTTAACAAACATGTCCAACACGAAGAAAAGAAAGGAAGCACAGGCTGAAGAGTTTCAACTATTTTCGGAGCGTGTTGTCTTTAACATCACACCGTTGCTTCTCATGTCTCATGCAAAAATGAGCTATGAGGAGCAAATAGAAGACGACAGAGACAGATTGGAAGAAGCTATCGATTATATCTCTGGGTATAGTGTTCCTGTTGGCAGCGAGAATAAACTGAAGGAGTTGATCAAAAAGGTGAAAATTTTATTGAAAAAGAATTCGTTCGAGGAAAATGAAGCACTCCAGAAACAGGTGGTACAGACACTTGAGCAAAAATTAAACAAATAATGAAACTATTTCAGTTGACAAGCTCGCTAAATATAAAACATATATTACACATAAAAAATATTTTTACTTTCTTTTCTATGAACTAGAAAAATGTCGTCTAAAAGGGTAACAAAAAAAGTGCTCACAACTGTAGGCAATCCATTGTCAGCAGAAACACGGAAACTTGAGGGTATCAGAACTTGGAAAGCAGATTATCTCATCGACCGCAGCAGTTCTACGGAGGAAGTACAAGCAATCAGTGTTGATAACCAGGTTGCAGTGGATACACGTGTACCATTCGGACGTGCTCGATATGAAAGTTCCGACGAAGACAACTCTGTTTCCTCTTGAGTCGGCTTCGGATCAGACGGGGATCAAAACTCTGTACAAACTGTTGTATCTACTAAAGCAATTCGTAACCGTTATGTAATATTTTTTTTTTTCCTGGTCGTTTTAAAGGTTGACCAGTGTTTTTTTAATACCCCGTAGAAGGGAATCCGATGTTTGTCTCCATGTTTCGGATTCAGACACCATGCGATCCATAGGTAATTCTTTGAGTATCGTAGACATTTCTTCTGCAGCTCCTACTAATCGATGTAAATCATCAAAGACATCCACTGGCTGACTGTTGCCGAGAAGATGAGTTGTTTTGTGAAATGACGCTGCTGCCTCGGCTGCGGTATCTACGATGGATGCTAATTTCTCTGGATGATAGGTGGATTGTAGGACTGACATGGTCTTAACGGTGTACGTGCCTGCAACGAGAAATCCGGTGGTCAATGCGAGAAGACATGTGGCGCTGATCACAGCTGCCACGGTTCTGAGATTCTCACACCGTGAAGGGTTTGACTTGTTCGGAAATGACATTGGCCTATTTGGTCCACCCTAAATAGGTGTAATATTTAATATTGCTCTAAACAGTATTTAATAAAGTCCTCCTTGATAGTATGGAATCGTTGGCTATTGTTATCTCTGGTGTGGGTTATGCTTGTTGGGATAATGTGTTGGTCTGGATGGTTCGATCTGACCCTGATGCCTCTTTTCTCCATTTACATTGGCTTCGGATGGTATTTATGACGTTTTGTTTATCAATTTTGTCGTGGTCGGAGAAAACTCCATTGAAACCATTTCATTGGTGGTTGAAATTTTCATTGATGGGATGGGTTCTTCCGTCCATCATGTATACTTTGGCTGTAATGTGGGAAGGGTATCGAATATCGGTGTCTTTTCAGACTTTTATTCCTTTGGTTGTCATTTGGCGCACTGGGACTACGTTGGACGAATGGCGTTGTGCTGCGATCATGTTGGCTCTGTGCGGGACTCTAGTGATATGGTCTTCCATGAGGTGGCATAATGAGCTTTGGATCGTGTGGGCCTCTGTTGGTGCCTCTATTGTCCAAATACTGTCAACTGCTGAATTTTTTGTCATGTTGTGTGAAATAAAGCAACATAAATTACGTGTGATTACTTTGGGGGGTGCGTTGGCGGTTGTGATTATGTTTTTATTAATGGGATTTATTGTTCATCCGAAATATTTGGTTGTGTGCGCTGCCAACAATATGAATTTATGGACTCTGCTCTTGATCTCTTGTGCTGTGACAGCAGGCGTTAAATTTTGGCTATTGGTACGTTTTTCAGAGATCATGAGACCGGACGGACTTGCTATTTTTGAATGTGTCCATCCAATCGCAACTCTTGTTGCGGATATCTTATGGGAAAGGGATCAATTTGGATGGGTTGATGGTGTAGCGATTCTATTTTTTTTATTGGGATGGATTTTATACCCAAAAATGAATATATAGGCAATATGACAGTTTCAGAACAATGCTTGCCTTTCAAGCCATTTGGTGTCAATGTGCTACAATAGTGCATGCAATATTAACATTGTCCTGTTATGTGTCAATACAAAAGATGTCGCTGGATCTGGACATTTCATCGGCTTGTATACTTACAATGACCACAGTTGTCCATTTTTGTAGTGCAGAACATGTTGATACTGGTCATATTACAGCTGTTGCTTGGTTAAACATGGAAAAAAAATTAGAAACCTTTATTCTTGCTCTCGTTTTTATTTGTCTCCTTCCAATCCAATCTTATGTATATTTAGCAGTCCTCCTGGCCGGAGGGTTGATACTGACATGTTATATACCTTTGATTGTCACATATCCGATCGTCTCACTGTCTGTCATCTACTGTGCTCCAATGGGCATGATTCCTGTGGCTATTGTCTGGGCAGTGGCTAAAATTCGCTATGAACATTGGTTTAAAGAGATAAATAAGACACCCTTCTCTGGAAATCAACTCAAGATGGCTTATGCATGGAAAGCAGTCTTTATACTCACTGAAGCGTGTTTGTTATGGTATTTGCGCGGTACGCATCGTTTTCCAGGTACATTTCGATGGCGTCCAATCATAGTGGCATGTGTGAGTAGTATGATCGTGTGTATTTATTGTACATATTACCGTTTGCCGACCAATGTGTCTTCTGATGCTATTATTGTCTCTAGTGGTCACCAAATGGCAGCATCTTTGACAGCTGCTGTTCAATGTAGTCATTGTAAGCAGCATCTCCGTTGCTTGGACCTGGGATCAACGTTTGGCGTGGAGAAGTGTTGAGATGGAGATTTCCGGGAAATCTCTAAATGTCATTGCCATAATAACCTATAAGTAGACTAGCTGCAGAATTGGATGAAATGTATCTGAGACCAGAAATTAATTATCCAAGTTCACTTGTTAAAACAAAAAAGAGAGCTCGAGATGATTCTGATGAGGATGTAGGTCCGCATAACACACAAAAAAAAAACAAAAACTGTAGAATAAAAAAAAAAGATCCACTTTTAAGTGGCCCAGTTATGAATATATAAACATATCTTTTTTTATTTAGATCATGTGTGGTATTTTAGCCATTCTTATGAAAAGTGGTCCGGAACGCCAAAAAATTGCAGCCCTATTACAAAGACTGGTCAGACGAGGCCCAGATGAAATAGGTCATTTTAAAGATGAAAATATATTTATGGGACATACCAGACTTTCCATAGTTCATCCAGAAGCAGGTCAACAGCCCATTCATTATAAAGGATGGGTGGCTACAATGAACGGTGAAATTTATAATTCCAAACCGACTCCAAATGAAACAGATTGCCACCATCTTGTCAAAACTGTCATTCAATATGGACCAGAAGCTCTCATTCAAATGGATGGTATGTTCTCATTCTTTTTATATCATCCAGAAACCAAAAGAATTATTATGGGAAGAGATCGCATTGGAATTACACCCATGTATTATTCAGATACAGTAGTTTCGTCACTTTTAACTTGTCAGACATCAAACCCGAAAACAGTTCCAATTGGTTCAGTTACATCCTTCATTTTAGGCGAAACTCCAATATGGAAGTCATATATTGAACCATACAAGTTTATCGCGCCATCTAATAAAGATCTAAAGCTTTTAATGTTCAAAGCCGTGGCCAAACGTCTTATGGGAGACGTACCTTGGGGCGTTCTGTTGTCTGGCGGACTAGATTCCTCTATTGTTGCAGCGATTGCCTGTGAAATCGCTTCGGCACATCGTCCAGATTATCCCAAGGTTCATTCTTTTTGTATTGGTCTCTCTGGTTCGCCCGATGTAGAAAAGGCAGCCGCGCTCGCCAAAGAACTAGGCACAATACATACCTCTATTGAATATACTGTAGAAGAAGGCCTTCATCATTTGGAGGACGTCATCCGCGCCACAGAGACCTATGATGTCACTACTATTCGCGCTTCTACTCCAATGTGGTTGTTGGGCCGCGCAATCTCTAAACGTGGGATTAAAATGGTTTTATCCGGCGAAGGTTCGGATGAGCTTTTTGCCGGATATCTTTACAATCTTTATTGTCCCAATCGAGAAGAGATGGAAGAAGAATGTCGCCGGAAAATTTCACAACTCTATGCATATGACTGTTTGAGAGCCAATAAATCTATGGGAGATTGGGGTATAGAAACGAGAGTGCCATTCTTAGATAATAACGTAGTAGATTATGCTATGAATGGTCTCGATCCTACTGATAAAATGTCTGGCACACATCCAGAGGGACCAAAGGCAGAAAAATGGGTTCTGAGGGAAACTTTCCGTGATCTCTTACCTTCATATATTACAGATAGGACAAAGGCACAATTCTCAGATGCTGTAGGTTCTGAATGGATCGATGCTTTGGGGATATACGCTTCAAAACAAATATCAAACGATGAATTGAATTCTGCCGCCGAAAAATGGCCAAAGAATACGCCGGATACAAAAGAAGCATATTTATATAGATCTATATTCGAATCTATATTCGGAGGTACGTCTGGAGCGGAAGAAACAGTTATTTATCAACCATCTATTGCATGTTCTAGTTCTGTTGCCACGGAATGGCATGCGTCTTTTCAGAATTGTCTCGATCCATCCGGTGTTGCAATCCAACGCGCATTTGGAGATTCATAGTATTTACGTATATTTCTTTTTTATAACATGCAAAAAAAGGAGTGGGTGCAACAAATAGATTCCTAATCTGTCCTATTGATTATCCAGATACAATAGTAGTCGTGCCGGTGAAAGTACCACCCGTACCGGTTCAAGCCAATGAAACGGGCGCTCCGAAGTTAATTTTTTAAGCTTTGACCTTTCCCGGCGAGGGGTTCTGATACAATGATGGCTGCTGACATGTCGTCATTTGCATTTGTAATATCCTCAAGATATTTGTCGGCATTTTTTTTGGAATATGCATGCCTGTAACATTCTTCTATAGTTCTGCTATTGGAGACACCGTCGGACTGTACGAGTCCAACCATCGTTTCTCCTGGTTCTATCTCATGTATATAGATGTGTATCATGTCGACGGGTACTTTTGTGAGCGATCTTTCAATGCAATCTCCAAAGGAGGCCATATTTTGCCCTCTTGCTTTTCCATTAATTAAAACAGTTGACCCCCAGTTTTGATGTTGTTCCGCGAATAATCGTACAGATTGTGTGCCGTATCTGATAGAAGGTTTGGAAAATTTCTGCCAGAGCCCTGACACCCATTCGACATTTGATTGATTAACAGATGCTGTTCGTCTCTCCTGATCAATGTCATACAACATAATGGGACGTCGAGTGCCGTCTGGACCGACAATACGATGCTTGCTCGCGTTCCATCGGTTATAGCAGACATTTCTGGGGCGCTCAACTTGCCCTACATATCGATTATATATTTCGAGATCATCCCATGTATGTGCTAAGGAGCAGGTGTGGATCCGATCTTTTGACATGAGTAACGCCTCTGAGTCGCCGATATTGACTGTGAGAACCCATCTGTTGCGCAATCCTTCAATGATGGACATATACACAAAAGTAGATCCAGAATATGGAAAGTCGGCCTCTACCATCTTGGAAACTAGTTGTTTTCGGACCATCTCTTCAATCCGTTTAAATGGAGTTTGTAGTAACATTTCTGGCGTGACGTTGATAACTTGATGCATTTCTATCGCTTGTAGCGCGGCTTCCTGGCCTTTAGTGCCATGTCCGTCCGCTAAAAAAACACTATTATGTGTATGACCATAAACATCTTGTCCTGCTACTTTATATGGTACATGTATCGGTGTTTCCTGTGGTTCATGCTGATGTTTCGGACCAGTTCTGCCTGCAACAGAGGTCGATGTGGTATATTGGACAATGGAATGGGGCCTTAACAGTTTTTGATGGACGACTTTTCCATTAATGGAAGATGACGGCAAGACTTGTACCGCTGTCTGCCACATTTGTTACATAATCGACGGTTAAATACTTACAAAACTATATTTTTATTTTTTTTATTTTTAATTTCTTCTAATCGTTGGTGCAGGTTTCGAATCATGTCGTCACTCCAATCGGCAGGATCACTCATGCTAACATGTCCCGTATTATCTTCTTTCTGTTGTTCCAACGCCCAAGCAGTACCAGTTATATTACCAATGAGTATAACTATAAATATGTAAATATTGGAGCCAATGACCAATGTAATTCTGAGAATCCAATTGAGGGTGGACAGCGTTTCCCAATAAAGACGAATTCGAAGTCTGGCATTTCGATCTTTTGTGTGTGGTTTTCTTTGTAATATTTCACGGGTGAGTTGCGACGATCTCAACCAGATAAAATTAGCTAAAATTTGCAATGTAAACGCCAGAACAACCATAAACATAAACCAGTGCACTCCAATAAGATCATAACCTGCAAAACTAACTTGACTTGCACAGGTGAATTGATGGTCACACATTTATCCATCGACACTCGTATTTATATTGTTTTTACCTTCTTTTTCGTTTTTTTTTCATCGTCAGTTCTTCTTCACCCTTTTGAACCCAGTGCGAAATATCCTCTCCGTTTTTGCAGGCTTCTACGCAATCGTTCATAATCAACGTCGTCATTTTATAGCGCTGGAATCCTCGAATCAGTCCCCAGAGAGAGACCACAATATTTGGATGTTTGCCATGTTTGCGCATGACAGACGGCGTGATTTTTTTGGAAAATCCAAAATCAATCATATAGGGCCTACCCGTTGCATCAAGCATCACATTCAATGCATTCATATCACCGTGCAAGATACCAATGGAATCCAATCGGACCATCAGAGCACAAAGCTGATACTGAAGTCGTTCTGGCAACTCCTGACCTCGATAATCTTTTGCAGGAAGCGAGGATAGTTTTTGCATTGCAATGTAACGTTCCTCGAGATTTACACCATAAATGACGGGTGATATGCCAGCGGCAGCAGCTTCGGCTTGATAAGACGCTTCCTTTTGTATTTTATTGGTGGATTTCTTTGGTTTAAATGTTTTGACGGCAATTTCTGTATTTTTTCGTAGGGAAAATGGTTGGCTGCCATAGTTTCCCTTGATAGCCGTTTTTAATTTGACAAGATATGTTTTGGCATCCTTTCCGTCGTCACCCAGTTGGTCACCATTCGAAATTTCACTGGTAACAAACGAAATCAGACCAGAAGACATTTCAATTTTGTTATAGAACGAAATTTAGTACATACATATTCTTAACATATGAGAAATTGAATAGATTTATTATTATTTCTGTGCTAGAATACTTTAATATAACCCAGCTTCCACAAGGTTTTCTACAAGATCCTCGAGGAACATCTCGTCGCTATCTAGGTATTCCAGGATGAGTGATGCAAAAATGTTCAGACTTTTATCCGATCGTCCGTCAAGGTAACTCCAGTATCGGTTAAATTGGGAGCTTGAAATAAATTTGACGACACGAGCAATATCCCTTTTACTTGATCCCTTCATCGCACTTTTCATGATTTCCTTGAATCTGGGTGGTGCGGTGGCTTCCGCCCGTGCAAATGGATGTACTTCGACATAGTTGTCGAGATGATCTGGTTTGACGGTAGACACCTGTTTCCAACTGAGCGATGGATGATTTGGTTTCGTGGTTGACGTATAGTGATTTTTCGTTGGAGTTTCTTCGAGATTTGCCTCCGGTTCCTTTTTGAATAGTGACATTGAATAATATAAATTTTCTGGTCTTTATAGTGTATAATTTTAGATTTGTGTCCAGTTCAAAACTTTACAAGACACTTAATTCATGCTGCTCAAGTTTGTCGATCGCGTTCTTTGCTGCAAAATATAGCGAGATACTAGACGCATGCATGCTTGTAGCTCTTAAACAAGCTCGACGGACCGGTTTGCCAGTTGTCGGTTCATACATGTTATGTATAGTCATTGGTGCATGAAATTCCAAATAAGAATCCCACCAATGATTTGCAAGCTCATATTTCATCCTTTCTGCAAGGACTATGATCCATAAAAACCCGACAAATGGCCATATCACCTCAGAATGCATATCATCTCTCCCTCTAATCCTTGATCTTGCTGTTTTATTAGTTTGTATGGGTCCGTCTGTCCTCAGTGGTATCCAATTAGTTGTTAGTTCTTGATCGAATGACATGAGAAATGTTGTTGGTACGATGTTCCAGTAGACGCCGAGTATTCTTGGTAGTACTTCTTGTGTCCTGTACAACTCGGATTGCCATTTTTGAATGAATGTTTGATGTAATTTCATACATTTATTTTTTGTTCGTTCATCTTTGTGCAGTAGTGCAATCAATTCCATGGAACGAATGGTCTTTATCATTAAGACATTGGTCAATAATGTAGACCCCTTATGTTCCCTGGTTGTTTCCCAGGAAGAATCGACTTCTTCGTAGAAAGTATCGGCAGCAATGTGTTTTTCCAACCATTTAAAAGCTCTCTGCGCAGTCAAGTATAATTCTTTGGTGGCACCTGGTTTTTGTTGATGTAGTAGCCATAGTAACATGAGAAAGTACATATTTGAATCAACAATAGGTACATCTCTGATTTTGGATCTGTAATGTGGGACTTCATTTTTCCACCAATGAGCGGACCAGCGTGCAGGTACTTGGCCTTTTCTGTTCATATTTTCGGCCAGTCTGTGTACAAATTTAGCAAGATCATCTGCTCCTTGAGATCCGAGTCCGAGGAATGTGTAGAATGATTCTCTGGTATTGATCTCTGATTTGTCTGAGCTCGACCAATAACCCCCACGCTTTTCTCGACATGATTGTAACTGAGATGTCAGCGACAAATCAAAATGTCGTTGGTGTTGCCCAATACATGGAAAACACCAAACTATAACACGTGCAAATAGAACAGGACAGATAGACAAACATTCGCATAAATACATTAGACCTGATTAAGAGATACACCTTTTATATACAAGACACTTATTGTTACTTGGATTGTTTATGTTAATGCCTGTTTGAGATGCACAAAGTTATTGGACCCAGCGCGCGCCGCAATTTAAACAGTGACAAAAACATGTCATTGGCTCATCAGCACCTCTTGTTTGTTTCTGGTAGTAATCGACCTTTCTTTCTTTACATTTTCCACAAACCAGGACCGAATCAATCATATCCACATTCTGCGTTTCATCAGTAGGATACATTTCATGTAACCATTCGTCTCGTTCTTTCGCCTGTAGTGTACCTACTAACCAAAGCTCTGGCGCTGCTAATAACTCTTCCGCTGAAAAATGGTCAAGTGCAGACGGATTAAACTTATAATGATGGACAAATTCTCGGACTTTTTGACGGTCATCTGGTAATGTTCCCTTGAAATGTGGAAGATGTTTCCGCAGATAGTCACTCGCAGACATACAATACACTTGAACAAGAATAATTAAAATTAACATAATCTTTAGACAAGTGCAAAGCACGCTACAGTCACCGGTATTGTGATGTCCAACAACATCCTGGCCAATTCTAATTGGCAAAATGTCAGAGCAGATTTTAAATACATGAAATCCAACAACAACGGCGCACACCACACATAAAAGATTAACATACAAACGATTGGAATTCCAAACGTAATTTCGGAAGAATTATGGGACCAAGAGAATAATAGTGTGGTGATGACGTATGTTTTGATGACTAACGCGGCTATAAAGGGTGTAAAGTGTGTTTTTTTCACTGTTTGGTGTGTTTGAAAGTGTTGTAGTGATTCGATACAGAGATGTCCGTCCTTCATAAATTTGTCGAATACTTTGATGTCATATTGATTTTTGTTTTCGGAGAGTCCAACTTGCCATTCTGCGAGGACTGCTAATAATGGTAGTAATCCGACAGTGGAAAGAGACCGATGATCCATTACAATGGCAATGAAGCAAAAGCAAATGGACCTGGAAACAAAAGAGGTGCAACTACGTAATGTATTGAAACCTCGAGCATACATAATTTTAACATCGCACCAAAATCTAGAATGATCGGTTCCCCAACCACCAGTGATAACATTGACATACATGGACAAATACAAAACAACAACTGGTAACATTTGTAAAATCCCCAGGACCAATGCCCATGATGATTCGTTGGACATGAAATAGATGCCTAGAATACAAATAAATTCCAATGTAATGATGGAAAAAACAGTTTTGATCAATTCACGCATAGTCAATGGAACTTCAGTACTAAGCCGACAAACAGTTGAACAGATTGTTAAGGGCATTTCATTGATTTCTGGCGAATCTACAAAGGTTTTTTTTTCCTCAGGATCTTCCATTTTTTTAATTGTCCACAGAGCTATTTATAGTTTTTGTCGTTAACGACGCAAAAATTAAACAGATAGTGCCTTAGTTGTGGGACTGATCGAAATTTTCAGCAACGTATTTATATAACGAATTGGGTGTTGTATGCTTTGCAGGGAGATCTACCAAAAATCCAACACGTTGAAATGCCATCACACAAAATTCAGAGCAAAAATAAGATTGACGACGTTGAACGGAATTATCTTCCGACCATGTTGGTAATACAGAACAAAGTGCTCCCGCTCCATCGTAATCTTTTCCCAATTCCTCAATCACAAATTGAAGCGTTGAATGGTAATCCTTGTCTTCGAGTGAGGGGCCATGTAATAAGGAAACCGTACGATCTTCTTTGGAGGGTATTTTAAACCACGAATCATGGGACGTCTCGTTCAAAACTCGGACAGACATTGGTTGTCCCCATAACAAAGAAAATGACAAGACCATACAATCAGAACTTTGCACCGCCTTACGAAAGCCAGTATCATTGAAAAAATTTGTCTCAATCTGACTGATCATTCGTCGACAATCTTCTGGTGGATATTCGCCATTCTGAGCAGAGCGATATATCTTTTTCACTGCTCCCATAATATCGACAGGAGTTGTATGTAAGACTAATTCACAATGGCAGAATTCTCCAGATGTAACCCAAGCAGCGAATCGATTGTACATTCCATCAAAATAATCCATAGGACGATAAAAACTTACAGAGGCACGTCTTTTGGACAAACTATCAGAACCCGACATTTTATAAAATGCCAGGTCACATATAAATAGTCTCCATCGCTAAGACAAATGGGAAACCTCTGTTGGACAACACCCAAGACACAGGTTGTAGATTGCATCCAACAAATGCAAAAGGTAGAAAAAACACTGTCACTACTCATAGACAAGTACGAAAAACAAATCAGAGACCAACGACAACAAGCAAGACAAAAGTTAAACAGAAAAGACGACTGTAAAAGGCATGTACGGACCATCATGATCATCAGACATCATAAACAGAAATTGGAAGATCGATATACAGCATGTATGAACAAAAGATATCATCTCGAATCACTCAACGTCACAAAAATGCATATTGATGCCGTTAAATTGACCGGACAGACGTTTTCGCAATTCTTGAAGGAAAATGACATTGAAAGAGTAGAAGAACTGACCAACTCATTGGCAGACATGATCGACGACGCCTGTGAAATCAATGACACTCTATCACAAGCAACAGGATCATATGAAGTAGATGACAACGAAATTGAAGAAGAATATCGACAAATGCAATTGGAAACTCAACTTCCAGAACCACCACAAACATGGGAACAACTCGATTTGAACTCCGACGAAAATACAGAAACCTCCAAAGATTTACTTCTCCAAGTCTCCAAAAATTTACTTGAAGAAGTCATGTAAAACGCTGCCAATTGGTATTACCGTCCAACCACTGGCGATTATGTGCAACAGCAAATGGTACAGCCTGCATAACTTGGCAATATTGCATATACGAGGCATCCGACAACGAATGGACATAACAGGCTATATGCTTGCATTGTTTTCCTTTCAAAAATGTACTCCCATCCGTACCACCACATGTATAGCAACGCCAACGGTTTGTAAACGAAACATAACCAGGCTCACCAGAAATAAACACCTTTGCGGTGACACGCTGACCAAACAAGGGCAAAGGCTGGCCCAACGGTGTTGCGTCAATTAAATTATACATCCCTTGTGAAATTTCACTGACATGCTTTAAAACAAAAATTGATGGTTGTCGTATCAAAAGAGCAGCACCCTCACAATGTTTACACATCGTGCCATTTGCAGAGCGTCGATACACAAAATCGGGACATGTACAAGACCAGCGTGCTACATTAGCTTCGAACCAATATTGGACCAAGTATTGGGGAGCTGCACCATATTTAAAGTAATCTGTCTCGAACCAGCGTGGTTTAGTGTCCAAATAAGTCCACCTTTTACCACCAACCAGAGATGGATCACCTCTTGCTCCAGGATGATCACGGATAAAATGCCTGCGAATTAAACGCGACATTTTTTTAGAGGCGATGATCTTTAATACTTACTTTTTATATCTATAAAGGGTCCACCAACAAAAGATATATGGACAGCATCGAAGCAATTTTCACAGAAAACACAGCATGGCCAATGGTTCATGTTTTTGTACCAGCCATTCTTGCCATCTATGCCAAAAACATATGGATAGTCATCGCAATCATTTACCTGTTCGAATCGGGAGAATATATGGTCTCTATCATACCAGGATTCGAATATTGGGGCGACGTTGGGGCCAACGCACTCGTCTCGGATATCATTATGGGACTGACAGGAGCATGGATTGTCCAAATTATAGGAGAAACAGAATACAAAAACGACAAACGACCATGGTATGCTCTTTTAAAATGTAAAAAGAGTGTCCAGCATTTTCAGCCGTTTTTGCACGTGACCTTGGCCGCAGCTTCCTCGCTAGTTGCTGCGGTACCTATCTGGAGAGGCAATCGACAGGTCGAGGGAGAGCAAGAATTTATTTACTTTGGTATTTCATATTTAATCGTCGCTGTACTCTTTGGCAAAGATAGGTTTGCAGCAATAGCGGCCATATTAATCACCATTATAAGTGCGATTGCCATTTTCACGGGTTATACCATGATTGTCTCGTTCTCAGTAGTAGTTGCTTACTTTCTATTTAACAAGTGGTCCAAAAAAAGCTCAGTCAGAAAGGAATACACACGTGCTACAGATTCAGACGATTCAGACTCTCTGCTGAATTTTTGAGAAAGAAAAAAAAAAACACGCTGGCTTGCTTTGGAGCGTATGGACGAATGGATTTTGAAAGATCTCAATCAAGAACCCATAATATAAAATCGAAAATGTCGGCGGCTAACACAACTCCTCCCGAACAAAACACCAAACAAGAAGTAGATCTCACCTCACACGAACTGTCACTCGTTCGCTGGGAAGAACTAGCACTTTCACTTGAGGAACATTTTCATGCACACGATCTCTGGAAAAAACGTCCAAATGGACTTCCAATGGGTCATCGATAGCACCAAATGCCAACACAAGGACCAGTCATCCCACAAGACACTTGCCTTTCCATTGATTCACATAAACGAGGATGAGATTCTTTCCAAGTCCACAATGGGACATTCCAGGCATTTTCACCTGTCTGCTTCAACAGATTCTGTTCTCGCTCTGTAAACAGAGGACGTTTTGACCGTAATATTCCGACAGCTTCTGCTGTATGTCTCCGCATAAACACAAACATGCATTCATCCTGAGTGTTTAGTAGTGTATTGAAGCAATCTTGAATGATAGGATATGCACTGACATGTGTACCATTCAATAAAAAGTGAGCAAATGCTGAGAGGACATCATCCACCGAATCATCCGTTTCTAACGGGACAAACCATGATGATGTCACACCCTTAGACATTAGATGCTGAGAACAAATAGCTACTCTTTCCGATTGCATTTACAATCAACAATAAATCATTTTATAGTAACATATAATCTTTTTCTGCAGGTTTTTATATAATATTATGTTCTTAACTTGGTCATCCATTCCGAAGATGAATCCACACCTGTAAGATGTTCGTGGATTTTGTACCCGGATATCGTTGTCCTGTGTATCCCATGGAATAATCCACGGTTTTACACTATACGTCTTTAAAAAATCCAAATCTTATCTCCGTCATACATATATAATGCGTGTATTCTTTCACACACTATGGTAGCTATTATCGGAGTTGGGTTTGTAGGAGGTGCGATGAAAAAAAGCTTTTTAGACAAAGGTATTTCAACGAGTACGTATGACGCATATGTCGAATCCGACAGTTTCGAAGAATGTTTGGCACACGGCATTATTTTTTTGTGTCTTCCGACGCCTGCAAACGAAACCGGGTACGATATGTCGGCAATTGAACAAACATGTGAGCGCTTACGAGGATATCAGGGCGTCGTGGTCTTGAAATCGACCGTGTTGCCCGGGACCACGAACGCATTGCGCGAAAAGTATGAACTAAACATTGTCCACAATCCTGAATTTTTGACGGCGCGTACCGCGTTCGAAGACTTTCATACTCAAACACATGTGGTAATAGGCGGCGTGTCAAAAGACCTGTTTGAATTCTATCAAACGCATTATACGGAAAACGTGTCAGTATGTACGTCCGTCGAGAGCGAGTGTGTAAAATTATGGTGCAACTCGTTTTACGCGAGCAAAGTGATGCTATTCAACGAGTTTCATAAGATGGCATCGTATCTTTCAGCGGATTTTGAAAAAATAAAGGGGCTGATGTTGAAGAACGGGTGGATTCACCCGATGCACACCTCTGTGCCGGGACCCGATGGGTGTTTTGGGTTTGGTGGCGCATGTTTTCCGAAAGATACACATGCGCTCCTGACATTCTTACAAAAACACACACTACCATGCGCGTTACTGACGCAAACAGTGGAAGAAAATAAACATTTTAGAACATAACCAACGCCCAACCACTGGTATTCCAAATTCTTTGATTAACTCAGTGGCTGTCGCAGTTGAGACATTTAAGATTCATAATTCAAAAAAATATTATTCGGTTATACTATATTATCAAGTCTTTTAAAAACCCACTTGTTATCTTTTATCGTATTTGTGTGTCTCCCACATATGCATAATCATTTTGTCGGTGGCCCCGGGTTTGCGTTTGAAAACCACCAGGCTATCGACTTGTTCAACCACGTCAGCAACGTCCAAAATGACACGGTAATAGGGTCGGTTTTGTCGAAAGTCGTGTAAAACAACTCGCGATTTTGAATGGCCGTGTAACAACGCTTGGCACATGCACGCCACTCGAAATCGACCATCTACAAAGTAAAAATCAAAAGGCTGATCTTGTCGCGGGGCGGTAGAATAATCTGGCCAATTGGGTTTGCGCGAATCGTCTTCAGGATATCCCCACCCACCAACGGGGCCAATATTGATATGGCGAATATCGAACCTCGACGGAGTGTGTTTTTGTACCTGTTTAACCCAAACGACCGCCGAATCAACACCAACTAGTCTATTGACATGTGCAAGACTAGCTAACAGTGACGAATCGCCAATACCCCATTCAAAAACACTGCTTGATTCCCCATATTTGCGTGTGAGAAGTATCATCTCTTTTTGATTCAGTCCTCCACCACCGCCGAACGGCGATTTGAATTTGTTGACTATTCTTTCTGCCCTTTCGATATATCTCGTCAGTGGTACTTGTAACGCTGACATAGAATCAGCATCGTCTCCTAATTTGTATACACATTCGCGTACAAAAACGCTGTCTTGAAAACGTTTCATGTGTGGAAATTTCGTACATGGTATATCTCTACGTATGGTAACGTGACCATGGGTGATACCCGCGATAGGTAGGTGTTTTAAATGCGGTGTAGCGTCAGCTGCTTTGTATATCGCGTGACCGTCTATCGACGCAACAGGGTACTTTATTTGTTTGTGTTTGAGAATAGGGTGTCGAGCATTGTCGTGCAAAAGCATCTGCAATTTGGGTTGCTTCTCGAAATAGGAACGAATCAACGAAATACGTTCCGGATACATCTCATCGTCCGCGTCTACAAAAGATATAATATCCGAAGAAGCAGTTTCCCATGCCAAATTCCGTGCCAACCCGGATAACAACTGCTCTTTGCGGCATACTATAGTCCAACCATCAAAGGACGGACAACTGGTCGTGTTTGACACAACCAGTACGATTTCATCAGGAGGCGACGTCTGTTGTTCAATTGATTTTTTTAAGGCGGGCAACTCTTTTAAATCTTCCGCAATACATGGGATTGCGACGGCGATAGTCGGCCTTATTTCTTTCGACCCATCCCAATCATATTTCTGCAATTGCTTCGGAAAATGATACGCGACCTCGGTCGCTAAGGGGAAATCCGCACCTTCCGTCGACGTATAGTGCTCACCTTGCTCACGCATATTCGCCGCCAACGTCTCGCCCTTTGGCAGGTTCACATACATTGTGTACAACCCGTCTTGTATATTTTTGTAGATGAAATGCGCTTCCCACATAGAACCCTTCGGATGATGCTGCCACCAGTGCGTCGTAATCAATCCCGGCACTGACGGGTCAAAATCGTCCTTCAATTGTGCCATCCAGTCCAAGAATTCGCGCCAACGAGTCGGATGCGGCGAAAATCCAATCGAACCCATCAACTTGTACAAAAACGGCGCATGGCCATTAACGATTTCGCGCCAAAAGCCCCAGTCCGGCAACTTTGGAATCAACGTCTGACGCATTATCGAAATTCCCGCCATGTCCGTACGAGATTCGTACTGATCCCATGCACGTTGCAACCACGTATACCATTTCGGAGACACGGTGATATCATCTTCGAAAATAATAAATCGGTCCGACTTACCCGACCACGCATTGAGCCACGCCCGCATTAGGCCAATATTCGCCCGACGTACCACAACTCGCTTCGAACCATGTGGCCACGAATAGTTATTGACAATGTCCACCGTATCTTGATTTCCGGCACGGTAATCCACATGAATTGTCAATTGTATCTGTTCCGAACCATACTCGCTCGCCTCCAACGACTTGAGCAAACGCATCACTGACTTGGCACGGTTCATCGTCAACACAATTATCTCAAAGGTTGTCGGCACGTTGACCTCATAGCGAAACAAATTCGCCTGTGAATTCTTGTGCACTTCCTCGTACAACGTTGAAGGTACCACCACATACGATAACCCGCCCAATTGTGGACTATAATACCGTGCATTAAAACGCTCTCCATCAATCGTCAACGACCACGACTTCAACATCACGCGTACCAACAAATAACAATCGAAACCCTGCTTGGTCCACTTACGATACGTGTCCAAACTCTGCGTACCATTGTACCAAATACCGGCCGTATGTGCATGCTTGACTTGTAACGCATACGGACGTACAAGACGAAGACGCGCGCTCAAAGTCTCACCCTCAAACGTCTGATAATAGCCCCTCCCCGTAGAAAACCCTTCAGTCCAACGCATGTTCTCGAAATTATACCGTTGGTCCGGTTTCGGTGACACAGCGTGTTCGCGATTGCCCAACTTACTGGTCATATGCAGCGACGGTACCGCTCGCGTCACATCCACCAATTCCACCTCGGACAATGTCTGCGCATAATGCATCAACCAATTGTCGTAAGACGGACGGCCAATCACAAACGGTGGAATCTCCTTCTCCCAATCAAACGTCTCGCGAGTCACCATGAAAAAATCGGACGACTGTGGAGTCGCCAAAAACCCACTTGCGAACGCCGACGAAAAGTTGGCCGGAGTAATTTCAGACGTCCAATCCACATTCGTACGCGTACCCACGGCCAAAAAACGTCGATTCAATGTACCCATAGTCGTCATATTGTACAACGCGTCCGCGGCTTCCACAAAACTGTTGTTAAACAAGATATCCCCATTCACAAACGTATACGTCTTGGCATGAGGATACATCTCGAACACGCGAGTATACATCTTGCCAAGCACTGGCGTTCCATGGACATTTGTATCCACTTTATCATCGGTAAACACGACGGAACGTACATTCAATTGACGTACATTCTTCAAAAAGTTCGACTCGATTTGACGCCGTTGGCCCGACGCATTCGGTTTAAACGTCGTGAACACCACATGGTCCGTTAGACTCGGACATTCGTTTGACTGGTTCAAATACCAATGACCCCACTGTTGAGCCCGCTTTATTTTCGGACCATTCCCGATAATCCAATTGTTCTGGATGACCACCGGGTTGACCATGTCACGAAACGTCGCATTCTGATACCATTTGCCACCGACAAAAAACGCACGTGGAAAATCCCCACGACGCAAACCATGCTTGACGATTTGACCCGGCAACATCAGCATCTCAGACCCCTTGCCGCCAAGCCAACCGGAACCAGCGTCTTGCAACGCTGCCGCTTGCTGTTCCGACAACGACTGCCACATCCGTTTCGTCTTCTCGGTGGCGTTCAAAAAGACAAACCCAGCCTCGGGTATGTCCTCGTGAAAATAACCATCCTGACCGACCACAATGTCATAACCACGAGGCAAATGCGGTTCGGGATTCCCAAACCATGTGGCATCAGACTCGATAAGCCAGACAGACACGTCCGACTGCAATAGGGCCGACAAGGTACGTGTACGGAACAACATATAATCATAATATGTACGCTGACCATACGACAATTCGCCCGAGGCAAATGGTAGAAACACTACATGTTTCACAACCTTTCGCAGCGCACGCTCAGCTGCCTCGTCTGTCGCAATAAACAACGTCTTGAGCACTACCTTGGCATCTGTATGACACAGCCAATTCAACGTCATTGGGACAAAAGCCTCGTTCAGAAATTGAACATATACAAACCCATTCCGACGTTGCATACTCTTCGCGTACTCGACCACAGGTGTCAGGGGCTCGCGGGCGCGAGATTTCTCCATGGTACAGTTTGCCCGTTCTAACATGTGTGAGTAAAATGGAACGAGTCCACTCTCGGGGTCTACCACAATCGTATTGCACAATGTGTACCATTTGTTTTCCAGTAAAGAACGTCGAGGCACGTCGTTGAACGTGTTTTTAAAATGTATACGTTCGTCCAACATTTGTGTGTGTTCTCGGTTAGTGGCGTTCCACCCCAGGAATGAATATATGGTACCCATTTGATTGTGGCAAAACGTGTTGTGCTTTTCTTTTTGCGTATAGTACGTTTTCAGACCCAAGAATGTATGACCATCCCAATCACGAACCATACGCTCCAATGCAAAACGTATCGCATTATGGCCAGGCGATGCGCCCAACAACGAGTTAAAAAAGTCACGCTTATACTTGCAGGCAGACATTGGCGCTACAAAACTCACGTCTTCGCGTAACCATGCCTTGAACGGCATTCGCATGGCCATATTCGTGTCCATGTACAACCCACCGTGGTTGTACAACATGGCCAGACGGCAAACGTTTGCCATGTTTGCCCACGGCGAAGGACCAAACGACGTGGCACCACGCATGTCCTCAAATAATTCTGGAACACCTTCAATACCAGTCTGACGACATTCCCGTTGGCATGCGGCGTCATCGTAAAAATGTACATCGTACTCGGGGTTCATGTCCGCGATGGCACGGACATTTTTCGCGTTGTCGCGTTCCGTTTGTGAAGTCAACGGTTCAGTCAACAAATTCTTCTGCATCCAGATAAAATGTATATTGTGTGGGATAGCCACCTGATTGGGGGCCAATTGCATACCTTTGGGGAGTTTTGGTTTGGGGAAGCTTTTAGGCCAATACCATTCGACAGACATGACGACAGACAATAGACTGGCACATATAACAAATCGCAACATATTGACTAAACTATTCGTATTTAAGTATTCACAACAAAGTTTTTTTTGGATTTCACAATCAACAAACGCTCGTACCACTCTACATTTGCATGTGGCTCTAAAGCTTTAGGATATTTCCGCCAAAAATGTGGCCAAGATTGCTCTAAAGCTTTAGGATATTTCCGCCAAAAATGTGGCCAAGATTCCTCTAAAGCTTTAGGATATTTCCGGCAAAAATGTG
>Ga0206125_10001794_pt1 | contig 24145 bp, 22 predicted proteins | sample Helgoland_Spring_4_FD_148598 | JGI IMG/M metagenome (GOLD analysis project Ga0206125, IMG submission 148598) | Pelagic subsurface seawater microbial communities from Kabeltonne, Helgoland, North Sea - Helgoland_Spring_Bloom_20160331_1 | ecosystem: Environmental > Aquatic > Marine > Epipelagic ... | reverse complement strand
CGTGAATTATTTGACCACGCATTTAGAACCTACTCTCAGCGTTGGATGTTTAAACACCCAACTCCAGAAGATTTCTTCCGCACCATGGAAGATGCTTCTGCCGTAGATTTGGATTGGTTTTGGAGAGCATGGTTTTACAGCACAGATTATACAGATATTGGTGTAAAAGATGTAAAGAAATATTATGTCTCTTCTAAAATGAACAAACAAGTACGAGAAATGATTGAAGCTCGTGGTATGAAAGAGAGTGATCTTCCACCACTGGTATATCTTGTAGAAGAAGATTCAGAAGATTTTGAACAGGCTATGAAAACCCAAACGCTTAATGATGTTACAACATTACAAAGCTATATCATGGATAATATCTCTGCAGAGGATAGGGCAAAATTAAAAAGTCCTCGTTTTTTCTACGATGTCACTTTTGAAAAACCCGGTGGTATCCCAATGCCAATTATTGTTGAGTACACCTACAGTGATGGCAGTACAAAACGTGAAACTTTCCCTGCTCAAGTTTGGAGAAAAAATGATAAAGAGGTCAGAAAAGTTGTAGCTTCAGAAATGGAGATTACCAAAATAATGGTAGATCCAGACCAAGAGACTGCAGATATTGACACAGCCAATAACGCTTGGCCAAAACGTAAAAAATTAGGAGAGTTTAAAAAATTTAAAGACAAAGTAAAAAACTAGTCTTACGGCTCACTCCCTAAAATACTCCCATTAAACCCGCAACCCATTAGGTTGCGGGTTTAGTGTTTATTACCCTTTTGCCTAAACCATCAAGGTATCTTTTGATTTAATTTAGGTTTCTGAATTCAAAATTCTCAATTCTCCCTATATTTGTGGTATGATACAGCTTCATTTATTATTCATTAGTGGCGTAGAAATAGCATTTATCTTGGTGGTTGTTTTATTGGTTTTTGGAGCAGATAAAATTCCAGAGATTGCTCGCGGACTCGGTAAAGGCCTCAGACAGGTCAAAGACGCGACGAATGATATCAAATCTGAAATTAGCAAAAGTGCAGATAAACAGAACATTGATTTAAATCTCACGAAGGATGTCAGTAAAAATGTATCCGATAATCTAAAGCAAATAAAGGATGATGTTGAAGATTTTGGTGGTTCCATCAAAAGAAACCTTTAATGCTCCGCTCTCTAAGATATTGGGATCAAGATCTTCTAGTTTGGCTTAATAATCTTGGTAGTGAGTCCTTTGATGACTTTTGGATTTTTGTTACTCAAATAGAAAGCTGGACACCACTTTTTCTTTATTTTATTGGTGTGCTGTTGTATTATTACAAGGGCAAAAAAGGAATTGTTCTTTTACTAGGAGGTATTATTACCTTTTTAATAACCCTTGCAATTACAGATGTTACAAAAATATTTGTCCAGCGAATTAGACCAAATAATATAGATCATCTTTTGGATGTTATTCGTGTTTTGAAAAACCCAACAGGTTATAGTTTCTTTTCAGGGCATGCTTCCTCGAGTTTTTCTATTGTAGTTTATGTAGTGCTGTGTGTAAGAAACTTTTCTCCATGGGTATATCTCACCTTTATATGGCCTTTACTTTTTTCTCTTAGCAGAATCTACGTTGGTGTTCATTACCCTAGTGATTTACTTGTTGGCGCGCTTGTTGGAAGTCTTTTAGCCTATTTGATATTTAAGCGTGCAAGCTATTTTCTACAAAAGCATAGTTGACACTTATTGATTTATTAGTTAAGATTATGTTACCCTAGAGATGGTAAGGCCATCTCTGATGGGTAGCAATACTGTTTCTAATTTTGGGTGCTGTTTAAGAATTTTGTTATACTGCAAAAGTGCTTTTGTATCTATGTCTTTTGGATTTACTTTCTCTACAACTTTACCACTCCAAAGTACATTATCACTTAAAATAACTGCTCCAGATCTAAGCTTTGGAAGTAATAGTTCAAGATAGTTTGCATAGTTACTTTTGTCTGCATCAATAAAAACAAGATCAAAAGTTTTTGTTAGTGTAGGGATAATATCCAAAGCATTTCCAGTATGTTGTTTGATTTGGGCACCATAAGCAGATGCATCAAAATAGCTGCGTTGCATATCATACAACTCTTCATTAACATCTATGGTATCCAGGGTAGCGTTTGCTTGCATGCCTTCGGCAAGGCACAAGGTGGCATATCCTGTAAAAGTTCCAATTTCTAGGATACTTTTAGGTTGTATCAACTTAGAAATCATGCTCAATACTCTCCCTTGGTAATGCCCACTACTCATTCTTGGGGCTAATACTTTTTGCCATGTTTCTCGGGTGAGCTGTTGTAGTAATTCTGGCTCATCTTGAGTATGGTCTATTGCGTATTGATCAATATTTTCTGGTAGGAAATGCACTGATTGTTTGTTATTTTTTTCCTAGGATTCTGTCTACTAATTTTTGTTTTACATCGGGATGGTCTCCACAAAGCCATTGGATTACATTGTCTTCCCAAATAGCATCACACTGGGTAGGGCTAAGAATTTTTCTTTCCATAGCCAGGTCTAAAATTTTTCCTGGGTATGAAGATTGTTGTTCACTTTCCATTTCACCAAGAGGATATGGATCATCTAGCCCCATTACCACTTGGCTTGACCCCTGATTTCTAATGAGTAACTCCAGACCTCCAGTGTCATGAACAAGGGTGTCAAAGAAAATATTTTTATGTCCTACAGATTTTCTTGGATGTTCTTTTCCTTGAAATAAATCTGGTCTGCCATCAAAACCTTGTATGCGCCTTCCTAAATTCATTTGAGCCAATTGTCCACCATGAGCAAAGCAAGTACGCATGTTTGGAAATTTATCTGCATACCCATTAAGGGTTAAAAAGTGATACGCATCTGCACACTGCGCAAGCATCCATATTAGGTGAAAACGCCAAGAGGTGTTTTCTAGTTTGATGAACTTTTCTCCATCATAAGGATGAATTTCAACAGCGAGGTTGTATTTGTTGGCAAGTTCAAATATGGGCTCGTTTTCTGCATCAAAAATACATCGCCAAGTACCTATGGTATCCATATAGTGTGTTGGAAGACATAAAAGCTGCATGCCTAATTCTTCCACACACCGCTCTATCTCCCAACAAGCACCTCTGACAAAACCGGGGTGTACCACAAATCCAGTAGTGAATTTTGATGGATGGTCATGTTGTATTTTGGCATTAAAATCATTCTGAAAGCGAAGTGCTTGTTTCATTTCCTCCACACGCAGGCCATTTCCGTATAGCTGAGAAAGGTTAAGCACCACTGCATGGTCAATATTATTGTGCTCCATCCATGTCAGTTTTTCATCCAAGAAAAAACTAGAATCTGTCACCGGGCGGCTCCAGTCTTTCTGCAACATAAACTTTCTGTCTTTATCAACCCAAAATATACCTTTGTCTTTCATAAACTGAGGAATGTCCTCTGGGTATGGAAGTAAATGAGAATGGCCGTTAATACGTAGTTTTCTTTTGCTCATCATTGGGTGTGTGAAAATTTATTTCAATAGGTTAAAGTTACAAACTTTTTGTTCTACCACCATCAACAGGTAAATTAATACCATTAATATAACCTGCAGCTGGGCTGGCTAAAAAAGCAATGGCATCTGCAACTTCTTTGGGTTGACCAAAACGTTTAGCAGGCACGATACTTTTCATAAAAGCGGTAGCCTCTTCCTCAGATCCATCAAAACGTTTGGAAGCATTACTGATAATACTAGCCAATCTATCAGTAGCAGTAAACCCCGGTAATATGTTGTTTACGGTAATTCCATATTGCCCAAGCTCATTGGCCATTGTTTTACTCCAATTAGCGACAGCTCCCCGAACTGTGTTGGACACACCAAGACCGTCAATAGGTTGTTTGACAGAGGTTGAGATTACATTAATTATACGTCCATACCCATCCTGTTTCATTGCTGGAACCAGCCCTTGGACCAATATTTGGTTGCATTGTAAGTGCATGGAAAATGCACTTATAAACTCTGAGGTGTCTGCACTAAAAATAGGTCCACCTTTTGGACCTCCTGTATTATTTAATAAAATATGATAGTTTGTCTTTAAAGCAGCCGCTGTTACTTGCTCTTTGAGTTGGGCTGGATTTGTAAAATCTGCTACTAAGTAGTTATGTGTTTGCTTGTCTTGGGTAGGTAGTAGTGCTAATGTTGCTTTCAATTTTTGTTCATTTCTAGCCACCAAAGTTATAGTGGCTCCCATGGCTGCTAATTCTGTGGCAGCGGCTTTTCCAATACCGGCTGTGGCTCCACAGATCATAGCATTTTTATTTTTTAAATCTAAATTCATAGTATTTATAATATCACTGATGTTACTTGTTTAGTTAGCTATTTCCTTGATAAGAAATACAAACATTTTTTGCTTCTGTAAAGAAATTTAAGGCCTCAAAACCACCTTCTCTTCCTACACCACTTTGTTTAACCCCGCCAAATGGTGTGCGCAAGTCTCTATTGAGCCATGTATTGACCCATACAATGCCTGCTTGTATATCTTTAGAGAGTCGCATGGTTCTATCAATATTACTTGTCCATATAGTCGCAGAGAGCCCATACTTTACATCATTGGCAAGTTTGAGTGCTTCTGCCTCTGTTTTAAATGGCATAAGGGTAACCACTGGGCCAAAAATTTCTTCTTGATTGATGCGGCATTGATTGTCTTGTATTTCAATTACAGTTGGCTGCAGGTAATATCCCTGCTCACTACCTGTTACGGCTACAGGTTTTCCTCCATATAAAATAGTCCCATTTTCCTGCTTGGCTATTTCAATGTACCCTTGTACTTTCTCCATATGAGATTTAGACACAAGTGCACCAATTTTAGTATCTGCATCGAAGGGATTACCTACTTTTAGGGTAGCAACTTTGGCAACGAAGTCTTTTTTAAATTGTTCAAAAATAGTTTCCTCTACATATATTCTGCTGCCACACAAGCAAATTTGCCCTTGGTTTGCAAATGAGGATTTTAGGGTAACTGAAAGCATTTTTTGATAATCACAATCTGCAAAAATCAGGTTGGGGTTTTTACCGCCTAGCTCTAGAGACAACTTTTTAAACAAAGGAGCAGCAACTCTGGCTATGTGGGCTCCAGTTTGGGTACCACCTGTAAATGATATTGCTTTAATATTGGGGTGTTCCACAATGGCTTGTCCTGCGGTTGGACCTGTTCCATGAACTATGTTCAGTACTCCGGCAGGAAGCCCCGCCTGGGTGCATATATCTCCTAATAAATAAGCTGTCATGGGAGTTACTTCACTTGGTTTGGCAACCACACAATTTCCTGCGGCTAGGGCAGGAGCTATTTTCCAGGTAAATAAATACAGGGGTAAATTCCATGGAGAAATACACCCAACCACTCCTATGGGTTGTTTAAGGGTATAGTTCATTGTGTTTAATCCAACGCTTTGATGTGCCTTACTTGCAAACTGAGTTATCGCATTTCCGAAAAATCTAAAATTAGCACTTGCCCTAGGAATATCTACTGCTGTGGCTAGACTTAAGGGTTTGCCATTGTCTTTTGCCTCTGCCTTGGCTAGTCCCTCAAGGTTTTCTAAAATAAGATCTGCAATTCTTAACATGATCTTACTCCTGGTATCTATGGTAGTAGTAGACCACGCTGGAAAAGCAGCTTGGGCAGCTGAGTAAGCTTTATCTACATCTTGTTTGCTTGAGTCTGGAATTTGTGCATAAACACTACCATCACTGGGGTTGTAATTATCTATCCACTTACCAGAGAGGGCATCGCAGTTGACGCCGTTTATGTAATTTTTTAAATAGTGCATAGATTGCATGGTACTGTTTAATTTAATTTCTATAAGGGTTTATAGGCCGTTACTTTAATTTCTATAACAAGATGTGGATGCGGTAATTGATGCACGGCAACGGTTGTTCTTGCGGGTCCTGTTTCTTTGTCGAAAAACTCTCCATAAACCTCATTGTAGCCTCCAAAATCATTCATGTTTACCAAAAAACTCCCCACTTCAACAACGTCTTTCAGGCTTGCATTTTCTGAAGCCAGTACATCTTTAATATTATTTAAAACGGCTCTGGTTTGTTGTTTAATATCCAAAAAAATAGTACCCATTTCATCAATTTTATTGGCACCTGCAATGGTGTTATCTGGCAAGCGAGAACTTGTTCCGCTTACAAATAAAAAATCACCTGCTCTTTTAATATGAGGATACGCACCTCTGGGTGTTGCTTTTCCTGCTACTAATTTTCCCATAATGTATTATATTTTTCTTGCTGCTTCACTTTTTTCAAGCAATGCGTTTGTTTGTTGTTGCACTAAGTTTAATTTGTCTTTTGTTTTCATATGCTCTGGCAATGAGCCATCAGATAAGAGCTTTAATATTGTTTTGTCTTGCGCTCTTCCTCTGGTCATTGCTTGATGGTATGAAATATCTTCATTAAAAGTAACCAAAGAATATTTACTAGAATACGCTGTTGGAAATTGTCCTTCAAATGCCATTTCTAATTTGCGTTTTTCCTGGAACAGTGGGCTTGCTGTATGCTCTTTCATTTCATGAAAATTATCTAAGGCCAAATTTGCAATGGCATCAGTATCTTTTCTGCGTGTCTTTTCATAGGCAGTTAAGACTGCTTTCCAATCCCCTTGGTATTTGTTTAGTATTTGGTCAAACACAAAAACATCTTCAAAACTGGCATTCATGCCTTGCCCATAAAACGGGACAATTGCGTGGGCTGCATCTCCAAGTAGAACAACTTTTTCATAACAGTGCCAAGGATTACAACGTATCGTGCCCAAGGGTCCAGTTGGGTTTTCAAAAAACTCTGTAACTAGATTAGGCATCAATGCTATAGCATCAGGATAATGTTGGTTAAAATACTCTAGGACTATTTCTGGAGTTGTTAAATTATCAAAACAATATTTTGTATTTGCATAAGGAGCAAATAGTGTTACTGTGAAGCTTCCATCAAGGTTTGGGAGTGCAATGAGCATATCTTCTCCCCGGGGCCAAATATGCAAGGCTCCTTTCTCGGTTCTATAGCCACCATCTTTAGTAGCCGGTATGGTAATCTCTTTATACCCATGGGTGAGCCATTGTTGAGAAAAACTAAACAAGAGTTCTGGTTTGTTAAACATTGCTTTGCGAACTACAGAGCCAGCTCCATCGGTGGCTAAGATAAGATCTCCTTTAAAAATACTTTCTTGTTTAGTATGATGATCTACAAAAGTAGCACTCCCTTGTTTGAGGTCTACAGCGGTACATCCTTTATTGAAAATTAATTCAACATTTGGCATGGCTTGCGCTTGGTCTAAAAGAAGCATGTTTAATCCTGGACGTGATATAGAATTTATGTATTCTCCCTCTCTACCACTATAATCACTCATGAAGGTATTGCCTTTTATATCGTGAATCATTCGACCATACATCGGGATACATAGTTCTAAAGCCTGTTTTTCAACACCTGCAAGACGTAATGCTTTTAGGCCACGATCACTAAGTGACAGGTTGATGGATCGCCCAGCATCTTGGGTAATCTCACGAAGATCTGGCCGCTTTTCTACCAGTTGTACTTGATATCCTCTTTGTGCCATGCGAAGCGCCAATAAGCTACCACATAATCCTGCTCCAATGATTAGTAATTTTTGGTTACTATTTTCCATGTTACAATATACTTTTTAATCGTGATACAAATTCAAATACATCTTCAAAACTATTATACAAAGGCGCCGGAGCAACTCTAATAACATTTGGTTCTCTCCAGTCGCTTATAACGCCTGTTTGGGTTAATCTCTCATGCAGTGTTTTATCTGCGTTTTTAACCTTTATGCTTAATTGACAGCCTCGTTCTTCTTTGTTTCTTGGAGTGATAATATCAACCTTACCAGAACCAATCTCATCAAGTAAGTGTTCAAGATACCCAGTTAGTCGCTCACTTTTCTCTCTAAGATTTTCAAAACCCGCTTCTTTAAAAGTATCTAGAGAAGCACGTATTGCCGCCATTGATAAAATAGGAGGGTTGCTTAACTGCCATCCTTCTGCTCCAGGGATGGCATCAAACTCATGACGCATGTTAAAGCGTGTTTTTTTATTATGTCCCCACCAACCTGTAAAACGGTTGATTTTTTTATTTTTTCCATGCCGCTCATGAACAAAACAGCCTCCTAATGATCCAGGACCACTGTTTAAATATTTGTAGGTGCACCAAACGGCAAAATCTGCCCCAATGGCATGAAGATTTGGTTGAATGTTACCAACTCCATGGGCCAGATCAAAGCCAACCATGCAATTATGTTTATGGCCCAGTGCAGTAATTTTCTTTAACGGAAAATGCTGCCCAGAGTAATAATTGGTAGTCCCAATCATCAAAAGGGCAATCTCATCTGATTGTGTCTCTAAAATTTGCTCAAGATCTTCATAACGGCATACATCCTCACCTTCCCTTGGTTTCCATAAAATGAGACCATCTTTGGCATCAAAACCATGAAATTTTAGTTGGCTCTCCATGGCATATTTGTCGCTAGGAAAGGCATCACTCTCCACTACAATTTTATATTTTTTTGGAGTAGGTTGGTAAAAACTTACCATCATTAGATGTAAATTGGTGGTCAAGGTATTCATGATTACTACCTCGTTTGGTTTAGCTCCTACAATTGTTGCCATATTTTGAGTTAAAAACTCATGATAAGGGAGCCATGGGTTTTTAGCCTCGGTATGTCCCTCTACGCCATATTTTGCCCAGTCTTCTAGCTCTTGTTGTATGTAATTTTTTGTTTTTATAGGTTGCAATCCTAAAGAGTTTCCGCAGAGATAAATTAATTCATTTCCTTGGGAATCTGTTGGAAGTAAAAACTCTTTTCTAAAACATGAAAGGGGGTCTTGATCATCACATTGTTGGGCAAAAGCTCTTGTATTTTTGAATTCCATAATTAGCAAGTAGATTATAGGATCTGATTGATTAAAACACCGGTCATTTTTAATAGTGTAATTACACCAAAATCTGGGTTGTTTGATTTTAGTAAAAATATAGAAAGTATTTCATTACTGCCGCCTTGGAGGAAAAATTAAGAGAAAATTAAGCCCCTTGCTGGCAATACACATACATTTTAATGTATTTTTTTAATTCTTGGATTCCAATTATGGGTTTATAATTTTGGAAATATCTTATATTTACTCAAATCAAAAAGCGCATACCATGACAAAAGTCAATTTATTAGATAATGGCCCCATCGTTGTGGTGGGAGAACACACCATTACCCACCCAGACGGAAGACAAGAAGTAAAGCCCTCAAGAGCATCTTATTGCAGATGTAACAAAAGTGCTAACATGCCTTTTTGTGACGGAGCTCACAAAACTTAAAAATTAAGACCTCCCTAATTGAAATTCTCAACGTCTAGTTAATGATAGATCTAACCACTGCCTTTAAAACTAATAAGCAAACCTGGAACGATCGTGTTGCTGTTCATGCCAAGAGTGATTTTTATAATCTAGAAGCCTTTAAAAAAGGAGGTTCTTCTCTACACAGTTTTGAACGTGAAGCCTTAGGAGATGTTTCAGGCAAAACCATGTTACACTTACAATGTCATTTTGGGCAAGACACATTGAGTTTTAGCAGGCTAGGAGCCAAGTGCACAGGGATAGATTTTAGTGATAAAGCGATAACTCTGGCGCAAAATCTAAACCAAGAACTTTCTCTTGATGCTAGTTTTGTTTGTTGTAATGTCTTGGATACCTCTCACTTTGTTTCTCAAACTTTTGATATCGTATTTACTAGTTATGGTACCATAGGTTGGTTACCTGATCTGGCGCCTTGGGCTCAAATGATTGCCCAGCGATTAAAACCTGGAGGTATGTTTTATATTGTTGATTTTCATCCCATTGCTTGGATGTTTGACTATACAGTTTCTCCGCCCTTGATGCGGTATGGTTATGATCAAAAACAGGCTATTTATGAACAGTATATGGGTAGTTATGCTGCCCCAGAGGCAAAGCTGGAGAGTAAAGAATATGGTTGGAATCATAGCCTTGGCAGTGTGGTCAACACCCTAGTTAATGCCGGTCTTACCATAGAATATCTTAAAGAACACCAGCAGAGCCCTTACAATGTTTTTCCCTCCTTAGAAATTAATAAAAATGGCATGTATGAGTTGACTCCTGCTTTGTACCCGCTTTTATTTTCAATAAAGGCCATCAAATAAATCCAAATAGACACCTTTTTAATGTGCTTTTGTTTTCAATAAATTTGGAAATTTTTTCTGAAATTTTCTTAGTCTAGGGATTGATACATTCTGCACATATGGGTTTGTTGGGTTTAATCTCTCATAATTTTGGTGGTAAGACTCAGCTTTCCAAAACTTTTCAAAAGGAAGAACCTGTGCAGCTACATAGCCTTTGCCAAGTGTTTGTTCTATTTCTTTTATTTTGGCTTCTATGATATCTTTTTGGAGTTTGTTTTGATAAAAAATAATAGAACGGTACTGAGAACCTCTGTCTGGACCTTGCCCATTTACCTGTCCAATATTTTGAGATCCAAAATATACATCTACTAAATCCGAAAATTGAATTTCTTGAGAATTGTAAATAACCTCTACGGCTTCTGCATGCCCAGTTTTACCTGTATTACTGGAGGCATACGTTGGGTTTTGAGTATGACCGCCGCTATACCCAGAGATGCTTTCTTTTACTCCTTTCACACTCTCATATATAGCCTCTACACACCAAAAACAGCCACTAGCAAAATAAGCGCGATCAAAACCATCTGTAGAAATTACTTCTGTGGGTTTTATAGTTTGCTGAGCTTTTAATGCCTTTTGTTGGTTTGATGAGTTGTCTGTAGATTGACACGATACTTGAGACATCATTAAGATGGTTGTGATAAACAACAGGAGATTTTTTTTCATGATTTTGTAATTTTAATCTTAAAACTAAAGTAACAAAAAAAGCCTTCATGATTAGTGAAGGCTTTGTTATTGTTATGCTAAAATTTTCTATTTCATTTTAGAAAATACTTTTTGCATTTTTTCTTTTTCTTGAGATGCTAATTCTTGATCTATCAAGATGCGTCCGCTATGTTCATCGGTAATGATTTTTTTACGCGATGCTATCTCCATTTGTACTTGTGGGGGAATAGTAAAGAAAGAACCTCCAGAGGCACCTCTTTCTATGGCTACCACTGCCAATCCATTTTTTACATTGGTTCGGATGCGCTTGTAGGCTACAACTAGACGGTCTTCGATTTTCTTCTCAAACTTTTCAGACTCCTTGAGTAAAGAATTTTCTTCTTTTTGAGTTTCAGATAAAATTTCATCAAGTTCCCCTTGTTTATGCTTTAAGTGCTCTTGTCTTGCACCAACACGTTCTTTGGTTTGCTCTACTACTTCTTTTTTCTGCTCTATTTGAAATTTAAATTCTTTGATGTGCTTTTCGGCTAATTGAATTTCCAATTCTTGGAATTCTACCTCTTTGCTCAGTGCATTGTACTCTCGGTTATTTCGCACCTTGTCTTGTTGAGCTGTGTATTTCTTGATCAATTCCTTTGAGGTCTCAATACCAAGCTTTTTGGCCTTGATACTATCTTCAATAACCTCAAGGTCTGCAGTTAATTTTTCTAGTCGGGTATTCATCCCTGCTACTTCGTCTTCAAGATCTTGCACTTCAAGAGGAAGCTCCCCTCGAACATTTTTGATTTCGTCGATGCGAGAATCGATTAATTGTAGATCATACAAAGCGCGTAGCTTTTCTTCAACAGAAATTTCTTTATTTGTTGCCATACATTAAAAATAGCTAATTGGATTTGTGTTTATTTGCGATAAAACGACTGCAAAACTAGTGATTTTTTTTGTAAGATAGGTATGTAAAAGCTCTTTTGTGTATTGTTCGCTTTCATAGTGCCCTATATCAGCCAATAGAATCTTGTTTTCAGCAGTGTAAAAGTCGTGATATTTTAAATCAGAGGTAACCAGCACATCTGCTCCTTGGGAAATGGCTTCTTTAATTGCAAAGCTGCCACTACCTCCTAAAACAGCAACCTTTTTTATAGGTTGATCTATCTTTTTTGAGTGCCTGATACATTTTGTGTTCATTTTTTCTTTCAAATACAATAAAAAAGCATCCTCATTCATCGGATTTTCAAGTTTGGCAATCATACCCATACCAATGTGTTGATTGGTGTTTTCAAGTGTGGTTATTTCATAGGCAACCTCTTCATAGGGGTGGCTGGTATGCAGTGCATTAATTATGTGTTGCTCTAAATGCTTAGCAAAGGTCATTGCAATCATGATTTCAGAGGCTGTTTGGGTGACTCCTCTTGGACCTGTTGTTGGATTGCTTTGCTCATTGCCTTTAAAAGTAGCTATTCCCTGTGAGGTAAAGCTACATTCTTGATAGTTACCTATGGTTCCTCCACCTACGCTAAATAGTGCTTTTTTGATATCCTCAACCGCATCTTTGGGGGCATAGGTGATAAGTTTTTTGATGGTTTGTTTTTGGGGTATTAGGATCTTTTTATCTACCAATCCAAGGGTATTACAGATTTGGGCATTTACACCTTCAAAACTATTGTCTAGAGCAGTGTGTATTGCGTAAATATGAATATCATTTTTAATTGCCTTTTGTACCACACGTTGCACATAGTTTGCTCCAGTTAAGTTCTTTAATCCCTTAAATATAATGGGATGAAAACTGATGATAAAATTGCATTTTTTCTCGATAGCTTCCTCTACAACAGCCTCTAGGGTATCTAAGGTTACAAGGATGCCTGATACGATGGCCTCTTTGTCACCCACTAATAGACCTGTATTGTCAAACTCCTCTGCATATGCAAGTGGAGCAAACTCCTCAAGTAGGGTAATAATTTCTTTTATCTTCATGGGATTCTTTTTTTATAATAGAAAATCCTTTGTTTAGGATTTTCATCAATCACTTACCATTTCGTAAATATACTAGAATCTGTGTTTTATTTTGTCTCTTTTTTTTTCTGAAATTTTAATTTTTAACCAGCATTTTCCAAACATATGACTACTTTCGTTGTGTGAACCGCTTTAGAAAATTATTATTTCCCCTTGCTATTGTATATGGTTGGGTAGTTTCCATACGAAATTTTTTATATGATAAACAGTGGCCCAACTTTACCAGTGTTTCTTATAAAAAACCTATTATATGTGTTGGAAATCTCTCTGTTGGAGGAACTGGAAAAACCCCAATGATTGAGTGGCTGGTTGCCCATTTAAAAGACACCCATGAGCTTGCAGTACTAAGCAGAGGGTATGGAAGAACAACAAGTGGTTATTTGCAGGTTGAGTCCAACTTAGATGCCTCTCAAACTGGTGATGAGCCTCTGCAGTTCAAACAAAAGTTCCCATCACTAAGGGTTGCTGTTTGTGAAGACAGGAAAACCGGTATTAACAATTTACTGCCACAGGCAGATATTATTTTATTAGATGATGCTTTCCAGCACAGGAAAGTAACCCCAGGTTTTTCTATTTTATTGACTGCTTTTGATGATTTATTCTTCGAGGATTATTTTTTACCAGCTGGAAATTTGCGAGAATCTAGAAAGGGCGCTGCTCGGGCAGATATAATGGTAGTCACCAAATGTCCTGATAAAGTTTCATATGCAAGATTGCAAGAAATTACATTTTTACTCAATCTATTGCCCCACCAAAAAGTATATTTTTCAAAAATAGGTTATGCAGACACTATTATTGGGGTTAGTGAGAGCTTGCCATTAGCGTATTTAAAAGATAAGCCTTTCACACTAGTTACAGGTATTGCCAATCCAGATCCTTTGGTACTGTTTTTAAATCAGCAGGGCTTTTCTTTTACCCACAAAAAGTATGCAGATCATCATCGTTTTTCTGCTCCTGAAATTTCTGAGTTAAAAAAAGATGATCTGATTATTACAACAGAGAAAGATTACATGAGATTGCAGGCTCCTCTTGGGAAATATGCACTGTATTATTTGCCCATAAAAACCATCATTTTAAATAAACAAGAAATGTTTTTAAAACAAACCATTGATAAGGCAATAGCGCTTATGGAAGGGTAGGGGTTTTATATTTTTCGCTCAATTTAAGCGTGTCGTGTATTTTTTCAAAAAATAGCTCTGGTTTAAATGGTTTTGGTATGATTTCGTTAAACCCAACCCTAAAAAACTCATCTAAATTTTCGTCTATAGTAACAGCTGTAAGGGCTATAATTGGAAGCTCTTTGTTAAATTCTCGTATCTTTTGTGTGGCCTCGCTTCCACTTATTCCTGGCATGTGTATGTCCATTAATACAATGTCAAAATCATTTTCTTTTACCAATTGTATAGCATCTGTTCCATTATCTGCTACTAGACACATCAACATGTTTTTCTCTAAGATTTTTTTGGTAATCATCTGATTTATTTTGTTGTCCTCAACAACTAATACATTTTTACCAACAAGATATTTTAGATCAATAAGTTTCTTTTTATCGGTTTTTGTTTGTTCTAATATTTCTTCATCTGAAATGTCAAGATCTAGATTAAACCAAAACTTTGATCCCTCTCCTAATTTACTTTCTAGATGAATTTTACTGTTCATTAATTCAAGTAAATTTTTCACAATAGATAGACCAAGTCCAGTACCCCCAAATTTTCTATTTATTTGAAGGGATCCTTGATTGAAGGTTTCAAAGATTGTTTTTTGTTTTTTCTTTGAAATTCCTACCCCGTTGTCTTCAATTTCGAAATTAAGCTTAATACTGTTGTTGAATTGGTCTATTTTCCTGACCCGAATGACAACTTCTCCATTTTGAGTAAATTTAACAGAGTTGCCAATAAGATTAATAAGGACTTGAGATAATTTTACGGGATCACCAGACAAGCTCTCAGGAATGCTGTCGTCATAATCAACTCTGAGGACTGTTTGTTTGTCATTAGAGGATTTTTTTAAGGCAATGAGTACATCATTAATTCTTTTTTTTAGATGAAATGATACTTTCTCAATTTCTACTTTTTTTGCTTCAAGTTTGTTAAGGTCTAGGATATTATTGATAAGCGATAGTAAATATTCTCCAGAAAACTTCAAAGAATCTAGATGCTCCCTTTGATGTTCTTTGGGGTTTTCCTCCATTAATAAGTGGGTGAGACCTGTTACAGCATAGAGGGGTGTTCTTAATTCGTGAGTGATGGTAGATAAAAATTGAGCCTTGGCTAAAGAGGCCTTTTCTGCCTTTTCTTTTGCTAATTGTAACTCTGTATTTTTGTCTTGAAGTAGCGTGTTTGCCTTGGCCCTTAGATTGTTATTTTTATAAAGCGATAAAGTAAGCAAAGAGAGTATTGCAATAATTGCAATACTAAGGCCATTTGTGATGACACTAAAATTATCAGATCCTTCTTTTTCTGAAGGTTCATTTTCAGAGGTCATGGTTTCTTTTTGGTTTGCTACAGCATTGGGTTGTGGGGTATTTATTTGAGAGAGTAAGCGGTTGTTTTTAGTTTGTAGCTCAGCTGTTTGTAAGGTATATGTTTCCAGCATGTTTTTTGCTTTGATATCCTCTCCTTGTATTTGAGCAATCGTTGCATTTATGTGGTAAATTTCAATTTTTAATTTAGTGTAGTTTTCATCCTCAATAATCCTCATGGCATCACTCAATGCCATTTTTGCTTGGGTCAAATAGGTTTTTTTAGCATCGTCTTCAAGGACAAGAAGCGCTTTTGCTTTGTATAATAAGGCAGAAGCCTCCTGGAAAGACATGGTCAATTCTCTATACTTGGTAAGCCCTGCATTTAAAAAATTGAGCGCTATTTTGGGCTTTTCTTTTTCAAATTCTAAAATTCCTCTACCCAATAAAATAGTTGATTTTCCTTTCTCATTGTTGCTCATACTATAAAGAGCATTTGCTTGTTTAAAATAATTTTCTGAATCAGAGAATTGCGCTAGTTTTGAGCTAATAAAACCCTGAAGAGATAGAGCGCTAGCTAGTTTCTCTGAGTCTTGTGAACTTTTTAAATTTGAGATGGCACTACTATTTAATTTGGCAGCCTTGTCATAACTTTCAAGATAATAATACAGTTGGGCACTGCTGAGTATGATTTGATGGCTATCCAATGAATCTTTTACCTGATCAATAAGTTCATTGGCTTTTTGGATGTTTTCTAAAGCAAGCTCATAATTTAGGGAGATTATTGCACTACAGGCCTCTTCTCTATATTGCTCAATGCGCATTGTAGAGTGTGGGGTAGTTGCCTTTTCTATATCTTGCTTTTGTGCAAATAGCCCAAAAGACGAGAAGAAAAGCGTAAAAACAACCACGATTTGTATGCAGAAGAAGCGTACTTTATTCATTCCAAAAATGTAGTTTGTCGGTAAATATAGTTATTTCCTCGATATTTTATACACCAAATCAATAATTCTTGAAGAATATCCAGTTTCATTATCATACCAGCCAATGATCTTTATCATTTTACCAATCACTGAGGTCATCTCTGAATCTAAAACGCAAGAGTGGGGGTTTCCTACAATATCAACAGATACAATTGGGTCTTTGGTGTATTGTAAAATACCTTTTAAAGATCCGTTTGCTGCATTTTCAAACAAACTATTAACTGCTTGTATGGAGGTTTCTCTTTTAACATTTATAGTGATATCACACAAAGATCCATTGGCAACAGGAACTCGTATACCACATCCTCCTATAACGGTATTTAAATCTGGAAAAAGTTTAGTGAGCGCTTTTGCAGCACCAGTTGTGGTAGGAACTATGGATTGTCCAGCTGCTCTGGCTCTTCTTAGATCTTTATGCGGTTGGTCATGCAGGCTTTGATCTGTGGTGTAGGAGTGTACTGTTGTTATGTATGCTTGTTGAATCTCAAATGCATCATGTATGAGTTTCAACATTGGGGCTGCATTATTTGTTGTGCAAGACGCGTTTGAAATAATGTGATCTTCTGGAGTTAACATACTGTCGTTTACTCCAGCTACAATCATTTTAATTTGGTCGTCTGTGGGTGGAACACAAAGGATTACTTTTTTAGCACCACTGCTAATATGTGTCTGCACGGCAGATTTTGTCTTGAATTTTCCGGTGGCCTCAATGACAATATCTACTCCTTGCCAGGGTATTTTTGAAATGGATGTTTGTGAATAAAATGGATATGTTCTCTGATCTACCTTGATGCTATCGGTGGTGTAAGCTACCTTTTTTTGGAGGACGCCATGGATGCTATCGTATTTTAAAAGATGGCTGAGTGTTTTGGTATCTGCTATATCGTTGATGGCAACAACTTCAATATCTGGGTGTTGCAATAACAATCTAAATACCCTTCTACCAATTCTGCCAAATCCATTGATACCAACTTTAATTACTGCCATAATGAATTAAGTGAGATGTTTCTGAGCCTTGTAGGAAGAACGTACAAGTGCACTACTCTCAACATGTCTGAAACCCATCTGTAAACCAATCTCCTCGTATTTTTTGAACTGCTCTGGTGTTATAAATTCTTTGACGGGTAAATGATTTTTTGAAGGTTGCAAGTATTGTCCAATGGTAAGTATATCAAGATTCACTCCTCTTAAATCCTTCATGGTTTGGATTACCTCTTCTTGTGTCTCACCCAAGCCAAGCATCATCCCACTCTTGGTGCGTTTTATACCGTTGTCTTTTAGGTATTTGAGGACCTCTAAACTTTTCTCATATTTAGCTTGGATGCGAACCTCGCGTGTCAAGCGTTTAACAGTCTCCATGTTGTGAGAAACCACCTCAGGCTTTACAGCAATGATGCGGTCTATGTTAATGGTGTTGCCTTGAAAATCTGGTATTAGTGTCTCTAGAGTAGTCTCTGGATTCATTCTACGGATTGCCTTTACAGTTTCTGCCCAAATTATTGAACCCATGTCTTTTAAATCATCACGATCTACTGAGGTAATTACAGCATGTTTGATCCCCATAATTTTTATGGATCTAGCCACTTTTTCTGGTTCGTCCCAATCTACATCTTCTGGTCTTCCTGTTTTAACACCACAAAAACCACATGAGCGTGTACAAATGTTTCCAAGGATCATAAATGTTGCAGTTCCTTCTGTCCAGCATTCTCCCATATTAGGGCAACTTCCAGAGGTACAAATTGTGTGCAGGTTATATTTGTCTACCAATCCTCTCAGGGCAGTGTATTTTTTACCTGTAGGTAACTTTACACGAAGCCATTTAGGTTTTGGAGTTCTTTGAGTAGGTGCTAAGGTTTCTGTGCTCATAGATTGCAAAGATACGGATACAAAATTAATAGTGAACTCTTTTTAAGACCTACATAAGTTAAAATAATCAGAAATATAAGATACAAGTTAGCCTATAAACTAGGTAAAATCAGGGTGGTTTAGCAAAATTTAAAAGTCATTTTCTTTTGTGATAATCTCTGCAAGTAATTTTTTTGCTCGTAATAACCTTACTTTAATATTACTCAGGGGCTCGCAGAGTTGTTTTGCTATTTCAATGTAGCTCATTTCTTGAAAATACCGTAACTGAATCACCTCTTGATAGGCAGGTTTTAATAGTTTGATGTCTCTCAAGAGTTGTGTTAAATTTTGCTTGGTAATTAAAACATCTTCTGGTGTTGGATTTGCATCGGGCATGCTTTTAAGTGTTGCGTCACTTGTTAAGTTTGCTTGGCTATGAAGGGGTGCATTTTTTTTTCTGGTCTTGTCAATTTGTATGTTTTTAGATATGGTAATAAGCCAGGTGCTAAACACATAGGTTTCTTTGTAGGAATGTATTTTATCAAATGCTTTTGCAAAGGTTTCAATGGTAATATCTTCTGCTTCAAATTCATTACCAACACGCTTTAGACAGAAACCATACACCTGATTCCAAAACCGATCTAACAAAAAATTATAGGCAGATTGCTTGCCTAATTTTGCATTAGCCACTTGAATATCAATACCTTTTTTGTCTGTTTCCACTCTTTCGTTTATGAATTCAAAATTTTATTAAAGATAGCCATTTGGTTTGCAATAAAAAACATACCCAAGGGCACAAAAATGCAATTAGAGTTTTAAAAATTTAAAATCAGCCTTTGTCTAAGATATTGGGGTAAAAATTAATTTTCTTCTTTTTTGCAGGTGTCAAATTGGTCTGGTGTTTTTCCACAAAAACCACATGCCTCTCCTTCTTTATTCAAAAAAGGATTTTGGCTTGCGCAGGTTCCTGCAAACTCTCCATCTTTTTTGGCCCATATTTTAATAGCAATACCAGCAAAGGCTAGAAGTAAAAGAACGATTGTTATAAGAAGTAATTCCATAAAGTGTAAAATAAGATAGTAAAAATACATGTTTTAGTGTTTAAAATGTGCAAAAAGGACAACGGTCTTTGTGATGGGTATGTGCTTGTTTTTTTTAATAGTTAAAAAATAATCACATAAATGCACATTCATGGGTACATTTTTAAAAAATAGGGGGGTGTAATTCAATAAAATCTATTTTGTTAGTATTTTTTTATAAAAAAAAGGGGGGTCTTTCTTGTAAAAATGTATTTTTGTGCTTTGAATTTTGAAATTTATAAAATAAACACCAAAAAAAGTAGCTTCTATGTCCACATTAAGATTTCATGCCATTAAAGAAACATTCAACCGTCCTTCAATCAAAGTGCAAGAACCCCAGAGGCGCTCTGCCATTTTTGGGTCAAGGGTATTTAACAATGCCGCCATGCGCCAATTTTTAACCAAAGATTCTTTCAAAAGCGTTCAAGACGCTGTTGTAAATGGCAGTAAAATTGATAGATCTGTTGCAGATCATATCTCAACTGGAATGAAAGAGTGGGCTATAGCAAAAGGAGCGACTCATTACACGCATTGGTTTCAGCCCTTAACGGGAACTACTGCAGAGAAGCATGATGCTTTTTTTGAAACTACTGAAGACGGAGCCATAGAGAAATTTGGAGGTGGTCAACTCGTTCAACAAGAACCAGATGCATCAAGTTTTCCAAACGGGGGTATCAGAAATACCTTTGAGGCTCGTGGATATACCGCTTGGGATCCTACCTCTCCAGCCTTTATTTACGGAACTACTCTTTGTATACCGACTGTGTTTGTGTCTTACACAGGAGAGGCCCTAGATAATAAAACACCTCTGTTAAGAGCGCTACAGACTATAGATACAGCAGCAACAGCTGTTGCAAAATATTTTGACAAAACAGTAACAAAGGTGAATCCGACTTTGGGTTGGGAGCAGGAATATTTCCTCATTGATAAGGCTTTGGCTAAGTCTAGACCCGATATTGACCTTACGGGCAGAACCTTGCTTGGTCACAGCTCTGCAAAGGGGCAACAACTAGATGATCATTATTTTGGTTCTATACCCAAGCGTGCCCTGGATTACATGCGTGATTTGGAGACAGAATGCATGTATTTGGGCATACCTGTTAAAACAAGACACAACGAAGTTGCTCCCAATCAATTTGAGTTGGCACCAATTTTTGAAGAAACAAATCTTGCAGTAGATCACAACTCTCTTTTAATGGATGTAATGAGCAGAGTTGCTGATAGACATAATTTTAAAGTGTTATTTCATGAAAAGCCTTTTGCAGGCATAAATGGAAGCGGGAAACACAACAATTGGTCTTTGGCTACCAACACAGGTGTTAATCTATTGAGTCCTGGGAGTACTCCAATGAAAAACCTACAGTTTCTGACCTTTTTTATAAATACCATTAAGGCAGTAAACGAGTATGAGGAGTTACTAAGAGCTGCTATTGCAAGCGCGAGTAATGATCACCGTTTGGGTGCCAATGAAGCTCCTCCAGCAATCATATCTGTTTTTATTGGAACTCAGTTGACAAACGTATTGGATGCTTTAGAGAAAGTGAAAAATGGAAAGTTATCTCCAGAAGATAAAACAGATTTAAAATTAAATGTAGTAGGTAAGATTCCTGAAATTTTATTAGACAATACAGACAGAAATAGAACTTCACCATTTGCCTTTACAGGAAACAAGTTTGAATTTAGAGCTGTAGGATCTACCGCCAACTGTGCAAAACCAATGACTGTCTTAAATGCAATTGTTGCCAAACAGTTGATGGAATTTAAAACACAAGTTGATGGGCTTATCAAGGGTAAAAAAATGAAGAAAGACGATGCTATATTCAATGTCCTTAGAGAATACATTAAAGACTCAAAGCGCATTCGTTTTGAAGGCGATGGTTATGGAGAAGCTTGGGAGATAGAGGCAAGTAAGCGTGGTTTGAGTAACAATAAAACAACTCCCTTAGCATTAAAAGAGCAAATTTCAAAAAAAACCATAGCACTTTATGAGGGTCTTGGCATTATGAATAAAATTGAAATTGAGGCTCGTCACGAAATTGAAGTTGAAGAATATGCAATGCATATTCAAATAGAGGCAAGAGTTTTAGGTGATATTGCAAGAAACCATGTCATACCCACGGCTATTAAATATCAAAATATACTTATAGAAAATGTACAGGGTTTTAAAGATATTTATGGTAAAGATTTCAAGAAGTATGGTAAAGAGCAGATGAATTTAATAGAGGCTATTAGTTCCCATATCGAGAATATCAATGGAGGTATTACAGAGATGATAAACGCTCGTAAAAAAGCCAATAAAATTGAAGATGCCCAAAAGCGTGCGGTTGCTTATTGTGACCAAATTAGACCTTATTTTGATCAAATTCGTTACCACTGTGATAAGTTAGAACTTTTGGTAGATGATGAGATTTGGCCATTGACAAAATATCGTGAATTATTATTTACTAGATAGCATATTGTCTATAAAATAGTCTAAAAGCCTGCATGAAAATGCGGGCTTTTTTCTTTACAATCAGGACGCCTTTGCATTGTTTTGGCCTTTTGTTATGCAATGAGTAATTTTAATTAAACCCTCTCTTTGATGTGCTTTTTTTAATCTGTATTTTTGTAAGTAGAAAATTCGATAATGAGTCAAGATATTTCAAAGAGATATGCCAAGCGCGGGGTGTCTGCATCAAAAGAAGATGTGCATAATGCTATCAAAAATGTGGATAAAGGATTGTTTCCTCAAGCATTCTGTAAAATTGTACCAGATCATTTAACCTCAGATAAAGATTATTGTTTGGTCATGCATGCAGATGGTGCGGGCACAAAATCGTCATTGGCATATATGTATTGGAAACAAACGGGCGATCTTTCTGTATGGAAGGGTATTGCACAAGATGCACTAATTATGAATATTGATGATCTTATTTGCGTAGGTGCTGTAGATAATATCATGTTATCCTCTACAATAGGGCGCAATAAAAACCTAATACCTGGAGAAGTTATATCTGCTATCATTAATGGTACACAAGAATTAATTGAAGACCTTGCTAAATTTGGTGTCACGATTCACCCTACGGGTGGAGAGACCGCAGATGTTGGTGATTTGGTGCGTACCATCATTGTAGATTCAACAGTAACTGCCAGAATCAAACGCAGTGATGTGATAGATAATAAAAACATCAGCCCTGGTGATGTTATTGTAGGGCTAGCTTCTTTTGGTCAAGCCACCTATGAAACCCAATACAATGGAGGCATGGGTAGCAATGGTCTTACCTCTGCTAGGCACGATGTTTTTTGTAAAGAATTGGCAACAAAGTACCCACAGAGTTACGACCATGCAGTGCCAGAAGATTTGGTCTACTCTGGGTCAAAAAAGTTAACAGACACTATAGAAGGGTCACCTATCAATGCTGGAAAGCTTGTGTTATCTCCAACAAGAACATATGCTCCAGTTATTAAAAAAATACTCCAAGAGTGTGACAAAAAACACCTACATGGTATGGTTCATTGCAGTGGAGGTGCACAAACAAAAATTTTACATTTTATAGATAAGTTACATATTATAAAGGATGCTCTTTTTCAGGCGCCACCTTTGTTTGAATTAATTCAACAAGAAAGCGGAACCCACTGGAAAGAAATGTACCAGGTTTTTAACATGGGCCACAGAATGGAATTGTATGTAGATCAAAAGATTGCCTCACAGATTATTAACATTTCAGAATCATTTAACATTCCTGCTCAAATTATAGGGAGGGTAGAGGCCTCTCCAGAAAAAAAACTGACTATAAAGAGTACCTACGGAACCTTTGAATACTAAAAATATTCTCTGTTTTTGTTGTAAATTTACCAGAACTAATCTTTTATGCTAGAAAAACTTCAAATAGTAAAAAATCGTTTTGATGAGGTGAGTGATCTGATCATCCAGCCTAATATTATAAGTGATCAAAAGCAATATGTTCAGCTCAACAAAGAATACAAAGAGTTGAATGCACTTATGAAAAAGCGAGAGCTATACATTATTGCCAACAATGATATACAAGAGGCAGAAGAGATTCTAGCAGATGGTAGTGATGCAGATATGGTTGAGATGGCCAAAATGCAATTAGATGAGGCAAAATCAAATATTGAAGTTCTTGAAGAAGAAATTAAGTACATGTTAATCCCAAAAGACCCAGAAGATGCAAAAAATGCTGTAATGGAGATTAAGGCAGGAACTGGTGGAGATGAAGCAAGTATTTTTGCAGGAGATTTGCATAGGATGTATACTAAGTATTGTGAGGGCAAAGGTTGGAAAACAAGTGTAGTTGATTTTAGCGAGGGCACCTCTGGTGGATACAAAGCCATTCAATTAGAAATCACCGGAGATGATGTCTATGGTACTTTAAAATTTGAAGCCGGAGTACACCGTGTCCAACGGGTACCCCAAACAGAAACTCAGGGTCGTGTTCACACAAGCGCAGCCACTGTAATGGTGTTTCCAGAGGCAGAAGAGTTTGATGTACAAATAGAAATGAAGGATGTTAGGATTGATTATTTTTGTTCTTCAGGTCCTGGCGGGCAATCTGTAAATACAACTTACTCTGCTGTAAGACTTACCCATACACCAACAGGCTTGGTGGCACAATGTCAAGATCAAAAATCTCAGCACAAAAATAAAGAGAAAGCATTTAAGGTGTTGCGTTCTAGATTGTACGATTTAGAACTTGCCAAAAAAAATGCAGAAGATGCTCTAAAGCGTGGCTCTCAAGTAACAAGTGGTGATAGGAGTGCCAAAATACGCACGTATAATTACTCTCAAGGACGTGTTACCGATCATAGAATAAATTTAACACTGTATGATTTGAATAACATTATAGATGGAGACATTCAAAAAATAATTGATGAATTACAACTGGTAGATAACACAGAGCGCCTAA
>Ga0206125_10001793_pt1 | contig 24162 bp, 20 predicted proteins | sample Helgoland_Spring_4_FD_148598 | JGI IMG/M metagenome (GOLD analysis project Ga0206125, IMG submission 148598) | Pelagic subsurface seawater microbial communities from Kabeltonne, Helgoland, North Sea - Helgoland_Spring_Bloom_20160331_1 | ecosystem: Environmental > Aquatic > Marine > Epipelagic ... | reverse complement strand
TTGAGGTTACCGCCAGCGCCGAACAGATACCGAGCATCTGTAGGGCGATGGGGTTATTGTTGGCTACGGGTTCGAGCAACGTGTCTTTAATTTTTGACATGGATTAGGCCTCCCCTGATTTCAAGTAGCTGATAAGCGGCTGAAAGCCCTGCTCGCCAAGCCAGTATTTAATCAGCTTGTCGACACCGCGGGTGGTCAATGTGGCACCGGCAAGACCGTCGATCTGCGACTCAGACCCCGCTCTTTCAGTATCCACTCGGCCTTTAATCACGCTGAGTACCAGATCACCCTGGTTGTAGGCTTGCTTGCCAACCCAACTGGTTTTCCAGTTTGGGTTGTCGATTTCGCCACCCAGACCTGGAGTCTCAGCATGTTCATAAAAGCCAATCCCGGCGACCGTCTGCAGGTCTGACTCAAGAGCCAGAAATCCATACATGGTTGACCACAGGCCGTAACCTTTAATTGGCAGAATGAGTTTTTCGATACCCTGCTCGCCTTCTACTATATAGACGCTGGAGTATTTGGCGCGACGCTTGATCTTGGCGATATCTTCGTCACCAGTCAGTTCAACTGAGAGCGCAGGATCTTTCGACGCTTTTCGCTGATCGTAAGTCGCCACATCAACCGCATCGGTAAAGCGACCGGTTTCCATATCGACAATACGCGTGGTGATCTGCTCAAACTGAGTCTCAACATCAACACCAGCTTGCAGCAATCCCGCCGAGGCAAGGATATTGGTTTTAAGGTCGAGTAGTTTATTGGCCTGTTGCGCAGGACGCAGCATCACTGCGGCAGTGGATACCACAATCGCGCAGACTACACAGAGCAGTGCTGCAACGCCAAAGGTTTTCTTAATAGAGTCATTAGCCACGGGCAAGTCTCCTTTTGATATTTGCTTGAACCACTACGTGATCGATCAGCGGCGCAAATAGATTGGCAAACAGAATCGCCAGCATCATGCCCTCTGGGAATGCGGGGTTAACCACACGAATCAGAATAACCATCACACCAATCAGTATGCCGTACCACAGCTTACCGGTGTTGGTCATCGAAGCTGATACGGGGTCAGTGGCCATAAAGATTGCACCAAAGGCAAAACCACCGATTACCCAGTGCCAGTAGAATGGCAGAGCAAACATGGGATTAGTTGATTCAATGCTGTTAAACAGTAGTGAGAGCAGTGCTGAGCCTAGCAGTACACCGGCAATAATTCTCCAGGAAGCGATCTTCATCACCAGCAGCATTGCTGCACCGATAAGGATAGCTAGGGTTGAAGTCTCACCAATTGAGCCGTGGATAGTACCGACAAAGGCCTGCATCCAGCTAGTGCCCTGCTCTAGCGCAGCAACGCCAGCAGTGGCAGCGACAGACAGCATGGTTGCGCCGGTGTAGCCATCGACAGCAGTCCATACCATATCGCCAGACATATAGGCTGGGTAGGCAAAGTAGAGGAATGCGCGACCGGTCAGTGCTGGGTTAAGGAAGTTTTTGCCAGTACCGCCAAACACTTCTTTACCGATCACAATACCAAAGGTGATACCGACAGCGACCATCCACAGCGGCAGATCCGGAGGACAGCAGAGGGCGAAGAGTACCGAGGTAACAAAGAAACCTTCGTTAACTTCGTGGCCGCGAACACTGGCGAACAGTACTTCCCAGAATCCACCAACAATAAAAGTAACCATATAAATAGGTACAAAGTAGGCAGCACCGTGAACCATATTGTCCCAGATACAGGTTGGGTCATAACCGGCGAGCATATTGATAAACAGACCGCGCAGACCTTCCTGCGAGACCATGCCCATCTCAGCCATAATCGTGTTGGCCTGAAAACCGACATTCCACATACCGAAGAACATGGTTGGGAAAGTTGCTAGCCAAACGGTGATCATCACGCGCTTAAGATCGATCGCATCGCGAACATGGGAACTGTTTTTGGTCACATCTGCAGGCTTAAACAGGCCTGTATCAATGGCTTCGTAGAGGGCATACATCTTTTCCCACTTACCGCCTTTGTGAAAATGTGGCTCTACTTTATCTAGAAGATTGCGAATCATCGTCTTAGCCCTCCTTCTCGATTCTGGTCAAATTATCACGCAGGATCGAGCCGTACTCGTATTTACCCACACAGACATAGGTGTACAGGCCAACGTCGTCTTCGTCCAACTCCAGGCAGCCAAGCTTCTGGGCCATATCTGTATCGCCAACGATCAGTGAACGCAGCAATTGAATAGGCAGGATATCCAGAGCAGTGACTTTCTCATAACCACCGACCGGAACCATAGCGCGCTCGCTACCGTTGGTGCTGGAGGTCATATTGAACAATTTCTTGGTCAATGAGGAGATATAGATAGGCAGTGATGAATGGTTGTTCACACCGGGGCGCAAGTAGTGCAGCAAGGTGCGCTCACGTCCCTCGCGGATCACAGATACCTGACTGTGGTAGCGGCCGAGGAATGCAAATACACCAGCGGCCTTGCGGCCGGAGAGAACTGAACCGGAAATTACGCGGTTCTCATCGTTGTTTAATTCGCCAATCACTAACTGATTGAGGTTTGCACCCAGTCTTGTCTTAAGCAGACGCGGTTTATTTACCTGTGGTCCACCCAGAGCAACTACGCGGCTGTCGTCGACCACACCAGTGGTAAACAGCGAACCAAACGCAATCACATCCTGATAGCCAATCGTCCAGACAGATTTGTCGACATTGACTGGATCAATATGGTGAATATGGGTACCGGCGAGACCTGCGGGGTGCGGGCCAGAGAAAATATGTCCCTGAACGCCATCGAGATCGGCACCGGGAACCATTGTATTGGGTGCAGCACAAAGATGCACCGGGCCGTCAGTCAGACGGGTCAACAGCTTTAAGCCATTGGCAAAGTCTTCACTGCGCTGGGCAATAATAACTTCCGGATCAGCCGCCAGTGGATTGGTATCCATAGCGGTAACAAAAATTGATGCCGGCGTCGCCTCTGGGGCTGGCACCTTGGCATAGGGGCGAGTACGCAGAGCGACCCACTGCCCAGAGTTAACCAGGTTTTCAACCACAGCACTGCGCTCTAGCGCGGCGAGCTGATCTGGCTGATAGCTGGCAAACTGTTCTTTTTCGCTGCCGTCAACATCAATCACTAGGGATTGAAACACTCGACGTTCGCCGCGGTTAACCGCAACCACGACACCTGATGCAGGAGCGGTGTACTTAACCCCAGCGGTTTTTTTATCAGTAAACAGTAGTTGACCCAATGCAACGCGATCCCCTTCGCGCACGGCCATGGTTGGCTTCATACCTGGGTAGTCAGAACCGACTACCGCAACCTGGCTTATCACTGGGCCATCGTGAATAACCTGCTCTGGTTTCCCAGCTATGGGCAGGTCCAATCCGCGACGGATTTTTATCATAGGAAATACCTAATACTCAATAATTAACGTTTGGGTTGCACAACTAACAGGAACCTCGATCTGAACAGTCTGTGTTCAGACGTTGAGCCCTTTTAGTTTTTGTGTCGACACACAGATGACGTGTTATTTTCACCGAAAAAGATCGGGCGGCATTATAAAGGTCTAGGGCCGTTGATTCCAGTTTAAAAAGGGGTAGAAAAGCTAAAGTTTTCAATATCAGATGCAAATAATCTTGGCGGATGGGATTTACTGGAAATAATCTGTTTTATAAGTGCTTTTATTAACTGAAGTGACTTGCGGATATCTGAAACCCAGAGCAAAAAAATACCCGCAGGCTGCTCTCTAAACCGGCGGGTATTTTTACAGCTTAAAAGCTAGACCTGATTTAACAGGACATCCTGCTCTGCGCGCTTTACTGTAGCGCCATTCTTTGTACTCTCATCTAATAAGCTCTGTCTGGGATAGCTGGGCCAGATAACTCCGGCAAATTTCTCTAGACAGCGCACGACCTGACAGCTGTAGCCAAACTCATTGTCATACCAGCAGTAGAGAACACAGCTTTTGCCATCGACAATCGTCGCCTGGGAATCCAGCACACAGGCCTGACGGGAGCCGACAAAGTCAGTTGAGACCGCCTCGGTAGAGATGGTGTAGCCAATCTGCTGCTGCAACTCTGAATGCAGCGCCTTCTGGCGCATAAACTCATTGAGCTCATCGACACTGGTCTCGCGACCCAGCTGCAAATTGAGAATCGCCATGGAAACATTCGGTGTCGGCACGCGAATCGCATTGCCGGTCAGTTTGCCCTTTAACTCGGGAATCGCCTTGGCTACCGCCTTGGCAGCTCCGGTTGAAGTCAGCACCATATTTAACGCCGCACTGCGACCGCGGCGATCACCGCTATGATAGTTGTCGATCAGGTTCTGGTCATTGGTGTAGGCATGAACAGTTTCAACATGGCCGCTGGTGACACCGTATTCATCGAGCAGACATTTTAAGACCGGCACAATGGCGTTGGTGGTGCAGGAAGCCGCAGAGATAATTTTGCGCTCCGGGGTGATTTCAGCGTGATTGACACCGTAGACAATATTTGGAATATCATCTCCGGCCGGTGCTGTCAGCAGGACTTTTGCCGCACCGGGACGCAGATGGCCACCGAGGCCGGCGTTATCTTTCCAGACACCGGTGTTATCGACAATCAGCGCATTGTTGATGCCGTATTCAGTGTAATCAATCTCTTCGGGCGAGTTGGCGTAGATCACCTTGACCGGATTGCCGTTGATTACCAATGTATTTTCATTCTCGAGCACGCGAATAGTACCTTTAAAGGAACCATGCACCGAGTCGCGCCGCAAAAGAGCTGCGCGCTTTTCCAGATCGTGATCATTTTTGCTCTTGCGAATAACGATAGCGCGCAGGCGCAACACATCACCACCACCGGCTTTGTCCACCAGAATACGTGCGACCAGACGGCCTATCCTTCCAAAACCATAAAGCACCACATCCTGAGGCTGGGGCAGCGGTTTGATATCCGAGCCAATAATATCTTGCAGCTCATCCCGAACAAATTCCTCGATACTGCGGCCGTTGCCAATACTCTGATATTTCACGACCATTTTACCCAGATCCAGATGGGCGGGACCCAGCTGCAGTTTGGCGATAGCTTCAATCATTGGCGACGAGTCAAACTCGGACAGTTCATTTTGCTCGACCTGGCGCACTCTGCGGTGTGCCTTCATCAAGTCGATGACCGACTTGTTTACCATACTGCTGCCATACATATAGGTTGAGACATTGCGCTCGCGATAGAGTTTGCCAATAATCGGGATCATGCCTTCAGCAAGCGCTTCACGCTGCTTCCAGTCTTTGAAAAAATCTTTGGGTGTGGGGCGATTTTCTTCTGTCACTATGAGGGGTCCTTTTTTCCATTTTAAGAAATCATATAAATCCTAAGTCACGCCCAATAAGTATAGACATTGAAAGCAGGCTTTCTGATTAACTTCAGCGCATTGAGAATATTCCTATTATCGATAGTCCCAGCCGAGTAAAATGCCCACGTTTAAATATCCGCTGCTCGATGGCGGATACAAGCGCAAAACTTAAAATGCAGGTTTTATGACAGTTCTCAATCTCAATACAGCCGCTCAACCAGGGGATAAGAATCACTGGGGCGAGCTTCAAGCCGCCGGTCGCGCACTGGCTATAGCCGAGGCTGCCCTTCAGCACGATGGTCTCAGTGTTCTGATTACCGAAACTGCCCGTGAGGCAGCGGCACAGAGCAGAACCCTAAAATTTTTTAGCGCCGAGCAGAACCTGCAAATTTTAAGTTTCCCCGACTGGGAGACCCTGCCCTACGATATCTTCTCACCCCACCAGGACATTATCTCGGCGCGAGTGCAAACCCTGGCCAACCTGCCCAATGCCAAACAGGCGCTATTAATAGTACCGCTGCCAACCCTGCTGCACCGGCTGGCACCTAGCGAGTTTATCGCCTCGCGAACCTTCTCCTATCAAGTCGGTGAAGACCTGGATCGCGACAAGCTCAAAGACCAGCTGTCGAAAGCTGGCTATAAGCGCGTGGACACGGTCTATGAGCACGGTGAATACGCCTTTCGCGGATCACTGATCGATATCTTCCCAATGGGTGAAAAACAGCCCCTGCGGATTGATCTACTCGACGATGAAATTGAAACACTGCGGCTGTTTGATGCCGAGTCCCAACGCACCTCGGAAAATGTCTCGCAAATCCAGTTGCTGCCGGCAAGGGAATTTCCCCTCGACAAACAGGCAACCAATCTTTTCCTCAATAACTGGCATGATAACTTTGATACTGATGCCGGGAAGTGTCCGGTCTACCGGGATATCAATGATGGCATTGCCCCTCAGGGCATCGAGTACTATTTAAGCCTGTTCTTTGAGCAGACCGCCACCCTCTTCGACTATCTGCCGGAAAATACCCAGCTATTCAGCCATGTGGGTATAGAGCAGGCCGCAGAGACTTTTTGGCAGGATGCCAAGGCCCGTTACACTGAATACGGCGTCGATCCCACGCGCCCTATTCTGCCGCCTAAACAGCTCTTTCTGGCGGTCGATGAAGTCTTTCAGCAGATTAAAAAATTACCCCGCACCGAGATTGATAGACAGAGCGTTGCCCCTAAAGTCGGCAGTCAAAATATCAATCTGCGCGCCGTTCCCGATATCGCCGTCAATGCCAAATTGAGCAATCCAATGTCGAAGCTCGAAGAGTTTCTGCAGAGCTTTAATGGCCGAGTTTTGTTCTGTGCAGAGTCTGCCGGGCGCCGTGAAGTACTAGCCGGCATGCTAAAGAAGATTGATCTGGTCACCAGCGAAGTACAGCACTGGCAAGAATTCCTCGACAGCGACGACCAATACGCAATCACCACCTATCCGATCGACCAGGGTGTCTACTGCCCAGAGCAGGGAATCTGCCTGATTACCGAAGGCGAATTATTTGGCCAGCAGGTTATGCAGCGCCGCCGTCGCTCCAAGGCATCCGAGTCGCCAGATTATATTTTCAAAAGTCTCGCCGAACTCGAGCACGGCGCTCCGGTGGTGCATATGGATCACGGGGTTGGTCGCTACCAGGGCCTGGTGACCCTGGATATGGATAAATCTCCCCAGGAGTTTTTGATGCTGGTCTATGCCAACGATGCAAAACTCTATGTACCGGTCTCCTCACTGCATTTAATCAGCCGCTTTGGCAGCGGCGATCAATCCATGGCCCCACTGCATAAACTCGGCAGTGATAAATGGGTTAAGGCAAAGGAGAAAGCCGTTAAACAGGTGCGCGATACCGCTGCCGAACTGCTCGATATCTATGCTCGGCGGGCGGCTAAAATAGGCTTTGCCTGCGCGGATAACGAAGAGGACTACAGAAAATTCAGCAGCGATTTCCCGTTTGAGGAAACCGGCGATCAGTACGAGGCCATCGAAGCAGTGCGCCGCGATCTGCTCAGCCCGCAGCCGATGGATCGTCTGGTCTGTGGTGATGTTGGCTTTGGTAAAACTGAAGTGGCGATGCGCGCGGCCTTTACCGCGGTCGCCAGCGGCAAACAGGTTGTGGTGCTAGTACCAACCACCCTGCTGGCTCATCAACATTTGCAAAACTTCCGCGACCGCTTTGCCAACTGGCCGGTAGTCGTTGAAGAGCTATCGCGCTTCCGCACAGCTCAGGAGCAGGATCAGGTGATTGCCGATGCCGAGAATGGCAAGGTGGATATCCTTATCAGCACCCATAAATTACTCCATGCCAAAATCGACTTTAGACGACTCGGCCTGCTGATTATTGATGAAGAACACCGCTTTGGTGTGCGCCAGAAAGACAAGATCAAATCCCTGCGCACCTCGGTGGATATTCTCGCCATGACCGCCACCCCTATTCCACGCACCCTGAATATGTCGATGCATGCGGTTCGCGATCTGTCGATAATCGCCACACCCCCGGCGCGCCGCCTGTCGGTAAAAACCTTTATTCGCCAGCAGGAAGATCGGGTTACTCGCGAGGCCATACTTCGTGAGATTTTGCGCGGTGGTCAGGTCTACTTCCTGCACAATGATGTGAAAAATATTCAGCGTATTGCCGATGAACTGCAACAGCTGGTGCCCGAGGCGCGAATTAATGTTGCCCACGGGCAGATGCGTGAGCGCCAACTGGAACAGGTGATGTCAGATTTCTATCACCAGCGTTTTAATGTCTTGGTGTGCACAACCATTATTGAAACCGGCATCGATATTCCCAGTGCCAATACCATTCTTATCGAGCGCGCCGACAAATTTGGCCTGGCACAACTGCACCAGCTGCGCGGTCGTGTCGGTCGCTCTCATCATCAGGCCTACGCCTATCTGCTGACACCCCATCCCAAAGCGATGACTGAGGATTCCAAAAAACGTCTCGACGCTATCTCTGCGGCAGATCATTTGGGTTCCGGCTTTACCCTGGCGACCAACGATCTGGAAATTCGTGGTGCCGGAGAACTGCTCGGCGAGGAACAGAGCGGCCATATTCAGGCGATCGGTTTTACCCTGTATATGGAAATGCTCGAGCGCGCGGTTAAGACAATCAAGGAAGGTAAGCAGCCAGAACTGGGTGCCGGATTGGATCAGGGTATAGAGGTTAACCTGCATCTGCCAGCCCTGATACCGGATGACTACCTGCCAGATGTCAATATGCGCCTGACGCTCTACAAGCGTCTGGCCAACTGCGAGACCGACAGACAGCTCCATGAACTGCAGGTTGAAATGATCGACCGCTTCGGCCTGTTACCCGATCCGGTCAAAACCCTGTTTGAACTGGCCAAGCTGCGCCAGACTGGCGAGCAGCTCGGACTGTTAAAAATTGAAGCCGGACCCAATGGTGGCCGACTGAAATTCAGTTCCGGCACCAGTGTTGAGCCGATGACCATTATCCAAATGGTACAGGCACATCCGGGCATTTTCCGCTTGCAAAACAATGATCAACTGAGTTTCACTATGCCTATGGAAAGCGCGGCAGAACGTGTTGACGGGGTAAGCGAAATTCTCAGTCAGTTACTGCCGCAATCAGCTGAATAAATAGCATTCAATATGCATTAAAAGCATAGCTGTAAAGGAATAAGCACAAGTATGAACAAGCCAGGTATAAATAGAGATTATCAACAGAATCCTCCGCGGCGCGCAAAGTGCCTGTGGAATCTTGCCTGCGCCATGCTCGGCTCAACAGTCGCTATCAACCCAACTATTGCCGAAGAGAACAATGATCCTCAGCTACTCTCCTGGTATCAGGTGGAAGTGGTTATCTTTACCCAGCAGGGATACGACGGCAGTGAAAAGCCACCGCGTAAATACAGCCTCGACTTTCCGGACAATATTTTGCAGCTGGTCGACACTGACTATATTGGCCATAACTATCCGCTAATTGACTTTAACGCCCCGGAGCCTGAGCGCGCCATACCGGTGGTTGAGGTTGAAGATCCTGCACTGGCTTTTGCCACTGCCGCTTTTGGCGCTGAAGTTAGCGAGCCTGAACCACTGCTAACCCCTCTTCTTGCCAATATTGCGACTAACAACCCCAACCTAATGTCTGCGGCGCAATCTATTGAGCTCTCTAATGAGCCCTCTATTGAGAAAGGGGCAGAACCAGAACCCGTTTATATTCCGGAATATGAGAAGCCCTTTATAAAACTGGATCGGGAATTACGTGACCTTAATGACAGTGCCAGAGCTCTGGATCGTCGCGCAAAATACAATGTGGTCTTTCACGAAGCCTGGCGTTTTGGCGCCGATAATAATGCCGCTGATCCCTGGGTGATTATCCAAGCCGGCAAGCAGTTCGACGATCGCTTCGAAATCGAAGGTAGCCTGCGCTTCTACAAATCACGCTTTCTGCATTTTCAATCTGATCTGTGGCTGGCAAACTTTGCAGATAGTTCTACAAAACCAACACAATGGATTGAGCTGCCGGCCTTTCCCTCTATCCCGGAACCCAGCCTAAGCGATGGCCAGGAAAACCTGAAAAGTCTGGAAGTATCGATAGATGAAGCGGATCTGGAGAATTTCTTTGTTGGCACTGCGACAAGCGAAATCATAGAGGTTGAACAAGAAGAGACTAATCAAGAAGAGCTCGTGCAAGCAACCCGCTATCCGCTTTCAAGCCTATGGGTCTTTGACCAATCTAAGCGCCTGGAAGAACAGCAGAGCTATTATCTCGACCACCCGAAAATGGGTATATTGGTTATAATCAAACCCCACGAAGTCGAGATAACCAATCCTCTAGAAGAGGAATTGGAACCCACCAGCAGCACGCAAACTGCAAGCAATTAAAGCTTAATTTACTAGAAGCGCCTGCGGCCCATTAGGCGCGGCCTGTGGCCCATTAAGCGCCTGTGGCCCATAAAAAGCTTGGTCCACAAAGATTAACGCCCCCGGGTTAAAACCCAGCTCACCAACCCGCTTTATAAAGTGCTCGCGCAACTCAGGATCAATGGTTGGAGTTCTCGCCAACAGCCAGAGATAGTCGGTACTATTACCGGCAACAAAGGCGTATTGATAATCCAGCTTATCCATTTCAAAAATAATATACGAGCCGTAAAAGGGACCGAAAAATGAAACCTTTAAATGCCCGCGCTGCTCATCGTCAATAAAATAGGCCCTACCCTCCGCTTCCTGCCAGGCAGCCTCTTGCATTGAATAGCCACGGTTGATCACCCTGATCCCACCATCTTCGCGAATTGAATAATCTGCCGTCACATTGCTAAGCCCGCGCTCAAAAGAGTGGTCGAGGCGCGCCACCTCATACCAGCGACCCAGATAGCGCTGCTTATCAAAACCATCAATAGCCACCACCCCTTGCGGCGAACCCAGACAGCCAGTGAGTAGAATAGTGCATAGAGCGGGAACTGATAGTGAAAGTAAGACCTTGAGCAAAACACAAACCTCGATAAATAATAAGGCCGGAATTATAGAGCAAAGCTCTACCCGGGAAAGAATTAACTCAAGAGCATTTAAACTCTCGCTAGTGCTTCCAGATCAGATTGGCAAAATATCGAAAATCCGTGGATAAGGCCGGTTCATCAGCCACATCTGACTGCCAGAGCCTGTCCATTATCCAGATTGCAAAGCCGGCAAACAGAACATGGGGATTGAGATAAGTAATAATACTATTAAGCAACAATATACCCAGAGGTGCAGCCATCAGCAGGCAAAACAGTGACAGGTAGTTGCCAAATAATTGACGGTTAAGGGGCTTGGAAAATAATCTGGATAGCGCTGAAAAAGAAACCAGGGAGCCCCGTGAATCAGCTGCATCCGCCTTGCTCTCAGCACCAACATCAATAGCAGCACTGCCCTTGCGCACTAACAGATAGACAATCAACACCAGGCCAACAAACGGCAACCAGCTATTGGCAGAATCGCTAAGCATAATAACAATGTTTTTCTGCACCAGTGCTGGTGCGGCGAATGAATAGAGCAGCATATCCTCAGACAGTAACCAGTAGCCAAAAAAGTAACCCAGAGATAATAAGCGCATCAGATTACTGTAGAAACCGGTAAAAACAATCACCGAAATCAAACAGCAGTATCCGAGCAGAGCCACATAGCTGACCTCTTCAAGCAGCCACCAGCCAGCGGTCGCAGTGATAATCAGCAGCGGCGCACCGACACAGAAAACCACATCGGCGAGCAAATAGAGATTGATATACAGACTGTGCAGAATTCGTGCCGCAATAGCCTGATACCTAACCAGAGATCCAATCAGGTAAATTCCGACACCAGTGGTCGAGCACCACTGTTTAATATTTAGCTGTGTGGCCTTTAAGGGCGGAGAAAATGAAAGTGCCACCAGCAGCAAAATAGCCCATGCCTGACTGTATATCGAAGTGGTGAATAAACCGAGAAGATTACCAAACAGATAGTCGCAAACCACGATGCCGAGCAGAAACCAGGCATTGACCACAATCAGTACTAGTAACGCACGCACTAGGGTTTGGATCATTTGCGACACCCAGTGCCGCGAGCGGGGAAACAGCCTTGAGCAGAACAAAAGCCCTGAGCGGAATAACAGCCTTGAGCGGAACAAAAGCCCTGAGCGAAACAAAAGCCCTGAGCGAAACAAAAGCCCTGAGCCAAAAAAAGGCAGGCGTCTACCTGCTTAAAAAAATTCGTCAAATCCATGACATGATCTCCTTATCCTGCACCTAAATCATTTAGGCCTATGCAATCCCTCTTTCATCCCTGTTGTTATTTAGCTCCTTTAAAACTGTAGCCAATCTTTGCCGACTATTCCATATTTTATCTGTGCCGCTAGTGCCGCCTACTGCTGCTTTTCCACAGCATTCAGATTGCCGCTGAGCTCAATGCCATTGGGCACTTGCAATGTGGATGTCGGGAAGGCGATCTCGGCCTGGTTGGCTTCAATAATAGCCGCGACTTTTAACAGCACATCCTGTTTGATCACATGATACTCAGCCCAGTCGGTGGTCTTGGTAAACACATAGATAAAAAAGTCCAGCGAGCTGGCGGCAAACTTATTGAAGTTGACCATCATAATTAAATTGGTATCGATCGCCGGGTGCTCGCTCAACATGGTTTTTACCTGATCGGCAATGGCATCCATCTTGTGCAGGTCGTCGTAGCGAATACCCAGGGTTTCATAGATTCGGCGGTTGCTCATCCGCGAGGGGTTCTCCACGGAAATATTGGCGAACACCGCATTGGGAATATACAGCGGGCGCTTATCAAAGGTGCGAATCCGAGTCAGTCGCCAGCCGATATCTTCAACTGTGCCTTCAATTTCTTTATCCGGTGAGCGCACCCAGTCACCCACAGAGAATGGGCGATCCAGATAGATCATCAGGCCGCCAAAGAAATTTGCCAGCAGGTCTTTTGCGGCAAAACCCATAGCGATACCGCCAATGCCACCAAAGGCCAGTAACCCAGAGATACTGTAGCCAAACAGCTGCATAGCAATCAGCACCGCAGTAATAATCACCGCCGCGCGCAACAGCTTACCAACGGCGCGAACCGTGGTTGCATCCAGTGGCTTGGAGATATAGTCGGGATGAACCAGATTGCGTTCGGCACGCCTGATAAAGTTGGTTAAGAATAGCGAGCCGAGGAAGATCAAGGCAATGCGATTGATCGGATCCACCAGCGCATAGAGACCGGAGTCCATCTTTTGCGCGGCAATACCGGCGGCAAAGTTAATACCCAGAATCCACACCAGCCAAATCAGTGGCTTGCGGCACGCCTCAATTAAGGCATCGTCCCAGACCGTCAGGGTTTTTGCGGTGTGCACTTCAAGTCTATCGATAATCCGATTGACCAGATAACCAAGACTTAGAGCGACAACCACAATCAGAAAAAGCTCAAGCATCCATAGATATTGCTCACCTGTTAAATTGACCAACCAGCTTTCTACTTTGCCCATTACGCGACCTATTGTTTAACCTGTTATTGATTACTTATAATTTTTTAAGACGCGCTATGGTATCAACTCTTCGCGCATCATTCTCTAGTTCTAGCCAGGGGGTAGATTTTGTTCTCAGCATAGCGCCTATTCTTTTACTGCCAGAAATTTTCTCTGCGTCCATATAGTCCAAAACCTCAAGCGCCCCACTGCGATCATTACAGACCAAAATCATATCGCAACCAGCCTGCAGGGCAAGCTCAGCCTTGCGCTGATAGCCACCGGCCACATCGGCACCCTTCATGGCCAGATCATCGCTGAAGATCACGCCGCTAAAGCCGAGTTTGTCGCGGAGAATCTCGCGCAACCAAAAAGGTGAAAAGCCCACCGAGTCCGGGTCAATCGCAGGAAAGGTTATATGCGCTGGCATAATGCCACCCAGCGCCGGACAGAGTGCGACAAAGGGCCGCAGATCGTGTTCCCAAAGCTGCTGCCAGTCACGCTGATCGACTGGTGCCTCGAGATGGCTGTCGGCAAAAATACCGCCATGGCCGGGAAAGTGCTTGCCAGTCGCCGCCATTCCGGCTTCGTTCATACCCTGAATAAACGCAGCTGCGACATCTATAACCAGCTGCGGCTGATCAGAAAATGCCCTGTCGCCAATAATGCTGCTGGTATCGCGATCCACATCCAGTACCGGGGCAAAGCTGATATCCAGCCCGCAGGCAATCACTTCAGCAGCCATCAACCAGCCTGTATCGCGACTTAGAGCCAGCCCGGCCTCTCTATCCTTTAAACAGAGATCACCCAACTGTTGCATGGCAGGCAGTGGACTAAACCCCTCGCGGAATCTACGCACCCGACCGCCCTCCTGGTCAACCGCAATCAACAGATGTGCGGCTACCGCTCTTATCTGCGCCACCAGCGCCGCAACCTGCTCGCGGCTCTGCACATTGCGGGCAAACAGGATAACCCCGCCCACCTGGGGGTTTTGCAGTAGTTCCACTTCATCCTCAGCCAACACTGTGCCAGCCAAGTCGAGCATTAGTCGTCCGTGTAATTTATTGGGCATCTATAGTTTCCAGAGACAGGTTTGAGTACCGGGTTAATTATCAAACAAAAAGCTGTTGGCTAAAAAGTTTCGTCAGTTTTTAGACAAGTTTATTCTTTCACAAAGCCGCGCTATTCCATAAAGAAATTTTACCTGAAAAACGCTTATCTAAAGTTAAAAATTATCCTTTTATTTTCCAATTGGTTAGCAGTAATAGTTCAACCAGAGCATTTGCTTATTCTCGCAACTGGATAATCAAAAGCAAAAATCAGCGCCATGCAGGCTGAGCAATAAAGTGATATTTTCGGTTTCGAAGAAGGAGGTGAAAGATGGGTAAAAGTGTTCCTACTATCAATCAGTGGTACCAAAATATAGCTGAAAAAAGACTCTTTGAAGTCATCGCAGTTGACGAATATTCAGCCCTTATCGATATCCGTTATGCAGATCCCACTTATGAAAATGGCACGTATAGCGGCGGCAGTGATGAAAACAGCGGACTGGATGTAATAAGCTTTGATGACTGGTCACAGATGGTTGTTGTTCCCGCCCGCGCACCAGAGGATTGGCGCAGTGCAATTGGCATAGGCGCAGATTCACTGATGTTCGGTGACAATATAGTAATGCCCAATTCAGATAGCAGCTCTATAGACACTATTAAAGCCGCTGACTATCTGTTTGGCTGGGATGAATTTTAACTGTTCGACTAAGCTATCTTATAAAAGAGCCTTATTAAAGAGTCTCTACTAAAAAGCTCCAACTCAACAAGCAGTGCTGCCACCAGCAGCACTGCACAACTCAATCGGGCTCTTCCAGATCCAAATTCTCACCCATGCGCTCACTCATACGAATGTGCCGCAGTATCACTTTGGCCGCCTCGCCGGCATCATCGACAATTTCAAAAAGGTTGAGCTCAGATTCAGTAATACAGCCTTCCGCGATCATCCGCTGCTGCATCCACTCAATAAGCCCACTCCAAAAAGAAACGCCGACCAATACTATAGGAAAGGCCTCAACTTTACGGGTTTGCACCAGCGTCAGCGCCTCGAACAACTCATCCAGAGTACCAAAGCCACCGGGAAAAATAACAAAGCCAACCGCGTGTTTTACAAACAGGTATTTACGGACAAAAAAGTAGCGGAAGTCGAGACCGATATCCTGATAGGGATTTGGTGCCTGCTCAAAAGGCAGATCAATATTTAACCCCACTGAAGGCGTCGGTGTGGCAAAACAGCCGCGATTAGCGCCCTCCATAATACCTGGGCCGCCTCCGGTGATTACCGGAATCTGCTCCTCACCCAACAGCTTGCCAAGCTCCTCAGCCTGACGGTAGTAGCGGTTCCCCTCATCCAGCCTGGCGCCGCCAAACACGGTTACCGCAACACCCAGCTTTAATAATTTATCTGTACCGTCGACTAATTCAGACTGTATACGCAGTACTCTCCAAGCTTCCTGTACCTTTGATTCAAGCATAAAAATTCCTTTTGTTTACCTTAAACATAGTTTAACTTGCGCAACAGCGATTACTGTATATAATTACAGGTAACTGTTTTGAGGAAAGCCCTATGGAACGCCTAACTGCGCGACAGCAACAAATCTTTGACCTGATTCGTGACAATCTCGACGAGACCGGCTACCCGCCAACCCGTGCCGAGATTGCTAAAACACTGGGTTTTCGTTCAGCCAATGCAGCTGAAGATCACTTGCGCGCTCTGGCCCGCAAAGGCGTGATCGAGATGATCCCTGGTGCCTCGCGAGGCATTCGAATTGTTGAGCAGTATTCAGGGATTCCAATTGTTGGCAGTGTCGCCGCCGGCGAGCCGATATTATCCGAGCAACATATTGAAGATTATCAGGAAGTTCCTTCAAGTACCTTCCAGCCCCACGCCGATTACTTCTTGCGCGTTCAGGGACAGAGCATGATGGATGTCGGCATTATGGATGGCGACCTGCTCGCGGTTCACCAGCAGCCAACCGCTGAAAATCAGCAGATTGTGGTAGCCCGGGTTGACGGTGAGGTAACCGTGAAAAGACTTAAGCACACCAGCCGTAAACACGAGATACAGCTGCTGCCGGAAAATCGCGATTACTCACCTATAGTAGTGGATTTACGCGATCAGGAGTTTTCGATTGAAGGTCTTGCGGTGGGTGTAGTTCGAGTCGCAATGTAGCTGCTAACAGCCTCAATCAACCCTGCATTGGGTTGGTCGCAAAACTGTAATCTGCAACCGGTATTCCACCGATTACATGTTCTTGCAAAATACGCTCTATCACTTCCGGTGTGCAGCTATGGTACCAGGTGCCATCGGGGTAGCTGACCATAATCGGCCCCTGGGCACAGATACGCAGACAGTCAGCCTTGGATCTGTAAACCCCCTCCTCCACATCGTAGAGCTCAAGCTCTTTGATACGACGCTTTAAATATTCCCATGACTGATCCGCAGCGCCCTGAGGCGCGCACTTTCCAGCGGTACACAGAAATAGGTGCTGCCTGTAGCTGCTGAGTTTGCGCTGTTCGCTGAGGTGATTAAGAATATCGTCGGAAATCATTTAATTAGGCGCTGCCAAATGAGGCTAATGTACTTAGTGCAGAGTATGGGACTTGGTCTCGCCACCCTCAACTTGAGGAACCGGTTCTTCACCCACATCAAAAGCTTTTTGCAGACCGGCATCCATCATGGTCTTGGCCACTTCGACATGCCTGCCATCCAGATAGGTCAGCACTTCAGGTGCAAAGTTGATACGCACCAGAGTCTCGTCAGAACCAGCGCGCTGCAGGGCAACTTCACCACTTTCCAACATAACTAATTCGAATTCTGCTAGGGGCATAAATAATTTCTCTGTTTATCATTAACCGGGAAATAACCGGGGATAGTTGGTTTACATATCTTGTTCTAGGGGTGAAAGTTTAGCAGTTGCGGCAGGTGCTGTTAACCGTTTGCCTGAAGATTATTAAAACTCGACCATCATCTCGCGTTGTCTCTCGACCAATTCCTGCATATTACTCAGCCATAACTCGGCGCGTTCAAGACTCCAATCAACCGCTTCAGGGGCGTCGAGTGAAATCATCGGCAAGCGATCCACATCCATCTCGGCCTTGCGAACCGTTGGCAGTCGATAAATATAGTGATGGGCTTTAAGCAGCTCACTGAGCCAGGAGTGGGGATCGTTTTGCAGGTTCTGCAGCTCTGTGGCTTCGCCGGGCGTCTTGCCCTGTGCGGCCAACAATTCAACCAGAGTATTGGCGCAGTCGACAGCCTCGAGCTCCTGCAACTTGTAATTTTCGGCGATATTGCGGCAGTGCCACAACCAGGCCTGATGCAACTGAACAGCCACTGACTGGGTCAGGACTGTGCTGTGCTGAGTCTTTTTAGGATTGGCCTCAGAGACATAAGATAAAAGCTGTCGCGCAAACAACAGCTTTTGATTTACCGCTGAAAGATAGGTTGTAACCACTGCTTTACTTACTGCCCTTTTCTGCAGCGACCCACTTTCCTTTATTGTAAAACGCACTCCAGCCTGAAGGCTTGCCATCCTTTTCACTGCGCACATACTGCTCTTTGGTCTTTCTGCTATAGCGCACAATGGTCGGCAGACCATCGGGATCTGTCTGCGGTGCTTTCAGCAAGAACTGATACTTTTGATCAATCTGATCTTTGTAGGGCAGCAGTTCCTGAACCGTTGGCGCACGAGTTTCACGGTGCTTGGGAAACTGGCTGGCGGCTAGGAACAGACCGGATGCACCATCGCGCAACACATAGTGATCTTCGACTTTCAAGCAGCGCAGTTCAGGCATGGCGATGGGGTCGACCTTCGGTGGTGCGGCTTCGCCACTGCGGAGTAATTTGCGGGTATTTTTACAGGGCTCTCCGGGAGCGGTCTCGCCGGTACAGCCGAAATACTTACCAAAGCGGCCAGTTTTAAGCTGCATCTCGCTGGAACATTTATCACATTCCAGAACCGGGCCCTCGTAGCCCTTGATAACATACTGCCCCTCTTCTACTTCAAAGCCACTACAGTCCGGGTTGTTACCGCAGACATGCAGCTTGCGCTTTTCATCGATCAGGTAGCTGTCCATCGAGGTGTTACAGATTTTGCAGCGATGCTTGTGCATCAACAGCTTGGATTCGGCTTCATCATCTTCGTCGATATTGACCGCTTCATCACCAGGGGTGAGATTGATGGTCTGCTTGCAGCGCTCTTTTGGCGGCAAGGCATAGCCTGAACAGCCGAGAAATACGCCGGTACCGGCGGTGCGAATCATCATTGGACGCCCACACAGAGTACAGGCAATATCGGTCTCAGTGGGGGTATTTGGACGCATACCAGCATCGGCTTCTTTAGCACTTTCAACTTTCTGGCTAAAGTCGCGGTAAAAACGATTGAGCAAATCTTTCCACTTGAGGGTGCCGCTGGCAATCTCATCGAGGTGCTCTTCCATGGTGGCGGTAAAGCCATAATCCATTAGGTCGTTAAAGTTCTCACTTAAACGGTCGGTGACCACATCGCCGATCTTCTCGGCAAAGATACGCTTGTTCTCAATGCGCACATAGCCGCGATCCTGGATGGTGGAAATAATCGCTGCGTAAGTCGAGGGTCGACCTATACCGCGCTTTTCCAGTTCTTTTACCAGTGAGGCTTCAGAGAATCGCGCGATTGGCTTGGTGAAATGCTGCTGTGGTATAAGCACCAACATATTCATCTGATCGCCTTTTTGAAGATCGGGCAGCTCGCCGTCATCATCATTCTTGCGGCTGGCTGGCATCACCGCCAGATAACCATCAAAGCGAGTTACACGGCCTTTGGCGACCATCTCATAGTCACCGGCGGTAACCGTGATTGATGTGGCGGTAAACTGTGCTGGGGTCATCTGGCAGGCGACAAACTGCTGCCAGATCAACTGATAGAGTTTGCGTGCATCAACTTCCATATCGCCGAGACTGCCGGGCGCTATATCAATATTCGAGGGGCGGATCGCTTCGTGCGCTTCCTGGGCACCCGACTTACTGCCATAGACCTTGGGCTCTTCGGGCAGGTAGCGATCGCCGTGGCGTACTTTAATATATTCGCGACAGGCATTGACCGCATCCTCACTGAGGTTGGTCGAGTCGGTTCGCATATAGGTGATATAGCCAGCTTCATAGAGACGCTGAGCCATCATCATGGTTTTCTTTACGCCAAAGCCCAGTCGCGTGCTCGCCGCTTGCTGAAGCGTCGAGGTAATAAAAGGTGCAGATGGCTTGGATGAGGTCGGCTTGTCTTCACGCTTGGTAACGCTGTAACCGGAGGTCTGCAGTGCAGCCAGCGCGGTATCGGTCTGAGCCTTATTGGACGGGCGAAAAGCTTTGCCAAGATGTTTTTTGACGTCGAAGCGAATCTTGGTTTGATCTGCGGCGTCTGCATCGCGATCAGCATTGGCTTCAAGATCGGCCTGAACAGTCCAGTATTCTTCGGGTATAAAGGCGCGAATCTCACGCTCGCGTTCGACAATCATTTTCAGTGCTACAGATTGAACTCGGCCCGCAGATAAACCACGTCCGACTTTTTCCCACAGCAGTGGCGAGACCATAAAGCCCACCACGCGATCGAGAAAACGGCGCGCCTGCTGCGCATCGACACGGTTGGTGTTGAGCATGCCGGGCTTTTCAAAAGCCTCGCGAATCGCCTTTTTAGTAATTTCATTAAAGACTACACGCTTATAGCGATCATCTTCACCGCCGATAACCTCTTGCAGGTGCCAGGCAATTGCCTCTCCCTCGCGATCCAAATCCGTTGCCAGATAGATGGTGTCGGCATTCTTGGCGAGCTTCTTCAACTCGGCAACGACTTTTTCTTTACCGGGCAATGTTGCGTATTCGGCTTTCCAGTCATTCTCTGGATCTATACCCATACTCTTTATAAGCTGGGATTTCGCTTTGGCGGCTTTGTGAACAATCTTCTGTTCGGGAGACATTTTACGCGTCAGGGCAGCCAGTCGTGCGCGCTCTTTGGGATCGGATGGGGTGCGATTGCCACCGGTGGGCAGGTCGCGAACATGACCGACACTGGACTTAACAATGAAGTCATTTCCCAAATAACGATTGATCGTCTTGGCTTTGGCGGGTGACTCTACAATTACTAGTGATTTTCCCATGGAGGCTGTTTTTCCCTTTTTTCACTGACCTTATTGATGGCCATGCTGAAGATAATTTCACCTAACTGGTACAGGTATTAGTTTCTAAGGTGCGCATATATACGTGTTTGCCTGCCCTTCGGTCAAGCCTCATCGGCAAATTTCTTTGCAGTTTGTTGCATTTTTTTTAAATTCTGCGCGATTTTTTCCAAATCGGCAGCATCGTCCCGTTCATTCCAAATCATCCCAATACCGGCTTTATTGGCAATTATTGCACTGACCCCTGAGGGCAGATTGGCAATGGTTTTTTCCAGTATTGGCGACCATTTTGGCTTGGCCTCGGCAACAGTCCACAGCCATCCATCGCGGCTTAAAACATTGTTACCCGGCTGCCAGCCGCGCTTGCTATGGCGATGTAATACCCAGCTCTGTCGACAGCTGTCATCCAACCAGGGCAGTCGATAACAGACAGATTCTAGGCGGGTTTCTTCTTCCCGAGCATCTGGGCGGCGATGCAGGGAGACCTGCAAACCCATGCTGTTTGCAGAGAGCCTCAGCTCGGTAATCAACTTTTGTCGCGGCGACTGCCGAAACCACATCAGTGGCGATACAACAACGGCAACGCCAAACAATATTACCAACCAGGTCATTTCATACTACTCTTAAAGTCAGGGATTTATAGTTAATATCAAACCAGTAACAGCCAGTAATAAGGAGAGGTGTTATGTCCAGTTATAAGCATCTGTTGGTCGGGCTCGATCTGTCGCCAGAATCACAGCAAGTGGTAGACCGCGTCAAGTTTCTTTTTTCCGACAGCCGCATAAAAATTTCTGTTTGCCATATTCTCGAGCCCTTGGCTTTCACTTACGGCGGCGATATTCCAGTGGATTTATCCGATGTGCAGATCCAGCTTGAAGACCAGGCTAAAACGCGGCTCGCGGCGCTTGCCGAGCAGCTCAATGTGCCCGCGGAAAATCAGTATGTACTTCTTGGCCAGCCAGCCCGGGAGATGCACCGCCTGGCGACAGAGGAGTCTGTTGACCTGATCGTTGTCGGCAGTCATGGCCGCCATGGTCTGGCGCTGATCTTCGGCTCCACTAGCAACAGCGTTCTCCACGGCGCCAGCTGCGATGTTCTCGCGGTGAGAATCAGCGACGGCGAATAAACATACTTCATCATTAACGCCCCTTGTTTAAAAGGGGCTTTCAACTTGCCATCCTGTGGCTATACACTCTAGTCCCTAACTCTTAATCTTAATCTTAATTCTGGCCTTTAGCTGCCCAGAGATAATATTAAAAAGGCTGTCGATATTAATACCCGGAAAAAAACCTGCCCACTGAGGACCACTACCACCCTGCTTACCTTGCTGGCGGCTCTGGTTTGTGCAACTGTGGCTGCGGAATCCAACATATCGATCGAGCAACCGCAGAAAAGCCAACTCGATCAGCAGCGCCAGCTCTATCGTGAAGCACTGGATCTGATGCGCAAGGGACGCTGGAAAAGCCTTCGAAAGCACAGCCAGCAACTTGCTGACTACCCTCTTTACCCCTACCTTATATACGCAGATTTAATCGCCGATTTGCGCTACTCCAGACGCACCGAAATCAGCCGCTATCTGAGTGATTATTCGGGCACGGTGAAAGCCCGGCATCTGCGCAATAAGTGGCTGGATTATCTGGTTAAGCGCAAATACTGGACGACTTATATTGAGTTTTACAACCCGACGGAAGCCGGCACCAAGCAACAGTGCCAGTTCGAATTTGCGCGCCTCAATCGGCTAGAGGATGCGGCAAAAGAAGCGGCCTATACATCTGCCCTGGCCCTGTGGAATATCGGCAAGTCCCAGCCCAAAGAGTGCGATAAATTATTTAGCCTGCTGCTAAGCGCGAAGAAAATTAGCCAGCCTCTGGCATGGCAGCGCTTTAACAAGGCACTGCTCAACCATCAGTATGTGCTCGCCAGATATCTGCAGAGATACCTTAAAGATGACCAGTACAAAGCGCTTGCCAAGCGCTATTACAATGTTGATCGCGATCCGCAACTCATCAAACAGTTCGCCGAATACAATCTTCACAGCGACGAAGAGCTGAGGATTATTGAGCATGGTCTGGTGCATCTGGCCAAAAAGAATGGCCATGCCACACTTAAGGCCTGGAGCCATTATCAACAGACTCACGAATTTAGCCATGGAGCGCGCAGCAAGATTGTCAGCGCTATTATCAAGGGGCTCTATCAGCAGGATTTCAGCAGTATCGCCGATGCCTATTTTGTCGATCACTTGCAGCTGCTTAACCAAACCACCGACGGAGCACTGACTGAATGGCGAATTCGCCAGGCGCTTAAACAGCGCGATTGGCTGGCGGTTCAGCGCTGGATAGAACGCCTGCCCAAGGCCAAAAGGGAAAATACCGCTTGGCGCTATTGGGCGATTCGCAGTAGGGAGGCGGAGGCTTCGACCACTCAGGATCCGCGGCTTCAGGAGATGACTGCAAGCCTTGCCAAAGAGCGAGACTTCTATGGCTTTTTGGCCAGCGAAAAACTCGACAGGGAGTACAGTCTCAATCATAACCCAGTGGCAATAGACGAAGCGCGTATAAACAGCATCAAGCTGCAGCCCGCAATTCTTCGGGCCAGAGAGTTGTTTTTCCATCGGGATATTGTCGATGCCAATCGAGAGTGGCTTCAGGCGACTGGGAGTTTTGCCTATGAAGATTGGTTGGCTGCGGCGATTATCACTAGCCAGTGGCAGTGGTACGACAAAGCAATTGCCAGTCTCGGCAGAGCCAAATACTGGGACGATATAGAGATTCGCTTTCCCCTCGCCTATTCTGAAGTTATTGAGCGCACCGCTGAGAAAACCCAGCTACCCAACTATTTACTCCTCGCCCTGGCCCGTCAGGAGAGCGCATTTAATCCGCTGGCGACCTCTTCCGCTGGCGCTATGGGGCTGATGCAACTGATGCCGGCAACCGCCAAGGGCACAGCGCGCAAGCATAAGATTCCCTATCGAAATAAGCGCCAGCTCCACAGCCCTGAGATCAATGTACCGATTGCCGGCCAGTACTACCGCGGCCTTCTCGATCGCTATAACAACAACCGTATTCTCGCCAGTGCCGCCTATAATGCCGGGCCGCGCCGAGTCGACCAGTGGCTTGATAAAAGTGACGGCAAACTGCCCTTTGATATCTGGATCGAACTGATCCCCTACGCTGAGACACGCTCCTATGTGCGCAATATCCTTATGTACTCGATTATCTACTCGCGGAAAATCGGGCTTACACCGCCGATGTTACAGCGCGATGAAAAACTTAGGCTGTTATAAATGATTGATATAGGGGTCAATTTATCCAATCCGCGGTTTGCCAAAGATATTGAAGAGACGCTAAATCGTGCACAGCAGGCCGGTGTAAAAAAACTGGTTCTAACCGGTACATCTGTTGCCGAAAGTCAGGCTGTACTGGAACTCTGTCAACACTATTCCACTGCCTTTCCCGAGATGCTCTATGCAACAGCAGGTATTCATCCCCATGATGCAAGCACACTTGATACAGAGTCTATTTGTACATTGCGAGAACTGGCGGCACAGCCTGAAGTAGTGGCTATCGGCGAGATGGGTTTAGATTTTAATCGCAATTTCTCAACCCCGGCGGAGCAGGAAAAGGCCTTTGAGGCACAGTTGGAATTGGCCGTTGAGTT
>Ga0206125_10001790_pt1 | contig 24167 bp, 21 predicted proteins | sample Helgoland_Spring_4_FD_148598 | JGI IMG/M metagenome (GOLD analysis project Ga0206125, IMG submission 148598) | Pelagic subsurface seawater microbial communities from Kabeltonne, Helgoland, North Sea - Helgoland_Spring_Bloom_20160331_1 | ecosystem: Environmental > Aquatic > Marine > Epipelagic ... | reverse complement strand
CGCAGAAGGCCGTGCTTTGTTCCAGTCTTGGTGCGAGGCAGCCGGTTGCACAATGGGTCTGGACCAGATGGGCAACATGTTTGCCCGCCGCGAAGGCACACAGGCTGATGCGCTGCCTGTCTATGTCGGTAGCCACCTCGACACGCAACCAACGGGCGGAAAATATGACGGCGTTCTTGGCGTTTTGGGCGGGCTGGAGATTATTCGCACGTTGAATGATCTGGACGTAAAGACCAAGCATCCGATCGTTGTCACCAACTTTACCAACGAAGAAGGCACGCGCTATGCGCCAGCGATGCTGTCTTCTGGTGTGTTTGCGGGCATTCATACGCAGGACTGGGCCTATGACCGTGTTGACGCCGACGGCAAAGCTTTTGGTGATGAACTGACGCGGATTGGGTGGCGCGGCGACGAAGAAGTCGGCGCGCGCAAGATGCATGCATTTTTTGAATTGCATATCGAGCAAGGGCCGATCCTTGAGGCCGAGGGAAAAGAAATCGGCATCGTTACACATGGCCAGGGGTTATCCTGGACCCAAGTCACGATCACGGGCAAGGACGCACACACCGGATCAACCCCTATGCCTATGCGCAAGAACGCCGGGCTTGGCATGGCGAGAGTTCTGGAAAAGGTGGACGAGATTGCCTGGTCGCATGCTCCACATGCCGTTGGGGCGGCGGGTCATATCGATGTTTACCCCAATTCGCGCAATGTTATTCCGGGCAAGGTGGTCTTTACGATAGATTTCAGGTCGCCCGACCTGAGTGTAATCCGAGATATGGAGACGCGCTTGCGTTCAGAAGGGCAAAAAATCGCCGATGATATGGGGTTAGAGATCATCTTTGAAAAAGTCGGCGGATTTGATCCTGTGGCATTTGATGAACGATGCGTTGCGGCCTTGCGCACGGCAGCAGAGCGGTTGGGCTACACCCATCAAGATATCATTTCTGGCGCCGGGCATGATGCCTGCTGGATCAATCAGGTGGCGCCCACGGCCATGGTCATGTGCCCCTGTGTGGACGGTTTGAGCCATAACGAAGCTGAAGACATCAGCAAGGAATGGGCAACGGCAGGCGCAGATGTATTGCTGCACGCGGTTGTCGAAACGGCGGAAATCGTGTCGTGATGGACGCGTTCTCCAACACGGAAAACAGCTGGAAAACGTATGAATTTCCGGTGAGGGTGTAGGGTCTTGGACGATACTGATCAGAGCGAATTGGTGCGAGTGAAAAAGATAATCGAAGCTGAAGTTAAAGCGGCGTCGCAGATGACGCCACAGGACCGTGGGACGGTTTCAAGCTTTCGTGATGCCTTGGTCCAGCCCTATGATACCGAGGTAAATTTCAGTGGTGGCACTATGCAACGCTGTTTGACGGTCACCCGTACCGATGGAACATACCGCGTCGTTTACATGCCCGTCGCTGGGTATTTTTCCCTGTGCGTCGAGAGCGCGTTTGGCCCGCTCGACATTGGGGTGCATGGCCCAGCGATGGGGTGTTTTGCCAGTGTGTGACCGGGGTCTGACCCCGTCCATGATTTTTAGAACAAAGACTGTAGGACATGGCGAGGAGAAATGAGATGAGCAAGGTAATCAAAGGCGGGACGGTCTGCACCGCTGATCGGACATGGAAAGCTGATGTGCTGGTCGAAGGTGAAGTCATCAAGCAAATCGGTGAGGATCTGGTCGGCGATGAGTATATCGACGCCGAAGGTGCCTATGTCATTCCCGGTGGGATCGATCCACACACGCACCTTGAGATGCCATTTATGGGCACGACCGCGGCCGAGACATTCGAGTCCGGCACCTGGGCAGCTGCTGTTGGTGGCACAACGATGATTGTGGATTTCTGCCTGCCCGGTGCGGATGGCAGCATCAAGAACGCGATCAACGAATGGCACCGCAAATCCGCCCCTCAGATATGTTCGGATGTCGGCTATCACATGGCCATTACCGGTTGGAACGAGAATGTCTTTAACGAGATGAAAGATGCCGTGGATATGGGCGTCAATTCGTTCAAGCATTTCATGGCCTACAAAGGCGCGCTAATGGTTGAGGATGATGAAATGTTCGCCTCTTTCCAGCGTTGCGCTGAACTGGGGGCCCTTCCCATGGTCCATGCCGAGAATGGTGACGTGATCGCAGCCTTGCAAGAAAAGTATTTTAACGAAGGGATCACCGGCCCGGAAGGCCACGCCTATTCCCGCCCTCCAGAGGTTGAAGGTGAAGCCGCCAACCGAGCGATCATGATCGCCGATGCGGCTGGTGTGCCGCTCTACATCGTGCATGTCTCTTGCGAGCAAGCGCACGAGGCTATCCGGCGTGCGCGTCAAAAGGGCATGCGGGTCTATGGCGAGCCTCTGGTTCAGTTTCTGACGCTGGATGAATCCGAGTATTTCAACACCGACTGGGATCATGCCGCGCGGCGCGTGATGTCGCCCCCCTTCCGCTCCAAAGAGCATCAGGATGGCCTGTGGGCCGGTCTGCAAGCTGGGTCTTTGCAGGTGGTGGCCACCGATCACTGTGCGTTCTCGACCGAACAAAAGCGCCGGGGCCGTGATGATTTTAGGATCATCCCAAATGGGTCGAACGGGCTGGAAGAACGCCTTGCCGTTTTATGGACGAAAGGGGTCGAAACCGGGCGCCTGACACCCAATGAATTTGTGGCTGCAACTTCCACCAACGTTGCCAAGATTTTGAATATATACCCCAAGAAAGGGGCGATCGTCGAAGGGGCAGATGCCGACATTGTGGTTTGGGATCCAAAGATTACCAAAACGATCTCGCCAGCTAACCATCATTCGGTTCTGGATTACAATGTGTTCGAAGGCTTCGAGGTGACAGCACAGTCGCGTTATACACTCAGCCGCGGAGAGGTCATCTGGGCCTGGGGGCAAAATTCGCAACCGGCACCCGGTCGAGGCAAGTTTGTGCCGCGGCCTGCATTCTCGTCGGCATCCAAGGCGTTGAGCACATGGAAGGCGCTGACAGCACCCAAGATGATTCAGCGCGATCCGCTGAACATTCCGGCGGGGGTTTGATACAAGTGGTGCAAGCCAACGACGAGCAGCAAAGGTGGCGGCAAGGTGCCCAACAGCGTCGCTTTGCTGTTCGCCCAACTGCTTCGGAAAAAATGGAATAAATTATGAACTCTTTGGTTGTGATATCATCAAAAAATCTGGATCTGACATTTTAAATAAATGATGGCCCAAATCATGAGCTAAAGGGCGTTTTGTTTGATATTGCCAAGTGCGAATTCATTAGCTTCATCTGGCCTTCTGGGTTTGACGATTCAGCATTTCTACGCTGTATGGCAGACTTGGAACATCCCACCGGTGGCACAATCAACATAAACGGCACCACGCCGCAAGCTGCGCGGACGTAGTGGGCCTTTACAGATGCGTGTCGCATGGACGCTTATCAGGTCACACGTGACATTGTTTAAGAAAATATCTTGGTCAGCTTCGACGAAGCTTAATGCCCGGCTGTACCGGATTGTAAACAGCTCCAAGACAAAAGCCGATCTTAACAGCACCCGCCTCCCCAAAATTTACGATTCCGAAAAGGACAGATGCATACGGACAGAACCGACGAGTTTTCCAACCTCATGTGAAGAGCGAAGTTATCGATATGACCGCCACCAGAGCCCGTGCCACCGTTCTAATTACGTCTAGTTCAATGACGATCGCCGGCAATCCGCAAACGGATCTTGCCCGCTAAATTGAGGAAGTGGCCACGACATCAAATCTAGCTAACTTCAACATCGGCGAAAGTGTTTGGTAGACGCTTTATACCCTTCCGATCGATAATGCGTCACAACTGCCGGGCAGTGGACGGGTTAATCACTTTAGCCCTTGTGACAAAAATTATTTTCTTCTGCCAATGGAGCCACTTGGCATGAAGTTTTTTGATCTCGCTGCCCTTGTTTTCCGCCCTTTTGACCGTATCAAAGAACACGTTCTTCATGCCTTTAATGCCTGACGTTTCCATGTACTCAACTGCGTTGGGAGAAGCCGGCGCTTGGCTGCGATTTCCTGCACCGTCCTGTCACCACGGTGCGTGTCAAGCGTCACAGTCGCGATAAACTTGTCTGAAGAGCTCCCCTTCTCTGGATTGTGCTACGCACAACCCTGCTCGGCAAAGATTGTTTCGTCATTCTCGCATTTGGACAATCGTTTCGGATACATCTCACCATGCTGTCCAAATTCTCCAGACCGCATCAGCCTCTAAACGACCTGATAATAAAAGCAGTTTTGAACTATCCCAAAGAAATTATACCTTTGAGCACTGCTAATTTGCGAAGGGATTGCCATCAGCTGCGATCAGGCCCAGCTCATGTGCTGTTGATAATGATAGCACCTCACTGTTGACCCCTTTGGACTGCTGGTATCGACGCACTGCAACACGCGTGCGCTTGTCCATTTTCGATGTAACAGGCCCACTAAAGTGGCCTCGGGCCTGTAAGGCTCGTTGCACAGAAGCGATAAAGTCCGGGGTCAGTTGTGCTCCACACGGTGTCTGGAACCAGTCCTCCTGTCTTGGACGGACGACGTGGTGAATGGTTTTTGTCTTATAGATTGGTGCTGCCTGAATCTGTCCATCTGCGCTGATGCGGGCTGGCCGCAGCAAGGTTTTCTGTGTCCGTGTCTCAATCACTGCGGGGCTTATGGTCTTGTCCCAGCATGTTCTGGGGGGCGCATCCGGCGGCGCTGTGGCCAAGAATATTGGATCAATGTTTGCCGGTGCTTCAATTGCGTTGGGCGCGCAGGCTGATAGGGCAAACGCCATAGCCATTGCGAGGATCATGGATCGGGATGTCATGCTTATGCCTGTGTTCCGGGCTTTTTGGCTGCAACCTAACGCGCAGTCCCCGGTCTGCATAGCCTTGGTTGCCGATTATAGCGTTTGTCGAAATACCTGAAACATCACACATTACCTATCGCGTTGAAATCTTGTACATCAGGCGACGCGGGGGCATTCGCGCTTTCCGCGTAACGCTCTATCGGGTTTGGTGGCCATCTATATCATCGGTGCGTCTTTCGGCGGCCACGGTTCGGCCAGTCCCTTCGCTTAGTAATTGGTCGAGCAAGGGCGAGATGTCTTCGATCTGTTCGGCCAAAACATGGGTCACATCATGGGCGCGCTGCATCCGCCCCGTAACGCGCAGCAAACGGCCCGCAACCACTGCTCGGCGAAATCTTTCGTAGATGTTGCGCCAGACGATGACATTGACCACCCCCGTTTCGTCTTCGAGTGTAATGAAAATCACACCCTTGGCAGTGCCTGGCCGCTGGCGCAGGATAACCAGCCCGGCCACGGCCACGCGAGCATTGATCGGAGGCAGACCCAGATCGCAAGCACGCAAACACGCGGGCGGGCGCGGCCAGGGGCGGGCATCAGAATAAGAGCGAGACAAAATCTGCATGAGAACAAAAATAGAACAATTGTAGAGTGTGACAAGCCAAAAAGGCTCTGTCTACAAAAGGGACTGGCGGCTTCAACATCAGAGGGCTAAATACCATTTTGAACCAAGGAATAAGAGGGGGCTTTGATGGCCAAGATCACCTATATCGAGCATGGCGGCACCGAGCATGTCGTAGACGTGGCCAATGGGCTGACTGTCATGGAAGGCGCCCGTGACAATAACATTCCCGGCATCGAAGCGGATTGTGGAGGCGCGTGTGCCTGTTCGACGTGCCATGTGTACATACACCCTGACTGGATCGAAAAGCTGCCCGCAAGGGACGATATGGAAACGGATATGCTCGATTTTGCATACGAACCTGACGAAACACGTTCCCGCCTGACCTGTCAGCTGAAAGTGACCGATGTTTTGGAAGGCCTGATTGTGCAGATGCCTGAGAAGCAAATCTGATATCAAGCGGCGCGCTGTACTTTTTGCAGTCCTCGACCAAATGTTAAAATGCTGCGTCGCAGCTTACAGATCTTGACTGTGCAGGCCTGTGCCAACTGTTGCGACGGGTAACAATATGTCCTGTGACCGTTGTTTAAGAATAGACTGCGCGCGCGGGCAGAGAAGATATAATCCTCGACTCAGTTTATGAGTACAAATTGTGCGGTCTGTATTGAAAGGCAAAAATACTGGAATCCAATGTCTTGATCATTGCGCATCAAGCGAGAATTCCGCAGTCGCTACAATACGCCCTGACCAGTGTTTCTTTTGGCCGGACATATACCGGGGTTTGCGGCAGAGCCACAATTTTGCGCGCGCAAGGTGAATAGAACCGCTATCGTCGCCTTTTGGATCAGGTGTCGCGGTGCAATTCACGCCAGCCGATGTCGGCGCGATAGAAACCACCCGGAAACTCGATCTGCTCAATCATGTCATAAGCTCGCGTAGCGGCTTGTGCCAAGTGCGCGCCGCGCGCTGTGACATTCAATACGCGACCGCCTGACGCCACAATTTCTTTACCACGCGTCGCTGTACCAGCGTGAAATACCATTCCGCTGCTAGTTTCAGACAGCGCTTCCAACCCTTTAATTTCGGCACCCTTGTCGTAGCTGCCAGGATAGCCTTTGGCGGCCATGACCACCGTCATCGCGTGATCTTCCGCCCAGTTGATCTGGGCATTGGCCAACCGCGCCTCGGCTGTGGCATGCATTAGATCAAGCGCTTGCGCGCCTAGCCGCATCATCAACACCTGACACTCAGGGTCGCCAAACCTGACATTGTATTCGACCAGTCGCGGGGCACCGTCCTCGATCATCAATCCAGCATAAAGCACCCCTTGGTAAGGCGTGCCACGTCGCGCCATTTCGGTCACCGTCGGACGGATGATTTCGGCCAATGCGCGTTCGGCGACTGCATCTGTCAGAATCGGCGCCGGAGAGTATGCCCCCATGCCACCGGTATTTGGCCCTGTGTCGCCCTCTCCCACGCGCTTGTGGTCTTGCGCCGTGCCGATGGGCAAAACATCCGTGCCATCGCACAGCACAAAAAACGAGGCTTCCTCGCCAGTCATGAATTCTTCGACGACAACTTCTGCGCCCGCAGCACCAAATTCGCCGCCAAACATGTCATCGATGGCGGCCTCTGCCTGTGCTACCGATTCGGCTATGATCACACCCTTGCCAGCGGCCAGCCCATCTGCCTTGATCACGATTGGTGCGCCCTGCGCCTGAACATAGGCCTTGGCCGCCTTCGCATCGGTGAAATGGCCATAGGCGGCTGTGGGGGCGTTGGCTGCATCGCAAATCTGCTTGGTAAAGGCCTTGGACGCCTCCAGCTCTGTCGCGGCCTTGCTTGGCCCAAAAACGAGTACACCGGCGTCGCGTAGCCGGTCAGCAACGCCCGCTGCCAGTGGGGCCTCTGGCCCGATGATCACAAAATCAATGGCCTCTTCTTCGACAAAGCTGGCAACCGCCCCGCCATCTAGAATGTCGAGCGTCGCGCAATCTGCTATGGCGGCGATGCCCGCGTTGCCGGGCGCCACGATCAATCGGTCGCATTTTGGATTTTGCAGGACTGCCCAGGCAAGGCTGTGTTCGCGGCCACCGCCGCCGAGAATGAGGATGTTCATGGGGCAGCACTCCTTGGCCTTTGCGCGCCCTCGTTCTAAGCTGGACCGAGCGCAGGTACAAGGAACCGAAATGGACCTCATCGACGACCCCAAGGACGGCATGAATGCCCCCGAATTCAGCGTGTCGGATATTTCTGGTGCGATCAAGCGCCTGATCGAGGGAGAATTCTCCCATGTGCGTATCAAGGGCGAAGTCGGCCGCGTAAGTCGCCCGCGCTCGGGCCATGTCTATCTTGACCTCAAAGATGACAGGTCGGTGATTTCCGGGGTCATGTGGAAGGGCGTTGCCGCAAGGCTACAAACCCAGCCTGAGGAAGGCATGGAAGTCGTAGCCACTGGTCGGATCACCACTTTTGGGGGGCAGTCCAAGTACCAGATTGTCATCGAAGATATCAAACCCGCAGGCATGGGTGCCCTCATGGCCTTGTTGGAAAAACGCAAGACCCAATTGCAGGCTGAGGGCCTGTTCGATCCCGCGCGCAAGGCGGCACTGCCCTATCTGCCCGATGTGATCGGGGTGGTGACATCACCCTCGGGGGCTGTGATACGGGATATTTTGCACCGTTTACGCGATCGTTTCCCCCGAAAGGTGCTGATTTGGCCGGTTGCTGTTCAGGGCGCCAAATGCGCGCCCGAGGTCGCCCGCGCCATTGTTGGTTTCAATGCGTTGGTGCGCGGCGGTGCAATCCCGCGTCCGGATGTTTTGATCGTCGCGCGCGGCGGTGGGTCTGTCGAAGATCTTTGGGGGTTCAACGAGGAAATTGTAGCTCGCGCTGCCGCTGCGTCTGAAATTCCCCTGATCTCAGCGGTTGGTCACGAGACCGACACCACGCTGATCGATTTTGTATCCGACAGGCGGGCACCAACGCCCACGGCTGCCGCTGAAATAGCCGTGCCTGTGCGGCACGAATTGATAGCGTGGCTTGATGGGGTAGGTGCGCGCATGACCGCCACCCTAAGTGGTGGATTGCAACGACGCGACCAGCGCTTGCGTGACCTTGGCCGGGCCTTGCCCCGGCCCGACGCATTGATTGAGGGGCCGCGCCAAAAGCTGGACATACTTGGCGACAGGCTTGGCCCTGCGCTGATCGGCGGGGTGCAACAGCGCAAGGTGCGACTGGCAAATGCTGCGGGCAGCTTGCGTCCGGTCATGCTGGTGCAACAGATGCGCGCTGAACGGGACCGGCTGGACAAGTTGAGCGCAAGGTTGGCCCCCGCGTTGGGCCGCGCCATACAGACCAAGCGCGACGGGTTCGAAGCGCGCAGCACGCGGCTGAACCCACGTAAAATGCAGCGCGATACCGGCCATGCGCGCGAGGGTCTGACAGCCCTTGTGACCCGGCTTGGCACCACCGGAACGCGCCATATCGAACGCTTGAGCCAACGCTTGGGCGCCATGGACCGTCTGCGCGAAACGCTGAGTTACAAGGCAACACTGGCACGTGGCTATACTGTTGTGCGCGGTGGCGGAGACATTCTAACGACCAAGACTGCGGCAGCACAGGCAAGTGGGTTAGAGATTGAATTTGCCGACGGTCGTTTGCGGCTGGGTGGCACTGGCAGCATCCGAAAGGGTAGCGCAAAACCGCCCGAACAAGGATCATTGTTTTAAAACAGGTGCCTACCGTCGCCATCCAAAGGTCGGCCAAACGGTTTCAAACGCCGATTTTCGGCCCGTAGCATATCATTTCTTGTCCCACGTCTCGCGCCTCGTATAACTCGGTCGGGCTGGAATCGTTTGTGAAGGTTGCGCGCAATCCATCACCCACCTTTTCAAAGGTCCAACATTGCGGTTCTGCCCGGTCTTCGTAGGCAAAACAGATATCAGCGCCATCTTCGTACCAATACCCCTCTTTGCAGTCACCATCAAGGAACGACCAGGTTACGCGGCGGTTTTCATGATATATTTCAGCGCCGTATGCAGCTCCGTCACTACCATAGAACAGTGTTTTTCCGGTTACATAAGCTTCAAACTCTGCCGCGCTCATCGGATCTGCAGAAGCTTTGCAGGCCAGCAGGAACAGGCTCAAATGGATCCATGCATATCTCATGTTTGTTAGTGTGACAGAGCCTTTGGTTTGACGCCAGCTTATCCACATTATTTTGAAAATTGGACAGAGCGCTCCAGCAATTTTGCCACTTAAAAAATCAGAGGGATAAATCTGGCGGGCGGCCCCCTAGCGCGCTTCTCAAGGGCAGCCTTACGTCACGTTTACGAGACCTTTGCAAAAAAGCTTTATGTGCAGCGCCCGTCCCGGATTGGGTGCATCCTGACGCCCAAGCTGCCGTCCACCCGCATCAAAAATAGCTAATTTTTAATATCTTGTTAGATCACGAAAGTGCACTCTCGGGGGGCGGGTCCGGCACTGTCCGACCTGCAGCCGAGCGAAAACCTCGTTCTACAAAGGTCTTTTCAACGAAATTTTTCTGTCACGTGCCCCCTATCGGGGTCAAAGCGTGACCGATACGCGGCAAGGCGGTGCTGATTGGCGCGTGGTTTGTGTTCCCTTGCGTCGCTTTTGTGCTGATATGCTAGGCGCTGTGTTGCTAGAACAACGCGAAACCATGCTGCGGGAGGGCACGATGGCGCTGGATCAGGCAAAACAGGGCAAAGGTGTCTGGAAGTCGGGCAAGGGCAAGGGGCGGGTTCGGCCCAAGGGTCGTGCACTCGAAGATCAGGCTTGGGATGACGTTCGTGCCCTTTTGGGGCAAACCCCCCGCAACCGTGATTTACTGATCGAGTTTTTGCATCTTATCCAAGACCAATACGGCCATCTGTCTGCTGCCCATTTGCGTGCCTTGGCCGAGGAAATGCGTATGAGCATGGCAGAGGTCTATGAAGTGGCAACCTTCTATGCACATTTCGATGTGGTCAAAGAAGGTGAAGCGCCGCCACCTGCGCTAACAATCCGGGTCTGCGACTCGCTGAGTTGTGAGCTGGCAGGGGCGCAGGCATTGAAATCTGCGCTTGAGGATGGGTTGGATCCTTCCGAGGTCCGCGTGCTGCGTGCGCCCTGCATGGGCCGTTGCGACACCGCGCCGGTGCTTGAACTGGGGCACAACCATATTGATCGTGCGACGCCAGAGGCCGTTCATGCCGCGATCAAGGCGGACGATACGCATGCACACATCCCAAATTACCAGACCTTTAAAGACTATTGCGGAACGGGCGGGTACGACGCGCTGAAATCCTTACGCCTTAGCGGTGACTGGCAAGAGGTACAGGCGCGCATCAAGGACAGCGGACTTCGCGGCTTGGGTGGCGCTGGGTTCCCATCAGGGACCAAGTGGGGCTTTGTCCGTGGCAATGATGGCCCGCGTTATCTGGCTGTGAACGGCGACGAGGGCGAACCGGGCACGTTCAAGGATCGTTATTATCTGGAACGGGTGCCGCATTTGTTTCTGGAGGGCATGCTAATTGCTGCATGGGCGGTCGATGCCGAGACTGCTTTTATCTACATGCGCGATGAATACCCGGCTGTGCTGGAAATCCTCCGGCGCGAAATCAATGCTTTGGAAGCGGCAGGCATCGTCGCACCCGGCTTTATCGAACTGCGGCGTGGGGCTGGCGCCTATATCTGTGGCGAAGAATCGGCAATGATCGAAAGTATCGAAGGTAAAAGGGGCCTGCCACGGCACCGTCCACCTTATGTGGCGCAGGTCGGCATTCATAATCGCCCGACACTGGTTCACAACGTCGAAACCCTGCATTGGATCGCACGCATTTGTCGCGAGGGGCCGCAGGTTTTGAACAGTACTGAAAAGAACGGGCGCACTGGGCTGCGCAGCTATTCCGTTTCGGGCCGCGTTGCGAAACCGGGCCTTTACCTATTGCCTGCCGGATCAACCATCACTGACATCATCGCTGCGGCGGGTGGAATGGCCGAGGGCCACGTCTTCAAGGCTTATCAGCCCGGCGGGCCGTCTTCTGGCCTGTTGCCTGCATCAATCAACGATGTGCCGCTGGATTTCGATACTTTGCAGCCCTTGGGCAGTTTTATCGGCTCGGCAGCCGTGGTGGTTTTGTCAGAAAACGACCGGGCGCGGGACGCGGCCCTGAACATGCTGCGGTTTTTTGAGGATGAAAGTTGCGGTCAATGCACGCCCTGTAGGGTGGGCTGTGAAAAGGCGGTCAAGCTGATGCAGTCGGACACGTGGGATCAGGATTTGTTGGATGAGCTTTGTACCGCGATGACAGATGCGTCAATTTGCGGGCTGGGTCAGGCGGCTCCAAATCCTATCCGATTGACGATGCAGCATTTTGCAACCGAGATTTAGCGCTGCGCAAATACATTGAGTTTGACGAGGCGCCTCCGACATGATCAACGCCCAGTCGGTTAAATCCGCCCTACCAGCCAAACGGGACATCTGGACCAGTCCGTATCAAATGTGATCCGGTTGAGAAAGACCTTTGCATAGCGTCACAAAAGGCAGCATCTGACCCTAAGTGGGCCCATCGTAACACTGATATTGCATTTAGAATTTGCCAAAAATGGATATATTTTTCAATATCGTGAAGAATTACTAAACCGCCTTCCCGTGGGAAGGGTCGGGCGCAAAGTTAGTTATGCAAAGGTCTTTTTAATACTAACAGCATCCTCTTCACAATTCGACTTATGTGCTCCAGAGTGCTGACAGAAATTGTCCTTATGGCAGCAAAGTTTACTGCGTTGAGGGTACAGCTTTATGCGGCGCATGTTGCGACCCGCAAAGGTCGATGTCGTCTTTTAATATCCGCGCTGCCGTATTAAAGCATTATTCGAAAAACTTGGAACACCTAACACTGCCTGAAATAAAAGATTTCAACGCGTCCGGTGATACGCGATGTTTCAGGTATTCCGTCAAACGCGATAGGTGAGAAACAGCCCACCAGAGTGGAACTTAAATGGCCTTTTTTAAGAAACTCAAAGATCGTCTGTTCAAATCCTCGTCCAAGATTGACGAAGGGTTAGGGGCGATCGTGAAAGATGGTGGTGTCGAAGCTGCGCCCGAATTAACCCCGAACCCAGTGCCAACCGCCCCGCTGATGCCGGTACCAACGCCCGCGTCAAAGCCGGTTGCGGCACCGGACCCTGGGCCTGCGTCTTCGCCAGAGCCGCCCGTACCGGCATCCGAAGCCAAGTCTGCCCCACTGACAAAAGCCAAGCCAGAGGATCTGCTCAAGCAAGCTGCAGCAGAAATTCAGCCTGGGCCAACCCAAAGTCAGAGTTCCGCAGCTCCGCCCCCAGCGGGTATGTCGACGCTGATCGACCCGGAACCTGACACAGCGCAGGCATCTGGAAAGCGTGGTCTTCTTGGCCGTCTGCTGGGGCGCCAGGAAACGGCGCCCGTTCTGCGCCGCACGCTTGACGATGAAATGCTAGAACAGCTCGAAGAGCTATTAATCGCGGCCGATATGGGCGTGGACACGGCGCTGCGGGTCACGGCCAACATGGCCGAGGGGCGAATGGGCAAAAAGCTGTCGGTGTCAGAGATCAAGGACCTCATGGCCAGCGAAATAGCACGGATCATGGACCCGGTGGCCAAGCCACTGCCGCTTTATCCACAAAAACCGCAGGTGGTTCTTGTGGTTGGCGTGAATGGATCCGGCAAGACGACGACCATTGGAAAACTAGCCAGTCAATTTCGCGCTGCAGGCAAATCAGTGGTGATTGCGGCCGGCGACACGTTTCGTGCCGCAGCTGTCGAGCAGCTTCAGGTCTGGGGAGACCGGGCCGGTGTGCCGGTGCTGACAGCGCCCGAAGGGTCTGATCCCGCCAGCTTGGCATTCGAGGCGATGACCAAGGCGCAGGCCGATGGCGCAGATCTGTTGATGATCGACACCGCTGGACGGTTGCAAAACCGCAGCGACCTGATGGAAGAGCTGGCAAAGATTGTCCGCGTAATCCGCAAAAAAGACGAAACAGCACCGCACAATACGCTGTTGGTTCTTGATGCGACGACCGGGCAAAATGCACTGAATCAGGTCAAGGTCTTCCAAGAGGTCTCGGATGTGTCCGGCCTTGTGATGACCAAGCTTGACGGCACCGCCAAGGGGGGTGTGCTGGTGGCACTGGCTGACAAATTCGGCCTTCCCATTCACGCGATCGGGGTGGGTGAACAAATCGACGATCTGCAACCGTTCGATCCCGAAGAATTCGCCGCAGCGCTGACCGGTCTCGAAGCTGAATGACCCATGCGACCAATTGGGCGATATGCACTAAATGACCGACTGGCTTATTAGCATTGAAGGCACGCAAACAGGCCACAGCATAGCGCTTGCGCTGGCAATTATGGCGGCGCTGCTGCACGCGGTTTTTGGAGCACTGCAAAAGGGGCGGCACGACCCTTGGCTGACACGCGGGGCGATTGATGCCTCATATGGACTGATGGCAGCCCCCTTTGCGCTGTTCGTGGTGCCCTGGCCAGAACCGCATATGTGGGCGATCTTTGCTGCCGTCTGGGTCATCCATATAACTTATAAATGCCTGCAGGCCTGGGCCTATACCAAGGGATCCTACACGGTTGTTTATCCAGTTGTGCGGGGCACTGGGCCGCTGTTCACTGTGATTGGGGCGTATATCCTGTTTGCTGAGACCTTTACCTTGGTTCAGTGGATGGGGGTCGGCACATTGCTGGCGGGCATTTTTGGGCTGGCCGCCTATAACTTGCGCTATCTTGAGACCGAGCGGGACACGCTGCACCTGGCGCTGGGGTTGGCGGTGCTGACAGGGTTGTTCGTTGCGCTTTACACAACCTATGACGCCTATGGTATTCGGGCCACGGCAAACCCGTTCACATTTCTGGCGTGGTTTTTCATGATTGATGGGATCGCCATGCCTCCAATTGCCTATGCGCGCTGGCGGCGCATGGCTCAACCGCCTGCCTTGGCGCCGCTGATGCTGCGCGGTGTCGTTGGTGGTTTTGTAGCTTTCCTGAGCTTTGGGTCAATCATGCTAGCAACCCGCCTCGACAAGGTGGGCGAAGCTGCGGTATTGCGCGAAACATCAACCGTCTTTGCCGCCATAATCGGCTGGCTGGTGCTGAAAGAAACAGTGGGGCCAAGACGCATTGCCTTGATGGCGCTGATCGCCCTTGGGGCTGTCATCGTGGAAATGGGCGGATAGGGGCAAGGCATGAACAGTGCACGACAAATCAACCCGATTTTGAAACAGGTGTTGGAACTGGGGCCACCAGTGATCTTTTTCCTGATCTATCTGCGGATTCGAGATAATACTTATGTGCTGGGCGGGACCGAATATTCGGGCTTTATCGTGGCCACGCTGATTTTTGTTCCGATCATGTTGGTTGCGATGGCCGTGCTGTGGGCCCTGACTGGCCAGCTAAGCCGCATGCAGATTTTCACGGCTTTCATGGTGATCTTTTTTGGAGGCCTTACCGCATGGTTCAATGACGAGCGGTTCTTCAAGATGAAAACTAGCATTGTTTATGGCGTCTTTGCCGTATTGCTAGGGATTGGCCTTGCGCGCGGACAAAGCTGGTTGGCCTTTGTGCTGAAAGATGCTTTGCCCATGCAGGATGAGGGCTGGATGATCCTGACCCGGCGGCTGTGCGGGATGTTTGCTGCGTTGGCTATCGTGAACGAGGTAATTTGGCGTACGATGTCTACCGACACATGGGTTAAAATCGAAACATTTGCATTTCCCATAGCGCTTGTCGCATTCCTATTTTGGCAGATCAGCGCTTTGCAGATCTACCTGATTGAGGATGAGGATAAGCATGTCCAAGACGACCCTTAGAGCGTTTATTTGCGCAAAGCATCAACGCGTACTTGTCACCGTGTGCAGATAAATACGGTCTCTCGGGACACTTCTTGTAAATTCCCCGACTTGGGATGGAAGAAGTATTCATGTCGAACGAAGAACACGACCCGCAACGCAAACTTAAAGTGCTCCAGCATCCCAAAAGACATCGGAAATACCCGCAAAGCCTGTCGATATTTTGGGATCAGCAGGTCCAGTTTCTATAGATGGCGTGATGCATACCAAAGGTATGGTGAAGCTGACTTGAGGAACGCCAAATCAATCCCCAACAATCCTGCGGATCGAACGCCAGCTGAGATAATAGAGAAAGTGATATATTTACGGCAAAAATACTGCCTTAAGCGGTGTTGCAATACCACCAATTTTTACGGCCTCCCGTGGTCAATGAGTTTGGTTTGATCAATACCTGCTCGGCGAGCCAACTCTGCGATTGTAATTTTTTTACGTCTTTCGAATACAGAAGGTACTTTGCCGCTGGTCAACCCAAACGGATCTCCCAGAATTCTATTCTGAATGCTTGATTGCTGTCGAACCATATTTACACACTCCCAATTTCCCCCACGGACCTTTGTGACTGGGTTGTATGAATTCGTTTGATACCGGTGACACATATTGCTTTGCTGGCCGGATTTGGCTTCAACTTTCCAATCACCCCATACAATTCTTGTATTTCCAGGGTACCATAAGAAAGATTTGCCATTTTTGCTGTAATATTCAACCTGTGTGCCATGCTGTGGGTCATAGTAGAAAATTGTGTAGTCCCTGTAAGTGCCTTCTGCATCGAATGGTCTTTGCGGCTCTGGAAATCGGAGAAGCGTCCAACTTCTGACCCTCCCAACAATTTTTGCCCCTTCGTTCTTGCGATCTTGAATCGCTCCATGTTCGTGATCGGGGCAACCAATCAAAATACTTGATTGGTCCAAGTACTCTGCAGTTGCAGGGCTTTCGCCTAAAATCTGGCATACATCATTTGGTTGTGGATATGGTTGGAGACTGATGAGCCCAGAATCTTCAGGCGGCGTATAATTTTCTACGTGCTGCATGCAGGCACTTAAGAACCCTGATATCAGTAATATACCAAAAATTAATTTAAAAATTCTTTCTCCAAGGCGTACCATGTGCTTGTCTAAATTACACGACAATAGCTGCTTAATCTCACTTTGCCTGTGTCCGTTGACGATGGCGGTCAACACGCAGACCAAATACATATCCGGTTCAATTCTGCAGAGCTTACACGCCTCAATCATTGACGCAAGGATAGCCCAGTTTTGCGCATCTTGTCCATGATCCACAAAGAAGACTGCTGCATTTTTTAACACTTCCCTCTCCTCGCGCAGTAGCCGGGCTTCCTTGCGAAGGCGTTTATTCTCCTTTTTGACGGCCTAGTGCGAATCCAACATCAGATCGTCGCGCTGATGTTGTTGAGCCCATTTGTGAAGCGTCGAAAGGCCACCCCCCCCAAAAAATATCCCATGAAAGTTGGGGCCGCGTTAAGCCACTGGTCGTCGTCATGCGCACCGCTTTGATATGTACGGTCTCTTGGGACGCTTTCGATAAATTCCCTGATTTGGGATGGAGGAAGTATCTATGACGAACGAAGAACGCGACATTCAACGCAAACTTAGAGTGCTCCGGCACGCCGAGAAGATCGGCAATGCCCGCAAAGCCTGCCGGTATTTTGGGATCGGCAGGTCCAGTTTTTATAGATGGCGTGACGCATACCAAAAGCATGGTGAAGCTGGCTTGAAGAACGCCAAGTTAATTCCCAAGAACCCAGCCAATCAAACGCCCGCTGAGATCGTTGACAAAGTGCTTTATCTGCGGCGCAAGTATCACTTCGGGCCAATAAGGATCGTCTGGTATTTGGCGCGCTATCACGGCATCAAAATCTCCGACGCGGGCGTCTACCGTACCTTGGATATTCTCGGCGCGTGTGCTCGCAGCTAGAATATTGCTGCGACGACGTAAATTCCTATTCCGCTGTGCCGCGAGAAAACCGGTCGTTCATACGAACCGCAGCAAAGGAACGACATATAAGGATCAAATCGCAGCCATTACCGAACTGTCCTTGCCACCTCGGTCTCGCACGCGCCGATTTCAAATCCTTTCACTGTATGGTCGCGTCGCGAAAGGCCTTGGGTGTCATACCGGTTTCCCGTTTGAACGCTTTGTAGAATGTCGAACGCGAGTTGAAGCCGACATCCAGAGACACCGTCAATGTTGATGCCGCGCCTTCCCGCAGGAGTGGTTTGGCAGCCTCGATCCGGTGGTGGGCAATATAATCAAAGAACGTCGACCCGATTTGTTCATTGAGCGTCTGGGAAATCTGGTTGGGCAAAGCACCTGTATGGCTCAACAATTTTTGCAAGGAAAGGTTCGGATCAAGATACAAAGCATCCTTCTCCATTGCTGCCTTGATCCGCGAAGCAAGCTGTTCGGCGTGCTCTGTTGTCAAAGCAGATCGCGCATACCTTGCGTCAGGCACTCCGTCTGACCCCGCACCCTCATCGGTGTCCGCTTGTGGTGGCACAATCGATGCAAACGCGATGATAAATAGCAAAAAGCATGCAATCAGACCATAAACGAGCTCCTCGAAAACTAGCCGCTCAAGTCCTGTGTTTTCTGCAACGAACGAGAATGCCGCTACGATCCATAGGATGATGAGGGACGCGACAAACCAGTCCAGCCACCTCAATTCGCGGTCATCGAGGTTTGAATAGAATGTCCGAAGTCTGGAGCGGTATGTGCGCAACATTTTCAACGTGGCGACAAGATAAATAACAGATGACGCGACCCAACAGAAGATCAGGACAAATGTCACCAGAACAAGCGTTGATGTAAGGTTGCCTGCAGGAAGTTCACCCGCAATGAACATCGTAGTTTTCGCATCAGCGGGTTGCAGCCAGTAGCCAATCATCACCACGCCGGCTACGATCGGCAAAACGATGTCACGCCAATGCATCGTCGCTGATACGCGTTCGGTAGTCTTTGAGGCGACATAATAAAAGACAGCAGGCGGCAGAATAAGAAGTAGCACCAAAATGACCGGCAAGTAAAAGCCTTACATTGATGGGGCGAACGCGAAGACGAGTGGCGTTGAAACGATGCCCCCAAATACGCCGAAGACCACCGTCAGGTAGAAACGTGCAAGCCCGCCTTGCGGACCGCGTAGCGCCGGCATTGCGCCCGCCAGCGCAAGCCCGAGGCGCGGCAGAAAGGGCTATGGATCCATCAGTATGCATTCTGATTGATAGGCCCAATTCTCTACCCGCATCAATGTGCAAAACGTTTCTGGGCATGCGTAAGAAAATTTGTACGCGCCGTCCCGCGCGGACGACAGGGTAAAATTTGCAGGTCAGACAGGGTTCAGATTTCGCGGCCAACGGACGTTCGGCCACATCTGCAACTGTTCCAATCAGAACACAAACATCTCTGGTGAAGGGAGACTAGAATGACACTTCAAAAAATTGGCGGGCTCGCAGCCCTTACTTGCGCGGCCACATATCTGTTCGGCTTAGTATTCCTATTTACGGTCTTGGCCCCCTTGGGATTTGGGACCGGTGACACCGATGCATCCGCCGTCGTGGCCTTCATTGATGCACAGCCGGGACTACTGATCGTGTGGAATACTGTCATTTATATCTTGAACGCCTTTGCCTTGGCGGTGCTGGTTATTACCCTCGATGCGCGTCTCAAATCCAATACGCCTGATTGGGCGGCCATCACCCGCGCGCTCGGGTTGATCTGGGCAACTTTGGTCCTTGGTGCGGGCATGATGGCAAACGTCACAGTCGAACATGCAGCCAAACTCTTTCCGATCAATCGTGCAAAAGCGGCAGACGATTGGGCGCTGCTTCAAGTTGTTGAATTGGGCCTTGGCGGGGGCAATGAAATCGCCGGTGGGGTCTGGATCCTGCTTGTCTGTATTGCAGGCGTAATGGGCCGCAGCTTGGGCAATATCTCTGTTTGCTTGGGGTTGCTGACCGGTGCGGGTGGCCTTGCGACGCTGGTGCCAGCCATCGGAGATGTGGCCGGTGCTGTCTTTGGACTGGGGGCGATCGCATGGTTCATTTCTGTTGGGCTGTCGCTGACCTTTGTGCGACGTAGTCATGAAAAGCCGATGATTGCATCGCCAGCCGACGTTCAGACCGGATGCCGAAGCAGTACCCCACCAACAGCATGCGGATGAGTAGCTCGGGGTAGATGGATGGACGGCCAGTGTGGTTGTAAAACTCAGACAAATACTGGCGGATGTCACTCAGATCGACGAACCAATCAATCAATTGAGCGCAGCAGGTGATCCTGGGGCACATGGCCTACAATCGAGAACTCGTAGAACAGCGCCGCCTGAGCTTCTTGCTTCGGTCCCATCATCGCCAGTCCCTCCCTATGGAGAGAATTGAATCAGCAGTTCAGGCCTCGATCAAGGAAGAGTTTTTCAACAAAATACGCCCAAAGGCACCGATGCTGCGCCATGTTTGAACGTCACTAATGCCCAATGACGTGATCAACTAAACCGGTTTCTCCAGATTTCACAGCGCTTCACATCCCGCGCCTCGTAAGCCTCTAAAGCGTCTGCTGGACTTAGATCAAACTGACACTCGTTGTCCTCGCCGAGGGCCGTCAGCCGCATTGAATACCACGCAGTGACTCCACCGCGTGGCGGTGCATCGAACACCGGAAACTCAGGGTCGCCGCCTGCATCGCTCAACCATGCATTCGCAAGCGACGGGTTCAAAATGATCGCACGGCCAAGACTGATGGCATCAGCCGCGCCGTCCTGCAAGGCCCTCACAACCTGTTCTCTAGTCTCGAAACCACCCGTTACAACGATTGGGATATCGGTGAGTTCCTTTGCTTGCTTTGCGAAGTTGGCAAAGTACGGCCCCGACGAAGAAGTACCGTCTGAAGTCGAGGCAGCACCGGGGAAATAAGTGCCGCCGCTGATGTCGATAAGGTCCACTGATGTATTGTTGAGCAGTCGCACCACCTCAAACGCGTCATCTGTCGTAAGGCCACCTTCAAGTTTGTCGGTCGAATTAATCCTTATGCCGACTGGATACGGTGCCCCAACCGCTTGTCGAACTGCGTCGATCACCTCTGAAATGACGCGGAATCGGCCTTCGACATTGCCGCCATAAGCATCGGTCCGGTGGTTAAACAGAGGTGATAGAAACTGGCTGAACAAAAAGCCGTGACCCGCGTGGATCAGGACGCCACCAAAACCAGCATCTTGGGCGAGAATTGCGGCTCGCGCATAGGATTGGGGTAGCTCATGGATTTCATCCAATGTCATGCCGTCACATTGCAAACCATCAACATTTAAGGGAGACGGCCCCTTGGGATTGCTGATAGGTCCATGTGCAAGTGCACCGGCGTGACCAAGTTGGGGCCAGATATGTGCGCCGTTTACTGACCCGCGTTTTGCCAGTTGCCGCAGTGCGTGCAAATCTGTGTCTGGCACAAGCACGAGGTTACCGGGTTTTTCAGGATAGCCGGGGATCACCTGCACCTCGCCAATCAACGAAAGTGCTGCACCACCTTCCGCCCATCGTTCATAGAGGCGCATCTGGGCATCTGTCGGATTTCCAGCACCGTCACCGAGTGAGTCAGACATCGCCGATTTTATCAGCCGATTTTTCAGCCAAACGCCACATGGCAGTTCGAGTGGCTGGTTCAACAAATCTTTCGCATCGTGGCTTTTTCGGTTCACTTCATCAGTCTATCGGTATATTTCGATATTTCATTTCTTCTAAACAAAGTTCGGAGCGGGTAGACTTCCCTCATTCCGAGCTACGGTTTCAGAAGTTCGTTTTGGACGGCGGCAAGAAACGCTTGAATGTTCTTTTCGTCTCGCCGGTAGAATGTCCACTGACCGTGGCGCTCTGCATTCACGAATCCAGCCTGTTTCAACAATCCCATGTAGTTCGAGATTGTAGACTGAGATAGCTTTGCCTTCTCCTGAATGTAGGCGACACAAACTCCCTCAAGGTCTTCATGACCGGGCAGTGCAGAAGGAAAGTTTGAACGGTCTTTAAGCCATTCCAGAATTTGTCGACGAACCGGATTGTTCAACGCTGATATTGATCTTTCAATGTCCATAAATCGAAATATCTCGAAATACCGCTTGTTGTCAAGCCTCGCCAAATCCTCCACAGCGGGCATTCGCGGAAAACGCACAAAGGTCAGGTTTGTGTCCGCAGTGTTCCCGTGCGGTGATGTTTGGTGGCTGCACCTGCGGCGAACGGCGGGTCGCCAATCCAGTCCACGTTGCTGTGCATCCCGGAGATGCCGACCGGATCAGAACCGCTTAGACTAACGTCGCAAGATGCTGGGATGTTTTGTGTTAAGGTTTCTGCTAGGCATCTAGCGAAGGAAAATCTATACAACCAATCAAGTATTGATAGAGATTTACAATCACTATGACCTTCGAACAACTTCGCACATTTTTGTGGGTCGCTCGCCTTGGCGGCTTTCGAAAGGCCTCTAACCGGCTCCACCTGTCTCAGCCAGCCGTTTCGACGCGGATATCCAATCTTGAAGACGAGTTGGCGGCGAAGCTGTTCGAACGCGGCCCGGGTGAGCTTGTTCTGACCAAGAAGGGTCAACAGCTTTTGGGCTACGCCGAGCAGATGTTGTTCGTTGAGGAAGAAATCAAGCAGCGTGTCGCGAACCCTGCAGAAACCGAGGGCCTTTTCCGCCTCGGGGCCTCTGAGACGATCGCGCAGGCTTGGCTTCCATCGTTCATTCAGGCGTTCAGTGCGCAATTTCCGCGGGTCAATGTTGATCTGACTGTTGATATTTCATTGAACTTACGGACTTCGATCCTAGAGCGTCGACTTGATCTGGCCTTTCTCATGGGGCCAGTGTCCGAGTTCTCGGTCAAGAACGTAGCGCTCCCTCGATTTGACTTGCATTGGTATAAATCCAGCCAAATGGGAGATGTCGACCTCACTGAAACCCCGATCATATCTTACTCAAACAAGACCCGTCCCTACCGTGAATTAACGTCAGAATTGGCGCAGCGTGTTGGCCCCAAAAGCCGGGTTTTTTCCTCTGCGTCCTTGTCGGCCAGTTTGAAGATGATCGCGGCAGGAATCGCCGTTGGGCCTTACCCGCGCGTTCTTGCCGCGCCGCACCTTAAGGCCAATGAAGTTGTCGAGTTTGATCCCAGCTTCGTTCCGCCCGCGCTGGAGTTCACCGCATCTTATTTGGCTGAACCACGGAGCTTTCTTGTTGAAAACAGTGCAGAAATTGCACGTGATGTCGCGATGGCATGGCACGCTTCTCACCCAGAATAGACATTCAAAATATCTATCATAGCTGATACAAAATGATAATTTGAATGAATTTCTCTCTTGTGGAACTGTCAAAGAACAGAATTGCGGGGGAGCCATGTCGTCTCAACAACCATCAGTTCAAGATGTACAGCACTTAACGAGTGAAGAGATCCGCATGCGTATTCGAACGCAGCGGCATGACACGCATACGTCTGGCTTGGCTCCGGGAAAGCTTCAGTGCAATCTCGCTATTCTCCCCGAGATTTATGCACTGGACTTCCTGCGGTTCTGTCAGCGCAATCCAAAACCTTGTCCTCTTGTTGGCGTGGGGGAAACTGGCGATCCAATGTTGCCGATCCTTGGGCGTGATATTGACATTCGCACGGATGTGCCACGCTACCGTGTTTTCAAAAATGGCGCGTTCGAAGAAGAGGTTTCGGATATTTCCGGCCTTTGGGCTGATGACCTCGTGACCGTTGCGTTGGGGTGTTCGTTCACATTTGAAAATGCGCTCATGCGGGCGGGTATTCCTGTACGGCATATTGAAACAGGTCGGAACGTCCCGATGTTTCGCACCAATATCGATCTTGTGCCTGCCGGTCCGTTTCACGGCCAGATGGTCGTCACGATGCGTCCGCTGCCTGAAAACCTAATTGAGCAGGCGACATCAATCAGTGGCCGCTATCCGCAGGCGCATGGCGCGCCAATCGCAGTCGGCGACCCGGCCGCTATCGGTATCAAAAACCTTGATCAACCTGACTACGGCGATCCTGTTGAGGTAAGGCGAGGGGAAGTCCCGGTCTATTGGGCCTGCGGTGTCACCCCGCAAAACGTACTGCGGGCGGCAAAACTACCAATCTGCATTACGCACGCCCCCGGACACATGCTGATCACCGATGTCGCGGAAGATGCAGAAACAACAATTTATCAAGCAACCACCAACTAGGAGAGAAGACATGAAACGTACCCTTACACTGCTTGCCGCCACGACGGCGCTTGCCGTGCCAGCCTTGGCAGAAGATCTGTCCGTAGTCGGCAGCTGGTCCAGCTTGCCACTGCACAACACATATGAGGCCCCTTTCTGGACAGAGACTCTGCCTGCAGCCGGAGACTTCAACGTTGAGCTGACAACGCATAACGCGATGGGCCTTGGCCTGTCAGAGATTTACCCTTTGCTGGGTCAGGGCGTCTATGATGTGGCCATGACGGTAGCAGACTACGCAGTGGGCGACGCACCCGAGCTTGAAGGCCTTGATGTGCCGCTTCTGGCACTAACCGCCGATGAGGCCCGCGCAATGGTTGATGCCGCCCGCCCTATGGTGTCCGACATCTACCGCGATCGGTTCAACGCCGAAATTCTGGCCATCGCGCCCTATCCGCCGCAAGTCGTTTTTTGCAACGCTGAGATCAACAGCTTTGCAGACCTTGAAGGCCTCAAAGTCCGCGCCTCCGGCCGGATGACAGCCCTGTTCCTTGAAGCTCTGGGCGCTGAAGGCGTCAGCGTCTCATTCGGTGAAGTCCCCGGTGCCTTGCAAACCGGCACAGTTGATTGCGCGGTCACCGGCGCTGGTTCAGGTTATTCGGC
>Ga0206125_10001789_pt1 | contig 24185 bp, 20 predicted proteins | sample Helgoland_Spring_4_FD_148598 | JGI IMG/M metagenome (GOLD analysis project Ga0206125, IMG submission 148598) | Pelagic subsurface seawater microbial communities from Kabeltonne, Helgoland, North Sea - Helgoland_Spring_Bloom_20160331_1 | ecosystem: Environmental > Aquatic > Marine > Epipelagic ... | reverse complement strand
AGAGCTCTACTGAAATAGCGCGCTTCATTGGTTTGATTATCTAATACCATCATCACATCATCACCATGGTACATTGCCGTGACAATACTTTCTGTTAGACGTTTGTCATTATCTATACCATCACTAATTTTTAAACGGTCTATGACAGTTTCTATATCATGGGTCTTGTAACGATCTATTTTCATTCCCTTTACAATATCCATAACCTGGCCATCTATCCGAACTTTTAAAAAGCCTTGTTTTGCAATTTGCTCAAAGAGTTCTCTATAGTGTCCTTTTCTAGAGCGAACAATAGGAGCAAGGATGCTCACTTTTTTGTCTTTAAAGTCAGACAAAATGAGTTTTTTAATTTGTGTATCACTATAGCTCACCATCTTTTTGCCAGTATTGTAGCTGTAGGCATCACTTGCCCTAGCATATAGCAGTCTTAAAAAGTCATAAATTTCTGTGATGGTACCAACGGTAGATCTGGGGCTTTTACTGGTTGTTTTTTGCTCAATAGCAATCACGGGGGAGAGCCCATCTATTTTGTCTACATCTGGACGTTCAAGATTGCCTAAAAATTGCCTTGCATAGGCAGAGAAGGTTTCAATGTATCTGCGTTGTCCCTCTGCATAGATGGTGTCAAAGGCAAGTGATGATTTGCCACTTCCAGAGAGCCCTGTAATGACTACTAGTTGGTCTCTGGGAATAGAAACATCTATATCTTTTAAATTGTGGACTCTAGCGCCCAAAACATCAATACTAGCCAAGTTTTTTGCCATAGTTTGCAAAGGTACTCAAAGTCAATGAAAATTTAAGGCTAAGGGTAGTTAGTCAAATGTTAATTAACAACCATGAGTGGATAAAAACAAATTAGTTAGTAAGGGTTTTGCTAAGAAATGAAAGCCCAGAAATAACCATAAATACAATTGCAGAGATCACAAAGGAATAGCTTAAAATAAGCAAAAATGGTGGCAGACTTAACAAAATACTAAGCAAGGGTGTTAGCACGCCAAGCACAACCATTAAACCAAACAAAATATAAAGAAGTTGCAGTGTTTTAGGAAGACTATTTCGCTTATTACTTTGAGCCTCAAATAACTTTGGTATCAGGTTTTTATTTATATACTCACCAAACTTGGAGAGAAATACATCATTAAATGATGATTCTTCAAAGCTTACTGGGTCTATGCTATTTGCAAGTTCCATTATTTTATCTTGATCTCTTTCATGAAGAGCCTCAAGATCAAGGGTGTTTTTGAAATCACCAAATCTATAACCAAAGTGATACCATAGTCCAGAACCTACTTTATGTTCTAGCCATTTTTCTAAAATAGCTGGATTGTATTGCATAGGATATTCAATGGTAGTTGGAAGATTTTTTTGTTTTGGTTGTGTGAAGAGTAATGATTTTAATTCTAGATATAGTGTATCTGTGTCATCAAGCCCTTTTTTTTCTTCTAAAAACTCAATGGCTAGTTTAGATTTCCCTTTATAGAATTCTTTAACTTCAAAAAAGCTTAACCCTGCAAACTCATCGTCTATAAAGGTTTTAACCTGGGTTGCCCAAAGTTTACTTTTAAAGATGATTTCTATAATTTTACGGGCAGCATTCATTTTTCCAATCAGTACATTGAGTTGATTGTCTCCAGAGACTATGATACGATTAAGACCAAAAATGCTAAACACAATATACCCGAGCAGAAAAATTGCTGTGAAACCACTAATACCTATAATTGTAGAAATTTGGTCTTGTAATGTTTCAAAAAATATAGCGGTATTGGTTGTTTTTTGATCTAGCAAGTATACAAGGAAAATGCAGAGTATGCATGAAAACACTAGCGGTATCAAGACAAAATAGTTTACTGAAAACGATTTTTTACTCATTTTATTATAAATCTAATCCAAGAATTTATTTCCAAAATGTTGGTAAATAATTAGTTAATCTTTTTTAAAACAATTCCAAATCTACAGAATTACGTAGTCCTTATCCTACAATTTTAGAGATATTCGATTAAGTGCACAACAGGTAATAGTGCCTCTTTCTATTGTTTATTTAAAAACCTACTGCAGCATCATCACCTCTATTGTCTGCTCCAGCCTCTAAAGAACCGTCTGGGAGCACTAAGATAGCATCTACTCTTCCTATACTTGAAGCGTTTTTATAATCTATATCATACCCTTTGTTTTCAAGTTTTTTAATAGTTCTAGCGTCAAAGCTTGTTGCTTCTACTTTTATAACATCTGGCAACCATTGATGATGAAATCTTGGGGCCTCAACAGCCTGTTGCATTGACATGTTAAATTCATACACATTTAAAATAGTTTGTAGCACCGATGTTATGATTGTAGATCCTCCAGGTGTTCCAAGAGTCATCCATAGTTTGTCGTCTTTCTCTACAAGTGTTGGTGTCATAGAGCTGAGCATTCTTTTTTGTGGAGCGATACTATTGGCATCACCACCAATAAGACCAAACAGATTTGGGGTACCTGGCTTTGCGCTAAAATCATCCATCTCATTATTTAAAAAGAAACCAAGTTTTTTACTATATAACTTTGAACCAAAAGAAGCATTAAGTGTTGTAGTTGCTGCAATGGCATTACCATAGCTGTCAATTATAGAGTAGTGGGTAGTTTCTGTGCTCTCTGCTTGAGAGAGGGTTCCATGTGTAAGCTCCTTGGAGGGTGTTGCAACCCCAAAGGAAAAGGTATCCATACGGCTTTTGAGATAGGCATCATTTAGTAGAGAATCTACCGGGATATCTATAAAGTCTGGATCTCCAAGATAGTGACTTCTATCTGCATAGGCTCTTTTTTGGGTTTCTATAAGTACTTGTATTGTTTTTATTGAATTATGGCCATACTGGGCAATTGGATAATTTGCTATTGTTTTGAGTATTTGTGCCATACAAATTCCGCCACTAGAGGGTGGAGACATAGATATAATACGCAGGTCTTTGTAATTAAAAACAATGGGATCACGCCAAATGGCTTGATAATTTTTTAAATCTTTTAAACTAATAATACCATTGTTTTTTTGTAGAAAGGCTACAAGTGTTTTTGCAATCTCACCTTGGTAAAATGCCTTTCTACCGTGGTCTGATATTTGCTGCAGTGTGTTTGCTAAGGCCTTATTTTTAAATATATCTCCAGCTTTAAATGCTTTGGTGTAAATCGAGTTTTCTTGGTTTACTTGTTTAAAAATGGCACTATACCTATTAAATTGTTTTGCCTGTTTTTCTGTAATTTTAAAGCCGTTTTTTGCTAGTAAAATTACAGGGCGTAAAATAGTTTGCATTGGTAAAGAGCCAAACTTTTTATGAGCTTTAATTATACCCGCGATTGTCCCAGGCACCCCAACAGCCAATGCTCCAGTTTTACTCTTGTCTTGGATGTATTTTTTGTTTTGGTCTAAGTACATATCTCTATGTGATAGGAGTGGTGCCTTTTCCCTATAATCTAGGGCACCTACTTCTCCTCTATGGGTTCTGTATACCATAAAGCCACCCCCGCCAAGATTTCCTGCATTTGGATAGCAAACTGCCAATGCCATTTCTGTTGCCACCATAGCATCAAAAGCATTGCCCCCTTGTTGCATGATTTCACTCCCAATTCGTGAGGCTTCTTCTCTGGCAGATACCACCATCGCTTTTTGAGAGATTAGTCCCATTACTGGTGGAGTATATGGTGAAATTTCTTTCTTTGGGCTATCGCATTGCCAAAAATAAAACTGTATACATAAACAAAGAAACACGTGTTTTTTTTTCATCATAACGATTTAATTTTATGTTTTGAGTATGCCCTTAACTCTTCAAAGAAGACGGTAAAGTCCTGTTCAAATTCTTTGTAATACTTTTCTAGATCAACACAAGCTATATTCATATTATTGGTGTGTTTTACGCGCCTACTCATTTGCTCTAATATGGTGTTAATACCAGCAATGGTAGTATAACTTAGTAGCCAGTTGTTTGATATCATAATTGGCATCATACTCTTTATTTTATGGGGTAGTATCTCTTGGTTTTTCTCAAGTAGTTTATAGAACTCAGATGCGTATTCATTCAATGGTTTGTGGTGGTAGCTATCCCAGTTTTTTGCCAAAAAGTGATCGTAAAAAATATCTACAATAACACCACTGTAGTGGCCATGATTTTTATGAAGGCGTTTAGTACTTTTTCTAACAACAGGGTGTTGATCTGTAAAGCTGTCTATGCTGCGGTGCAGTAAAATTCCTTTCTGCATATCTTTACTATAGCTAAGGTATTTTTTTCCTTTAATACCATCAGCAATAAAATTACCAATGGTTATACCTTGATCTTCTCCAGAGAGATATATATGAGCTAGAAAATTCATAGTGTAAATTTACACAAATAACAAACCAACATTTTCTTTTTAAAAAAGTATATTTGTGCAAGACTATAAGTCCTTAAAACAGCCTATTTTTTTTGGGTTTATTTTAAAGAAATAAAGACTATTTAATTGCCTAAAGCTTTAATATAGCAAACTATAAAATTAACCAAGCAATGACATTAATAAAATCAATATCAGGAATTAGAGGCACCATTGGAGGTGCTCAAGGTGAAAATTTAACCCCTATTGATGCTGTTATGTATGGAGCAGCCTACGGGACTTGGGTAAAAAAGCAGCATGATAAAGATTCTTACCGGGTAGTGGTTGGGCGTGATGCCCGTATTAGCGGAAACATGATTCAGCAATTGGTTATGAACACATTAGTTGGTTTAGGAATAGACGTTATTAATCTTGATTTATCTACAACTCCAACAGTAGAGATGGCTGTTATGATGGAGCATGCAGATGGAGGCATCATTCTTACTGCAAGCCACAATCCAAAACAATGGAATGCTTTAAAATTACTTAATAATAAGGGAGAGTTTTTGGATGCCGCTGCAGGTCAAGAAATTTTAGACATTGCTCAGGGTAGGAATATGCATTTTGCCTCTGTTGACAACCTGGGTCAAATCACCAGAAACGATGCGTACATAGATTTGCATATAGACGAAATATTAGCTCTTGATCTAGTGAATGTAAAAGCAATTAAAGCAGCAAATTTAAAAGTTGTGGTAGATGGTGTAAACTCTACAGGAGGTATTGCTATACCACTACTGTTAGAGGCACTAGGAGTACAACCTGTAAAATTATTTTGCACTCCTAATGGAGAGTTTCCTCATAACCCAGAGCCTTTAAAGAAGCATTTAGGAGATTTAATGAGAGAGGTTGTTACCCAAGGTGCAGATTTTGGTATTGTTGTAGATCCAGATGTAGACAGATTGGCCTTTGTTGATGAAAAAGGCGAAATGTTTGGTGAAGAATACACTTTGGTAGCAGTTGCAGACTATGTTTTGGCAAACACATCTGGTAATACCGTCTCTAACATGTCATCCTCAAGAGCATTAAGAGACATTACCAACAAACACAATGGTAGTTATACCGCAAGCGCTGTTGGAGAAGTCAATGTAGTACAAATGATGAAAGACACCAAGGCTGTCATTGGCGGAGAAGGAAATGGTGGTGTCATCTACCCACAACTGCATTATGGTCGTGACAGTTTGGTAGGAGTTGCTTTATTTTTAAGTCATCTTGTAGAACAAAAAACAACTGTAAGCGGCTTGAGGGCATCGTACCCATCTTACTTTATGAGCAAGCAAAAAATTGCGCTTACCCCAGAGATAGATGTAGATGCTATTTTAGAGAAAATGACAGACACTTATAAAACAGAAGAAATAACTACCATTGATGGTGTTAAAATAGACTTTGAGAGCAATTGGGTTCATTTGCGTAAATCTAACACAGAACCAATTATCAGAATATATACAGAAGCGGCAACACAAGATGCCGCAGATTCTTTGGCAAATACTATTATTAAAGAAATCAAACAAATTGCAGGTTTGTAGTTTTTTAAGCTGTAGTATATAATCTCTTAGTTAATAACACAAACACTTATGCAAAATATAAATTTAGCTACCCTTGTAATTATAACTTCTACTGTAATTATTACTTTAATTGGTTTTAAAGACAGATCTTTTTTCGAAAAATATAAATTTAATATTGCTGGAATAAAAAAAGGGGAGAAGCTTAGACTATTTTCTTCTGGTTTTTTACATGCAGATGTCAATCATTTGCTGTTTAACATGCTGACACTCTATTTCTTTGCCCCTGTTGTTGTGTCCTATTTGAGTACAGCGCTTTTTGTTTGTATTTATGTAGCTGCCCTTCTAGCTGGAAGTTGGTTGTCTTTTGTATTTCATAAACAGGAGCCTTATTACAGTGCCATTGGTGCAAGTGGAGCGGTTACTGGTGTTTTGTACGCAGCCATATTGTTAAATCCCACCATGAGCTTGTATTTGTTTTTTGTTCCAATACCAATTCCTGCCTGGCTCTTTGGCGTTGGGTATTTGCTGTATTCTATCTACGGGATGTTAAATAAGAGAGATAATATAGGCCATGACGCTCATTTCGGAGGTGCAATAGCTGGCTATGTTTTGACATTCTTGTTTGCCCCTTATATACTCTTTGATAGTCTTTGGATAGTAGGCTTATTGGCAATTCCCATCGCATTACTCTTTTATTTGAAAAAAAACAATAAAATATAGTTTTATTGTTTAGAGAAACTGTAGGTGTACCCAATGGTTATTTCTGTAAAATCTGCCTGGCCTAGATTTGAGTTTAAATGTACCCCTGCATATGCATTATGCTTTGGTTTTTTGTGAGTGCTTATCAGGTAGTATTTAATTCCTAATCTTGTATTGATAGATTTTTTAAGATTGTATTTAGTGTTAAACTCACCAAGGACCCAACCTTCTGGTATTTCTCTGGGCGTATTTACCCAGCCTTCATTGATACGCCAATCTATTTGATACGCTTCTTTATATAGATTGTACCCAATACTAAAATCTAAACCAAAATGATCTAGTAAAATTTCGGTATTAAGATATAAAGAGAGGCTTGTTGCATTTTTAAAGGGGTTTTGTTTTAAGTATTCAAATTCTCTAGATTCTTGCACCAAAGATTCATTGTTATTTATATAATCATAGTAATGTTGGTAGAATCTATAATGTGTCCCAACCCCTAGTTTAAAAACATTGTTAAATACATATCCATACTCTCCAGAGGTGGTATACACTGCTTTGGCTGTATTAAAGGCTTCTGCCAGCACATTCCAGCCGTGTCCAGCCCTTATCTCTAAATAGGTGTACCTGCTGTTTTGGTATAGTGGTTTGTCTAGGATTTGTTGTTTGTTTTTGTTGAAGGGATTGTGTATTGCCCCAGAAATTGATCCTACAATAGTATTATACCCTCTATTATCTAACTTTGTATGCCCGTTTGAGTGATGTGATAGTCCAATACCAAGGTTCCAATCTACGTTTTTTGTTGTCAGTAACTCGTACTTTAACAAAAATCTAAAGGCCCATGTAATGTCTGTAGAAACAGCTCTATTATTGGGGTTTGTTATGGGGTCATATTTTTTTGTAAAATAGGATGCTCCAAGACCTGTTAGGATTTTAAACCTTTTAGATTTAAAAGCATTAAACTCTACGGTAGGAATCATGCTTATGGCAATGCCTAGACTATCTACTTGTCCAAAATCTGTGAGTCCAAGACTTACACCTGTATGAAGTCCTTTCAGCCGATGCGCCCACTCCCTTTGTGTATTTTCATGGTTTTTTGAAATATTAAACAACAGTTGTTTGTGCAGTTTGGTTTCTGGAAAACCAAAGTTTGAGGGTAGTGTTTTACCTAGTACTATTTCTGGAGTAAAAACAATAGTGCTGTTATCTCCATAGTTTTCTTGTTGTGCGATCAAGAACATGGAAAAAAGCAGTAGCAATAAAAGCGTGAGTTTTTTCATTTCAGGCCATAATTAAAACAAAATTATTTTAGAAATTTTAAGTAAAATATAATACTACAAAACTTAAATACCATCTTTTATGAGTAATAGCGTCTACTCAAAATAACTAAAACTCTCTCCGTGTTTAATTTTCAGTAAAGACTCATATATTAATTTAATAACGTTTTCTACATCCTCTCTGTGTACCATTTCTACGGTAGTATGCATATAGCGCAAGGGTAATGATATAAGGGCAGAGGCAACACCGCTGCCGCTATAGGCAAAGGCATCTGTATCTGTACCCGTAGCTCTTGATAATGCTGCACGCTGAAAAGGAATTTTATTAGACTGCGCAGTATCTGTTATAAGATCACGCAATTTTTGTTGCACAGCAGGAGCATATGCAATAACTGGACCTTTACCAATTTGAGCATCTCCTTGGGTTTTCATGTTTATCATTGGTGTGGTTGTGTCATGGGTTACATCTGTAACTATAGCTACATTAGGTTTGATGCGCTCTGCAATCATTTGTGCTCCTCTTAGGCCAATCTCTTCTTGAACACTATTGGTAATGTATAGACCAAAGGGTAGGGTCTTTTTATTTTCTTTTAAAAGTCTCGCTACTTCTGCAATCATAAAACCTCCCATGCGGTTGTCTAATGCTCTACATACAAACTTGTCTTTGTTGAGAATAAAAAACGCGTCAGGATAGGTAATTACACAACCCACATGGACGCCCATTTTTTCAACTTCTTGCTTGTCTTTGGCTCCTATATCAATAAAAATATTATCAAGTTTTGGCGCTTCCTCTTTGCCTTTGTTGCGTGTATGTATCGCTGGCCAACCAAACACTCCTTTTACAATTCCGTTTTTGGTATGTATGTTTACAATTTTAGAAGGGGCAATTTGGTGATCACTTCCTCCATTTCGTATTACATATAACAAACCATTGTCGCTAATGTAGTTTACATACCATGAAATTTCATCTGCGTGGCCCTCTATAACTACTTTATATTTTGCTTTTGGGTTAATAACCGCAACGGCCGTGCCGTAGGTGTCTGTAATAAATTCATCTGCGTAGGGCTTTACATAGTCCATCCATATTTTTTGACCATCCCATTCATAACCTGTTGGTGCAGCATTGTTTAGGTATTTTTCTAAAAAGCGTAATGATTTTTTATTTAATATAGATGTTGCCATGAAGTATGTTTTTTAATTTGAATCTCAAAATTAGAGAATTAATAGCGAAGTCTACACGTTCAATTTATTATTTTTGGAATGGTTTTAGTAGTTTGCCTCAGTACAATCAATTTTTATAAATGAATTTGACTTGTTTTACATATTTCAGTATCTTTTTTATTAGTGTAACCTGTGGGGCACAAATACCAAAAGAATACAAGACCCAGCAAAAAGACTCGATAGCAACCTATTATTATGTTGTACAAGGAGACACTATACCTAGAGAGTACATAGATCTAGAAGAAGTAGTACTGTTAAACAAGCTGTCGTTTAACAATAAAATAGATAGGCGCAGATACCTTATACTAAGGCGAAAGACACGTAAAGTATATCCTTACGCAAAACTAGCCTCAGAAAGACTCCTCACGATGACCACTAGGCTACAAACTATTAAAAAAAAGCGTCAAGCATCCAAGTATACCAAACGTATCCAAAAATATATTGAGCAGGAGTTTTCTGAAAAACTTAAAAAACTCACTAGAACAGAGGGGCAGATACTTGTTAAGTTAATCCATAGACAAACAGGCACAACGGCCTATGATTTGGTCAAGGAGTTGCGTACCTCCTGGAGAGCCTTTTGGTATAATACAACGGCTAGCTTTTTTAACATCTCTTTAAAACAAGAGTATACTCCTTTTTCTGTAGAGGAAGATTACCTTATTGAGGATATACTAGAGCGTTCTTTTCAAGCAGAAATTTTAGAAAGACAAGCTCCATTTTTTAAGATAGATTTTCTAGAGCTCTCATCTCATTGGGATGTAAAAGCACCTAAGTAAACATTCTACAAATAGTAAATTTTATACTATAGGTATAGGTAGTCTTTTGCCTTTAGCGTGTCTTGATTTTAAAAAACTCAATACGATCTCTGTTGTTACTTACCATGATGTGTTTATTTCCTTTAATAGTAATCACATCAATATCCCTAGCGTCTTTATCATTAAAGAATCCAGAGTTTTGTAATGAAACAGTTTTAAAATCGTTAGTCATAACACTGCCAATGTGGGCATCATATCTTCCGGTTTCTACCTCTACCGGAAAATGATTCCCTACAGAGATTATTTCATCTGTACCATTACTATCAACATCTAGCACTAAAATGCCATTTGTAGGAGCAACTTGCGTTGTATTTGGTAGCGGTGTAAATGTAAACTGATTGTTTTGGTTTAGTAATATCGCACTCTCAAAATAGGTTGCTTTGTGTATTTCAGCATTGTTTGTGTCAAAATTACTATACACCTGATCAAAAGTAAGACTTCCAAATTCTGCATAAGAGCTAATGTTTGCCTTTATACCAGGTATTTGTTCTGATGAGCATTGAAGCCCTCTAACTGGATATAGTTGATTATCATTATAATATCCTAGGGCAATATCATTTGTTCCATTTGAGTCAAAATCTTTGGCCATAATAACAAACGGCTGCTCTTTTGTAGCTTTATGTTTACTATTGGTTCCTAAATTTCCTGCTAATAAATCAATGTTTCCGTCCTTATTTGTATCTGTTGCAGTAATTGTATTCCACCATCCAATATTTTTGTCTGTACCATAAGCTTTGCTTTGATTTGTAAAAGCACCCTTATTATTTATGTAAATTTCAATTGCCATCCAGTGTCCTACAATCACAAGGTCTTCTTGGTTGTCATTATTTATATCTGTAAACACGGCGTCCTTTACCATACCTATACTACTCATGTTATCTGTTCGGCTAACAATTTCATTTTTAAAAACACCATTGTTGTTTATCAATAGCTGGCTCTCTCCAGCCTGAGGATAGTTCCCTGGTTTTTGAAATCCTCCAATAAAAAGATCTACATCCCCATCATTATCTATGTCTGAGGCTTTAACGCAGCTTCCACTAGCATATACACTAGGGATAATACCAAAAGTCTTAGTGAAATTTCCTATACCATCATTTTTATACAATCTATCAAGTTGTAGGGTGCTTTTTAAATCATGCTCATTACTTCCACTTACAACATATAAATCTTTGTCTCCATCTTGATCAAAATCAAAAAATAAAACGCCTAAATCTTCGCTCATTTTATCCTTTTCAAAAGCCTTTTGTTTTGATTTAATAAATGTGCCATTTGGTTTTTGGAGGTATAGCACTCCAGGATAGCCAACACCATTTCCTTGATAGAAATCCTCTAGGCCGTCTGCGTTTACATCTGCAACATCTATAAAGGGACCTTCCTGAGATTGCTTATGTGGCAAGAGTATTTCTGTTATATAATCGTCATAATCATACTCTTTGTGTTTGTCTTTAATATTTATTTTTCCAGTAACATTTGTCATTAATGTTGCTTTAGTTTCTTTTTCCAAAGAGAAAGGGGTGCCCTCATTAAAAGCGAGTTGGTGTATTTTATTTACTTCTAATGAAGTATATAATCGCAATCCTTTAATTGGCCAATGTACTAGTATAGAATCTACAGTCTTTGATGCTCCGAGGCCAAAATGAATTCTTGAATCTGAGTGAGATTGAAAACCATTTGCGTTTGCTAGCTCCCAGTATTGCTGTTTTCCTTTATCTAAAATAGAAACTTTTGCACCATATGGTATCGTGGCCTTATCTCTTAACTCAAGGGTTATAAAATTGTTTTTTGTGCTATTGTTTTTATAAATTACTGCTTGTTCGTTTAGGTTGTTTAATACCAAATCAAGATCTCCATCATTGTCCAAATCTGCGTATGCAGAGCCATTTGTGTTTAAAGCTGCATCTTTAAGACCCCATAATGCGCTTTGGTCTTTAAAGGTAAGATCTCCGTTGTTTTGGTATATGTAATTGTAGGTTTTTGATACAGGAATTTCTGCTTGTAGTATGTCAAATATTTTTGGATTCTTCACACCTTTATCTTTATTTTTAGAGGTGTAATCTTTATTCATTACATCTCTTTTGTATCCATTAGAAACAAATAAATCTTTATACCCGTCATTGTCATAATCTGCAAAAAGAGGGCTCCACGACCAGTCCGTTTCTGCAATGTTTGCCATCCATGATATTTCACTAAAAGTTCCATTACCGTTATTTAACTGCAGGCTGTTATGCATGTCTTGATAATGAAGTTTAGCATCAACAAAACCTTGGTATAATTTTGGATTCATAGATGCCATATTCACCTTCTTCGAATAATTGTCATTACCAAGCATTTCAGAATTAAAAATATCTAGTAAACCGTCATTATTAATATCTGCGATATCTAGGCCCATAGAAAACTTTGACATATGCTTTAGGGCACTAAATAATTCATTTTTAAAGCGCCCGTTTTTTTGATTTATTAATACATAATCTGGTTTGGAATAATCATTTGCTACGTACAAATCTTGCCAACCATCATTGTTAAGGTCTGCAGCGATAACTCCCAACCCAAAAGCTACATTTTGAAGCCCTGATTTTTTTGTAATATCTACAAATGTACCGTTACGATTTTCATAAAGTTTATCACTATCACTGTATGTTGCTCCTTTATCCTGGTAGGATACCTCTCCGGTAATTGTAGATTGATTAAATGATGTGTGTTTTACAGGGTGATTAATGATGTAAACATCTAGGTCTCCATCATTATCTTTGTCAAAAAAGCATGCTTGTGTTGATCTAGATTGATCTGTGAAGCCAAATTTTTCTGCACTCTCTGTAAAGGTTAAATCTCCATTATTAATAAAGAGAAGGTTTGTGAGTTTGCTTTTTTCTGTTCCTTTAAACCATCCAGCTCTGGAGATAAATATATCTTGAAAGCCATCCTTGTTTATATCTATAACAGTCACACCGGTGCACCAATCAGCGGTTTTTGAGTTTATTCCAGCGCTTAGAGTAATATCCTCAAATTTTAAACCTCCTTTGTTTATAAAGAGTCTGTTTGGAGCCATGTTTGCAGTTAAAACAACATCTAAAAGGCCATCGTTATTAAAATCTGCAGTTGCAACACCACCACCATTATAAAAGTATTCATAATGATAATAATTAGCGCCTTGATTCTCGATGTTAAAATTATTGAAATTTATTCCAGATTGCTCACTAGAAACTGCAGAGAAAAGAGGGGTTTGTTTTTCTTCAACAACTACAGTTGTTGTATCTAATTGTTGTTCTGTTTGCTTTTTGTTTTTGGTGCAAAAGGAACATACAAGAGAAATAAATAGTAGCGGGTAAAATTTCATTTGTATAATATTTTGAATATGAAATATAAACAATTTTTATGTTTTTAGACAATTGCAGTATTGTATTTTTTTATGTTTGAAATTCTTTAAAATAGAACCATGTGCTTTGGCACCTATTTGTACTGGTAGGAAGTATTTTCCATTATTTTTAGTATCTACCTTGAACTTATATAAAGTAAGCAATAGCTATTGCTGCTATGATAGTACTAAGTTTGGCTAAATTAAATTTATGATCTTTACTAATTTCAAATAAAATAGTAGTAGATACATGTAAGAAAACACCAATTGATATAGCGTTTAACTCATCTTTATATACCATTAATACTGGGCTGTTTAAAGAAAGCCAACTTCCCAGTGGTGTCATAATAGCAAATAACAACAAAAAAGGAAGTATGGTAACCAGCGGATATTTCGCTTTAATAAAAAAGAAAGAAAGTATCATCGCGATAGGAATTTTATGCACTAAAACACCTATAAACATACTAGAGTGCCCTACAATTGGAAAACCTTCAATCAAAGCGTGTATAGAAAGACTAATAAATAAAAGCCAAGGAAAACTCTTTTTATTTGTATGTATATGAACATGACCATGCTCTGCACCTTTGCTTAAAAACTCTAAACAGATTTGGAGCAGTATACCTACCATAATAAATTGCCCCACATACTCATTTGTAGATTGGTATACATCTGGTAGTAATTTAAACAAAGTAACTGCCAATAAAAAAGCACCACTAAAGGCAAGGGGCATCGATAACTGTTGTGCATTGTTTTGTTTAACAAGCAAGGCAATACCATACCCTACAAATACAGCAAAGAATAGAACTAAATATATCATACAGCAAAAATAAGAATTAATCTCTCAGAAGTAGCAGCATCAAAAGGATTTAGATGATAATCTCCAAAAGTTTGCTTTAATTGTAAACCAGCGTTCTTAAAATAGCTCTTAAAATCTTCTAGGGCTATCGCTTTGACTTTTTCTGTATAGTTATAAGTTCTATTATCCACAGAAAAAGAAATGTGTTTTTTGATATACCCATTACTGATTTCTCTTTTAATTTTAAATGAGATGCCTTCTACAATTTTAGTCTCATTTTTGACCAAATTTGAAGCCACGTACGCCACATTTAAAAAATCTATAACTGCTACGCCATTATTTATTAAGTTGGTTTTAATGGCTTTAATTGTTTTTAGGTTATCCTCTTCTTTTTCAAAATACCCAAAACTTGTAAATAGATTAAACACAGCATCAAATTTTGATACTGTATATGGAAGGCTCATGTCATGAACAGAAAAAATAAGATTATCTTTTTCAAATTTCTTTGCATACAAAATGCTTTGACTAGATAAATCTACCCCCGTTACATCATACCCTAAACTAGATAAGTACCTAGAGTGTCTCCCTTTGCCACAAGCAAGGTCTAATATTTTGCTACTAGGGTGCAGGTGTAAATGTTGTGTGAGTCTATCCATGAAATTTGCAGCCTCGCTATCATCTCTATCTTTATATAAGATATGATAATAAGGGCTATCAAACCATGAGGCAAACCAAGTTGTGTCTTCTTTTTGCATTATATGATATTACACTGCTAAAATACTGTATTTTTGCAGGAGAATGAATGAAATGTTATGACAAAAAATTTTAAAATGGTTGCCAAGACCTTATATGGTCTAGAAGAAATATTAGCTCAAGAATTAAGACAACTTGGCGCCTCTAATATAGAGATTGGTGTGCGTAACGTTTCCTTTGAAGGAGACACCGGCTTTATGTATAAGGCTAACCTTTGCTGTAGAACAGCAATTAAAATTTTAAAACCAATCACTGCTTTTAATGTTTTTAAAGAAGAAGATCTTTATCAAAAGGTCTATAACATAAACTGGCAGCAGTATATGGATGTAAAAGGCTCCCTAGCGGTTGATGCAACAGTGTTTTCTGACTACTTTAAGCATTCTCAGTACATTGCTCTAAAAACAAAAGATGCCATTGTAGATCGCTTTAGAGACATCGAAGGTGAAAGACCGAATGTTGATCTAGACCACCCAACATTACGTATTAATATCCATATAGATAGAAATATCTGTACCGTATCTCTAGACAGCTCAGGACAATCTTTGCACAAACGTGGCTATAAAGTTGCAAATACCCTAGCGCCAATAAACGAAGTATTGGCGGCTGGTATGATTTTAAAAGCAGGATGGACAGGCCAGAGTGACTTTATTGACCCAATGTGTGGTGGAGGAACCCTTTTGGCAGAGGCTGCTATGATAGCGTGTAATATCCCTGCAAATTTAAATAAAGAAGAGTTTGGTTTTGAAACATGGCCAGATTTTGATGTTGATTTATATGAGCTCATAGAAAATGCTGCTTTAAAAAAGATAAAAGAGTTTCATTTTAAAATTGTGGGCTATGATACAGATGCTGTTACCCTAAAGAAAGCTAATGAAAATATAGTGGCTGCTAATCTTTCAGAATTTGTAACCCTTGAGCATTGTGATTTTTTTGAAACAGAAAAAGGTAGGGATAGACAATTATTTTTGATCTTTAACCCTCCCTATGATGAACGAATCTCTATAGATAATGTAGAGCGTTTTTATGCAAATATCGGGAACACACTAAAAAGAAATTACCCAGACTCACAAGCTTGGATGATTACCTCAAATCTTGAGGCACTCAAATATGTTGGTTTGCGTCCATCAAAAAAAATTAAGCTTTTTAATGGAAAATTAGAAAGTAAACTTGTGCAGTATGAAATGTACCCAGGAAGTAAAAAAGCCAAAAAGCAATAGTTATTTCTTAATTAATGGCAGCAGATAGGTTAGGTTGTACCCATACCCAACACCCCATTGGCTAAAATCATAGGTCCTGTTAAAACCGGGGATGTATAGGTTGTCAAAATTCTCTGGAACTACCTCAGATAACTTTCTTTTAAGTTGCAGATTTAAAGACAAATAGACATTGTTTAACACCTCTGTTTTTACTCCAAGTATAAATTCTGCCCAATGAGCGGTTAACCCACTATACTCTATATTTTGTGTAACAAAAGTAGGAGGAAAGCTTTGGTTAGTGGAGTAGATTTCATATCCCTTTAATTCTTGACTAAAACTTGAAAACCCATACCTAAGCCCAGTAAATATTTCATTGGTCATACCTGCCCAATTTAAATAGGCGTTATAGTTAAGCCCAACTTTAAAATAGGATCCTTTTGTGAGCGCATTTATATTGGATTCGAAATAGTCTTTTTTTTCATTACCTAACTCTGCCGCAAGGTAGAATCTTTCTTGTATTCTTAAATCTGCTAGTAGCTCAAAACCTTGATACCCATCCTCCAAACCACTGCGCAAAGGTTTTGATAGGTCTACACCAAACCTTAAGCCGTATTTGGTTTTTTGGGCTATAGTGTCTTTTGTTTTTTCTAGGTTCTCTTGCGCCGCCGTATCTAGGGTAACAAAAAAAGTACTAATGAAAAATAGTAATATGGGTAATATCTTCATTTTCTACCGTAGTGTTATTAATACTGCTACTAAGCATCCAGTTTGCACTACCCTCTGCTTGTATTGTTGGGTCTATATCTGTAAAGCTGGTTCGAAATCCGCAGGCTCTATTAATGTATATGTCTGCACCTCTTTGATAGGTGATATTAAATGCGTCTGTATTTGGCTCTGTACTTTCATACCCTTTTGTAAAATTGTAATCTACACTTGTAGCTACTGGGTTTAGTGGTATTTTATAAAGGGTATCTGTTCTTGCTATTACAACTTCTGTTTGAGATGTATTGGCCAATGTAATTCTTAAATTTTCTACTGCCTTTACCTGCGAAGGATTACTAATATCCATAAATTTTATAACAAGTAGTGGTGTTGTTTGAGTGTCATCAGGGCAAATATCATCACGTGTACAGCCCCAAAGAAAGACTGTGGTTAATAGCAATAGTGTTAATTCTCGTTTCATACTTAAATGTAAAGCTACAAGTTATATTATTTTTTTTCAAGCAAGACTACATTCTCAACATGGTGTGTTTGCGGAAACATATCTACAGGTTGTACTTTAACTACCCTGTAGTGCTCATCCAATAGCGCTAAATCTCTTGCCTGTGTTGCACTGTTGCAACTTACATAGATAATTTTTTGAGCGCTCAACAAGATAAGCTGTTCTATAACATCCTTATGCATACCATCACGAGGAGGATCTGTAATGACAACGTCTGCAACACCATGTTTTGCTATAAATTCTTGATTAAAAACTTGCTTCATGTCACCCACATAAAACTCGCAATTGGTAATGCCATTTCGCTCTGCGTTTTGTGTGGCAGCAGTTATAGCATCTGGCACAGATTCAATACCAATTACTTTTTTTGCTTTTGCAGCAACAAATTGTGCGATGGTTCCAGTACCGGTGTACAAATCAAAAACAAGCTCGCTGCCCGATAGCTTTGCAAAGTCTCTAGTTATTTTATAAAGCTCGAATGCTTGATCACTATTGGTTTGATAAAATGATTTTGCATTAATTTTAAAGGTCAATCCTTCCATTTGCTCAAATATATGGTCTTTCCCTTTATAACAAATAACCTCTTGATCATAAATAGTATCATTTCCTTTACCATTAATGACGTATTGTAAAGAGGTAATTTCTGGAAATTGTTTGTATATAGCATCTAGTAGCGCCACTCTTTTTAATTTATCTTCAGCAAAGAGTTGCAGTAAAACCATTAACTCTCCAGTACTAGAAGTTCTTAGCATTAAGCTGCGTAATATACCGGTTTGATTTCTTGTGTTAAAAAAAGGAATCTCTAGTTTTTCAGCAGTTTTCTTTATAAAATCTCTAAGGGCATTACTTGGATCTTTCTGCAGATGACACTTATTTAAGTTTAAAATCTTATCCCACATGCCAGGAATATGAAAACCAAGCGCATTTTTATCTGTAATAATAGTATCCCCTTTAATTTGTTCTAGTGTAAGCCATTTACTGTCACTAAATGAAAATTCCATTTTATTTCTATAAAAATACTGTTCTTTAGAACCTAAAATAGGGGTTATATCCGGCAAAGTAACTTTGCCAATACGGCTTAAATTGTTTTCTATTTCTTTTTGTTTGAAAAATAATTGGTGCTCATACCCCATATGTTGCCATTTACAACCTCCACAAGTACCAAAATGTTCACAAACAGGATCCACACGTTTGTCTGAGGCTTTGTGTATTTTTATTGCAGTACCTTCAAAGTATGCTTTTCTTTTTTTGGTAGTTTGCACAGATACAATATCTCCTGGAACCGCATTGTTTATAAATACCACACGTCCATCTGCAGCTTTTGCAATTGCTTTTCCTTTTGCGCCAGCATCAATTACCTGAAGATGTTCTAATACAATTCGGTTTTTAGATTTTTTTCTAGCCATAGTGTAAAAATACTATAAATGCCTTATTAATATTGTGGAACGACTTTAAAAAAACATTTTAAATTTAGTAATTTTACAAAAGGATGATTTCTCTCCTCCGCTGAATTTTTGAGCAATCAAGAAAATAAAGGTATTGTAGGAATTTCATGTATTAATTTTTAAATATTTTATGTTATGTCTATAACAGAGAAAACATTGTCTCAACAAGCCATTGATCAAGAAAATAAATATGGAGCTCACAATTACCATCCACTACCAGTTGTTTTAAATAAAGGCGAGGGGGTCTTTGTTTGGGATGTAGAGGGTAAAAAATATTATGATTTTCTTTCTGCATATAGTGCTGTAAACCAAGGGCACTGTCATCCAAAAATTGTTGGAGCAATGACCACTCAGGCACAAACTCTGAGTCTAACATCCCGTGCATTTTACAACGATATGTTAGGAAAGTACGAGGAGTTTGCAGCATCGTATTTTAACTTTGATAAAATACTACCCATGAACACCGGTGCAGAGGCTGTAGAGACAGCTTTAAAGATTTGTAGACGTTGGGCTTACCAAGAGAAAGGAATCCAGCAAAACAAAGCAGAGATTGTTGTTTGCAATAATAATTTCCACGGTAGGACAACTACTATTATCTCATTTTCTAATGATCCAGTTGCAAAGTCAAATTTTGGACCTTATACCAATGGATTTATTAAAGTAGAGTATGACAACCTACAGGCTTTAAGAGATATCCTAGAGTCTAATAAAAATGTAGCAGGATTTCTAGTAGAACCTATACAGGGAGAGGCTGGCGTTTTTGTACCTAGTGATAATTATTTAATAGAAGCTAAAGCATTATGCCAAAAACACAATGTGCTTTTTATTGCAGACGAAGTTCAAACAGGAATTGCTAGAACAGGTAAATTGCTAGCTACTTGTGGTAACTGTTCTTGTGAAAAGAGAAACTGTAGCGGTACCCCAGATGTGAAACCGGATATTTTAATTCTAGGAAAAGCGCTAAGCGGTGGTGCCTATCCAGTTTCTGCTGTATTGGCAAATGATGCTATCATGCAGGTAATTACACCAGGATCTCATGGGTCTACCTTTGGAGGTAATCCAATTGCAGCGGCTGTTGCAATGGCCGCTTTGCAGGTTGTTCAAGATGAGCAGCTTGCAGAAAATGCCTATAGGCTTGGAAACATATTTAGAGCAGAACTAAATAAATACATACAAACTAGCACTATTTGTAATGGAGTACGGGGTAAAGGATTGTTAAATGCAATACTTATCAATGATGATGAGCAGAGTGCTACTGCTTGGAATATTTGCATGAGACTACGAGATAATGGCTTGTTGGCAAAACCTACCCACGGAAATATTATTCGTTTTGCTCCGCCACTTGTAATGACTCAGGCGCAACTCCACGATTGTATTTCTATTATTACTGAAACACTAAAAGAATTTGAAGCATAATTTTTTGTAACTCCGGATTTATAAAAGGATTGACTGTAAAAGTTACTCCTTTTTTTGTCTAAAATATTTTGCAGAAGTAATAGATATTTTCATAATTTTAAATCTATGTTATTTTTAACATCTCAAATAAAAACACAATGAAAAAAGGGGATACCGTACAGGTTCTTGATGATAACGTTGAAGGAACTATTGTTTCTATTGAAAACAGTACCGTTGTTGTTGAAACTCTAGATGGCTTCCAGATAGCTTATCAGCGCCAGGAACTACTGGTTTTAGAAAACCCAATCTCTTCTCAAGAATTTTCTGTGGTTAATATTTCTGAGGTGTTAAAAAACAAAGAAGTTGTTACTCATAAAAATGCGAAGGGAGAAAAGCCAAAACAACGTGTAAAGCCTGCCATGGAGGTAGATTTACATATACATCAATTGGTTTCTTCTCAAAGAGGTTTAAGTAATTATGATATGCTTGAAATACAATTAGATACCGCAAAAAGGCAATTACTCTTTGCTATGAAAAAAAAAATACATCGCGTGGTGTTTATTCATGGAGTTGGAGCTGGGGTTTTAAGACAAGAATTAGAGTATCTTTTAAAAAGATACGATGCTATTAGCTTTGAGGATGCAAATTTCCAAAAATATGGTAGAGGAGCTACAGAGGTTTACATACACCAAAGTAAACTATAGCGTTTAAAACTCTGGAGTTAGCGTGATAGTTTCATTTCTTATTTGTTCAATAACACCAAGAGTATAGGTTTAATAATAATTTGCTCCTGTGTGCTTACTAAAACTAGGTTGTCTATGATGATGGTTCCATCACTTGTTGTGTTGTATACATGCTCCTTATAGGCCTCTATAGTAACACTTATGGCTAGATTTGGATCAAGGTAATTTGGCAAACCTCCGGGAGTTGCTATATCGTCTGCAGGATTGAGGTTTTGATCTATATCTTCATTTATGGTGAGTACCCCGTCGTTGTCATCATCAGTGTCTAGGTAGTCTGGTACACCATCAAGGTCTGTGTCTCTCGGGTTTAATGGATCATCACCAATTTCTTGAGAAGTTACTACATTATCACCGTCATCATCAAAATCGTGATAATTTGGGATACCATCACCATCAAAATCTCCAAAACCTTCTTGTGATAACTCATCAGAATTTACAAAATCAATACCATCAAAATCATCTAGTGTTGTCTCAGATATAAGTCTAGCCTCGCCAGAGGTGCCAATGTATTCTAGAACTACTGCGGGAGATGTAGGAGGTATAGGATTACAAAAATAACTAGAGGTAACACTGTCATCAAAACCTCTATAATTTACGATACTTCCAGTTGTACTTAGATTAAATGTTTGAGTGCCAGTTTCTGTAAACAGCTCTTGGGTTGTAGGAATATTTAAAGAAATACTTTCATTAACCTGAGGATTTATTTTAAAAAAAACACTATTAGTAATATCTCCACAACGTTGTAGTTGCGCATCTTCAAAATCAAAATTTGTTACAATTAAATCACCGTCATTACAACCTTGAAATAGTATGGGTAATAAAAATATAAATAAGTGCTTTCTCATATAGGTATGGTCTTGAATTAAACAGCAATACAAAGTAACGTATTTCTTTAGGATAGGGGTGTTAATCATCAAAAATTTATCTGTATTTTTGTTTGAGTATTTTAATTCACATTTTAATATCTTATCATTGAGAAACGTATATTTTGACAATGCTGCCACAACACAGCTCAGATCAGAGGTAATTAGTACCATGACCCAAGTGTTGCAAACTGAGTTTGGAAACCCTTCATCTACCCATAATTTTGGGAGGTCTTCTAAAGCATTAATTGAAACTGCCAGAAAAGAAGTAGCTCAAATATTAAATGTTTCTGCCTCTGAGATTATTTTCACCTCTGGTGGTACAGAAGCAGATAATTTGGTGCTTAATGGCTGTGTTAAAAATCTTAATATTACTAGAATTATATCAAGTAAAATTGAGCATCACGCTGTCTTACACGCCATACAAGAGATGCAAACAAGCCATAATATTACTGTTGAGTATGTTGCTTTAGACCATTGTGGGGCCATAGATTTTGGACATTTAGAAAGTCTCCTTACAGATACTACCCAAAAAACCCTGGTAAGTTTAATGCATGTCAATAATGAAGTTGGTAATATTCTAGATTTAAAACGTACTGCCAATCTTTGTAAAAAATACAATGCCTTATTTCATAGCGATACGGTTCAATCTATAGGACATTATCATTTAGATTTTAGTGACATCCCAATAGATTTTGCGGCTGTTGCAGCTCACAAATTTCATGGGCCAAAAGGAGTTGGCTTTGCATTTATTAGAAAGAACTCTGGTATAAAACCCATGATTGTTGGAGGAGCTCAAGAGCGAGGAATGAGGGCGGGAACAGAGCCTGTTTATGCCATAGTTGGGATGGTTGAGGCATTAAAAATTTCATATCAAAACTTAGCGCAAGAAAAAAAATACATCACAGGGCTAAAAGATTACTTTAAAGAGTCATTGGTTAGAGAAATACCAGAAATTCAATTTAATGGCCAATGTGAAGATAATACCAAAAGTTCCTACACCGTTCTTAACGTGTGTATTCCAGTTTCTCCACAAAAAGGGATGATGTTATTGTTTCAATTAGATTTAAAAGGTATTGCGTGTTCTAAAGGCAGTGCTTGCCAGAGCGGAAGTAATAAGGGGTCTCATGTGTTGTCTGAAATATTAAACGACGAAGATTTAGAGAAGCCTTCTATACGTTTTTCTTTTTCTAGCTTTAACACTAAAGATGAAATTGATTATGTTGTACAAACCTTAAAAACCTTTGTTAACTCTGGAAATACTCTAGAACATTAACAAGTTTAAATCACTGTGGGGCATATCAAACCAATTACTTACTGCCTTACTAGTTAAAATACCTCTGTAAAAATAGACTCCATTTTTTAATCCCCTATCAAAACGGATGGCTTGCTCCAAGCCCCCAGATTCTGCTATTTGTAATAAATAGGGAGTAAAAATATTACTTATTGAAATAGAAGCGGTTCTTGGATACCTAGCAGGAATGTTTGGCACCCCATAATGAATCACACCATGCTTAATAACCGTTGGGTTGTCATGAGAGGTCATTTCAGTAGTTTCAAAGCACCCACCCATATCTACACTAACATCAATTATGATGGCTCCTTCTTTCATGTTTTCAACCATATCTTGAGTAACAATAATAGGGGAGCGGTTAGTGCCTCTTATGGCCCCTATGGCAACATCACATCTTCGAAGAGATTTCATTAAATTTTTTGGCTGTATGGTAGAGGTATAAAGGGTATGACCAACTTTATATTGCAGTTCTCTAAGACGGGTTATTGAACTATCAAACACCTTAACATTTGCACCAAGCCCTAGGGCAGATCGTATTGCAAATTGCCCAACTGTGCCTGCTCCAATTACTACAACCTCTACGGGTGGAACTCCACTAATGTTTCCAAACAATAGGCCCTTTCCTTTTTTAGCATTCACCATAAGTTCTGAGGCTATAAGCACAGATGCTGTTCCAGCTATTTCACTAAGGGCTTTAACGGCTGGGTAGGAATGATCTTCATCTTTAATAAACTCAAAGGCAAGGGCTGTGATTTTCTTTTTTGCCAATGCCTCAAAATAACTTTTTTGTCTAGTTTTAAGCTGCAGGGCAGATATCAGTACTGTCTTTGGATTAATTAAAGCTATTTCTTCTTGGGTAGGGGGCTCCACTTTTAATATGATGGGGCACCCAAATACTTTTTTTGTCTCTGTGGTTATTTCAGCACCTGCTTCACTATATGCGGTGTTTGAGAATCCTGCCTGTTGCCCAGCACCATCTTCTAATAAAACTCTATGGCCGTTTGCAACAATGGCTGCAACAGCGTCTGGAGTCAAGCAAATACGTTTTTCTTGAGCGTGTGTTTCTTTAGGTAAGCCTATATATAAGGCTCCTTTTTGTTTTGAAATTTCTAAGGTTTCTTCTTGGGGAAGTAATTGATCCTTAGTAAATGGAGAGGTGGGTTTTGACATGATGCATGGTTAACTGCAACAATTTACAATTTTTTTTAGCCACACCATAAAAAAAAAGCAAATCACCTTTTCATTCT
>Ga0206125_10001787_pt1 | contig 24188 bp, 26 predicted proteins | sample Helgoland_Spring_4_FD_148598 | JGI IMG/M metagenome (GOLD analysis project Ga0206125, IMG submission 148598) | Pelagic subsurface seawater microbial communities from Kabeltonne, Helgoland, North Sea - Helgoland_Spring_Bloom_20160331_1 | ecosystem: Environmental > Aquatic > Marine > Epipelagic ... | reverse complement strand
TTAGCATACAGTTGATGGGTATGTATCCTGATGATGAAAAGTTAAGGATAGCGCAAGAGGAGCATGATAGAGATGTGGCTTATACCGAGAGTATAGAAAGAGAACTTGAGTTTGGGGGCAACCTACTTACCGAAGGAGCGAATCAGTTTGAGCGTAGTGTAAGCAACTTGTCTGAGTTCCAAAGAAAAACGTGGGACACACCTAAACCAATAGGAGATTACGGAGAAGAGTTTGTAGTGCCTAAGATGAATTATGAGTTCGGGCAGTATGGTTTTGAATTTGAAGATACGGGAGTGGGAGATGCTATGATTGTCACCGCTAGTAATGATGAAACCTTACGTGTAAACTTAGATACTTTTCTTGAGATAGGTGATACAGAGAATACGGCAGAACTACAAGAGTTCCTTCGTAAAAACAAAGACACTACTCTTACTCAATTAGCAGAAGACGAGGTACGTGTATTAAATGAGGAGGAGATTGTCTCTACAGTACGCACTTACAATACGGAGACGGAAACTTTTAGAGAGGAGCAGAACGCCTTTGTTAAAGAATATACAGAATTTGTTGCCGAATTAACCGAGTTAGAAGACCTTGGAACAGATGCAGTTAACGCTGACCCTGAACTACTTGCGCAATACCGAGAGAAATTAGCTCGTAAGAAAGAATATCAAGACGAATATACTGAGTTAAGAGAACGCAGTAAAGGATTTGCCGCCCAAGGAGCACGCCTTGATAAGTTAGCCGCTGAGTATGCCGAGATGCAATCTGAGCAAGGAACTTTTTGGGAGGGAATTTGGAATAGGTTAGCTAAATACCCAAGTACTATAGCTAGCTCAACAACAAGAGCTCTCTTGGGAGCAGGCATAGAGCTACTCCCTACAGAGGGTTTAGTGGGCGTTGATAATTATGCAGAACGTTTAGGTTTAGAAGTACCTGAAGGTATGAGTGATGAGGAAGGTATAGAGTGGCTTAAGAAACAGGAAGAAGTGGTTACAACTACACCGATGGAGGTTGGGGTTGATGGGGTTATTGGCGGAAGGACTACACGAAGTTATCCTAAGTATGAAGCTATTATTAATGAATCTCAAGATAGAAGTTTAAAAGAATTTTTCTATGGAGAGAAGCAGTACCGCAACCCTTACTCTGCTGTAGCCGCTACCACAGATACCGATATAGGTTTCATCGATGCCATAAAATTAGGGAAAGATATTTTCCAAAGTGATAACACCACAGAGCAATGGGATAAGTTGCACTCTCAAAACTTTTGGGAGGGGGCTTTACTTGGAGTAGCAGAATCTTTACCTGCTATGGTAGGAGGAGCAGGGATAGCGGGTATGGCACAGCGTACTGCGCAGATGTATGCTCTATCTACGGAGCATGTATACGATGAGATGCAACAAGATGCAGCCTTTGATGACATCTCTGAAACTGAAAAGTTTATGGTAACTGCACCGATAGGTATAGCAGTAGGTATATTAGAGACTATAGGTTTTAGAAACCTAACATCTTCCAATCCTTTAGTCCTTAATCTAGTATCCCGCGCCCTTAAGAAGTCGGGTAAAGGGACTACCGCTAAAACATTTGGAGAACTGATAAGGAAAGATATAGAGTCCGGGGGTAGGAAATTTTTAGCGATGCTCGGGGCGGCAGGGGCGGCAGAGTTTGAGACAGGTCTTGCGCAAGAGATAGCAGAGGTAGGTGTTAAAGATATCTACAACGAAATTAAGGGGAAGGATATGTTCCAAACCCCTGATACATGGACACAGTATGTCGGTCAGGTTCTTCGAGCAGGAGCACAGGAGGCTGTAGGTGGATTTGTGTTAGGAGCGCCATCCGCTGTAGCTGCAGCGGCTAAGAAAGGTGAGTTGACTTCTGTTGACGATACCTCATGGGCTATATTTAAAGGACTGCTTACCGACCCTGAGTATAAGACTCAGTACGTTACTAAGCTTAAGCAACAAGTTGCAGCGGGAGAGATATCTTCTAAGGAGCAGCAAGAGAAACTTGCTTTAGTAAATCAACTGCTTGGTGTTATGCCTCAAATACCAACTGATTTTAACGAAGCGCAACAACGTCAGGCCCTTGAGCTTTTGTTTAAAAAACAAGAACTTGAATCAGAGATTGAAGGTAAGGATGACTCGCTAGTTAAGAGGCAGAAGAAAAAAATTGCAGATATAACTGTTCAACTTGAGGCTCTTGCAGAACAGGCTGCTATAGAACAGCAACAAGATAAAGCCGCTGAAGCAGATATAGCTGAGGAGGGTGTGTCCTCAAAGACACAGGAGGAAGTTACTGAGGATGTTACGGAAGAGGAGCAGGGAGACGTAGAAGAATTCTTTGGCGAGACAGTAGAAGAAACCACTGAGCAAGTCAACGATAACTTAAGTATCAATAAGAAAGGGTCTTATAAATTTTCCCCAACGCAAAAGTCTATTCGAAATAGAGTAGTGAAAGCAGCTCGTATGGGAGCGAAAGCTGTCTCTAAAGTTCTTCCTGATGTACGCATCGTGCTTCATGAAAGTAATGATGAGTATTTAAAATTTGACAAGGAAGGACAACCCGGAACTTTTGTTGACAACGCTATTCATATCAACCTGTCTAAAGCTAACGTAAGAACAGTCCCTCATGAAATTTTCCATGCGGTATTTATTAATAAGGTAAAGACTGATGCTGCCGCCGCTAAAGCTGCAGAGAAGATGATGCTATCTGTGCGTAAAACTCTTGAAGACGGTAGCGCACTAGCAAAACGTATTGACTCATTTGCTGCACAATATACAGAGGGCTTAGAAGAGTTTCAAAACGAGGAGAGACTAGCGGAACTTGTGGGTATACTCTCTAGTGAATACAAGAACTTAAATAAGCCTGCTAAAAATAAAGTCATACAATTTCTTAAAAACTTTGCCAAGCGATTTGGCATAGACCTAGACTCTGACTTTGGAAAAACAGATGAGAGTGTTATCGATTTACTCAATACTATCTCCCGAAAAGTACGTAAAGGAGAGGTCATAGAAGAGGCTGATATAAGCCTACTAGAACAGATACCATATTCAGAAGGTGAGGTGGTGACCCCTGTGGAAGGGGACATGAAGCCGCAGGGTAGAAAGCAAAAAAATATTTTTGAGGGTATTGATTTTGTAGAGTCTTTACCTGTGGTATCTCTACGTGAGTTTATTGATTCGGTTAAAGGGAAAATCTTTGCTGTTACTTCGGATGCCACTAAGGTAGGTTACGATAATAACGGAGAGAGAGTAGATGGTGGTTTTGGATATAGTGCATTCAAAGAAAACCTTGCGGGTAACATTGGCTTTGCATCTCTAAATATGGAGGTGGCTAAAAAGACACTCGCAAAAATTGCCAAAAATTTCACATCAGGTGATGTTATTGGTATAATGATAATGGTGCAAAACCCTTCTGCTACCATAGGAAATTACTACGGAGGTAAGTATTTAGGGCGTGGACTTAAGCAACTTCAAGAAGCTGATGGGGCTGCGTATCCAACTGATGATAGATGGGTTACCAAGCTGCTCCAAACGAATAAGAAAATTCGTAATGCTCTAAAGCAAAAGCAGACAGAGCAAAAGCTCATTGACCTACTGCGAGACCCGTCTAAGCTTACTGAAAACGAGTTTGCAAAAGAATGGATTTCGGATACCACTTTTGAAGTAAGGCGCGAAATGTTGAAGGCGATGATTATTAACTCGCCTGACACTAGAACCAATAAATCTACACCAATATATAAGACCATGTTGAAGGACGCGGGCTTCAGTCTTCAAGACTTCCTTATGGAGTACGGTGATGTGAGGCTTATTGGTGAGAATAACCTTAAGGAAGATAACGGAGGCTTCTTGGTTGGTGGTTTTAAAATGACTGTACCTAAATCGGGAGAGGTAAACACATTGATAGCGGAGGTTGAAACTAAAGGTTTTACTCATCCGCAATTTAATGGTAAGCTACCTAGTACAGGTGAGCACTTTTTATTCGACGGGTTATATCCCATCCAAGAGAACCTACAAGAGTTTGCAGTGGGGGAGACTCGTATTGGAGAAGAGATGCAAGAGGATGCTGACGCGAGAGTTAGAAAGCTTGCTAAAAAGAAAGGTCTTGGAGTATTCGAAAGGAGATTCGTCGATAAGGGGTCAGATAACTACGTCCCTATAAAGAAAAGAGGATACAGACATCTTACTTCTCAAGCAAAGATTATCTTCAAAAACCAAAATGAAGAGCTTCTCGTAGAGTCTACACCCCTACTTGCTGCAAATGTAGCAAGAGGTATGGGGCTCAAAACAAAAGAGGCTGTCCCTGCGGGCGTAGATTACACTACCGCTCCTCGTCAGCAGAAGCTAGATGAGGGGCGAACAGAAGTAGATGGTATGAAGTCGGGTAAGAAGACTATAGTCAATCCATTTAAGATTTTCAAAGGGCTAGGTGGTAAAGTAGACCTATACGGTATGCGTATCAACGCTCACGAAGGAGCGGAAGGTATGTTCACATCTATAGACAGAGACTTAGCTGACCAATACGCAGGTGATGTAGGGGTAGTAGAGGCTGTTGTGCCTGAAGGGGCAACCGTAGAAGTAGTAGAAGTGACAGGTAAAAAAGTCAGCGAGTACAGGCAAGCTGAGGTGGACGCTATAAATAACTCCGAGGCTGACGTAGTAAAGCTTATCACTTTAGACGGAAGGTTACGTGCAGGAGAGAGAAAGCAAAGTCAGTATATAATTAAGAACGCAGACCTGTTAACAGAACTTGGAGCAGCCAAGCCTGCTCCACGTCAGCAGAAGTCTATGAATGATATCATCCAAGAAGGACGTGAGGCAAACTTCCGTGACGCTGTGCTTAGGGATTATTTAATTAGAGTAAGAAAGTTTCAAGCTAGAGTAGTAGATGCAGCTCTTGAGGTTTCGAGAGATATGTTTGAGAAGCTACCGAATAGCTTTAAAGATATGATTGGTGGCATTAAAGCAGGAGAGAAGCTATACAAAAAAGTTGAAGACTATCGCAAGAAGTTAGAGCGTAGGAATGCACGTAGTAAGTACAAGACTGAGGCTGAAATAAAAGCTATGGTTAAAGCTTATGCCAAAAAACTACGTGGTTCATATGATACTATCGCAGAGATGCAGGAGAAGTTAGATAAGTATAGAGCCTTAATTAAAAAGAATAGAAGAGCGTGGAAGCAAAGAGGCCCACTTACAGATGCTGAGATAGCCACTATGGTAGCCAAGGAAAGGGGTAGATTGATGGAGCAGAGGGATGCCAAGAGAGAAGCAGCCAATGCTAAGGTGGCACAGTTTGAAGTTAAAGAAATTCGCAAGAATAATAAGCGTGTAAAGATTCTTAGTGAGCAAGAGATTATGGATGCTCTCATAGAGTATATGCAGGCGCAGCCTGAGTATAAGAATGAGGGAGATAGCTACGTAGAGAAAGGGAAGAAGAAGTTCCGTAAAGGAATATCTACCCAACAAGCTCGTATGGTTATTGACTTACAGAAAGGAGTTGGTATTCGTCCTACTCAAGATATGTCTGCTAAGATTAGACGTGCACGTATAGCGGTAGCTGAAAGGATGAAAGGTCAACGAGACGTTCAGGCTGTAAAGAGGGCGTTGAGAAATTTCATGCGCGTATCTCTACCCGCAGACCTCTACACCAAAAAAGAGGTGCTAGATTTACTCTATAAGATTGAGATAGCTACAGAAGATAAGCTCGATAACCTAATGGGAGAGGTTACTGAGTTTGTTATATCTAAAAACGTAGAGGCTTTAAGAAGGAGTATTAAAAATATTTTAGAAGGCAAGTACACTGATATAGTTAGCGGTAGAAAGAAAGGCGTTAAGATTGACTTGGCTACTATGGAGCAGCTAGAGTCAATTAAAAAGAGAGTGCTCAAAAAAGGCACAGCGAAAGAAGTTACTGACGCTAACGCCAAGCTCCAAGAACAATGGAATGAGTTAGATAAAAAGCCTGACGCTACGGTAGAGGAGCAGATGGAGATGGTTGCCCTTCAAATTATTATAGAGCTCAACAACTCCTTAGTGATGGAGGATACTGATTCAAATAAAGTATCTACTCTTGATGCCGTCAACACCACTTTAGTTGAGATGGTAGAGTTTGGTAAGACAGTTCTGCAGCAGGAGTTAGCTGAGTCTAAAGAAGAGTATGAGCGTCAGTTTAAGATAGCTTACGAAGAAATTACAGGGAGGTTTATTAAAGACGAAAACTTAAAGCAAGCTTTAGAGGAAGAGCTTCAGTACCGTGGGACAGAGAAGTCTCGTCAAGAAGTAAAGGCTCGTATAAAAAGGTTTGCAAAGTTTATAGCTAACTATACCAATATTGTCTTCCGTTCCGCTGAAGCTTTAGATGGTTTAATGGATGCCATAAGTAAGATGCCCGGGGAATTATTTGGAGGCCGACTACAGGAGGAGATTACTGCTAAGGTAGATGCGTCTACTCGCACCTTTAAGCAGAGGAAGATGTACGTCGAGGCTAAGGTTCAAGCTAAGTTAGAAGAGTTATATGGTAAAGGATGGAGGAAGATAGCTAGAGAGCACCGCAAAAAGAAAACACCTATAGCATTAAATGAAGAGGCTATAAGAGCAGCGGAGCAGGCTTATGAGGACAACCCAAGCAAAGAGAATAAAGAGGCTTTAAATGACGCTCTAAATAAGCATGAGAGGATGTACAGTCAGAATCAGATGTACTACCTATACAATCAATACAAAGACCCTTCAAATCACGGGGCGTTTGAGAAGATGTTTGGTAAGAACCATGCTGATATAATGGCTAAAATAGAGGAGGCACTTGACCCTGACGTAAAAGAATTTGCTGATTGGCAGGTGAATGAGTTTTTCCCTGAGCTGTATGATTACTATAACGATATCTACAAAAGAATTTATCGCACTAACATGCCGTGGAACGTGCATTATGCGGGAAGAATATACAGAGATGGTGTTACAGTAGAGCCGTTAGATTTACTATCGGGAAACAATGCATTCAATAACTCCGTGAACGGGGCTTCTACTCGAGCGAGATTAGAAAACAATCTTCGCATACGGGAGATGGATGGGACGGATGCTTTAATGTCATACCTAAATGACATGGAATATTTCGGAGCATACTCCGAAACAATACGCGATGTAAATAAAATATTTACTAACGAGTATATCAAGGATGCTATTGAATCTATCCATGGTAAGCCTACCATGAGGTTGATTACCAATATGATTGAGAAGATTGCGAATAAAGGAACTCGCACAGAGATGATGGCAGGTTTCATAAACTCTATGAACACTGCGTTCATTGTTTCACGTCTTGGTTTAAGCCCTGTTATCTTAATAAAGCAGCTTACATCTACGTTTACATTTGCAAATGATATAGGCTTTAGGAATTGGACTAAGTACTCAGCTAAAAGTATACCTCAATTAAAAGATACTTGGAGAGAAATTCGTGAGAACTCTGTGTATATGCAAGACAGGAAGTACGATGGTATCATGAAAGCTATCGAAAGTTATTCTGATGAGGCTATGAAGAAGTTTGTGCCTTCACCGACAAAAGATTTCTTTGTAAACGTAGCTATGTATATGGTGAAGTTTGGTGACCGTTCAGCTATATACCTAGGCGGTACTCCCAACTACCTCTTCTATAAAGACCAAGCTTTAAAAGAGGGCAAGACAGAACAGGAAGCTATTGATATAGCTATACGCAAGTTCGAGAGAGATACCAAAAGAACTCAGCAGTCAGCAGACCTACAGGATAAAGATATATTCCAAACATCTAATCCTGTTATCCGCGCTATGAATATGTTCTTGTCTACACCGAAGCAGTACTTGAGAAAAGAAATTCAAGCAGTAAGAAGTTTAAATAGAAAGCTATTAGCGTGGGATAAGAATGCAGGGAAGGGAACCGTGAAGGAAAATGTTAGAACCCTACTTATGTATCACGTCTTTATGCCTGTCCTATTCCAATATGTTGCTATGGGATTGCCGGGGATGTTACGAGGATGGCGTGATGATGATGAGGATGATTTAATAAGAGCTGCAGTTATTGGAAACCTTAACGCTTTATTTATTTTAGGAGAGGCGGTTACCTTTTTAGGTGACTACTTTACAGGTAAACCATGGGCAGGAGAGAGTGCTAAGACAGTAGGTATGCTTAATGTCATAGGTGGTATTGTGCAGAGATTTAAACGTGCCGACGAAACAAAAGACCCTGAGAAGAAAGCAGAGCAGATGAAGAAAGCATACGCCGAACTCATTACCCTTACAGGTATTCCTGCCCCTACCCTAGCTAAGTTGGCTGACAACTATGATAAGATTATCTCAGGTGAGGCTGACGATACAGGAGAGCTTATCTTAAGATTGCTAAACTTCTCTGAATATCAAATCTTAGGGCCGAAGAAAGATGATAAGAAAGTTAAGACTATACAGGAAATAAACGAAGCTTATGACCGTCAACTACGTAAGGAAGAGCAAGAGATGAAGCGACAGCAAAAGCTTTTAGAAGACAGAGGTAGAGAAAGAACACGAGGTCGTAGCCGTAGTAATGGAAGAGGACGCTCAAGAAGGAGATAATAAGACACCTTGCTTACCATAGGGGAATGCAATCACTAAAAGATATAACTATTCGTGATTCTCAAAGTGGACAGATTAATAGTGTCCTCAAGGACACAATAGGATTCTGAGCGCGTAGAGGAGGAGTCCGTTGAGGGCTATAATAAGGAGTAGCTCTCCGTACTTCCTAATATTCTGCATGGTGTAGGTCTTTCTGCTTATCGTAATAAGCCATAAGCTCTTGGTCGTTTGTTGACCCTTCTCGCGGCTTCCTCCCCCCTTGTTTAACTACTCCCGTTAACTTCCTTACCCTCCCGTATATAATACCATCATGACACGCCCATATTATCATAGGATTATGACGTGGAGCGAGCTCTCCCTGTAGCTTATTAAGCTTCCTGATAGCCACGGGTAAGGGATAAGCTTTATTAAGGCTTGTATGCCTCCCTTTTACCTCCACAAATCCTATCAACTTATCTTCTTTAAAGACTTGAAAGTCTACATCATTCCTTCCAAGTTTAGTGAACGACAGATTAAACATCTGAGCAAACTTTTCTATCGCTCTATTCTCCCTCTCAAGGTGACTGTCGTTTTCATACCTCATCAGGTGATAGGAGTCTCTATAGTTACAGTGTCAACATCGCAAGCGTGAGTGGCACATGTATATACTCCTATAACCCCCTCCCCCTCATATCCGTAGTCTTCAAAATCAAAATCGTTTCCCCATATCATTTGGGTGTTACATCTAGGACAAGTCATTATAGCTCCATTAAACAGTTAATAGCGGTATGGCCGCCTAATACAACGCCACACCCAATAGCCTGACGCTTGAAGTTCTTTGCATAGGCGGCGGCATAGCTAGAGGCATCCACTCCACACCCTACCTGCATCGCAAACACTTTAAAGTTCCTACCAACCAACCACTCAGTATATGCCTGCGTATGGATATGCCCGGAAACTGTACTCATCATATCGTTACGCGCTTTGGTACGGGCAGTCCCGCCCTCTCCATGTACAAACTGTACGTTATCATAGACAATTCTCTCAGTCCAATTCCAATTTGTTCCGAGCACTTCGTTGTAGGATTTAATCCACTCTTTAGGGACATCAGAAGAGAAAGCCTTCCTCATTATAAGCCTATCGTGGTTTCCAATTATCACATCAGCCACAGGAAACGCCTCTTTCCATAAGGCCACATGCTCAATAGCGCACTCGAGTTCATCCTTCCCCGATAATCCTGACGGGTCTGTCTCATGATATGAACTGTAATGATTATCCAAAATATCTCCGATGAAGACAACTTGGTTTAGATTGTAACGAGCATATACATCCTGACAGAATTCAAGGTATCCCTCTAAAGTAAAAGGAGCGTGGATATCGCCTATGACGAGTATCCTACGCTCCTTCTTTGTAAAGTTATCGTAAGCTGCTTTTGTATTCCCTTTAAGTCTTGGTCTAAAATCAGACTCCATCATCTAATGAGTTTCGGAGTCCGGTTAAACGTGCTATCTGTTCATCAATAACTGACTTGATGGATTCAAAATCCCTATCTATTAGCCCCTCGTATATCTCATTATTAGAGTCATGAAGTTCACGCATCAAATTGTTGATGTGCGAAATTCTAGTCAGCTCGTGAGAAGAGGGGTTGGTCATCGCTTCTTATCCACGTCTAATATAAATATATCTCCTAATACTTTATCCACTTTTTTAATTGCCCTATATATCTTTTGAGAATTTTTTTTAACTTCTAACCTTTCCGTTGCGGTAGAGTCAGTGCCAAGATTACAATACATCCCGGCATCAATTCTAAGTAGCTCATCAATTTTTTGTTTCTGACTCCATGTTTTAAACTCCACAATTTTATCTATATCATCAAGAGTATACACCATTGAACCAAGTATTTAATTTTTTTTCTATCTCTTCTTCTTTCCCTCGATGTGTCCGTTGACTAACTAAGTCATGTATGGAAGCCATCCTACTTGCCTTACTTCGAAGTACCTCAAGGTCGTCTTCATGTTGTTGGATTGTGCAATTTAAATCAGAAATTTCTTGCCTCAAAGTAAATACCTCTTTTTTTAGTCTTTCTTTATCCATTATATATACACTATCAAACTCTTCGTTATATATTGCACTGACTGCTTCATACCTTTCTCGAAGGATAGCATCTGATTTTAAGTACCCATAAAAGCTTCTGCAATAGTGGATTATGGTTGCATGGTTCTTCTCCATATACCTCGCCACCTCCGACTTACTATACCCTCTATCAACAAGGAGATGTGCAAAACAAATTCGAGCATTAATGTTTTTACGCTCTCTGCTTTTGGTTAACATCCTTACATTAAAAACCTCGTTTACTGTTTCGTGGAGTTTATCAAACTCGTACTGTGTCTTTTCTTTTAACATGTGATTCAATTGTATTATTGTCTAAAATTAAGTCTAAATAAAAATCATAGTGCACCTCAAATACATCTAACAGAAGTGTTATGTCGCCTTCTTGCTTAAGGAATTCTACCGCATAAAACATAGGCTTAGGGATACTTATCACACCGCCCGTTGTCTGACTCCAACCATTGTCTGTTGGCAAATAGTCAAGAGAAGTAAGTATATCATTTAGGATACGCCTTCTGTATACGATAGGAAAGGTTGATATCTGCTCTGCAAACTGCTCCTCTATCTCAAACTCAGGAGAATTATTAACCCCTATATACTTCTGTTCTTCCATAGCTTTCTAGTTCTTTTAATCTATACTCCTGCAACCGAGACAACCTGCCTTTGGGAGTTTTAACTTCTGAAAAGATTACATTGGATTCAGGCGGGATAGCAATAATATCAGGTATACCGTTCTTGTTAGTCTTAATTAACTTAATAACGTAATACCCCTCTGCTTCTAGCTGCTTAATTCTTTTAGATTGTATTTGTTGTTCCGTCACTACTCAAAGATACGAAATACCTTGTCGGTTATTCCGCATGTATTTTTTTAAAATGATTTACGGTGAAGTCTTTCTTCTTTGTAACCGCTTTGTATATATCTTTTTCTATTCCCCCACGAGAGAATATCCAATACACATCGCTCTCAAGCCTGTCTTTAGTTGTCATTCTATCCCGTGATTGCCAATAGGACGTTGCGCTAAAGTCGATGTTGTAATAGACTAAAGCATCAGCTTCTTTTAATGAGATTCCCTCTCGACCACTTACTATCTGCAACGCAATAACAGGGCAAGGTGTGTCCTTAAAGACACTAAGCTCTGTCGTTAGCCCATCCTTTCCAAAGACCTGCTTAAGAGCATTTAACTCTTGCTTAAACTTATAGAAGATACCTATCTTCTTCCCCTTAAACTTCTCTTTAATAAACTCAGCCTTACTTAGGTCTATAATAGTAGAGGCTCCTGACTCAAACTTTACAGTACCTGAGTACAACTGATGCAACTTCATCATTAGTTTAACAGGGGTGTCAGCTAAGATAACCTCTTCCTTCCCCTCCACCACTAAGTCTTTCTTTAGCCGTGCCGCTAGACTGTATGTCATATCAGACATCTCTACCTCAAGGACATGCTCCCGCGTGTCAACCTTAAAACCCGCCTCCTTCTGAGAGAAGTTAATCGTATATGGTCTCATGGCTTCAAGGATAGATTCCAAACCATTTGAGTAGTCGTTAATCATAAGACCGTTTATCTTCCTCTGCGTTACCCTCGCATACGTATCGCAGAAGCGATAGAAGTTTTTAAACTTACGGAAAGGATTGCGGGGTATACCATACACCTGATGATACATCTGACAGTAGGACTCAGGGGTCGGAGTTCCCGACAGGAGTATCACTGCAGCCCTCGTTTTTTGTATCAAAGCCTTGACATCCTTCGCTCTTTTACTTGGCTTAGGAAACGCCCCCATGCCGTGAGCCTCATCGCATATAATAATATCCCACTTTATATTAGGAAGCTTATGCATGGACTCATAGTTAATAGTGAACAAAGTATAAGAAGGACAGAGTTTATCCGCATCGTCCGTGATAGAAGAGATAGCCTTCTTCTTTGTTAAGAAGAGCACGTTGTCAACATCAAACGTGTCACATATACCTAAGCTCGTTAAAGTTTTCCCCGTCCTTACCTCCATCGCTAAATAAAGGAACCCCGTGTCCTCAAGGACACGAGCACCCCTCTCTATTATATCCTCTTGGTAATCCCTAAACTCTATCTGCGGCGCAGAGGAGTAGTACTCAAGACTGTTCGCTATCCTATCCCTCACGCCTTGAGGTATATCTCTATACTTATTAACCTGTACTTTAGTAGCTGACTTACCCCTACCTACCGTGCGTTCTGTCTTTGCATTTACAATTCCATCAAGCCTTTCTAAGTTAGCCACCATGTGTGCGTTGGTATAGAAAGGTTTTCTATTAAAGACCTCTTTCCCTTTCCATATGAATGTATCGTGTTTCATATTACCATAGATGTTTGAGTTTCACACTCATGCTTAGTACGAATTCGTAACCACCTACCGTTAGGGTCTCTTCCCTCTTCAGGTGTCATGCCCGTAACAAAAGTAGCATAAGCTTTTAACCACTTGTAAAACCCTATCTTACTTATAGTCAACTTAGATTTTGGGCCGTAGTCAGGATACTCCTGAATAAATTCATAGTATAAATCTTGCTTCATAAGTTTATATCCAATATCAAGATGCAAATTCTGCGGAGAGCCAACCGTTAACCCACACCACTCAATAAACTCATATGAAGTCTCAGCAGAAAGCTGACGAACTTTAAGGTTGACGAACTTAGAAGTGACAAGACCTGTTGAAAGATACCCTTGCAGACAACCCACCATATAGTTATCAAATGCACACCAATCGTCATCGTTCCAATCAGCAAAGAAGTGTTTGCCAAATTCATCCAATGGTGTGTGGTCTTTGTTATAATGTTGATGCAACTCTACCTCCCACTTGCGCCTAGCAAAAGAACTACCTGTTCCCTTGATAGCATAGTTAGTAGTGATAGCTATCTTAGGTGACTTACTGAATGGTATCTTGATAGCATCCTTGTTCTTCTTCTCAAGCGTTAACCCTTCCGTTACTACCGAGAATAATCTTTCGAAGTCAAAGTTTTTCTTTACATCATCGAAGCATAGTATCTGTGTATCTGCGCTAACCGTCTGATAAGGAAAGGACTTTTCAAAAGCGAATGCCTTTCCGTCAATCACAACCAACTTCTTCATCTGACTGAGAGCATTCATAAACAACCCCTTCCCTGTTCCTCCTTCAGGATTGTCGCTTATCACCTCATCATTTAGAATAACAGCAGGGCAGTATGAAAGGTTCTTGTATCCATGCATCATAAAACCTATGGTGGACTGCATTGTATCAACCCTTGTATCCTCACCCCCACATATACGCTTAATGAATGTTCCGTAAACACATCCGTCTGCGCTGCACATCATAAACTTCCTATCTATAACATGGTCTTTCCAAACGTAACCCCCGAGGTCTATGTAGTCTATGGTCTCGAGTTTATCTGATGTAATTTTTACCGCACAATTTCTATAGTATAAGTATGATGCTTCTTTGGTATCCTCAATAAAGTATATGTCAATGGTAGATAACAGAGAGAGAAACTCTTCTCTAAAGAAACGAACCTTGTCTGCAAAGTAGTTGTAAATACTAACGTCATCCAACTGAATGAGATGGTTTAATATAAAATCCTTTATCTCTTTCTCAGATGTATGGTCAATAAGGTTATTGGTAACCTTAACAAAGATGTAGTTACGCCCACCTTCAGGACAGTATTTATAGAACCCATTGTCTTCTAAGAATTGCTTGAAGAGGATGTGAACAATCTTTATAACACCCTTATCATTCTTCTCCCAAAAAGTTTGCATAGAGTTCTCTTCCTCAACCCGTGTAAGTACGGCATCTATAACCCCACTATCAAGCGCCGACTCTTCTAGTTGATAGCGGATTTCTTTTTTTGATACACCTCGCTTCATCTTAATGCGTATCTGATTAACCCTATCCTCATCCTCGTAATACTTCGTGCCAAAGTTTTGCTCTCGTGCGTATGCTGAATCTATCGTGCGTTGTATCTCACTCTCAGGAAAATCTTTCGTAGCGTAGTTATTAAGTACATATGAAGCAAGGCTTTTATTAATCCCATAGTCGTTCAATGCCATGGCTAAAACGTAGGCGTTATGATTTCTTTGCCCCTCCACCATAGGATACTTTTTTGCCCACCACTTAACGAGAATATCTACAACCTTATTCTCATCCGTAATAGGTATCGTTGGCGGGTCTCTCCGAGCAACCAACTCTTTATACTCAGGCTCATCTATCTTATCCCATAATGAGGAGTTCTCATTGATATAAATCATCGGGTCGAAAGACTCGTAGCATACGCGAGATAGGTTCTTACATGTCTTATCGAAATTAGGACTATCGAAATGTTTTTGTAGTGCGTTGAAATAGTTAATGTGATTGTCAGGGTCGGCAGGAACTTTAACAAGAACCTTGAGACCATTCCCTGATGGACTCACAAATACTGAGAACACATATGAATCCTTAGTTAGGTTTTCTTTATGGCTCAGTAGCTCTTTCTTTTTATCATACCCATCAAAGTCAAGGCAAATAATTCCGCTATGCTCAGAAAGGGATGCATCGTTTCTTTTATTAAACCTCCCACTAAAACAAATAGCAGGCAAGCCTTTCTTTAATTCATTGCGCTCGTTTTTATTTTTCTCTAGTCGTATGCGCTTAACTAAATCTTTAGTAGTTCCATCCTTTATCCTTTTGAGTACTAAACTTACAGGTCGGTGGAAGGGAGTGTCTGTTTCTACTATGTTCTTAAATAATGTGACGGTCTGTGTCATGATTGTGTCGAGTTTGTGTCGTTTAAAATATTGATTGTCAAAGGGATGTCGAAAATGTCGACTTTTTTTCCTCTATACAAGAAGAAAAATATAAAAGAGTATGGAGTAGTAGTAGTAGTAGGGAGATATTATCTCGGCATACGACAGGGCATAAAAAAGGGGGGCATGACTAACCCCCCTCTCTCTACTCAACACAAATGATTAGAAGGGAGTCTCCTCTTGTTGAGGAGGCGCTTCAACCACAGTCTTTTTCTTAACAGCGTCTTTGTTAGGCTCCCATGTGTCTAGCTGACAGTATGGTTTACCTGACTTACCTGTTTTCATTTCGATATTTACCCAACCTTTTTTCTCGTTGGATTTCAGGAAAGCAATTGCTTCATCTACCTTAATAGATAGGCTTCCGATTACCCACTCAGGGGCATTCTCATTTCTCTTCAGGATAAATCCATCAGCGAAGATAGGGTCTTGTTTTGTATTAGACATGATTTAAAATTAATTTGTACAAATATAAGTGTTTCTGTGGAAACATCAAAGGATTTCGTGAATAAAATATGAAGAAATTTCTTCTGAAGGATTGTCTCCAAAGAATTTACGGTACTGCTCTATTGCTTTGTGCACTTTAGCCTCACCTCCTTCTATAAAACTTGGCGATGGTTCAAACACACCCAACATACCTGTTCCTTTTTCTACTACGTAGAAGACTAAAGGTCTGTTGAACATCGTCTGATAGATATAAGCTTGGCTATCGTAGTTATACTTCTTAGCACTCCACCTGAATCCGCTTATATCTCCTGTGGTTTTAAGGTCTATCACCATCTCAGGATGTACGATATCAGCCTTACCCTTCCACATCTCACCACCTATCTTAGCTACAGCAGGAACTTCATACTCACACTCACCGTGTCTTATGTCATCGAACATAGTCATGTTGCCTAACATAGAATGTACACAAAAGTGTACGTCGTCACGCTCTTTCTCTAGCAAAGCAAAGCCTACGCCTTGCTCAGCACAGAACTCTTTGTATGCTTTAGAATTACGCGAGGCTACTCCCACAAAGCTCCACTCCTTAGCCTTCTCAGGTTCAAGGATTAACTGATGGAAGTATCTCCCCTTTGCAAATGCAGGATTGTCAGGCTCACGCTTCTTAAAGTCTTTTGGATTTTTAAGTAACGCACCTATGTCAGAGTTGGACAGATACTTTTGCCCAAACTCTCCATAGTATTGCTCGTCGTCTCTTAGGGTATCTATAACACTACTCATGATTCCTCGATAGCAGATTTTAAAGCTTTCTGTACAGAGGCGGTTACTTTGTAACGCTTCTTTACCATCTTAGAAATTTCGTCTAAGCCCTTAGATTTATTCTCACCTATGTACTTGAGTATGTTCACCCAATTTGCATCACCCACCTTTAAAGGTTTAGCTTCAACAACCTGCGGCTTACTCTCAGGGATATCCTCTCCTGCATAGATGTAGTGACCGAGACCAAACATCGCTAGGTTCTTAGTAAGACACCTCATTATGGTCTTATTTATGTCAAACATAGAGGCTGCCTCAACAGTCTTCTCCCCATACCTTGTAGTGTATGTCATTTGACGTTCACGCATAGCTTTGTTTGCTCCGTCCATTACAGGCAACCACATCTCAAGCGACTGACCTTTAATAGTTACACTTGTCATAGTCATATACCCTAAGTTAGGGTCGAAAAACCACGGCTTGTCGGTTTGTGGGTCACGCAAAACTTCATAGGTTGCGTCAGGGTATTTCTTTTTTACCTCTGCCCATGCCCATGCCCATGATAGATAAGTAAGGTTAGATTTTTTATCTACCTTATCATTTAAGTTGATTTCGCTCAACGTTTCGAATACAGATTTAGTCTGTCCCATTTTGAATTGATTTTAATTTAAGATTAATTTTATTATATTTCTTGATTACCCTTTCCTTTTTAGCCTTCAAGGATTTTATAGAAGCAGGATTGTTGCTGCTGTTTATTTCCTTTCTAACCATGCGGTCAATTAAGTCAAGCTTTGTACGATTGTTAGACAAATATAATACATACGCTCCAACTTTCCAACCTTTTTGTAAGAAATTTTCTATGTCTAATACACTGATAACCTGATAGAACCCACCACCTGTGGTGCTGTTAAAGAACTCAACTTTTCCTGTTTTTTTATCGCGAGTAATTTTTGTTCCATATCCTATACGTGCCTCATATCCTTGACTATCTACATTGGCGGATGATTTATCTTCAAGAGCTTGATTAAATATTTCGTCTAAAGTATATGTCATAGGATTTCTATTTTAGTCAACCTCGCAGTTGATACGTTCTCGGTATTGAACTTATTCATTATACTTACTGCGTCTTCAAGTTGATGAGCAGCGTACACCTGATTAAAGTCTTGTGACTTCTTTCTGATTACAACTATGTACACATAGTTAACTCTAAATAAATATGAGAGCCATGCTTTGATTCTATGCTTCATTTTGTAAAGCTTTAATTATTTTAGCATAATCCTTATCCCTTCTTGCTCTTTTTTTAGCAGTCTTGATGCCATATAGGATGTTGTTGTGGAAGATATCATATCCCCTACCCTTCATATACCTCTGTATATTCACCAATCTCATCGGTCTTTTATGACATATGTAGTAGAGCAAGAACCTTGCATCTACTATATCTCTCTTCTTAGATTTTATGAAGAGGTCTTCTTCATTTATGTCAAATATGTGTGCAATTTCACTTGCATACTGATTAAAAATTTCTGCTTTCATTTTTTTTAGGATTAAATTTTCCACTAGATATATCTACGAAGTCTTGGAAGAGTTCGTGTAACATTTTACTTGATTCACTTGGCTGTGTCCTTGAGGACACGCGCTCTCGATTTACTTTCTTTTTCATTTGCAATGATTAATAAAATTAGATAGCCACATAAGTCATGCAGAGTGTCTTCGGTGGCATCACCCAACCCTCTGTTTTTAATTCGAGATAGCTTGTCATCTATCCTTGCACACAAGGATTCAACAGGGCTACCTTTAGAGAAGATACTAATAGGTTCAAGTGCCGAGTTGCCATACGCTTCATTCTTCTCATGAAGTAGTTCGTATAGCTTTCGACACGCATCCTTAATTACGTCCTTGCTCATAGATAAATTTTTCTACCACGTCAAGTGTCTTACTCCTCTTGCTTACCCCATTTATATCTGCGATAAAAAAGCCTGAGTCTAAGCATTGCGCGATGTTATTATTAAGAGCATACCACACTACGTCCGTACAAGAAGACCGTAGATTGGTTTCCCCACCTGACTTGACGTAGTCTTCGGAGGACATCATTAACCCTGTCTCCTGTAAGTCCTTGAGCGTATAGTCAATATTTCCTATGTGTTGTTGAACACGCTGAACATAAGCCTTCGTTAAAGGCTGATGCATTCTGAGATAAAGTAAATCCATATCAATCTATTTCATTAGAGTTAGCTACTACCACATCACCAACCAATATGCTTCCATACTTTTCGGATGCGGTCTCATTTACGGGCATAGAACGTAGTAGTCCTTCCTCGTTTACTATAAAGATTTTATCACCTTTATAGATATACTCTATGTAACCATCAACAAGTTCCTGTTGTTTAGCTAGAGAGTCTATTGCAATATCTTCTACGATAGTGCCGTCTGATTTAATTAAAGTTGCCATAAGCATTAAAATTTATTTGTTTAAATATAAGTCTAAATTTATACATTACCAAATGGAATGTCATTTATTTTTACATACACATACCCATCTTTTACGATGGTGTTTTCCTTGTTGAGGAATCGCTTGACTGCATTACTTCGTAGTGCTGACTGCACCTCCACAATAACCGTCATCATTCCTAACCCTATTCTCTGCTTAGAGGAGGATAGGTTTTGCATGAGATTCTTAGCCTCTTTCTTTTGAGACCGCAAGAGTGATTCAATTTCTTTCATTACTTCTCAGTTAACCAATCTGCGATGTACTCATCACGACATTCTTTAGAGCAAGGTTGACCTTCAACCTCGACTTCACGCTCTCCACAATTAGCGCACATAGGGGGCTTGGTCTCTAATGCACCCGTCTCTATCATATGGTTAATTACTCCGCATATAACCTCCCCAATCATCTCCATTATGTATTCGTTATCCTTAAACGTAGCGATGAGTACACTCTCGGCTTGTTTTTCGGTTAGGTTTATATCTAAGTCTGTTGCTCGGATAAGTATATCCTCAGTACTCCACTTAAGTTCGTTTCCTATGTAGTATCCATCTTTGTTTATATCTCTATTCATAATTTGGGTAATGTGTGTCCTTGAGGACACGGTTAGTAGTATCTAAAATTTCTTGTAGGTCTGACTCGGCATACCATTCGTCGCAGTTAATACACAGGTAGTTGTTGAACCCGTCGAACTCCACGTCAGAGTAGCACGTAGGACATAGCGAGTCTGCCTCATACTCGGTGGTGTGGTCTTCTATAACCTCCCAACAGTCACCTCCACATTCATTCTCTACCGTAGGTTGAAGCGGTTCAGGAAAATTAAATGTACCTATCGGTGTAGGCTCATAGCTTTTGTGGTGCGTAAGGTTCTCGGTCTTTATATCGTTGAAGTAAACCCATGCCGACACAACCTCTCCATCCTCCATAACGATGTCAGTCTCCTCCCTCACATACCATCTTGGATGACCTTCCAACCTATCTAAATTTGCAAAGGTCTCATCATCCACTCGGAATACATCAACCACGACATTCTTTCCTATACCCTTCTTGGGGGATAGGTATGGTAGTTCTTTTATAATGAGAGGAAATTGACTGTATGTCTCCCCTCCTCCCATGTATATAGACTGTCCTTTTAAGTATGCGTTGTAGTTCCCATACCCATGCTTCAGAGTACCATATACTGCTACGACATTGTCTCGGAAGATGTTTGTCTTGCTATACCATACACCGTCCTTGTATGTGAACAGGTCGCGGTTGAAAATCTGAAACGATTTTATCTTGGTGTTGATAGACACAAAGCGACAGTCAAATTGTGACAAGAACTTCTTCCACTCGCCACGCTTCTTATCGCCTAAGATATTTGCGATGTGCTGAGTATCGGTCATGTCTTTGTTGCCGTACTTACGCACCGTACCATTCATCATGAACATCTCATCCGCTTGTTCGCCACAAGGAAAGGGATGTGTATTAGCCTTATTAATCTTCCCGATAGTAGCATACCTAAAGTGTGCTATGAATGGTCTCTCGGTGTCGAGTACATTGTACTCATTTGATTTAAAGTATTCCGTCTTGAAGGTGTCAAGCCACACCACACCTAGTCCGTGTGGATTTACAAACGATGCATTCTCTAAAGTCAGCATCGGAATCTTGTTAGATTTCTGTTTAATTATTATTACACACATTTGTGTTGAGTATTATGAAACGTGTCCTTGAAGACACGCTTCTGATTTAAATAAGATTTGTACAAATATAATACAAAAGTTCTACGCTTCCAAATTATTATTTCATTTGTTCTGAAGATTAATGATTTCAAGGTCAACGCTCGATGCGTATGACCATGCTAGGATAAATAGAGTGACGCATATAAAATATATACATGCTTGTTTTGTGTCTTTAGACATTTGAATTTAGATTGTGGAATGTGTCCTTGAAGACACACCTCTGATTTATTTTTTAAACACGTCTATGATTTTATCACCTGACGCATTCACTTTGTCGTACCAACGTGAGAAATGTAACTCGTTGTTGAACGTCTTAGTCTTACATATGTAGCGATTGCCTCGCTTGATTGAGATGTCGTACACTATCATGATTCCTTCATTTGCTTGATGTAGAACCATAGGTATGAACCTTGACACCTCTCGGTGGTGTACTTACTCTCACCTCTGAGAGATTTCTTCAACTCGTTTGACCAAAAGTCAACCTTGTCTTGGTATCCGTTAGAATATGTTCGTCTTGACATAACACTTCGATGGTAGGTATCATCACCCGTTAATTAGATTTCCGTTTCGACCTTTTGGTCTCATCAGCATCGGCACACACCGATGGACGGTGGAAGTGTGTCCTTGAGGACACACTCCCATTGCGCTTACCATCCGCTACGTTGAAGGTCTCTATCGTACTCGTTCTCATGTGTTCTGCGCTCATCTAACCACTGCACACACTCACGATTTATCTGTCTGCTACGTAAGGCTTTGTTGAAGGCTAGTGACAAGGTCTCAATCATAGTAACCTTACCCTCGTCACCATCGTACATGGATTTCACGATTGGCTTAACTGCCTTCAGGAACGTCTTGAAGGATGCATTAGGACGGTTAACTGCGAAGTCAAGCATCGTGTAGCATAACTCGTAACGTCTCATTAACTGCTTCACCGATTGTACTCGGCTAGGTAGCCTAAACTCAACCCTATCACCCTTATTAAGGCACACTTGGTAACGTCCGCTACCGCCACACCACATAGCCCAATTTCCTCTGCAATAGCTGTTACCTAGTCTTTTGCGAAATAGAGCATACATCACTCCGCTAAACTTCTTTAGTCTTGGTATTAACTCGTCCGCATCCATTCCTTGAACCGCTAGAGTAATATGCCCTCCACACCTTAAATCAGATGGTGAATAGCTATCTTCGATGATGCGCTTCGCTTCGAACATCATGCTGAAGACCTTGTTACGCCACATTCCCGATGGTAGCAAAGGAAGGATGTGAGTAATAGCTTCGTAGCCACATGAACTGTCACGTTCAAATCCCGCGAATAACGAACTGTGACGAACTGCGCCACGACTAAACCTAGTCTTCTCGATTTCAAATCCGATAGTGAAACGGCTATCATAGTCACCGTTACCTAGGTCAATTAAATTACGCTTCTCTGCGCTCTTGAGAGTAGATATGTCACTGCTCTTAGCACCTTTGCCTAAGTGATTAGGAGATGGTGACCTGTGGTAACCTTGTACGCTATTACGTCTATACTCACCGCTTGGTTGATACTGAATTCCTTGTGTCATTGTATTGAGTTTTGTGTGTCCTTGAGGACACGATTAATATACTTTTTGGATTAATATGCAATTTTGATTGATAAAGTTTTCTACGTCATCTTCAGCATACACAATCATAACTGCCGTTACTTTATTGTAGTCAACTAAAGAATAGTCGTATGAACTTAACGTTACGATTTTCTTCATTCCGAATTCGACAACTTCACACCAATCAATGTTGTGAGTGTCGCAGTCAACACGTACATCGTCTTCGGTGACAAGAAGCGCAGTAGTGTCGGTAGTGACTAAGATTTCATGAACGTCATCACGCATGAACATCGAGTTGATGTCTTGGTTATTAATTACTAGATTTTTCATAGGTATTAAATTTTAATTTGTAACAGACGTCTCGCGACGTTTCGACCATTCAGGTCTCATCAGTATTACTTGGTTGACTCCTTGTCTAAGCTAAGTAATGCCCATAGTGTATCCTTTTTCGTTTGGTAGATGTTCTCGTAATCCCCATTGCAATCGAATGCCCTAACAACAATTTCATCAGCATCTTCACTGTAGATGTCAACAGTCCAACTCGATGTCTCACAGTATTCGATGTTGAATTTCGCTGTGAAGTTCACCCCATTGTAGATGTAATATCCACTAATGTCCTTTGTAACTTTTGCCCCGAATCTCTTTACCTGATTAGATACACTGTTGTAGTTTTTAATCTTATTGAACATTGCAACGTACTGCTTGTGTGAGACACCTAAACTGCCATTTTGGAAGGCTTCGTTTAGCTTTTGGATTTGGTCTTTCTGATTTTCGAGAGTCATGGTATTTGGTATTAGTTAATAAATGTAACAGACGCTTCGCAGCGTTTCGACCATTAAGGTCTCATCAGTGTTACTATGCAGTTAATGAGGCATTGATTAATGCAAGAACTTGAACTATCTCGTCATCACTGTTACGAGTATGCTTTGTACCGTCAACGTCTAAACGGTAAGCAACATTGTCACCATCAGGATTGCGGAAAGAAAGAGTAATCATGGTATTACTCTCCTCACGTTGAGGAACGTCAGCCTCTTCAACTGCAGTCTCAATTGCTTCAGTCAATTGCTCTTCGGTAGCCTCTTCAGGTAACTCGCTAAGGTCAATGTTGCGACCAAATTCGTCAAGACCTGCAATAGTACGCTTGGCTTGGTCACCAAGTTCGTCACACTTGGTCATGAATGCCGCAACAATACGACTGTCTAAGCTACCGCATCTACGTACCTTGTGGAAGTATGACTTGCCCCATCCAAAAACCTTTTGAGTGAAATCGTCAATAGTCCATGATAGACCTTGCTCACGAAATGCTTCTTTGCCCTCTTCACTTGTAAACCATTCATACGATGCTACAACGTGAGTAGCTAGTGTTAAGGAATGCTCGAACTTGCGCTTTTGAGCATTGCCGATGTTACGTTGACCTCTACGTATGTCGTTAAGGTTTAACGCTGTCTTGATTGCAGGATTGTTTAAGAAGTCCTGTTCGATTGGAAGTAATGTTATATTACTCATGATTTTGATGTATTGTGCTGATTATCAGCGATTTGTGTTGAATATGGGAGGTCTTTTTCTCTCCCCTTGTACAAATATAGTACATTTCATTCATGCATCCTAATTTCATGTACACAATATGTACTATTGTTTGTGTGGGTGAAATCGGTCATATGGGTAACGCTTGTCTTCCTTGTGTCTGACAAGTGAGAACAGTATTACTGTGTCCTCAAAGACACGCTTGTCTTCGTTGATGGGGTGATGGTAGGACGGTGCGCCCTAACCAACTAACG
>Ga0206125_10001785_pt1 | contig 24193 bp, 7 predicted proteins | sample Helgoland_Spring_4_FD_148598 | JGI IMG/M metagenome (GOLD analysis project Ga0206125, IMG submission 148598) | Pelagic subsurface seawater microbial communities from Kabeltonne, Helgoland, North Sea - Helgoland_Spring_Bloom_20160331_1 | ecosystem: Environmental > Aquatic > Marine > Epipelagic ... | reverse complement strand
TTCATCGTCGAAATCATAAATTGAATCGTCAGATTCGGGTGATTCATCCTTAGATTCGTTCTCTTGAGCAACTTCGACAGCAGTCTCTTCCTCATCTTCAACGAATTCGTCTTCAGCAAGTTCAGGCAGTTCCTCGTATGATTTTTCCGAGGCTTGTTTCCTCACTGCGAGTGCAACCAACATGAAGGCAATAACAGCGACAATGTAGATGATGTACGGAGTTTCCGCAATTTCTTCGGCAAAAACCCAATTGACTTCATCCGATGAAGTTCCGTTCAGATCTGCCACCATGTCTCCAATTTCAGAGAACGTTACCGGCAGGAATGCTTTACAGTTGAGTGATTGCATTCCCTCATCGTACATGTACCAAACAATCGGAATGTCCTTTGATTCCCCTGCAGCCACGGTTGCAATGAGCGTGGAAGGTTGCGTTTCTGCATCCTTTCCGTTAACATAGCAGCGGAAGTTTGCAGTAGTACCAACATCACCCGTGTTGGTGACGGTGACCATGGCCCCAATGCTTCGATTGACGGTTGCTGTGTTGGCTTCAGGTTCAATGGATGACACTTCAAGATAAGGCAACGGGAGTTCTATGGTGCCGAATGCGGTCATTGGTGCGTCTACTGTTGTGGAGTAAGAGCCCCATGAACTTGAGGAGCCGATGGACAGTGTGATGGTTGCGCTCTCTTGTTGTACGGTACCATCTCCATTCATCCATTCTACAATTCGCTTGTGTTCGGTTGTTGGACCTTCTGCTACGAGAACAATTCTTCCCGTCGAATCGGTGAGGTCGTTCCAATCCGATTTCCCGTATCCCAAATCAGTGATGTCAAGACTACCGTTGGGTATGTTGGTTTGAATCACACGTTCCGAAAGCAGACGAATCCAGCCGTCTGTTGAGCCCCCTGTTCCCTGGGAATTGACGTATGAGATGGATGCATCATCGTGGAGAATGATATCTTCGTCTGAACGTGAACCGGTGATGTTCGTGTCCGACACCGTCACTGCAGCAGTTGTTGATGCTGAGATTGGTGCACTTCCCATCAATGTTGAATCTTCAATGTTGCAAAGCGCATCACAGGTGATGTTTGCTCCGTTGACTTGGCTTGAGATAATGGCGAGGCTTCCGTGTGCAACGATGTCGTATCCCGATTGGAACCAATACATCGGAGCATTGCTGGTGTTCGTGATCTCAGATGCGGTTTGCGTGATGATGGTCCCGCCACCGTAAATGGCCTTGGCCCACAACAAGTAAGTCGGCGTGAAATAGTAGGTGTCAAACGAAATCACTAAGTTTTCGCCAGAAAAGTTTGCATCAAACTCAACGATAGCATTACCGCTGGCTTGCATGGACATGGATGCATTGACCGTTGTTTCTCCTAAGGTGATGTTGAAGAGCGTATCTGCTGGAATTGAATGGTCAAATTTCAACTGTATGATGCCTTCTTGCCCGATGTTCCCGAAATTGAGGGAAACGGTGGCAAGGAAGTCATTCACCCGAATCCCTGAGTTGAGATCGTCGCTCAGCAATGCTCCGTTGGTAACGATCAAATTACCGCCCTCTTCTACCGTGATGGAGGAGTCAATTCCCATGGTGATGTTGGCGCTCACGGTAAGGGTGGACCCGTTTGCAACGGTTACGTGGCCGTTCATGTTCCCGTCTTCTGTCCAACTCTCGTTGGTTGAAATGCTGACATCCTCGCCGGAAGTTGGTGGTGCTGCAGAGGTCAGGGGCACCCCTAAAAGGAGCAGCACAAGAACGATTGCAGTGGGGCGGAATGGAGTTCGCATGGAGTGTTCACAAGTCATGAGTGAATAATACTTCGTCTTTCTTGGGGGGATGCCCAAGGATATGTCTGCCGCGAAGAACTTATGCGTCGGCTTCCAACCAGTAAGAACAATGGATGGAGCAACTGTTGTCGTCGTCGGCAGTGGCGGGCGTGAGCATGCACTTTGCTTAGCGTTGAGTCAATCTGCACAAGTCGCAACAATTCATTGTCTTCCAGGTAATGCAGGGACCTCACTTGTCGCAACAAACCATCAATTGGAAGACGCTTCAACTTCAGGAGTTGTGGCGTACTGCACATCGATTGGTGCATCACTGGTTGTCGTGGGCCCTGAAGCACCCTTGTGCGACGGCCTTGCGGACATGTGCGCAGATGCAGGAATGCCATGTTTCGGTCCCGTTGCTGCTTTGGCCCATCTTGAAGGGTCCAAATTGCATGCGAAAAAGGCCATGGAAGAAGCCGGAGTACCTACGGCGAACTACATTGAACTTAACGGAGAATCTGATGTTGAGGCAGCACTGGACCGATACGGTTCGAACCCATGGGTCATCAAAAGAGATGTATTGGCTGGAGGCAAAGGTGTGGTTGTAACCTCCGATAGAGGCGAAGCTCGTCAGTTCATATTAGCGTCGATTGAGACGGATGGTTTGGTCCTCCTCGAAGCCTTCCTCCCCGGAGAGGAGGCGAGTATGTTGGTCGTAATGGATGGCGTTTCCTTTGTCACACTGCCGGCGAGTCAAGATCACAAAAGAGCATTTGATGGTGATTTAGGTCCAAATACCGGTGGTATGGGTGCATACTGCCCCGCCCCCGTTGTGACATCGAGCGTTTACAATAAGGTCCTTGACCGAATCGTCAAGCCAATGCATGAGCACTTATCCACCAAATCAACGCCCTATCGCGGTGTGTTGTTCATTGGGCTCATGATCGACGAACACGACGACCCTTATGTCGTCGAATTCAACGTTCGTTTTGGTGACCCTGAATGCCAGGTCACACTGCCGCTTGTATCCAGTGATGTCTTCGATATGCTGTACGGGGCGGCTACCGACACGCTCGATCCATCAATGGTTGCATTTGACTCCTCTTCTGCCCTCACCGTAGTATTGGCTTCTGAAGGATATCCTGCTCGTCCAATAAAAGGAAGAACGATCGAAGGTCTTCAGGAAGCATTGACCCAACAATCCTATCGGCATACTTGGGTGAATGTTGCAGGTGTGATTGAAGGCGATTCAGGAGCATTGATTTCAAGCGGAGGTCGTGTGCTTTCTTGTACTGCAATGGGCCCCTCACTCAAAGATGCACAAGCATCCGCGTACAAATTGTTGAACGGCCTTGAACTAGAAGGCAGTCACTTCCGAACGGACATTGGTTTTCGGGGCATCTCCGGCGAATAAATTCATCACTGCATCAAAGCCATGAAATACGGGTAAAAAGGGTACTGATACGCATAAGGGACTGTATCTAAACCCGTCACCTTCAAGAGGGGTTCACAAGTGGGCAAAATGCATCAGCCTTGAGGCTGAGCCTTGAATAGAGGGATACAAGATGAATGATGAAAAAGATATGAAGGCTGCACAGCCAAATATTGCCTTGGGTTGGCTCTTTGCTCCCTTGGCTGTATTGCTGGCTCTTGCTGCTATGCAAATCGTGGGAATTTCCTACGAAATGGACGTAAATAACCTGATGCCGATGATTGTTGTCGCCATCGCAGGCATGTTGGCCCTTGTGCCTCGTGCTGTTCTTCGTCACCGTGAGATCTCCTCATCACTTCTCTCCCTCGGAGTGTTGGTGGTTTCCATCGTCGGCGCAGAATTACTGTACATGTTCACTGAAGTTGGCGCTTTAGCCGCTTTCATGTTTGCATTCGTCCTTTTGTTTGGAACGAACCTCGACATGCGTGGACGCCATGAATGGAACACCATGCTCATGTTTTCTTCAATCGGTATCTGGCTTGCTTTGGCCGCTTCCGGTGACTACCTTTCCGGACTTGAGACCACGTTCACAAATTCGGATGGACAGTTGCAGTCAACGCTTAGCGTCGGCCGTCAAGCAACAGCATACGTTTTCTTCGCATACTGGACCATGTTCACAGCTCTTGGGTTGCTTGTTGGTTTGCTTGCACGAGGTATTGCTAACCCAGCAGGACGCGAAGGATGGTTTTCCTTTGTCAGTGAAAAAGGTGGATGGAATGCATCTTCTGCTCCGCTCATTTCCGCTCTTGCCGTTTGGGTCCTTGCTTTCGCAGGTTCTCTTTGGCACTTCAACTCGGTTGAACTTATCGACCAGTTTCGACTGACAACCGAAGAAGGCTACCATGGCTATGTTGGCTATTGGGCAGCGTTCCTTACCGGTATTGTCGCTCTAATTGTGGCTGGAATGGTTGCTGAACGATGGTTTACACGAGCAATGCTCACCGGATCGATGTGGACTCTATACCAAGTGTCCTCATGGTACGAAGACAAGATTTGGTACACCGAAAACCTTGCAGGCACTTGGGGTGCATTGCTTTGGCTTGGTATCACGTTCTTTATCTGCGTTGCAATTTACTACATCTCAATTCATGAAAAGTTCGGAGGTTGGGCCAACCGTGGGGAACACGAACCGTCCAACGCTCGGCTCTTCATGAACGCACACGGCGCTGGATTGATGATTGGCCTTGCCTTCATCATCGGGCTCACCATTCGCATCCAATGGTATGCTGTCCCCTCAATGAACGCCTTTGGAACCGGCAACTGGGACATGACCGGAGGTTCTGACCCTTGGTACATGAAGCGAGTTGTGGATTACATCCTCGCCAACAACGCTCACCTCGTTTTCGATGCAGACCGTTTCTACCCGATTGGTGGAATCAATCCTCGTCCACCGCTCTTCACGTGGTCGTTGGCTGTCGGAGCAATGCTCCTCGGACCCTTCCTTGAGAACCCTGAAGATGCTGTTTGGTGGAGCATGCTTGGACTTCCTGCAGTTTACGGAGCTCTAACCATTCTGCCCGTTGCAGCAACAGCAAGGGACCACTTCGGAAAAGGAGCTGCAGTCATCGCAGCATGGCTCATCGCTTTCATGCCGGCTCACGTCACCCACTCAACTTGGGCTCTCGCAGACCACGACTCCTTCGTTATGCTGTTCATCAGCATTGGTTTCATGTATTGGCTACGAGCAGTCAAGTACGCTGGAACGGCTCGAATCACAAAAGAAACATCAGCCCATCCGCTGTCTTTCATCCGTGCCTTCCGAGACGTTTTCACTCACCGACAAGCTGCTGTGTCAAACGCTATCCTCGCAGGTGTCGCTTTCGGTATTGCATCTCTTGGATGGAAAGGATTCGTTGTTGGACCCTCGATTCTCTTCCTTGCCTACGCACTGCAAGTTGCATTGAACATGTTCCGCCGCCGGGACTCAACCGCATTGAGCGTCATGTTCCTGACCATGCTTTCCGTCATCTTCCTGATGGCTATACCGTTCTATGGGCACCCGCATCTTGCACTTGTGTTTAATTCAACTGGACTGCAACCCTTCTTGTTCATCTTCGGGTTCACTCTCGCCATTGCATTCGTCACTACGGGTTACCGTGACAAGCCTTGGTTGCTTGTTCTTGGAACCCTTGTAGGTCTGGCAGCCATCTTCTTTGCATTGCTGTTTGTCCTCAAGACCTTTGAAATTTCAGACGCATGGGATGTTCTCTTCACCGGAAGTGGGTACTTTGCCAAGACCAAGGTTTTCGGAACCATTGCAGAAGCAAACGCACCGAATCGAGCACAACTCTTTGCGTCCTTTGGACCGATTACCTTCCTGCTTGCTCTCGTTATGGGTGGCACATTCCTTTGGCGAGGACTCCGCCACCGACGCTCAACTGACCTTGTCTTCGGTGTTTGGGTCTTTGCGGCGACCTTCATGGCCTGGAACGCAGCACGTTTCATGTTCAACGCCACACCCATCATGGCCATTCTCGGAGCCTGCGGTATCGCAGCACTCGCGAAGTGGGCCAACTGGAGTGGACTGGTCCGCTCTTGGAAGAAGCTTGGAATCCGTACACCTGCAGACCGAATTGCAGGGGCTCGCAAGGCAGTTTGGCGAACACCTCAATTCTCCGCCATCTTCCTCGTGATGTTGATGCTCTTCAGTCAGCAAATGACATACGGGCTTGACTCTGCAATCCCAGGTTCCTCTTCAAGTGCAGAAGGCGACCTTGACGAACGAATTTACGATATCGTCCCCGACATTCTTCGTTTCGACGGCCTCGGTTTCTCCATCCTTGACAGTGCAAGCCACGATGGCCGCTGGTACCTCGGCAACTTTGGTTCCAGTTTCAACGACGACGGATGGAACAGGGGCTATGAATGGCTTGCTGGACAGGATACAAACGTTACCTATTCCGAACGCCCAGCCTTTGTCTCATGGTGGGACTACGGTTTCCAAGCACTCACTACGGGTGGACATCCCTCTGTTTCCGACAACTTCCAATCCGGTATTACTGCAACAGGTAACATGTTGCTCGCCCGGAATCAAGATGACCTGACGGCAATGTTCGTCTGGCAACTTTCGGAAGGAGACCGAACATATGCTTCTACCTCCACCACCGAACCTGGGCCGTTCACAGTTGGATTCCAAAATGTGTTGGAAGATTACCTCACAGAAGAACAAATCGGGGAATTTACAACCATGCAAACTGGTGAGGCTACGATCGACTTCATTCAAGATCGCTCCTTTAGTGTCATCAAGACCAACCGTGGCATCGTTATGGCTGAAGGTTACCATCATGATGGTGGAATCTTTGACACCTCCACTCCAGTGATACGTCTCTACAGTGATGGCGTCCAGATTCCATGCGAATCAACCGTCACGGATGTTTGCATCGGTGATGATTGGGATAAAGAAAATCACATGAGTGCGGCGGAAAGTGAATTCCAAAACAGTATTCGAAGCGGTGAAGACACCGTTGTGGCTTCAACTCACACGATCTTTGGCGATTACTGGTACACAGAGGATTTAATCGATGAATATGAAAGTGTTTCAACCGCTATGCACCGGCAGAATGCCCGTCTCGCAATGTTGACTCAACTTCTAACAGCGGCTTTCGCAGCAAACGATGATGCAACCGTCCATGACATGTATGCTGACCTTATCGACCTTGGTGGAGATGAGGGTTACTACAGTGTACAGGATTACAATGGAGTTCCTGGAGAAACAATCACTCGTGACCACGAGATTCGTTACTTTGCAGTCGACAACCGCCTCTACCCTCGTGCAGGTCGCTACACCGCAGACTACAACTACAACGGCGGTCAACCAATGGGTATTTTCGGAGCACCTACTATTCTTTCAGGACAAGACACTGGAACCTACATGAATGAAGTTTACGAAACCATCCGTGGAGATTTCTCCGACGAAATGACACGTGAGGAAGTCGACCTCGCCATGCAAAAAGATTTCTTGAACCAGCAATCTGGTGCAGTGATTGACCCGTTGCAGATCGAGGATGTGCGAGTTGACCACATGCCTGCTTTCTTTGATACCATGGTTGCACGAACCTACGTCGGTTACGGCGCCTCAACCTTAGGTCTTGATACTGCTTCGTCAAATCCTCAACCGTCTCAACACTTTATGGTTTCAGGAACACCTGGTAGCGTTCTGTCTTCGGCTCTACCGCTCCCCGGTGCAATGATGAATCATTATGTTATTGCGAACTGGTACGACGATGAAACCGAATCTGGAATCACCGATTCCAATACCAAGGTTAAGATTCTCAAATACTATCCTGGAAGCGAAATCACAGGTCAGGTGACCATGAGTGATACGGGCGAAGGAATCCCTGGAATCCGCCTCCTTGTTGAGCGGGACGCTTTCTCTGGCGAAGGCCCTGAGGATTTGGACACCGATACCTATTGGGTGCCGATTGGATTTGTTGATGCAGATGAAAACGGAAACTACGAATATACGCTTCCAGCCGGTCGAATCCGAGTCTCTGCTTTTGCTGGTGAATACGATCCAGTGGCTGCACGTGACTCAATCCGGGACGGTTCTTATGCACAGGTGAACAACAACAACCTGGACATCACCAGTGAAACCAACGGTGAACGTGACGTATACGCTATCACAGCGCTTCTTGGCCAAGTTGCTAACATGACCTGGCTTGGCGATTCAGTGATGAACGTCACTGCGGCAATGGCCAACCGACAAGTTCCTGCCGATGCACCTCTTGATGTTGCAGTCAAGAGCAGCGGTGTTTCTGGAACCGTTACTTGGGCGGGAGACGAAGCATTCAGTGGAGACCCAGTATCCGAAACAACCTTTGTTCTGCGTAACATTTGGTCGATGACTGAAGATTATACCGTCACGACCACAAGTGGCTCGATCATAAGCGAGGAAAGCCGTATTCTCCAAGGAACTGGAGAAGCTACCTTTGCCGAAAATGGAACCTTCCAAAGCACCGGTATCGCTGTTGCTAAGAACTTCATCGGTACCTTTACCCGAGAACTAGGTGATAACCGCATGTTCTTTGCTAACGGTACATGGGATGGAGCTGGTACAATCAAGGCCACATGGATTGAATCTGTGAACTCAACGGACTGCGAATTTGACAACGATTCAATGCCTATCATGCCGGATAATTACACCGTTTGTGCGATTGGTATTGAAGACGGACTTACGAACTACCGTATTGAAGGCGCAGTTAATGCTTCAGGAACCTTCACTTCAGATGGAGTCACAACGCTCACCCGTACCTACGGTGATTACGACTCCGGCAGTGGTGATACCTTCGAAGGTGCTGGATTTTACGAAGGAATCGGTACGTTCAACGGTACTGGATTGTTCATTGGAGCAGGTTCCTTCTCAGGCCCGATGGTTGAACCAGGTTCGTTTTACAGAACTGGACTCTTGCCCGGTACATACAATATGGTAGCACTGCTTGAAAACAACAAATCTGTTCTCTTGCCTGACCCAGTTGTGATTGGAGTTAATCCAACCTATGACTTGGAGATGACCATGCCTGGAGCAATCTTTGAGGGAGTGCTTCAAGACATGACGGGAGAACTTCTACCAAACCAAACCATTGAGTTTGTTGATGTTGATCTTGGTGAAGACTTCATGACTGAAATCAACACCGATGAAAATGCTAGTTTCAGTCATGGCCCAATTCCTAAGGGCGATTACTATTACCGCATTGATGTTGACAACGATGAATGGTATGATTTGAACGAAACAGCAACCGTTGGTGATGATACAACCAACATCACGATTGCATTTGGTGTCCCTGAAACCATTGACGTAACACTTCATCTCGTGTCCCCAATCAACCCAACAACTCAAGAACCACTTTTCAACGTCTCAAACCGCATGATTACATTTGACAATACTGCAGGTATTCTCGACCCGGTTAACGTGACTTCTGACGAAAACGGTCGTGTTTATGCTGAATTGTTGTTTGGAACCTACGACATTCGAGATGATGTGAACAGTGACTACGTGCTCTTTGACCAAGTTGAACTCGAACCCGGTTCCGATGACATTGAACGAAACATCACCTACGCTGAATCTGTTTACATCAACGGGAGCCTGCGCGCTTACCCCGGCTCCGCTGAAGACTTCAGTTTGTGGCTAGAATCGCCTGATGAAGACAAGGTCGAAACAAGTGATGCAGCTTCTGGAGTAACAGTTCTCTTCCAAAGCGGAGTACTTTCGTTCACATCAGTTACCAACACAACTGGACACTATTCAGTTCGCGTGCCTGCCGGATTTGAGTACCACATGACGACAAGTTCCTCTTTCACCAACCTTGGTGGAGGGCAACTCATCAATGTCGCAACGGCCGATAACTTGGATATGGGCATCATGTATCTTGAACCAACAACACAAGTGAGCGGAATCATCTTCCTCTACGATAACGAGACTCGATGGAGCAGCACAATTCCTCGCTGGGTAGCCCCTGAAATTACAGCAACGAATCAAGATGGACTCCAATGGACAACCACCGCTAATGAAGTAGGTGAGTTTGATATCAATCTGTTAGACGGTACATGGACGCTAAGTGTTGAGGAAGAACTTCTGAACATTGAGTCCATCACCGGCCTTGAAATCAACGGAAGCCGCAACGGTTCTCAGATGGGTGAAGAAATGTCACTCATGGAACTTTTCGCACAGCCGGCTGCTGTTGATGTCTCGTTTGAGATCTTCCTCAACTCTGCAGAAGACGGTTCATTCGAGAACGGAACAAAGGTCTCCCCCGAGTTCCGGCTGGTACCTCTTGATGAAACAAGAGATGATCTCTACATCACAGCAGACAACTACACCAGCAACGGTGTAGCAAATGTTTCGTTAACACCAGGAACCTACACGCTCACGTTCAACCGAACAACAGCAGATTCCGAAAACGCCACAGATTACGACCTGATTGGTGAAATTATCTTTGATGAGATTTACATCGGTCTTGACGGTCCTGAAGAGGCACTTCCGGTTCCGCTGAAGGAAACCTATCGTGTCACAGGTACGCTCTTGAATTCTACCGATGAAGGTTTGATGAATGCATTCTTGCTCTACAATGAAGAAGAAGACCGTTGGTTCTCAGATATCGGTTCCGACGAAAATGGAACTTTTTCAGCCTATGTCCCATCCGGTGACTGGTTGATGATCGTCGCACCGTTCATGAACGGAGAATCCACCGAGACCCTGCGTGCTACGCTAAGTGTAGGCGATGACGCATCCACTCGACTCAACCAGACCTACACGACCGTTCCAGCAGTGAACGTTCTGGTCCAACTTAAGGAGCTGTTGACACTGAACAACCTCGCTGACATGAACCTCGTAGCAGTGAGCGAAGATGGGTTGGGTAACGTGACCCTTGAGAAAACTGACATTGATGGAAACACCTCCGAAATGCTCATGCCGGGCAGTTGGAGTTTCTACCTAAACAAGTCTTCTGGCCAGCAAACCTGGTACTTGGACACATCAGCAGATCCATTTGACATGACCGACGCAGTCAACAATTCGTTGACACTCGACCCAATCTTTGCCGAACTGGAAGTTGAGATTGGTGGTAAGGTGTATTGGGACCTTGACAACAACAGCGCCCCCTCCTTTGGAGAAGGCCTTGGTGGATTCAACGTTACCGTAATTGGTACCAACAACACCGATGTTAACACCAACGTTACAACCGACGAAAACGGTGTTTGGACGCTCTTTGTCCCAATTCAGGATGTATACAACGTTACGGTCGAAAAGGAAGGATTTGATACAGTCTACTACATGAACGACAACGAATCAGGCTTCCCAGTTTACAACAGCACACAATCTACCGACATTGAAGTTATTGCTGGTATGGTGGACGTTTCTGGTACGATTACGGATCAAGTTGACTCCAGTCGTTTGCTGGGTGCAACCATAGAACTCCATCCTAAATCTGGCGTTGAGCGAGATTCAGTTCTTGTCTTGGGCACGATTGTTAACGATACACTGGAATGGTCCACCTCGGTTCAACCGGGTGAATGGATTGTCGTCGTCACCGATGCTAACCCTTCGCCAAACGGTGGCGGTGTCACCGTTGGTATCCTTGACGCAAGTGTTTCCAATGGTGGTAATCTCTCGATGGAGATGGCTCTTGGAGGCAACCTTGTGCTTAACAGCGAATGGTATCCTCTCGGCGCAACCTCACCGTTGCATGCTGGTTCGGACAACGCTCAAGCGGAAGTCATGGAATCTGATGCGGAACTCGAAATCACGTTTGACGGAATGTCCTGGATGGTCCCTCTACCAGCAAGCGGTACGCTCAATCTGCTTATGCCGGAAGGTAGCATCGTCTTTGACAGTACCTTCATGACAACACAACATGCGAACAACTTGGAAATGGAATACTTCGGTGGCCAAAGCATGACCGTTGCTTCTGATTCAACCATAACGGCTACTCTTGAGTACAATCGACGTGTGAACTCAAACTTGGACCTCGAATTCAACAGTGTTGAAGGAGCGACTCTTGTGAATGCAATTGATGTTGAAATCGGAGCAGTCGTGTCAACGACGAACAACAGCGCCTATGACCAATTCACCTTCTCGGTTGATGCGGTTTACAACGGAACTGAAACCCTTGATGTATTCACAGTTACAGCTGAAATGGGCTTGGCTCAAGATTCAGACCTATGGACCGTTGAACTTTACAATGAATCGAGCAAAGAATGGGAGGCATCCACCTTGATGACGCTTGGAATTGGAAATGAAACCGGTGCAGACGCAGTTCTCAGCGGTAACATCAGCGTTCGTGTTACGCTACCATCGGTTGAAGATGCCTGGCATCTTGACGACGGACATCGTATCTCACTGCGACTTGAAACCGAATTGGGTGAAGCCAGTCAGATCACTGTTAAAGCAGTCGTTCCAACGGATTATGCGTATGAGATTACTGGGGCAACAGAGGTCATCGGTATTTCCCCATTGGTCTCTCGAGAATTTAGCTTTGACGTGACCAATAACGGTAACGGACGAGACACCTTCACCATGGAGCTCCTCGAAAGCGGAATTCCGGAAGGCTGGTCTGTAACCCCAATGGATTCATCGCTCACACTTGCTAAGGGCGAGACACGGGTTCAGCCATTCACGGTCTTTGCACCAGCAAACTTCAGCGAAGACGATGGCTTTGACCTCAAGGTCTACATCGAAAACCTTGGACAAGAAGCCCAGCAAGTTGATGTCACCATCCAGTATGCACAAATCAAACTCTCCGTGGACCATGGAGATATCCAAACTGAATCCGATGACATCGCTGGTGAAGCAGGTGATGTCGTGATTCCAGTGAAGAACAGCGGTTTGCTAGATGCAACGTCTGTCATCGTTTACTTCTTGCCTAACGGAGAAACTGTAGAGCGGCAACAAACGATCTCAGTCCCTGCTAACACGACTGTGAATGCGGTGTTTGATAACATCACAAACCCACAGGGTGACCATCGGTTCGAAGTACGAATCGAAGTCGTAGGAGAAGAGGCAAACAATGTTGAATCCATCATGCATGATGGAAAGGTCGTTGAAAACGGTGCCTTTGATTTCCAACTTCGTTATGACCCTGCACCTTCATCGGGCTCAGAGTCGATCTGGCTTACACTTGGTGTAGTTGTTCTGGGACTCCTCGTCATCTACGGTGGTGTCAAGACAGCACGTAGCGGTCGCTCCGGTTCCAAGTTCTGATTTTAGAACAATTACGTCCCTTGTCAAACAAGGGTTCATGAAGCAAACGATGTGATAGGCGCCACTATGGAGGGTCTTGACCACGTTGAGTATCTTCCTGAGCCTCATGACCGGAGCATTGTTTCTGCTGTGGATCCTGCAGTTGTAGGTCATCAAGACGGTTGGCGTTCTGAAGTCATGGGATGGGCTCCAATGGTTGCACAGCCAGTGGTTCGAGCGAGAAGGCGGGCATTGACTGCGACGAACATGCTTGGTTTTGCCGTGTTCGTTTCCATTAGCATGCTGTTGTGGCAAAATGACCTCCTCGTTGTTGACATTCCGCTACCGGATTCAGAATGGGCCTTTGAGGCCACAGGCGTCCGAGGCCTCAATGAAGACGGACTGAGTGGCGAAGGAATCCGCCTTTGCATGGTCGATACTGGGATTGACAATCAACATGAGGCCTTTGCTGGAAAAGATATCCGGTTTCACGACCTTATTGGGGATTCATCTGCACCTAGGGAATACGGTGCAGTCGCCCACGGGACCTTGATGGCTGGAATATTGATTTCCGGTAGCCATCAAGCCGGCATTGCTCAAAACGTGACGTTTGCAATGGTTGCAGCACTCCAAGATGACGGTTCGGGACAAAACAGCGGATTGGAGTCTGATGTCGGAGACGCCATTCGGTGGTGTCAATTTCAATTTGAAGCGGACATCATCTCCTTGTCGCTAGGTGGTACTCCAAATATGGACGGCCAGCGTGAAGGAGATTCAGTATCAGCAACACGGCAAGCCACCGATAGCGGAATATTTGTCGTGGCTGCTGCCGGTAATGACGGGGGTTCCGGTGATGACGGAGACGTGGCTGCACCGGGGAACGTCCCCAGAGCCATCTCGGTTGGCGCTACGACTCGACAGGGCCAAGTGTGGGTGAATTCCTCTGTTGGTAGCGATACTGGGGACGAGACCCCACGCCAACACCCCCACATGAAACCCGAAATTGTAGCTCCAGGTCACCGAATTATCAGCACCGGTGAAGATAATCTTTGGTACACGAGCAGCGGTACCTCTGACTCAACTGTTTTTGTCGCCGGCGCCCTTGCGTTGTTGTTGGAAGCCCACCCTCAACTTCGCCCCGACGGTCAAAGCGATGGTTCGTGTGTCGACCTCGTCAAAACGGCTCTGATGAATTCGGCCCAATCCATTGGGCAGGGGGAAGATCATCATCCTTATGCCGGCTACGGTCAAGTTGATGCTAGAGCCTGGATCGACGAAATCAAACCAGGAGCCGCCTGCTAAGAACGTTTTACCCTTCTCAATGTTTGATTTGGAGCGTTGGAATACAATACTTTCTTCGTATTTTATGACCTTTTTCCGGTAGAAAACATACTTTATTCGGCGAATTCATTGATATTATTAAGCCTAATTGATACTTTAAGGGCGACAATCATGGAGCAGTATTATATTCGGCCCGTTCATGGGGAGAATAGGTGCATCCCCCATGTCACAAAATTTGAAAGTCAAAAGTTTCTCAATCGTAACACTGTTTTTGCTCTCTTTCTTACTCGGCCTAGTTGCCTTGCCTGAAGTCTCAGCCGTCAATGAAACAACCAAAGGAACCGTAACCGGTGTTGAGACTTGGTCAGGCACCATGACGCTCCAGGGCGATGTTGAAGTTGCAGAGGGTGCAAAACTCATTGTCAATGCGGGTACTACTGTGAATATTCCGTACGGTAATTTCATTGATGTTCGTGGAGCCATATGCATCGGGGATTCGGCTTGTGGCGCCAGTGCGGGCTCTTCCTCCAGTCAGGCTCGTTTCATTTGGACCAAGCCAACAGCACAAGGATACACCGAAACTGGACGTTGCCTGAGCAACCAATCACAATTGCTCAACAATCCCGATGCAGCTTGCGGTTCTGGTGTGATCATCCGTGATACCATCGACCAATCGTTGACCTCCATCAATTATGCACACTTTGAGAACGGGTACGGATATCCTACCTTTGTGGGCGCAGGCACCCAGAGCCAGTCGATAAAATACGGAGTTCTGGTCTTTGACGGTTCGAGCACTACCGCACGAGGATTGTCGTTCAAGGACACCAACACATCCAACGTTTTGGCGGTGGATTTCGCGGCTCCAATGATTTCAGAATCCGAATTTACGAACGGCATTGACGAACAGACGTTCAAGGCCTCCGCCGTGCGAGCCTACGGGGCCGGGGCAGGAATTCTTTCCACGTTCAAACTGGAAAGTTCAGTATTCACCGGTGATGATGCAGATTGCGGTAGCCAAGGCGGTGGCCTATCGGTCCTCGTTGTGGAGGAAAGCTATGTCGATATGGACGACCTCGAAATTAAAGACTCATCTTACGGAGTTCTCATGGAGCGAAGTTCAGGTTCCTTGACCAATTCGGACATCACTGTCAAGTGCAATGCAGTTGATACCACCTCGGTAAAAACAACGGGAACCATCAACCACATACTCACCGTTAACAACAACATACTCACGACCACAGAAGGGGCTGGACTGACCGCCTATGAAGGTGCAAACGTCTACGCAGAAGGAAATACTATTTCTGGTGCAAGTGAAGCATCTGGCGTTGGAATAAGTGCCTCAAAAATTGAACTTCACGGCAACACCATTGGACCAATTGGCGGTTATAATGGACTGTGGATCTATGGAAAAGATTCAGATGTTATCGCTGAAAACAACACCATCAAAGAAACGACCAAGGAAGCCGTTAACATCGGGGAATACCATCACGAAGACTACAGTCAAAGCAAGGACTACGCAGCAAAGCGTCTTTATTTCGCTAACAACATCATCCAAAACAACTCCGGCACGTGCGAGTCGGTCATTTATGGTGGAGAATTTGCTTGCCCTGCAATCCACGTCTTCATGGCTTCTGCTACCATCATTGACAACACGATTTCTGGCAATACGGGTGACATCATTCGAGCAACAGGCAGCATTGTGAACGTCCAAGGAAACACTGGCGACTCAGCCTTTGGCTATGCGGGCAACATCTCGGTTCATGACGACCCAACAACCAATATGAAGTACGGCTCAGTGGCGTACTTTTCGGGCAATACTTGGACCGGTGTTTCTCAAGTTTACAACGTCACAGAATCTCGACTCACCGTTCAAAGCGAGCAGATCCCATCCCCAGGTAACAATGAACTCTACCCGATTTCCATAAGCTGGATGAGCGCTGAATGCCCCTACGTGCAAGTCGAATGTTTGTCGCTATCTGAAGCATCCACCATGCCTCCTGCACAAATGCCTCTCGCGATTGAACTGATCGAAAATGCTACCGTGTTTTCCTTTGCAGACCTCCAGAACTTTGACTCTTCAATGATTCACGTCCAAAACCAAAACTCGGCATGGGGCTCACAAGTTCGTGAAGGTGAACTCGTTCGATACCAAGTTAAGGCTAAGAACAGCAACGTTGCTGGTGCAACGGTCATCATCAAAGACGCAACTGGTTTGCCCTTGTATGAGTTGACGACCGACGCATTCGGATTTACGCAACAAGTTTCACTTCCTTCGGACTTCCTCCTTGACCGCAATTGGAATCACAAAGTTGGTGACAAGAATGCTATCATCCCTGGCTCAGGCAACCCGCCCATCACAATGGATGAAGATTCTTGTGCGGATGGGATTGATAACGATGGCGATACACTCATTGATGACGACGACGCAGACTGCATTAACGGACGTGAAATGCCGTTCTACACGGTTGAAGCGTTCAAGTTCGGAAGCGGTACTAAGGACTTCTCATATGTTCTCTCAGGCCCAATTGATGACGTCATCAACCTTGACAATCTACGCCCGGGCGTTACCGTAACTCAGCAAGACGGTGTTTCGTTCGCAACCAAGGTTGACCTCACCGGACAAGCGTGGGACGGCGTCAAGTGGCCTTATGCAAACGACAACACAGCCAGCACGAAACAGTTTGGTATGATCACCGCTGTTGAAGTCCAACCGCCAGGCACCAATGATTGGTATTCAGCAGTTGACACCTCTGGTGCTAACGGTATGATCACAATGGAAAACCATCCGTTCAAGGATTGGTCGTTTGTTTGGGATATGTCTGCGCATGCTGGTGGAGAGGGAGACGTAACATTCCGTGTTCGCTCCTACGACGGACTTGACTATTCCCCTGTTTCCGTTCGTCAATACAAACTGAATCTTGTACCTCCTACCATCGTTGTTGATGTTCCAAACTCGGGAAGCACTCATACAAATGGAAAAGTGTTGTTCCAAGGAACAGCAGCAGACCCCTACGCAGGGACATACGGTAGCGACGTTCAGAAGATTTGGTTCCATATCACCAGTCCAGAAAACGATTACATTTCCCATTATTACGAAGAAGGCTCAACAAGCTGGTCCCACGAGTGGGACTTTTCTGAACTTCCATCCGGTGAATACACCTTTGAGGTCTGGGCATCGGATAGCGACTTTTGTATCGATGTAGCAGTAGCACCAGAAGACGGTGGAGTTTGTGTCATTGAGACTCGAGTTCTGACCATCGTCAATGAAAACACTCCGCCTCAGTTGCAACTCACCTGGATTGGTTCTGCAGACCAAATGACCGGCGGTATTGATGGAGATACAGTACGAGCATCCGATGATACAACAATTGTTGGTGTTGCTCGTGACATCGGCGGACAGGTAACTCGTGTGGAAATTGAGATCGTAGACCTCGGTACCAGTATCACTCTCAACAATGGACCTCTTCCAGTGACCTCCTTCAATCCCGATGGCTCATGGTCGGCGACCTGGGATACCTCCAAACTTGACCATGATGGTGTATACGAAGTCACCGTACGCGCATACGACGGTGAGGACTATTCTGTGGATACGGTCTGGCGTATGACCATTAACAATCCAATTGACGCCAACAACATTGACCCTGTCTTCAACGATGCCGGTTGGATTGGAAGTGTGACCATCTTCTGTGATTCTCAATCAAATTCGTTTGACCGATGCGGTGGAGGGGCTACGATAGACCTGACTCAATTTTTCAGTGACCCTGATGGAATTGGCGAGGCTAGCGATGCACTTTCCTTCTATGTTTACAACGATGCCGGAACACTTGAAGATGACGACTATTCATCGTACATCCGTATCACTGCAGATGGAAAAGCGATCTATGATCCGATGGATTCGATTGCACAGGTCACCAGTGAAATACCTGAATGGTCACTCAATGGAGTGATGTTTTATGCAGAGGATGACCAAGAATCCAGGGCCTATTCAATCAAGGTAAACTTCCTCGTACGAGCAGTTGCTTTCAGCGTTGAACGTGTTGATAGCGGACCAATCACTCCAGATGATCCAGCATCCTTCCAGGGTGAAGGACTGCCTGGTAGTACGGTCAACATCAGGTTTGCTAATGGAAACGCAAAACTCAACTCGACGAGGGTTCTTTCCGATGGAACATGGACCATGGACTTGACAAACAGCCAACTCAGCATGGAAGGAAATGAAGAAATAATTTTCGAAATGGACGGTCAGGTTTTCAAATTTGCAGGAGAGACTGAAAACGGAGAGTTCAGCATTGTCGTTTCAAGCGGTAATGATGATGATTCTTCACTCTTGAGCATCATCTTGATCGTAGGCGGTATCATTGTTCTCCTCGGTGTTGGAGCCTTCTTCTTCGTTGAATTTGAAGAGATTCCAGATGTCTCAGAAGAGGACGATGAAAACCTCGCTGCTGCAGAAGACCCCTATGCATGGGCCAAAGCCAAGAAGACGGTAGAAATTCCCCAGCAAGAAGTAACGGCTCAAGCGGTAGCAACTCCTGAAGTTGCCGCTGTACCTGCGGAGACATCTCAGCATCCTGGCTGGATCTGGGACGAAGGAACAAACCAGTGGGCTCCTGACCCTGACTACACTCCGGATCAGTGACGGTTGAATCGAGTTGAATCAAATGGCAGCGCAACCTAAGCCAGGTGTACAAGAGAGAATCCTCTTGCACCTCCTTGACTATTCGGATTTCAAAAATAGCATTGAGGTACCTTTTGCTTTGTCCCAAATGGGAATTGCCAACGCCGTTGCAATTGCAAGGTCAAATGTGCCTCGTGCAATTTCGGGATTAAAAGATCAAGGTATATTGGTAGAACGGCAGGCTCACGTCAAGGGAGTTTCTCGGAAGAGGAAAGCGTATTTCCTTACCGACAGCGGCATCATCATGGCCTCGGAAACTTGGACTCGGTTGTCAGAATTTCCTCTTCGCTGTATCTTAGGCGAAGAGCAACCAGTGGACACCACTCTTGGCGGTGTGAAGTCGGTTTTGCCCTTCGAAATGCGCCCCGTCGACGTGATTCGATACATGGACGAGAACGGTTGTCTTGATGCTCGCTCCTTGTCTCAAGATTTGATTGAGCGTGACCTTTCCAAACACGTGGAAAAGCAGTTGGTGACCTCTCTAGCAGATTTGCCTCGGCTTCGACACTTTTACGGAAGAACAACCGAACTGGACAACATGGGTAATTTGATTGAAGCACGGGCAACAACTCTTCTGGTTCCCGGAATTGCAGGTATCGGGAAAACTACCGTGGCCTCAAAATTGATTGAGAGATTTATGCATCGTCGCAACCTTCTCTATCATCGCTGCCAGGATTGGGAAGGTTCTCGTTCGTTTTTTGAATCCATTGCTGATTGGTTGTCCAGTATGGGCAATTCGGAATTTGCGAGTTACCTTGCAGCAACGCCAATTCCGCAACCGGCTGATGCTGCCCGTTTGCTCATTGAAGCGCTTGAAGGTTCACCTTCACTCATTGTCATTGATGATTTCCACAAAGTTTCCGATTTGGTACTGCATCAGACGTTCCAAGCCATGTCCATCGCTTTACTCGGAAGTGAAGAAAAAATTGGCTTGGTTATCTTCTCGCGTTCATTCAAGCCAGTTGTTCCCACGAAAGACGCTGAAGGTAGAATTGCTAGTTTGGTCCTTCCATTGGACGGACTCGACCCTGAGTCGGGCCGAAAGTTGCTCAGCAGTTTTTCAAATCTTGAAGACGAGCAGTGGCTTCACATCCATGGGCTCTCCCGAGGCCACCCTCTGGTGCTCGAACTCATCAACCGTGGGGCATCAGCCGGTGCCTTCCACGAAACCTTGGAGCATTATGTCACCGTAGAGATTTTCTCCAAATTAAGCGCTGAGCAAAAGCGTGTGCTTTCTGCCCTTTCCATTTACCGAGAGCCGATGGTCCTCGAGGCGCTTGCATTGCAGCAGTTGGACACCGACGAACTTGATAATTTAGTGGAATCTGGCCTGGCTCGTCAGGCAGATTCAACCACCTATGACGTCCACGATTTGATTCGTGAGTTTTTATTACGTAGCCTTTCTACATCGCTTAAAGAAGAATTCCACTCAAAATGCATGGAGTGGTATGAAAAACAACCTCAATCCAACGAAGTTACGATTGAACTTATTTACCATTCAATTCAGTCCAATCAATTTGAATCAGCCTCGGAACTCATCATGGACAAAGGACGGCATCTCGTATCCCAAGGACACATGGAATTGCTTGGCCTGTTGGAACGAATTGATACGGCAGATCTGGAGTCAAGCACCGTTGTTCTTCTCGCTCAATTGCAGGGTGATATTCTTGCGCTTCTTGGTAGGTTAGCGCATGCTGAAGAGGTTCTCAACAAGGCGCTTGAAGGGGCGAAAGAAGCCAACAATCCTTCAATTGAAGCAGAAATTCTCTCGTCACTTGCAGACGTAAGTCGGAAGCAAGGGAACAGTGATGTTGCTCTGGCTCGCCACAAACAAGCTCTCAAGCACTACATCAGCCAAGGCAATGCAAAGTGGGCTGCCCGTACATACAACAACATTGGCTACCTTCTTCGAAGAAAAAACGACCGTAATAAGGCCCTAGAGGCATATGGAGAGGTTGAAGCGATTCTTGCTCAATCAAAAGGTAATGAACTGCTGAGCAGTCAAATCACGCTTGCCCGGGCTCTTCTCGACCTCGGAGAGGTTCAACGTGCACGTGAACATGCAATGGATGCCCATGAAGCAACAGAATCAATGGGTGATGCTGCACTTCATGCACGTGCGCAAGCGGTTCTTGGGCGGTACTATTCGAAGATAGAACAATCAGAACTTGCTATGTTCCATTATACCGCTGCTTTGGAGGCGATGAACGAAGCTGGTGACCTTCAAGCCTTGGTCGAAATTACCATTCTTCTTGGGGAAGTGCTCCATGACGCAGGACGAACTGAAGATGCGATGGAGCATTATCGTGAAGCTCTCGTTATTGCTGAAGCCAATGACCTACGTATGCAAATCGGAGAACTTCTCACCCGCCTCGGCGGTGCGGCACCGGACCGGCAAGGACGCATGGAATACCTTCAGCGCGCCCTTTCGGTGTTCCGTGAACTGGGTGCACGCTCTCGTATGAAGGAAGTGCAGATGATGGTCCACCGTGCGGTTATGGGTCGATGATCACTGAACTGCTTGCGGCCGATCAAGAGTAACTGTAGTGGTGCCGTTTTCATGGACCACCCATATCTGTTGGGCTCCAGCAAGTGGGATTTCACCGCTATGTTCACCACTGCCTGTTCCGGATAAGGCCACGGTCATGTCAAGAGGTCCCCCCTTGTCAATCAGTTTCAACGAAGTATCGCTTAGGCGTAGCCAAAACATCGATTCATCCGCTTCCGATGGTCGCCATGCGACCGACTCAGCATAGCTTACATTCCCAATACGGCTCGCTTCGTCTGCTCGCTCTACAGCAGCGGCAAGGTCGTTCAGATTTGCTTCAACGGCTTCTTCGTTCCATCGAAGTCGAGTATTTGTTTCAATATCCCAGGCCCATACGCTGAAAATCGTCATCAACAGTACGCCAAGGAGGAACGTAAACACGTATCCAAGTTCGGTAGCAGCAGCACGGGTATCCCGTGACAATCGGACCTGTTTCATGTCAGCGCCTCCCGAGTCGTGACGTCCAGTGATGAAAGTTGAAGTGTGAATTCAATGGCTTGGCCGTTGGTGTGCCAGACGGCTTCGGACGTACCATAACTTGGGTCCGGCACCCATCCTACATAATCAGTCAAGAGGTCCAATTGCCCCGGATATACGGTCCAATCTTCACTGGCTTCGAGTCCGATTCCAGCACTGTCGGCAATCGCTGCGCCGTAGGGCTCCGACCAGCCCCGCCTCACTTCGTATGCCGGTGTTGATGCAAGGGAAATACGGTGGACGAGTTCGATGTCGAGTTCCAGTGTGCCGGCTCCAGAGGCACTGTCTGCCGTGGGGTGGAGTGACGGAATGGTTGCTGCAAAGCGGGGGCCAGGTCCACCACGGTCGGATGGGGGGACGACCACATACGGTTGGAATTCCGGGTGGTTGGTCACAACAGCACCTCCGCTGAATGCAACTTCCATTCCAGTAATTGATGATTGGAATTGATAGGCGAGTCTTGAAAGATGGAACGCCCAAACTGTACCGATGGTGGCGTGTGTTGATGTTCCGTCACTCCCCAAGACTTCTATGGCTACACTTGAGGGGTGGCGGCCTTCTCTCCAAGCCTTTTGGATGTCAATCTCTCCACGACCTCCCATTCGTTCCCAAGGAAGTTCTGTCGTAATCCACCCGCTGGCTTGGGTTGCTATTTGGGTGCAACGTTGTTCGCCATCGTGGGGGAGGTGGTAGAGTCCGTTTTCACCGCTGAAGCGTGTGATGCGAACAGGGTGGTCTTTCTCAACCGCAACATCTGTTGTTCCCTCGTTAAGCGTTAGATTGTATCGGTTATTCTCGCCCAAAAATACTCCTGTTTGGTTGGCGACTCCACTCGCATTCCATGTGGACGTGTAGCCTGCAAGAACAATGTTGAGGTGTTCATTGACCGCGTTATCCGTATTGTAATAAGAAAAGGCTGCTCCCGAAATTGAACCGGTATCATCAGCGGGAATCATCGTGATTCCAGAGACTGCGTCAGTAATGTTCGTCGTTCCCGATGCCGCCCATGTGACGAAAAAATCTCCGTCTGCATCGAGGGTTGGAGCCCCAAGAATCTCCTCCGGAGGCCAGGCTACCTGCTCAATGGAATTGGGTTGGACCGATATTCCTCCACCTCTCCAAGTCACCGTTACGATTGCATCACCTGGATTGGTGAAGCGAAGTGTTCCTTCTAGATTAGGAGGTGTGAACGAGTGGCCTAGGTAAGCCCCAGTTGTTGCTGGCCAAGATGTGATGCCCGTTGTATTGGCTGGTTCTGATTGATACATCATTCTTGAAGCAGCACTTGTTGTAATTTGAACAACCTGATCGGAAGTGAGATTGAATTCATGTGTGAATGTGACTGCTGTGCGGGACATGTCACTTGGTTGAGCGTAGAACAATTCTGTTCCATTGGAAGTGGTGACTTGAATTTGATTGGCCTTATCGCTCAACAGGTGAACCTTCGATATTCCTGCTTCCATAGGGATTGCCCATGATTGGCCCCTCTTATCGGATGGCTCTTTGTCCGTCGGCTCAAGATAGGTCGTCCCACCGGTCCCAATTTGGGCGAGGACGACCAACTCATGACTTGATGACACGGTGACGACGCCGAGTGCTGACAGATCAAACGATTCCAACTCATCAACACGAAGGTCCAACGTCGAAATCTCGGTTCCTGATGAGCTGAGCGTGACATCAACTGGACCCAAAGGCATGGCGAGACCAGGCGCCACCGAGACGAGGGCTTGGTCAACTTGGGCGTCAACGGTGTAGAAATAATGACGGTCCGGTCCTTGGCGAAGGTCAGAAATGCACACCGAGGAAATAAATGTCTCTGGATGGCGAATTTCAAGCGAGTCGTCAAAATCAAGGGCTCCTCTCGCTCTTAGACTCATGTCCTCATGCCATGTTGCTGAGTACCACATGCCTCCTCGTAAAGAGTCCCAGACGAGGTTTCCATCAACAGGGACAAGGGTGGAATGTGTGGAATCTCCGGGCATACCTCGCTCGCTGAGTTCTGAGGTTTCATGAGCGAGAAGGGTCATTTGGGCCGACATGTCGTGACGCTCCACAGAGCCTTCTAACTCCTCGATGACCGGCATCAATGATACCATCATCAACCCGATAATTGACAATACACCTCCGAACAAGAGAACCGTGGCGACTGCAGCGGAAACTGCCTCTTCATCACGCTGCAGGTTGTGCTTCATCTGCCCACCTCTACTCGCTGATAGTCCACTTCAAAGTACAGGGGTGCTCCCTGGGAGGCGATGGTAAATCCATCAGAGCCAC
>Ga0206125_10001782_pt1 | contig 24207 bp, 16 predicted proteins | sample Helgoland_Spring_4_FD_148598 | JGI IMG/M metagenome (GOLD analysis project Ga0206125, IMG submission 148598) | Pelagic subsurface seawater microbial communities from Kabeltonne, Helgoland, North Sea - Helgoland_Spring_Bloom_20160331_1 | ecosystem: Environmental > Aquatic > Marine > Epipelagic ... | reverse complement strand
CCGTAGGCTCACCAGCCGGGCCTGCCCATATCAGCATACCTCGCGATGTAATGGCGATGCCGGCCTCGGTTAATCAGGCAAACTATCAGCTTGATAGCTTATTAGATAAGCCTGAATTGATTGATGAGAAAGCTGTAAATAAGCTTTATAGAGAGATTGTTAAAGCCAAAAAGCCAATTTTTATCGTTGGAGATGAAGCTAGTAATGCAATTGTCAGTATTCTTAGCCTAGCCTCTACAATTGCTGCGAAAATTCTTGTAACACCACACGGAAAGGGTTTAGTCAGTCCTTATCACCCTCTATTTATGGGGGTGATTGGCTTTGCTGGGCACGCTTCAGCTAAGCGGCTATTAGCAGATCCTGAAGTAGACCTAGTTATTGCTATTGGCGCACGTTTTGGCGAGTTTTCGAGTAATGCATGGGATACAACCAACCTATTAAATGGCAAGTTGATACATGTTGAGTCAACTGAAGCCAATTTAACTAGAACGCCAATGGCCAAACTGCATGTTAGGGGTTGTCTAGAAACTATCTTCAAGCATATGGATCATCAATATCACCATGATCCCAAATTTATGATTAAAGCTGTGTCCAATGATGATGTCGAAGAAAGCGCTAGTCTAAATGAAGAAGAATTTGCCGCTAGCTTAAGTATGCATTTCGAATGTGATGATATTGATGCTTATTTTTCGGATGCGACACCGATTAAACCTCAGCGATTAATGCATGATCTACCAAAACTATTTCCGCCTCATACGCGTTATCTAGCTGATTCAGGTAATAGTTTTGCTTGGGGAACGCATTATCTACATCCTTTTGATAGACGGCTTGCTGGCATGCGAAGTCATGGCGGATTATTTAGTGCTTCAATGGACTTTGCTTCCATGGGTTGGGCTATAGGAAGTGCTGTTGGAACCAGCTTGGCGGTTTCTGATACCCCGGTTGTCTGTATTACTGGCGATGGCAGCTGGTTGATGAGTGGTCAAGAGATTACTGTTGCCGTTGAAGAAAAACTAACGGTTATTTTTGTAATCTTAAATGACAGCTCCTACGGCATGGTTCGCCACGGTCAGGCCCTAACTGGAGCAGAGCCCACTGCAAGTAAATTGGCCAGTGTGGATTTTGCTGCGCTCGCAAAAGCTATGCGTGTCCCAGGCCATATTATTTTCTCACCACAAGATCTAAATTGTCTGGATATAAAGACTATATGCGCGCGAAAGGGACCCACAGTTTTGGATATTAGAATTGATTCAAGTGAAGCGCCTCCAATCGCCTTAAGAACGAATGTTTTGAAAATAAATCATGTCAAATGAGCCAAAGGAAGTAATCACTACAAAAATTTGGCGTGAGACCCCTGAAAAAGATAATCCCTTTGCGGCGGCAGAATGTTTTTGTGCCGGATACGATGTCTATGGCGACCTACTAAAAAATGCCAGTTTTATCGACTACCTTTATTTACTGTTTAAGTTAGAGCCACCAAACGCTCAGCAGTCAGCGCTATTAGCGAGTCTAGCGATTGCGCTTTGCAATCCCGGCCCCCGTGACCATGGCGTTCGGGCTGCTATGAGTGCTGGCGTGGGAGGCTCGACGCACGCCTCAGCACTAATTGCTGCACTCTCCGTTGGTGCAGGTAATCTGGGAGGTGCTCGTGAAGTCTTTCATGCCATTGAATATTGGAAACACTGTGATACCAGCCTAAAAAAGTGGCAGCAGTTGATTAAAAATCCGCCCAAAGAGGAAAGAGCGGATGTCTGGTTGCCTATGGAGCATGCGCCGGGATTTGATCCCAATGGCGTTTCCTGTCCAACACCCGTAAAACAAACATTGTCACATCTAGCTACGGTAGGGAAGACGCCACATCTTATTTGGTTGCAGGAGAATCGGGAGCAGCTAGAGGCATTTTCGGGCAGCCCACTGGCTTTTTCTGGCGTTGCCGCAGCTGCTTTTTTTGATCTAGATTTTTTACCTGAACAGGCGGAGATGCTCTATTTGTTATTGCGATTGCCTGGTGCAGCGGCGCACTGCTTGGAACAAGAAAAACTCGGTTGGCGGAAGTACCCATTTTTTGCCAACGGTGTAAATCTAACCGATGACCCACAGAGCGTTAAAGCATGAGAGATCCATATGCATAAAAGTCCACTAGAGGAATATGAGGATAATCTTACGACTGCAATGGGTGCGTGGTTTCCTGGTCAAAGAGTTGTTTTTCGGGGTAAAGATTTATTCAGCGAATTAGTTGATCTCGATTGGTTGCAGCTTATTTTCTTTAGTATAAATGGCAAAGTTTATGAAGATAAGCATTTGAAATTTATGAATGCAGCTTTTGTGATTTGTTCAAGTTATCCAGATCCCAGAATATGGAATAACCGCGTTGCCGCATTTGCGGGATCGGTCAGAAGCACCGCATCATTGGCTTTAAGTGCTGCCACGGCAGTTTCGGAAGCGACAGCATATGGACGTAGGCCTGACCTAAGGTCTCACGACTTATTTGTAAGAGCGAAAAGTTATTTGGACGGGGGTGGTGACTTAGGTGAATTTGTTGAACTGGAATTAAAAAAATATCGGGGAATAGCCGGTTATGGTCGACCTTTAATTCAGGAAGATGAACGAATTCAACCATTGTTAGCGATGGCAAAAAAATGTGGGGTCGATAATGGAACTCACTTGCAAATTTCTTTCAAAATTGAGAACTACCTAAAAGAAAAAAGGAGACGTATGCAATTAAATGTTGCTGGTCTACTCGCAGCAATTATGGCTGACATTGGTACGTCTTCAAGAGAGCATTACTTATGTTGTGTATTAGCCTTTGCCGCTGGAAACTACGCATGTTTTTTAGATGCGGAGACTCATCAGGAAGGTTCTCTGTTTCCATTGAGTGTCAAAAGGATTAATTACCAAGGATCAGATGAGAGGGTATGGGTATGAAGGGCTTCAGGTTTTCATGTATTTATTTAGTAGGGATTTTGTCTGCCAGCATGGCACTAGGTTTATCTGATGAGGATGAACTGCTGGCATTTTATGGAGACGAAGATTTAATCAGTATCGCTTCAGGAGATGAAAAGCCGATAAGAAAGGCCCCCGCGGTAGCATCAATGATTAAATATGAAGACATCAAGAATATGGGATATCGTGATATTGATGATGTTCTAGAGACAGTTCCTGGGTTACATGTTTCTAGAGACGTACTTGGATATAACCCAATTTATACATTTCGAGGAATTTATACCAGTCTGAATCCTCAAGTTTTAGTGCTTATAAATGGGATACCCGTGACTAATTTGCTGGTCGGAGATCGAAATCAGGCTTGGGGTGGAATGCCGGTCGAGGCTGTCTCTAGAATCGAGATTATGCGTGGCCCCGGATCGTCGCTATATGGTGCCGATGCTTTTGCTGGGGTCATTAATATAATTTTAAAATCAGGTGGGGAGTTGAAAGGCATTCAATCTGGCATTAGAGCAGGTAGCTTTGACTCTAGCGCTCTATGGGCCCTATATGGTTTTCAGAGGGATGATAAAGAATTTTCATTAGCATTGGAATATTCAGAAACGAACGGACATGACAGCATAATTACTAGTGATGCACAAAGTTTTTTAGATAGAAATTTACTTACAAATGCATCGAATGCTCCAGGATCTGTAAGTCTCAATAAAGAGCGATTAGATTTGAGAGCAGAATATAAACAACATGGATTGACCGTTAGAAGCGGTTATCAATTCCGTAAAGGGGGAAACGGTGTTGGCGTTGCTCAAGCACTAGATCCTTCTAGTTTGATATCGAGCGATAGATTTAACTTTGATATTTCTTATGGAATAAAAAATAAAATAGATAAATTAGATATAAATATTACCGCATCTTATTTGCAAACCTCCCAAGAAGTTGAAGAAAATATAGTTCTTTTTCCTTCCGGCTCGACTGGTCAGTTTTTACCGCCAATAGGAATTTTTTCAGATGGTGTAATAGGTAACCCAGAGGTTTATGAAAAGCACTTTAGGCTAGGCTCTGATCTAACTTATTTAGGGTTTGATAAGCATGTGTTAAAAGTTGGTTTGGGTCATTACGTGGGTGATATTGATAAAATCAAAGAAACCAAAAACTTTGGACTTAATCCGGAGACAGGCTCTCTTATTTTACCTGGAAGTCCGCTGGTTGATGTTACCGACACCTCTTTAGTATTTATGCGTGAAGATGATCGGAAAAATCACTTTATATTTTTTCAAGACGCGTGGCATTTCGCTAATGATTGGGAGCTGACAGGCGGAGTCCGTTATGATCATTTTTCAGATTTTGGTGATACGGTTAATCCTCGGCTAGCACTAGTTTGGTCTACAGCGGTAAATCTAACGACTAAACTGTTGTATGGAGAAGCATTCAGAGCCCCGTCTTTTGTTGAAACTAGAGCAATAAATAATCCTGCAGTAATTGGTAACCCTGATCTTCAACCAGAAGAAATCAAAAGTTATGAGTTAGCCTTTGATTACCGACCAAGCTACGAGTTTGGTATGATTTTTAATTTATTTTATTACGATTGGACAGATATTATTCGATTCGTGCCGGATATGAATAATAGTACCCGAACCGCGCAAAATTCCGGTGAGCAGACTGGTTACGGCATGGAGTTTGAGGTCAACTGGTCAGCCACAGACGATTTAACTATCAGCAGTAACTTGTCTATTCAGAACTCAACCGATGAAACACTGGATGTAGCGGCCTCTAAATCGCCAGAAAAGCAATTTTATCTTCGCGGCGACTGGGAGCTGCCCAAAGAGTGGCGTGTCAATATGCAGGCTAATTGGGTAATGGATAGAAATCGTATGTTTGGTGATGCGCGCCCACAGATTGATGACTATATTGTTGTCGACGTATCAGTTCATAAGGTTCTGACAAAGTCATTTGAGGTAGGCTTAACCATCAACAATGCTTTTGATGAGGACGCTCGAGAGCCAACTCTCAATTCCATTCCCCAGCCTTTTATACCCAATGACCTCCCTCTTTCTGGGAGAACTATTTTGGGTGAAATCCGCTACAATTTTTAAAAGGTTGTGATCCTGCGTAGCTCAATTTCAGCGTTGGTTAGCACTACGATCTAAGTTTATTTTTACGGCAGTACCGTTTAAATGGCATTGCAGGCAGTACAAGGAGCAGTACTATAAAAAGCAAACAGATAGTATCTGTATTTTGGCTGGCTTTGGTCAGCATCACTGCAATGGGCTCTGCGTCCTTTGCGGGCGCTTTAGCGACTGAAGAGACGGTTGAGTTGGTGGTTATTTATCCAGAAGTACGCGAACCCTTTGCCAGAGTGTTTGACGAGATTGTTCGCGGCGCCGAGGAGGGCTACCAGCAGGAAGTTAGGCGCGTATCCATGACAGAGAATCAATCGCCCGTCGACTTTGTACATGTTCTGGATCGCAGCTCTCCGATTTTGGTTCTCGGTAATCGACTGGCACGTCAGGTTACTGAACACAATGCTGAAAGACGTTTAATTGTCGGTGCGGTAAACAGTGAATACAGTGATGTATTTGGTATTACGCTTATACCCGACTCCGAGGTTATCGCTAAAAAGCTGCCGGTTTTGGTGCCAGGAGTAAAGACTGTCCATATAGTGACCAATGCTGATAACAGCCTGCTGGATTTTCAGCGGGCAAAGACCGCGCTATCACAGCAAGGTATTAAGCTTTCAATTCACCACGCTGAGGATATAAGAGTCGCCGCAGGCGTCTACCGGGATCTTATGGGTAAATTGAAGGAAGAGGATGCGGTATGGATCCTACCCAAAGGCTCTTTTGTGAATAACGCAGTGCTGGCAATTTTGCTACAAGAATCATGGGAGAAACAATTTGTGGTTTTTTCCTCAAATCCTATCCATGTAAAACGCGGTGCTCTTTTTTCAATCTACCCAAACAATTACAAAATGGGCGTAAGTCTTGGCCGACTGGCTCATGATGTTACTCAGAATGATTATCCCGAGCGCAAAATGCAGGCGTTGGAAGATATTTTTGTGACGTTGAATGAGCGAACCAGCAATCATCTGGGTATTAATCTTACCGATGATGTCCGCGCCCATATTGATTTAATTCTTCCGGCTCGATAATCATGACTATTAATTCTAGAAAAGGCTGGTTCGATAAGCAGCGATTTAAAACGCAGCTGACGCTGGTGTTTGTTGTCGGGATTCTGCTGGTGGCCTCGGTTACCTCGGTGGTCGTGAGCAAGATATCCAGTGGCATTATTGAGGACCATCAGGTTCTTCAAGGTATGCAGGTAACCGAATCACTAGCTCGCCAAAGTGAAGTGGCGCTGCTCTACCAGAGTGCTGAAAGTGCTGAAGATATAGGTAAGAATGCGATTAATTTCCCTGGGGTAAAGGGAATTGTTATCGAGACAGAAAAGTCAGAGTCGTTGTTTAATATAGGCGTTACATCCCTTGAGGTATCAAATTCAAACGTTCTAAACGCAAAGCCCTTAGACGCACCCCTCGATAGATCTAACCAACTAAGTTTGGTTGCAGAAAACGAAAACCTTTGGAAGTTCAGCTCGCCGGTATTTGTCAGTAATGATGACATTGACCTTGATGCCCAGAGTAATCCCCAAGAGGAAATTTTACTCGGCTATATTACCGTTATCGTCGGCAAGGATACTCTGCGACTGATGCAGCAGAGCACATTGCGAAATAACCTGCTGGTCTCTTTTGCCGGAGCGATGATTCTGCTGTTTGTTCTGTTGTATTTTTCCCGTCGCCTGACCCGACCCATCGAGCGTTTGTCAGCGGTGATGAAGAGAGCTCGTGACGGTAAAAAGAAAACCATCAGAGCTAGGGTTAATGGCCCGGTAGATATTACCGAGATGCAAGACTCATTTAACAGCATGATGCAGGTGCTCGAAGATCGTCAGGGCGATTTGGAAAAGGCGATGAATTCGGCGTTAGAATCCGCGCGTGTAAAGGGTGAGTTTGCCGCCAATGTAACCCACGAATTGCGTACACCGATGAATGCGGTATTGGGTATGCTCGACCTACTGCTGACGATGGGGCTGAGTTATAAACAAAAAGAGTATGTAGAGACTGCGAAGTCTTCTGGCGAGAGCTTACTTAACCTTATCGATGAGATACTGGATTTCTCCGAAGGCGATGCCGGAAAGATCAGCATCAATAATCACGACTACCTGCTCAATGAGAGTCTCGATGATATTGTCGGACTACTGTCCAGCACCGCACTGAAAAAACAAATCGATATTGGTTATTTAGTGGATGAAGATGTACCTCAGGCACTTCATTCAGACAGCTTTAGAATTCGTCAGGTACTGATTAATCTGGCGGGTAATGGTGTCAAATTCACCGATAGTGGAGAGGTCTCCATTCATGTCAGCGTAGATCGTAACAGCAAAAATTCACAGCAAGTTGATGGCATTACGCAGCTTAGATTTGTGGTTAAAGATACCGGTATAGGAATCTCTCTGGAAGATCAGTCGCGAGTCTTTGACGCCTTTACTCAGGTGGATGCCTCTACCACCAAAGAGTATCAGGGCACCGGACTGGGACTGGCTATAAGCACTCAGATTATTGAGATGATGGGCGGCGATATCTTTGTCTCCAGCGAGGTCGGTGTCGGCAGCGAGTTTGGTTTTACGCTGCCAGTAGAAACTCGCCAGCCCCCCGAAGAATCGCCGTTATATGAAGAGCTGAACGGTATAAACGCACTGTTTGTCAGTAATAGTGAAATATTGAGCGCCGTTGCCAGTCAAAAACTCACCGCGCTAGGTATTGGAGTACAGTTTGCCAAATCTGGATCTGACGCTCTCCAGCTTATCCGCAAGAGTACGGCCAAGGATATTTTCGATATTCTATTTGTCGATCAGGATATTAGTGATATTAAGATCAATGACTTTATCGGCTTTGTTAAAAAGGAGCAAAATTTCGGCAAGCGTCTGGCGGTGATGCTGAGCAACCCTTGGGCGGTTGATCCTCAGATTCGCGACCTCTCACTACCGCGCCTGAATAAGCCGCTGCGCTCAACCTCCTTCGCAGATTTACTGGTCAAATATTTTGTCACTGAGCATCTCAGTGAAACAGATGAATACCAGCTGAAAAAAGAGCCCGAGTCGAACGGGTGCAGAGTATTAATTGTCGACGATAATCGCGCCAATCAGCAGGTCGCTATGGCCATGTTGGAAAAGCTTAACTGTCAGGCCAATGTTGCTGAAAATGGCCAGAAAGCTCTCGAGCGGGTATCTCGCGAACACTATGATTTAATATTGATGGATTGCAATATGCCGGTGATGAGTGGCTATGATGCGACCGACAAAATACGCGAACTCGAAGGCGACAAAGCGGGAACCCTGCCGATAATTGCCATGACTGCAAATAACAGCAAAGCAGAAGAGGAGCATTGTAAAGATGTTGGCATGAATGATTTTTTACCTAAACCCTTAAGTCTGAATGGCTTGAGCGAAAAGTTGCAGCAGTGGGTACCAAGTCAATATACACAGGCGCAGCAATCCCAGTTGCTGCCGGCCATTGTCAGTCAGGTAGAGCAGCCTGAAAGCGCATACAGGTCGCTGAGTTATGACGTAAAAGTCATTGAATCACTGCGCGAAGCCGTCGGAGAGGTGGTCTCCTCAATGGTTGCTGCTTTTATTGAAGATACGCCGGTTTATCTCGAAAAGTTAAGGGTCGCTGGCATAGAAAACAATGCCCGTCATGTTCGGGATATGGCCCATACCATCAAAGGCAGTGCAGCTAACTTTGGCGCCCATGATCTGGTTCGGTTGAGCAAGGTTCTTGAGGATCGTGCCGCGCAGGAAGACCTCAGTCGAGTGCTCGATCATGTGGCGAAGATTTCTGGTGCCTTTGATATTTTAAAAAATGATCTAAAGCAGGAGCTTTCCCCGGTCAATCAGGCCGCCAAAGTGCCGTTTAAAAATGATCGCCACAACAGAATTTTGGTGGTCGATGATGACCGCACTATGCGTCTGGCACTAGTCGATGCATTCCTTAAAGAGAACTACGAAGTGGAAGAGGCAAGCAATGGCATGCATGCGCTGAATATCTGCAAGCGGCGAATGCCAGATTTGGTATTGATGGATGCGGTTATGCCAGAGCTGGATGGTTTTGATGCCTGCCAGATGATTCGCGAAACCACTCAGGGTGCCGATATACCGGTGTTAATGGTCACGGCTCTTGAAGATGAAGACTCGATTGTTAGAGCGTTCTCCAGTGGCGCCACAGACTATATTGCCAAACCGATCAATTTCTCGGTGATGAAGCAGCGCGTGGCGCGCCTAATCAAGGCCAACAAAGCGGAGAAAGATGTTAAAAAGCTCGCTTACCACGATCCGCTGACAGGTCTTCCCAATCGCGCTCAGTTAAAGCAGCAGATTAGAATTATTGTCAATCGAGCAGCCATAGAAAAACAGAGCTTCGCGATTCTATTTCTCGATCTGGATCGCTTTAAAATGATCAACGACACCATGGGTCACGATGCCGGCGATCTCTTGTTGAAAGCGGTTGCCGATCGAATTCGCCACTGTGTCCGCGAGAGTGATTTTATTGCCCGGCTTGGCGGCGATGAATTCACCATTGTTTTAGAAAATATAGAGAGTCCGGAAAGCGCCGCCAATGTCGCCGAAAAGATATGTAGATCGGTTGGTCAACCGTTTGTGTTTATGCAGCAGAAGATGTTTGTCACCACCAGTATTGGCATATCGATTTTTCCCGATGATGGAAATGATGTAGGTGCACTGATCAAGCATGCGGATTCCGCCATGTTCCGCGCTAAAGAAAAGCGCAATAATTTTTGTTTTTACGAGCAGGGTATGGAAGCGGAAATAGCCAAGCGCTTAAAGCTGGAGCAGGAGTTGCGCAAAGCCATCGACGAAGATGAACTGGTTATACACTACCAGCCTCAGGTCGCGTTAAAAACCGGTGAACTGATCGGCGCCGAGGCCCTGGTGCGCTGGCAGCACCCGGTCAAAGGTCTGGTCGCGCCAGATGTTTTTATTCCCCTTGCGGAAGAAAGTGGTTTGATCAATCAGCTCAGTGACTGGGTTCTGGAGAATGCCGCCGTGCAGCTAAAACGTTGGATCCAAAAAGGGCATAAATTAACCCTTGCGGTCAATCTATCGGTTAAGGATTTGATGGCCGAAGAACTGCACACTAAATTACATGATCTTATGCAGCGCAACAGCTTGCCGAGAAATGTTCTCGAGCTGGAAATTACCGAGAGCACATTGATGGACCACCCAGAATTAATGATCACGGAAATTAACAAGATCAAGCGCATGGGCATTACCATTGCTGTCGATGATTTTGGCAGTGGTTATTCCTCGCTCAACTACCTCAAGCGCCTGCCGGTAGATGTATTGAAAATCGATCGTTCATTTATCGCTGATATTGAATCAGACCCCAGCGATAGCGCTATTGTTGCCGGGATTATCGGGCTTGCCAAAAGCCTTAAAATGAAGACCGTTGCCGAGGGTGTTGAAACCGAAGATCAACGGCAGATATTGGAAACCTTAGGTTGCGATAATTTTCAGGGCTATCTGTTTAGCAAGCCGCTGGCCGCCAAGTTATTTGCCAAGAAGTTTTTATCCGCAGAAAAAGCCATCTAAATCAACTTAAATACATTGCTGTATGGGATAATGCCGGCGAAAATCCCTAGCAGTAGAATTTAGTTTTTAGACTTCCTGTTTGAGACCCCCTAAAATTGCTTGTTTTTAAAAAAGCTGATGTTAAAAGCTTATATCAAAAGCTTAATCTTTGGAGAGCCAACCCTTGAGCGAATATCTTTCTATCCATCCGGAAAACCCTCAGCAGCGCTTGATCGTCAAAGCCGCAGAGATTGTTCGCAAGGGCGGCGTTATTGTTTACCCCACTGATTCGGTTTACGCCATCGGCTGCCATATCGGCGACAAGCAGGCCCTCGATCGTATTCGCGCCATCAGACATATCGACAAGAACCATAATTTCACCCTGATGTGCAGAGACCTCTCTGAGCTCGCTAGCTATGCCAAGGTCGACAACAGCGCCTTTCGCAGTCTTAAAGCCAGTACTCCGGGCCCCTTTACGTTTATTTTGCCGGCCACCTCCGAAGTGCCGCGACGACTGATGCACCCCAAGCGTAAAACCATTGGTCTGCGTGTGCCTGAGAGCCCTATTACCCAGGCACTGTTGGAAGAGCTGGCCGAGCCGATGATGAGCGTCACGCTAATATTGCCCGGCGATGATTATCCGCTGTCAGACCCCTACGATATTCGCGCCGCCATGGAAGCCCATGTCGATGTGATTGTCGATGGTGGTTACTGCGGACTTGAGCCCACCACTGTGGTTGATATGACCGGACCTCTGCCAGAAATTACCCGTCAGGGTATGGGTGATTTTTCCGCCAATTGATAATCTTAATGGGTAAAGTACGGCATTGTGGTTATACTTGCGCACAAATGATTAATTGAGTCGACCGTGACTACCCAAGCCACCCCTCTGGAAGAAAATAAAGCTCTCGAAAAAGCCGGCGAAATTGCCAGCGGCGCACCGCGCCCCGAGCAAGAGGAAATGCCCTTTGCCATGGTGCAGGGTAAAGAGCTCACGGTTGTCCCCAAAGATTTGTATATCCCGCCAGATGCACTGGAAGTTTTTCTCGAAGCCTTTGAGGGACCGCTGGATTTACTGCTGTATTTAATCCGCCGTCAAAATCTCGATATCCTCGAGATCAATGTTGCCGAAATTACCAGCCAATATATGGGCTATATCGGCCTGATGGAATCCATTCAGCTTGAGCTGGCTGCTGAGTATCTGGTGATGGCCGCTATGTTAGCGGAGATTAAATCGCGCATGCTGCTCCCTCGGCAGGTCTCTGAAGAAGAGGATGAAGACGATCCACGGGCAGAATTAATCCGTCGCTTGCAAGAGTATGAACGGTTTAAAAAAGCCGCTGATGATATTGATGAAATGCCACGCCTCGGTCGCGACATCCATCAGGCAACCGCCCATGCCCCAGAGCGCAATCAAGAAGTGCCGCACCCGGCCGTTGATATGCGCGAAGTGCTATCCGCCCTTGCCGATGTACTGCAGCGCGCAGAGATGTTTGAAAGCCATCAGGTGGAGATGGAAAAACTCTCCACCAGAGAGCGCATGACCCGAGTGCTGGATACCCTTCAGGGAGAGCAATTTGTGCCTTTCGTAAGCTTGTTTAAGCTCTCCGAGGGCAAACTTGGCGTAGTGGTTACATTCTTGGCCATTATGGAACTGATTAAAGAGTCATTGGTAGAGATCGTGCAGAGCGAATCCTTTGGCCCAATACATGTAAAAGCTAGAACATCATGAATGCAGATTTAGTAAAGAAAATTATTGAGGGCGCCCTGTTAGCTGCAGGCAAGCCAATGGATATCGCGAAGATTGAAAGCCTCTTTGACGGCGACGAATGTCCGCCGCGAGATCAGGTTCGAGCCGCTCTCGAAGAGATTGAAGAAGACTGTCGCGGGCGTGGATTTGAGCTAATGCAGACCGCCAGCGGTTACCGTTTTCAGGTTCGTCAGGATCTTGCCCAATGGGTCAACCGACTGTGGAGCGAAAAGCCCAAGCGCTACTCTCGGGCAATGCTCGAGACATTGGCGTTAATCGCCTATCGTCAGCCTTTGACCCGTGGTGATATTGAGCAGGTGCGTGGTGTCGCAGTGAGTTCAGATATTATTAGAACACTGCAAGAGCGCGACTGGGTAAGAGTGGTTGGCTTCCGTGATGTGCCGGGCAAGCCCGCACTCTATGCAACCACCAAGAACTTCCTCGATTACTTTAATATTAAAAACCTTGAACAGTTGCCAGCCCTCAGTGAAATTAAAGATTTCGCCGAGCTCGATCCAGAGCTTGAACTGGCTCTATCAGGGGGTTCCAAGGGTGCTGCACCAATAGCAGCCAACGATGAAACATCCGACACTAGTGTCGAAGATTTTGACCTACAGCAGCAGATTGACGGTGATGAAAGCGTTGATAATGCTGACCAAGAAATTGATACAGACGACCTTATAAGCGGCTCCAACCATGAGTGAAAAACTGCAAAAAATACTGGCAACCGCGGGACTGGGTTCGCGCCGTGAACTTGAAAAATGGATCTCTGCAGGGCGGGTCTCAGTGAATGGCTCTGTCGCCAAATTAGGTGATCGTGCCGAGAACGATGATCGAATTCTCGTCGATGGCCGACCGATTAAAATTGTTACCGATGATAGCCCGCGAGTTCTGATGTACAGCAAGCCGGAAGGGGAGGTCTCGACCACCTCAGATCCGGATGGCCGACCAACCGTGTTTGATCGCCTGCCGCGCCTTAGTCGCGGTCGCTGGATCGCCATTGGTCGTTTGGATATCAACACCAGTGGACTGTTGCTGTTTACCAACCATGGTGAGCTAGCCAACCGCCTGATGCATCCGTCCTACGAAGTGACGCGTGAGTATATGGTGCGCATTCACGGTGACGTTGACGAGGCCATGATCAAGCGTCTTATCGACGGTGTAATTTTGGAAGATGGTATCGCCCGTTTCCAGACTGTTAAAGCTCAGCATTCTCGTGGTTCCAACGATGAAGGTGGACGCAATCGCTGGTTTAGAGTGATTCTTGCCGAAGGGCGAACGCGAGAAGTTAGACGTCTGTGGGAATCCCAGGATGTTGAGGTCAACCGACTAAAGCGTATTAGCTACGGCCCGATAGACCTGCCATCGATCGTGCGTAGTTCAGACTTTATTGAGCTTGATCCTAAGCAGGTGGCATCACTGTTTAATGCAGTTAGTTTGAGACCGCCGAGATACAGTGAAAAGAATGTATTGCGCGACATGCGCGAGCGCAAAGAGAAGAAGCTGCGCGCCCGCGGTAACCCTTATAAATAAATTGTCTAGCGGTGCGGTTGAGCGTCCACAGACTGGCCATTAACCGCCTTGCTATCCGAACCCAGCAGGTACAGATAAGCCGGCATAATCTCTGCAGTTGATTTCAGGCTGCCGGGATTTTCCGCAGGGAAAGCCTGAGCGCGCATACCTGTAGCCGTCGCGCCGGGATTGATGGCGTTGAGCCTAACCGGGCCTAGCCCTTCAAGTTCCGATGCCCAGACCTGAACCATGCCCTCTACCGCAAATTTCGACACCGCGTAAGCACCCCAGAAAGAGCGTCCAACCCGACCCACACCCGAAGTGGTAAAGACCACTGATGCATCTGCAGACTTTTCCAGTACTGGCATCAACGCCTGAGTCATTTGAAACTGTGCCGTGACATTGACCTTCATCACCTTGTCCCAGACATCCTGACGGTAATTGCTTAGAGGCGTGCGCTGACCGAGAATCCCGGCATTGTGTAACAGGCCATCAAGGCGTCCAAACTGTTCATCAATATGACCGCAGAGCTCGTCGTAGTTATCGCTGGTCGCGCCTTCGAGATCGATAGGGTAGATAACGGGCTCTGGACCACTGGCCTCAAGAATTTGATCGTAGACCTGTTCTAGCTTGGCCACTGTGCGCCCGGCAAGAATGACTGTGGCGCCATGGGCTGCACAGGTTAGTGCCGCAGCCTTGCCAATACCGTCGCCGGCACCGGTAATAAGAATAATACGTTCCGCTAAGAGGTCAGAGTTTGGCTGATATTCGGCAATTTGTGTTGCTGATAGCATATTTTTTTGTACTCTTTTTTTAGTTTAATTCGTTATCAGGACAGAGCCCTTCAATTTGTCATCCCAGCGAAGGAACGTCGTCCCAGCGAAGGAACGTCACCCCAGCAAAGGAACGTCACCCCAGCGAAGGAACGTCACCCCAGCAAAGGAACGTCACCCCAGCAAAGGAACGTCACCCCAGCGAAGGCTGGGGCCCATTCACCCATAAATAGATTCCAGCATACGCTGGAATGACGAACCTCAGCACCGTCACCCCAGCCTTTCTAAGTCATCCCAGCGGAGGCTGGGATCTCACCTTTAAAAAATGGATACTGGCCTTCGCCAGTATGACGGGCTTTGAGATACGTCACCCCAGCCTTTCTACGTCATCCCAGCGGAGGCTGGGATCTCAACCCCCAAACAACAGCGAATGCAACTGCTCAGACCGCTCAACAATCCAATCAGCTTGCCAGTCGGCAATATCCACACCCTGCTCAATATAACCCCAGCCCGCAGCAATATTCCGCGTCCCCGCAGCACGCCCAGCCTCAATATCTCGCAAATGATCACCCACATACAGGCATTCAGCGGGATCCATGGAAATCTCCGAGCAGGCTAACAAAATCGGTTCTGGATGGGGTTTGGTCTGTTGCACATGATCCGGACAGATCACCGTCGCCGCAGCCTCCATCAGTCCCAGCTGAACCATCGCCGACTCTGTATATCGCCAGGGTTTATTGGTGACAACACCCCAGGGAATCTCACGCAAACGGCACTCATCCAATACCAACTGAAGCCCGGAAAACAACGCTGTCTTATCCGCCAGATTAGCAAAGTAAAGCTCTAGAAATTCTTCGCGAAGGGGTTTAAATCGACTGTGATCCGGATCAATACCGAATGCCGCCTGAATTAACCCCACCGAACCATTGGTCACACTGGTGCGAATCGCCGAGTCCGGCAGCGGATCACAATTATGCCGAGCCAACTGAATATTTAGCGCACTGATAAAGTCCGGCGCCGTATCTAGCAGTGTTCCATCTAGATCAAACAGCAATCCTTTGAAATCAAGCATAGTAGAAGTCCGTAAAAAGAATCCGTTAAGCAGGTTTGCGCGCGCAAATCATATAGTTAACGCTGACATCTGATTCCACCAGCTTGTAGGTCTTAGTCAGCGGGTTATAAGTAAGGCCGGTCATCTGGTCGATCTCCAGTCCCGCCTCTCTAATCCACTGGCCAAGTTCAGCTGGGCGAATAAACTTGCTGTATTCGTGTGTGCCCTTGGGCAACATACGCAACACATATTCAACGCCAATCACAGCAAACAAATAGGACTTGGGATTGCGATTAATCGTTGAGAAAAATAGCGTTCCACCGGGTTTGGTTAGCGCTGCGCAGGCGGCGACAACGGAAGAGGGATCTGGCACGTGCTCGAGCATCTCCAGACAGGTAACCGTATCAAAAGTCTCGCCGTGCTTGTCGGCAAAATCTTCCGCGGTAGATTTCTGATAATCCACCTCTACGCCAGATTCCAACTTGTGAAGATTGCCTACCGCCAGTGGCGCTTCACCCATATCAATACCCGTGACCACTGCGCCGCGCTGTGCCAGAGCTTCGCAGAGAATACCGCCACCACAGCCGACATCGAGAATCTCCTGCTCGGCGACCGGTGCCAGCTTGTCGATCCAGTTGGCGCGCAGGGGATTGATATCGTGCAGCGGTTTGAATTCACTGTTGCGATCCCACCAGCGGCTCGCCAGTTTTTCAAACTTGGCAACTTCATCGGGATCGACGTTTAAATTCGCATTATTTTCGCTGTTAGACATAAGCAATTATTACCAAAAATTATCAGGGTTAGCCGGGTTTTAGTCGGATTTAGTCAGGTTTAATCTGAGTACGCCAATCGTCGGCAGTCTGGATCAGCTCAGCTTCATTCAAGGTCAGCAGCTTGCGCTCTTCCATCAGTGCTCGACCAGCCACCCAGCTGTGAGTCACCTGGCTGCCGGCATTGGTATAGACCAACTGAGATGCCGGATTATACAGCGGTTTCTGGCTGAGCGAATTGATTTCCACGGCAATAATGTCGGCGCTTTTACCCGCCTCCAGGCTGCCGATCTGATCCTGCCAGCCCAAGGCTTTGGCACCATTGATAGTTGCCATACGCAGTGCCGCATGGGCATCCAGTGCAGAGGCATCGCCAGAGACACCTTTGGCCAGCAGCGCCGCGGTTTTTAATTCACCAAACAGATCCAGATCATTATTGCTCGCCGCACCATCGGTACCAATGGCAACATTGATGCCTGCATCCATTAACTCGGCGACAGGGCAGAAGCCGCTGGCCAGTTTCAGATTGGACTCCGGACAGTGCACCACATGGCAATTATGATCCTGAATCAAACGGATATCATCGGCGTCTATTTGCGTCATATGTACCAGCTGAGTCTGCGGCAACAGAATCCCCAGATCATCCAGGCGCTGCATGGGGCGACAGCTGTGCAAGTGCAAAGAATCAGTAATTTCTTTCGCGGTTTCATGGCAGTGAATATGCACCGCCATATCCAGCTCATTGGCATAGGTGGCAATGCGACGCAGAGTCTCGTCACCAACCGTATAGGGCGCATGGGGCGCGCAAGCAATCTTGATCAGCTCATTGTCTTTGTAGGTGTCACGTAATTTAAGGCCCTGATGAATATAGTCGTCAGGGTCCTTGCCGCCAGCGGTTGGGAAATCAAATACCGTAAAGCCAATCTGGCTGCGCATACCGCAGGCGCGAACCTGTTCAGCGGCACTGTCGGTAAAGAAATACATATCGGCAAAACAGGTAGTGCCAGTTTGAATCATCTCGGCCATCGCCAACTTGGTGCCGTCGGCAACAAATTTTTCACTGAGAAAGCGATTTTCCGCCGGCCAGATATGTTCTTCCAACCAGGGTTCTAAAGGTTGATCGTCCGCGTAACCGCGCAGCAGACTCATCGCTGCATGGCCGTGGGCATTGACCAGGCCGGGCATCAGGATATGGTCGTCTAAGTTGACTACCGAGTCCGCCTCGAACCTATTCGCAGCCTCGACCTGAGGGTAGATGCCGACAATCTTTTGCCTGTCGATTGCCAGTGCGCAATTTTCAAAAACACGGTTCTCGGGAACGATCGGAATAATCCATCGGCTATTTATAAGTAAATCGATTTTAGTAGGCTGCATGGTGGCTCCTGAGCAAGTGCTGGGAGTATACCGACTTTTTAATTGGGTTTAAGCTCTGTAGTGAGTTTCAGGGCAATAAAAGCGACCCACAGGGGGATATATGTGGTAATATTTCGGCCTTTGAAAAGGCGGGTTTTAGCACCCATTGGTGCATGCTAAATCCCAGTCGAATTAGGCTCTAATTTAGGGCCAAGTGCGCAAGCAAAATAATAGCAATAAAAACTAGGACGCGACGAAATCTTATGGTTGAAATAGCAAAAGAAATTGTTCCAGTAAACATCGAAGACGAGCTCAAACAGTCATACTTAGCCTATGCGATGAGCGTCATTGTCGGCAGGGCACTGCCAGATGTTAGAGATGGCCTCAAGCCAGTTCACCGTCGCGCACTGTTCGCTATGCATGAGCTGGGCAATGACTGGAACAAAGCCTATAAAAAGTCAGCGCGTGTTGTTGGTGATGTTATCGGTAAGTATCACCCCCATGGTGACTCGGCCGTTTACGAGACCATTGTTCGCATGGCTCAGCCGTTTTCTCTGCGTTATATGCTGGTCGATGGCCAGGGTAACTTCGGTTCGGTCGACGGCGACTCCGCTGCGGCAATGCGATACACCGAAATCCGTATGACCAAAATCGCTCATGCGCTGATTGAAGATCTCGAAAAAGACACTGTCGACTTTGTCCCCAACTATGATGAAACTGAGCAGATTCCGGTGGTTATGCCAACCCGCATACCCAACCTGTTGGTTAACGGCTCCTCCGGTATTGCGGTGGGCATGGCGACTAATATTCCGCCCCACAACCTGACCGAAGTGGTTAAAGGTTGTCTGGCGATGATTGAGAACCCAGAGATTACCGTCGACGAACTGATGGAGTATATCCCCGGGCCAGATTTCCCTACCGGTGCAATTATTAACGGCAGAGCGGGCATTATTGAAGCCTATCGCACTGGCCGTGGCCGCATCCGTATTCGCGCCAAAGCCGATATTGAGGTCAATGAAAAGACCAAGCGCGAAACTATTATCATCACCGAGATTCCCTACCAGCTTAACAAGGCGCGTTTGATTGAGCGTATTGCCGAACTGGTTAAAGAGAAAAAGCTTGAAGGTATCTCCGAGTTGCGCGATGAGTCAGACAAAGACGGCATGCGCATCGTCATTGAAATTAAACGCGCCGATGTCGCTGAAGTGGTTCTCAACAACCTCTTTGCGCAGACCCAATTGCAGAGCGTGTTCGGCATCAACGTGGTGGCACTGGTTGATGGTCAGCCAAAGATTCTCAATCTTCAGCAGTTGATTAATGCCTTCCTTCGCCATCGTCGCGAAGTAGTCACACGCAGAACAATCTATCTGCTGCGCAAAGCCCGCGAGCGTGCCCATACGCTGGAAGGTTTTGCTATTGCACTGTCGAATATTGATGAAATCATCACCCTGATCAAGCAGTCGCCGACCGCAGCTGAAGCGCGTGAAGCGCTGGTTGCCCGTGGCTGGAAGCCGGGAACAGTGACTGGCATGCTTGAGCGCGCTGGCCCTGAAGCTACCCGACCCGACTGGTTGGAAGAGCAATACGGCATGCGTGATGGCAAGTACTACCTGTCTCCTGAGCAGGCCAAAGATATTCTCGAGCTGCGTCTGCACCGCCTAACCGGAATGGAGCAGGACAAAATTCTTGCCGAGTTTGCCATCAAGCTTGAAGAGATTGCCGAGTACCAAGATATTCTGGGTGATCTGGTTCGTCTGATGACTGTAATCCGCGAAGAGCTGGAAGCCGTTGTCGAAGAGTTTGGCGATGAGCGTCGCACAGAAATTATCGAATCACTGCACGACCTCACCGTAGAAGATTTGATTACTGAAGAAGATCGAGTGGTAACTATCTCCAACGGTGGTTATGCCAAGACTCAACCGCTCAGTGACTACCAGGCTCAGCGCCGCGGTGGCATGGGCAAGTCGGCAACAGCCGTCAAAGACGAAGATTTTGTCGAGCACCTGCTGGTTGCCAGCACTCACGCCACGATTCTCTGTTTCACTAACTTGGGCAAAGTTTACTGGCTCAAGGTTTATCAGATTCCAGTGGCTGGTCGCAACTCGCGAGGGCGACCAGTGGTAAACCTGCTGCCCCTTGGTGAAGGTGAGCGCATTAGTTCAATCCTGCCGGTAGAAGAATATAGCGCCGACAAGTTTGTGATTATGGCAACCGCCAATGGCACCGTGAAAAAGACCTCACTGGAGCAATACTCGCGACCACGCAGTGTAGGTTTGCGCGCAGTGGATCTGGTTGAAGGTGATCACTTGGTGGGCACAGCAATTATTGATAACGATAGCGACATTATGCTGCTCAGCTCCGAGGGCAAGGCCGTGCGCTTTGCCAGCACCGATGCTCGCGCCATGGGTCGTGTCTCTAAAGGTGTTCGCGGAATGCGTCTGCCAGAAGAGCATAAAGTGATCTCTATGGTTGTTCCTGAAGAAGGTGGCTTCCTGCTGACCGTTTGTGAAAATGGCTACGGTAAGCGTACCAAAGTCACCGAATTCCCGACCAAGGGTCGCGGTGGTAAAGGTATGATCGCGATTCAGGCCAGTGTGCGAAATGGCCCGTTGGTTGGTTCCACTCAGCTGTTTTCCGGTGATGAGATTATGCTTATCTCCGATCAGGGCACCATGGTGAGAACCCGCGGTGATGAAGTGTCTGTGGTTGGCCGCAACACTCAGGGCGTACGAATTATTCGTCTCAAAGACACCGAGAACCTGGTGCGCTTGGCACGTATAGCCGAGCCGGATGAGGAAGAGGAATATATTGAAGATGACGCTGTTGAAGGCGAAGTGGTTGAGACTGCTGCGGCTAGTGAAGAGCCATCAGCCAGTGAAGAGCCGTCAGCTGATAAAGACGCCTCAGAAGATTAAGGTTTAAGTAATGACTGAAAAGAATCCACTTCTCAATCTGAGAAACGAAATTGATGCTCTTGATCGGCAGATCATGGAAAACATCAGCGCCCGTGCGCGCTGTGCGCAGGATGTTGCCGAGATAAAGAAAAAGCTCGGTGACACCGCCTACTACAAACCCGAGCGTGAAGCTCAGGTGTTGCGCGCAGTGATGGAAAAAAACACCGGACCTCTCGACAATGAAGAGATGGCGCGTTTATTTCGTCAGATCATGTCTGCCTGCCTGGCCCTCGAGCAACCGATCAAGGTCGCCTTTCTTGGACCAGAGGGAACCTTCACTCAAGAAGCCGCCATCAAGCACTTTGGCGCCTCGGCAAACACCGTACCCAAAGCGGCCATTGATGAAGTTTTTCGCGATGTTCTCGCCGGTTCCTGCAACTACGGCGTAGTCCCAGTAGAGAATTCAACCGAAGGCGTCGTCAGTCATACCCTCGATAGCTTTATGGATTCATCGGTCAAGATCTGTGGTGAAGTTGAATTGCGTATTCATCAGCACTTTATGATCGGACCCAGCACCAACAAAGATAATATTACCCGCGTCTATTCCCACGCCCAGTCCCTGGCTCAGTGCCGCAAGTGGCTAGATTCCAACTACCCGAATATTGAACGAGTGGCCGTTAGCAGCAATGCCGAAGCCGCACGACGGGTAAAAGGGGAGTGGAACTCCGCAGCGATTGCTGGCGATATGTCCTGCGATCTCTACGAGCTGGATAAGCTCTGGGAGAATATTGAAGATCGCCCGGATAACTCAACGCGCTTCCTGATTATTGGTCGTGAAGTCGTTGGCCCCAGCGGCAACGACAAAACCTCCATCGTGGTGTCGGTGAACAACAAACCCGGCGCGCTGCACGATCTGATCGAGCCATTCCGCAAACACGATCTAGATATGACCCGTCTCGAGTCGCGACCCTCGCGCAGCAGCAAGTGGTCCTATGTCTTTTTTATCGATTTTGCTGGCCATCAGGATGATCCGATTGCCGCCAAAGTGCTCAAAGAACTCACTGAAGATGTCGCTGAACTGAAGATTCTCGGCTCCTATCCTCAGGCGGTGCTGTAACTACTATCTAGTCTAGTATCTAGTCTATTATTTAGCGGATAACCTGTTTTATTCAAGGTGAAGTATTAATGATGGAAAATTCTCACACAGCTGACAACCAAATCAATCGACTGGTTGTTATCGGACTGGGCCTAATCGGTTCCAGCCTTGCCGTAGCCGCTCGTAATGCCGGGCTGGCTCGCGAAGTAGTGGGAATCTCTAGACGTGCATCAACATTGGATCTGGCGCTGGAAATGGGCGTCATTGATCGCGCCGAAGAGAGCCTGGCCAGCATTGCTCCCCAGCTCGGTGCTGGCGACATAGTCGTCATAGGCGTGCCGACCCTCACCGTTCCATCCATTCTCGAAGACTGCCACAAACTGCTCTCGCCACAGGTAACCATCACCGATGTCGCCAGTGTAAAGGGCAGTGTCGTTGATGCCGCAGCAGCTATTTATGGCTCATTGCCACCGCAACTAGTGCCCGGACATCCGATTGCCGGCTCAGAAAAAAGTGGTGTTACCGCCGCCAAAAGCGACCTGTTCGTTGACCATCGGGTTATTTTAACGCCCCATGCCAACAGCACAGAGCCGCATATCCAGCTGGTTGAAAAGCTTTGGCTGGGTGTTGGTGCCGTAGTCTCCTCCATGGATATTAAAGAGCACGATGAAGTACTGGCAGCCACCAGCCATCTGCCGCATTTTCTCGCCTACTCGCTCGTTGATACCCTGGCCAATATGCGCGATAACCGCGAAATCTTTCGCTATGCCGCCGGCGGTTTCCGCGACTTTACGCGAATAGCCGCAAGCGACCCGATAATGTGGCGCGATATTGCCCTCGCCAATCGCGAGGCAATTCTCACCGTACTCGACCAGATTATGAGCGACTTTACCCAGTTGCGCAGCGCCATTGACAGTGGTGATCAAACCTATTTAATGGACGTATTTACCCGCGCACGCGATGCGCGAAATCATTTTGGAAAATTAATCGAAAGCAAGGCACTACAACAACCTATGTCAGAGAAAATAATAAATTACACAGTCTCTCCCGGGGGAGAAGCACGCGGTGATATCCGCGTACCAGGCGACAAATCAATGTCACACCGTTCAATTATGCTCGGCTCTATCGCCGAGGGTATGACCGAAGTAACCGGATTCCTTGAAGGGGAAGACAGCCTTGCCACGTTGCAGGCATTCCGCGATATGGGAGTGGTTATTGAAGGCCCAGAGCAGGGCCGCGTCGTCATTAACGGTGTTGGACTGCACGGACTTAAAGCCCCGCAAAAGCCCCTTTATTTGGGCAATTCTGGCACCTCCATGCGCCTCTTAAGTGGCCTGTTGGCAGGTCAGAACTTTGATGTTGAGTTGACCGGTGATGAATCGCTGTCCGGTCGCCCCATGGCGCGTGTTGCCGACCCCCTAGCCGAAATGGGTGCGGTTATCGAAACTGCCCCCGGTGGCAGACCACCGATGCGCATAAAAGGTGGCAACAAACTTAAAGCCATTGATTATGTTCTACCCATGGCCAGTGCCCAGGTTAAATCCTGCGTTCTCTTAGCCGGACTCTACGCTGAAGGCACAACCTCCACCGTCGAGCCAGCACCGACACGCGACCACAGTGAACGTATGCTGCGTGGCTTTGGCTACGATGTCACCAGCGAGGGCAGTAAAGCCTCTCTAAGTGGCGGCGGTTCCCTGAGCGCAACACGAATTGATGTGCCTGCAGATATATCTTCCTCGGCATTCTTTATGGTTGCCGCAGCAATTACCCCCGGCTCCGATATCACCCTGCGTCATGTCGGCGTCAACCCAACGCGTGTTGGTGTGATCAATATCCTTCGCCAGATGGGCACCAGCATAGAGCTGTCAAACCAGCGTGAAGTTGGCGGTGAGCCAGTAGCCGATATCCGTGTCCGTTACGCTGAATTAAACGGCATAGTAATCCCTGAAGATCAGGTACCGTTGGCGATTGATGAATTCCCAGTACTCTTTATAGCTGCAGCCTGCGCCAAGGGTGAAACCGTATTAACCGGTGCCGAAGAACTGCGTGTTAAAGAGAGTGACCGAATCCAAAGCATGGCCGATGGCCTGGTAACTCTGGGTGTCGATGCCCAGTCAACGCCTGACGGCATTCGTATTCAAGGCGGCAAGATCGGCGGCGGTGAAGTTCACAGCCACGACGATCACCGTATTGCCATGGCCTTTGCGATTGCCGGCTTGCGTGCAGAAAATCAAATACTGATACACGACTGTAACAATGTTGCGACATCATTCCCTGACTTTGTCGGGTTAGCCGCTGCAGTAGGGCTAACGATCAACATGGATACAGCGGAGTAAAGAATGTCTGCGCAAAATAACGTAGCCGTAATCACCATTGACGGCCCAAGCGGTGCTGGAAAAGGCACTATCAGTCGTATCGTCGCGAAAA